>Ga0335069_10003397_pt1 | contig 24076 bp, 25 predicted proteins | sample Lox_Sample_11_FD_206714 | JGI IMG/M metagenome (GOLD analysis project Ga0335069, IMG submission 206714) | Soil microbial communities from Loxahatchee National Wildlife Refuge, Florida, United States - Lox_Sample_1.1 | ecosystem: Environmental > Terrestrial > Soil > Wetlands | place: USA... | reverse complement strand
TGCTGAAGGCCCAGCGCATGGCGGCCACCAGGACCGAATTTGTGGTTTTCAAGAAAGCAGCCTAAAATGCGGGCCTCATCGAATTCTCGCGCAGAGCCCATTTTTGAATGGAGGAAATTGATTTAAGTGCATACCATTCAGGTGGTTGCGGGGGCCTACTTTGAAGCCATTCATAACGCCCTGGGAGCGTGGCTGGTGCGGCGGTGGTCGCTGCCGAGAAACGGCAGGAGACCACCGAAGCCGGGGCCATGCGCGAGTACCTAAACAGACGCCAGCGCCCAGCCCGACGGTCCCCGCATCTCCCCGCCGGTGGGGCAAAGATAGCTTGCGGTAACGCCCGTTTCCGAAAGCTATGGAGACGGCCATGAGCGCCGCCCTGCTCACCGCCGCCGACGCCCAGGCCGAGCGCCTCAAGGCCCTGGTGCTGGACACCCTGCCCTTGCCGGAGAGCCGCCGGGCCTACAGCCGCGCCCTCGATGATTTCCTCGGGTGGTGCCAGCGCCAGCACCAGGACGGCTTAACGAAGGCCACGGTCAACATCTACGGCGCTGAGCTGGAATCGTGCGGGCTGCCCCCCTCCACGATCAACCTCCGCCTCGCCGCCATCCGCACGCTCGCCGGGGAGGCCGCCGACAATGGCCTGATCGCGCCCGAGCTGGCCGCCGGTATCGCGCGCGTCAAAGGTGCCAAGGGCCTGGGTGACCCTAGATGGGCGACTCCTCGCACCGCTCCTGTCTGTTACGACTGTCTGTTACGACAGAGCTCTTCTCAATACATACATACCGGTTCTCTGGCCCTGGGAGGTGACCTAGCATAGCAGGCCAATCCCCCAAAGGCCGGGACGAGAGGCTGATCGACCCGGGCGATCGATTTCGATTTGACCACTGCGCGAGCGCTGGGCGTGTGAAGTGTGCCCAGCCCGGGCAACTGAGCCACTTCGTCGCTCGCAAGCGGTTCCGCTGAGTAAAGGAGGGGGCGAAAATGAGTTCGGCTGCGACATCGCCCGAGACGAAAGGTGGTCGGGGTTACCTGGTGTTGATGCGGGGTCAAGGTTGGGATGGGTACAGTCACGCCAACTATGGCCCGCTCTTTGATTATCGCCAGCTTCCAAGGCGGGTTGGCGACGCTGGAACAATCTTGTTCATGTACTTGCAGGACCGCACACGGTCAGCATACGGTTCGCCAGAATGGGCCGACATTACCCTGAGCGAGCTGTGCAGGTACGCTAATAAGAGCGACCGTGCCATCCGTCTCATACTGAAGTCTCTTGAGGCTGCCCGCATAATCGAGCGGGATCCGAAAGATCCATGGCGATTCAAGACTTGCCCAGAGAACATTGCCGCCGCACCGGTCAGAACGCTAATCAAGCACCCAAATGCCGCGGCCAAGAAACGTTGCGCCGGCCGCACACAGGTATCAGCGCCCCGTTCGATCGCTGCCCTCAAGAGTGAATCTCGTTTCAAGACACTGGCTTCGGCAATGCCTGGTGCGGAGGCGGCATCTTCTCAAGAGGTACCCGAACTGCCTCCAGCAGGCTGTCCCTCAAACACCGTTCTCAAGAAGACGTCTGAAGCCGATTTCAGTGGATCGGTAGTCCCTGAAAATGTGCGACCCCTGACGGAGCCAGTCGATCAGCCGACTGGACTGAAACACAATGCAGGTGCGCACGAAGCGCTCGAGCTGAAACCTGTTTCAAATACCGTGAACTCGGCTGAGGCGACGCAACCGATTTCAGGGGAATGTGAAACCAGCGTCCTTGCGGCGGAAACCCAGTGCCCTTTGGAATGGGCTTGTCCATTTCTTTCCAGCGAGATCGCTGGGCATAAGCCGTTAACCCAAGTAACCCTGAAACTCGAAGCCAGTAGGTCGGCACCTCCTGCCGACGATGATCGCGACCGACAGGCTACATCAGACGAACTGGACCAGATCCGCAGGCTGCTGCTGGAGGAATTAAGCGACCGGTGTCCTGGCGATGAGCCGAGCCGTGTCCTTTGCCAACGGATCTATGTGGCCATGCAGGGCGCACCTTTGGAATGGGCTACTAAGAATTCAGGCGGCACGAGCGTTCTACGCTATCGGATCCGGACACGCTACACATCAATCGAGAGCTATGGTTTCGTTGAGTGTCTTGCCCAGGATATTGGCAAACGATACCGAGAATTCCAGGTCAACGCGCGCGAACAGCAGCGGGAACGACACGACCAGGTAGCGCGCCGATTAGTAGGCGACGTTGTGTCGAGCTTTCGCGACCTCCACGGGTCATGGCAGGCCCTTACGGACCTTGTCAGCACGGGCGCTAGGAACATTTTGTGAGTCGTTGCATGGATGCCTGACTCTGCTCGCTCGTAACCGGTGAGGTTAGTCTGGGGCGTCTCGAGAACCGTCGACCGCCATCGTGATCCACGCTTGAACCGGCCCAGTCGGCACTGCTGACGGACACTGCGAGGTCTGCGTCTGGAACACGCGCCGCAATCAGGTGGTGCACATGATTCCGGCCGCGGATGCACAGGAGGTGCTCTGATGATCAAGCCGTTGGCACTGTCCTGATTCATTCCGTACCCGCTCACGCGGGCCGTGCGAATGCTCGGCCTTAGCCTGCGCATCTTTCGGGGGCGCTGTGAGGCGCGAGTCGGGTCTGATGCTGCGCGCCCTGGCCGAGGGCTGGCCGCGGCTGCTCTTACTCGCGGCGATCGTGCTGGTGGCCTTCACCCTGGAGCGCAGGTAGGATGGCGCGATTGGTGACGCTGTAGTGGCCTCACATGCTGATGACGGATGCTGATGACGGGCGCCAGCTCGCTCGGCGCGATGGTCTGGACCGCCACGCGCTGGGCTGTCGCGAGGAGGCGCCATGTTTGAGGGCATGCTATTGCGCATCAGCGCGGAGCTATGGCAGCGATACTCATCTATGCGCAGTGGCACGAGGGGCGCGCGAGGCTGGACCCCACCCCTTTCCGAGGGGGGCGGGGCTTCTTTTTGCCTGGCGTGGGCCGGTGTACAGAAACCCTTCTGCAAGTGTGCAATCTGTATACTGCACCCAAAGGGGTTAGGTAGGCCAAAAGGGGTGTGCAGAAACCTTAAGGTTTTCGCACACCTTTTTGTCCTAATTTGCTAAGAATCAACGTGTTCTGAGGTATTTCAGCAAAAATTGGGGCTGTCTGAGCCGGTATGCCGCCCAGATCGCGCACCCTCCCTTGTGGCTCCCCAAGACTACACACTTTCGGTGAAGGCGGGGCACCTTTGTGTCACAAATGCCGAGCCACGGCCGCATTGGTCGACGTTGGGAAGTTTTCCGCAGGCGTGACTGCTTCCGATCACTCCATCGTGAAGGTGATGGCCTGCCAAGAACTCCAGTGGCAACCCGGCGGCCAAGGCACCGGCCGCACGCCTGCGCGAGGCCGGATACCGAGATTCCGAGATCGCCCTCCGAAATACGGACAATACACCACGCCCGGCGGCGAAAACTACCGCGAGCTGCTGCTGACGCTGCCCAGCAAGCGGGACATTCTGAAGTGGACGGAAGCCGAGTATCAGGAGGTCCAGCGAGCCATCGCTTCACGCCCTCGGGTTCGGCTTTTTGGCCGCTTTGGACAGATCGTGAAGTGCTTACGAATTCCCCTGGCAGTGAGCAGCGCTCCGCATCCCCAGCCGCAGGGCATCTGCGGTCCGCGCGGCCTCCCAACAAATTTGACGCTTGGATCGCGCTGCCAGAGCTCATAACGCATTCGCATTGCGCATTTGCGGCATTGTCCTGACGCGCATCTGGGACAATACCAATCGGAGCGCGACCGCGCCACGAAATCCGCGCGACAACACATGCAGGCCTTCAGTGTCGCCATCTGCCTTCATGGTAGAACGCGGAATCCCCAGGCTGGGGATGCTGCCATGCCTGACGCTGCTGCAGCTCTATTGTCGCCGGCGGCAAACTGAAGCGAATCGAACTTGCAGGTGGTCCGGCCCGGACGCTGTACGCCGCCTTAACTCCCCGTGGCGGAAGTTGGAGCCGCGACAAAGTGATTCTTTTTAGGCCTTGAATACCTTGCGATTCATCGCGAACAGCTGGTTCAGCTCTTGCCGCTTGGGCGCCGATAGGTTCATCCATCGGTTGAGCAATGCGGAAGGCAACATTTCGCGTATCGGCGTCCCGAACACGGACTGGCTCAAGACCTGGTCGCTGATCATTCCGGGCAAGTTCTCAAACGGTCGCTTCACGGACTTGGGAGTTGATGCCGGAACGAACGTGGCGCGTGAGTTCATGCCAAACGTACGGCATAAACCGTCGGCGCATCGCTGATGGTAGGCCGCGCGAATCTCGGAACAGCCTAATAGCGTAACCGAAGTAGCGGATACGCACGAATCCAGGCGGCATTACGTGCAGGAAAGTCACGTTGGAGACCACTCGAGATGCGGCCATCACTGCCATTCGCCCCGCACTCTCCCGAGTAACTCGGCAGAACCACGCTAGTGCCGAAGCTCCAAGTGGCGAAGACGGGCGCGATCGGTGAGCTTGAGATCGTTCACCAGGGCGAGCAGGTCGGCGCGGATCCCTCCCGCACGGGCGGGAAGGTTCTTTTCCGGGCTCCACAGGGCGAAGACGGCTGCCGGAGAAATTGGGTGTGAACCTGCTGGAAGAGCACTTCCGCATTCGTCGGTTGCTTCTTAAAGGCGCCTCAAGGAGTGCGGGATCAATCGTCGCTGCGAAACTGCGGCCCTGCCCGCCAGTTGGGCAGTCGCTTAGAGGCGCCGAAGAGCTCCATCCCCAAACGACGATTCCGACCTCGCTCTATCCGCCCGCCTCACCAACTCGTCAGAAATGAGGCCGGTGCCCGCAAGAGCGGCGGTTTGCGGGATCGCCGGCGGCTCAACGACACCTATTGCCGAATATGAGGCCTGGCGGTATGATTATGCCGTGGCGGAAGGAAGCTTATGGCCGATTCCGACTACAAAGCTTTCGTTTCCTCGACATTTGAGGACCTGAAAGCTCACCGCGCTTACGTCATCGCTGCCTTGCGAAGGGCGGGTTTCTACGTGGATCCGATGGAGGAGTGGACAGCCGCGACAGACGAACCGAAGCAGTTTTCACAGAAACGGGTTGAGGGATGCCACCTTTGTGTTCTGCTCGTCGCATTTCGCCGGGGATATGTACCCGAGGGTGAAGATCTGAGCATCACTCAGCTCGAATACGAGACCGCAGTGCGTCTATCTATGGGGGTTCTCGTTTTCATGCTGGACGAAAACTCCCCTTGGCCGCGGCAGTTCGATGAACTCGATAAGGATCCGAAACTTCGTTCGTGGCGAGCGGAATTGACAAATCGGAGAGGCATCAGCCTCTTCAATCTGAGGCCGGAATCAGTTGAAATCGCTCCGGCGCTCACTCGCTGGTTAAGAGATGCAGTTCGAGGCGCTCCGGGTCGTCTGGATCGCGACATGCCCTCGGAGGGAGGACGGGGTGAAGAGCGCACTCTCATTCAGTCGGGCAACGCAGACATAGATTCTTAGATCGAAGATCGTAAACAAGAATACTTCAACATTTGGGGGGTAACCTCAAGCGGCGGCAAGCAGGTCGACGATGTTCTGAATGGCGGCGTCGGCCTTGTGATATGCCGCTTCCAGCTTGCTGTTGGGCCGGTGTGCGGGATCGGGCTGATGGTGGAAGCGGCTGTTGGCCAGTGGACCGCAGAGGCGTTTGTGGAAGAGCAGAAAGAGTAAAGCGACCTGAACGCCTATGACGGTGAGCTGGTAGGCGTAGCGGGAGCCGTCGCGTTCGAGCAGCCCGTGTCCCTTCAGTTTTCGCAAGTCATAGCGGAGTTGGTTCAAGCCGTAGGCGCAGGCGGGGATCTGGAAGGTGGTGAGTATAGCTTGGTGGATCTGCTTGGTGGTCCAGCCGCCGACGGTGTTGCCACCGTGGAGCAGCACCTCCAACAGGCGGATGATCCGGGTGTCGTGGATTTTGATGCCTGGATAGCGGACCGTACCGATGGTGACGGGCAAAGCCAGCCGTTGCAGAAGCGGAAAGTCCACATGGACGTTGAGGCATTGCGCCTGGAAGCTGGCGAATCGATCCGTGACGGTCTGGAAGCGCTGGCGCACGGCGTCGAGGTGATCGAGTCCTTTCTTCAGGCCGAAGTCCCGCAGGTTGTTGGAACAGAGCTCGTTGCGGAGGAAGCGGGAGAACTTCTCGTACTGTTTGAGGAAGGCGTTTTTCCAGTAGGCGCGGAAGACATGGTGGCCGTGCTCGATCTGGTGGATGACGGTGGCCAGCTTTCCGCGCAGCCGTTTGTTCAGCCGGACGCCGAAGATTTCGCTGATGCGGTTGGCCGTCAGCCGCCAGAGACCGATCTCGCAACTTCGCTCGAAAATCCTGTGGATGGGGAAGTGGCGTTTGAAGATGAAATTCCGGCAGTACTCGATCTGGGCGATGGCGTAGAACCGCGACAGGTTCATCTGGGTGCGTTCCTTCTTGGAGAACTTGGGTCCCAGGATGAGAGTCCAGTAATCGAGCTGCTTGCGGATGATGGCCGGGCTCAGCCGGTCGGCGGCGGCTTGCAGGGCGGCCACATCCTCTACGGCCAGGAAGGCGTTGTCGTCCTTGTGAAAGCCGATGCCGGCGCGCTTCAGTTCTTGCTGGATGAAGGAGTGGCCGTTGAGCCAGTAGCTGGCGTGGAACGGAAAGAAGCTGGCCACCCGGACGATGATCGGCCCCAGCACCTCGTCGCGAATGTAGAAGTAGTAGTGCGTGAAGCGGCTCCGCTGCGCCGCCAGGATGCGGTGATTGGGATCCTGGGTGGGATACTTGGGCACGGTGATGCGGAAGGTGCGGCCCTGTTCCATGCTTTTGAAGATGAAGTAAACGCCGTAGGCCCCGCGCTTGTCCATGCGGCGTAGGGCTGGCAACACGTAATCCTCCTTGCGGAGAGATTTCTCGGCCCACTCGATGGGGATATTGTGATTGCGGGCGTAGGCCTCAACCCAATTGCGGTAATCGTCGGTGCGCTGGCTCAGCACTTCCTTGCTCACTACGGGGACGCCCAGAACCTCACGCACGAAATGAACCACCTGCTCCGGCCGGGACAGGCCGCTGAGATAGCCGTGGATGACGATGCGGTCGAAGCAGTGGTATACAAAAACGAGCAGGCTGTCGAACAGCTTTGCGAACAACTCCATCGGTCGCCTCCGGGATCTTGCTTCAGCAACAAAATCATCGGCGAGGTGACCGGTGGAGTCAAATCGGTTGACGGCCGGGGCACGGCAAGGGAAGAAAGGGTTTCCAAAGGGAAAGAAACTGTAGGTTTCGTTCCCTTTGGGCTACGCCGCAACTGCGCAAAGGCCTGTGGAGTCTCCCAAAACGCGAGGCTCTGCAAATTTCAAATATGTTTGGCTAGAATTCTATGATGGTTCGCGTGCGCCTTTCGAGGCCACAATCGAACGGCGGGTCGCTTTCATTGAGAGTCAGCGGCTTGTAAAGAGCGTTTCGACTGGAAAGACGCGTCTAGTGGTGCGGGACTTGCCGGTATCGGAAACACCAACTCGCTACACTGTCCAGGTTGAAGCTGAAGGCTACAGAGTCGTCAACTTTACTCCTCTGGAGGTCTCGGCCGGGCAGACTTCCAATCTCGGATTGATGCTGCTGCCGAAAGAGGCGTTGTTTCAATTCGAATCAGCACATAGGTTGCCTGAAGCCTATCCGGAGCTTTGCCGTCTTCTCTGCCTGGGTGAGGCTGGCATGAGGTACCAGAATTTATGGGGCGAGCGAGCGGCAGAACTTGCCAACTTGTTAAATTCGGTTACGGTCGTCGGTGATCTCGAACGCGTCGGCAATCTCACCAAGTACATCGTGGAAATAGAGTGGGAACTACTGGGTCGGGATCGGTCCTTTTTTTGGGCAGATTCGAGTTTGGAGAGATACATTGAAAATGCAGCCCGGGCGGGCGTGTTCGAACCTCTGCCTCAAGCAGCGGTCTTTCATCCGGGAATCCCAGGTCGCTTGAGCCAGGCGACAAGCCACTTCAGAGAAGTACAAAGAGGTGAAGCGTGTATCGTGCTGACATTCCACCGAGATGCGAGGAGAATGCTCGAAGGTATCGAATGCTGCATGCTTGAGATATGGATGGACTATTCGCACGATCCGAAAACCCATCTCATGTTGTACGGGCTTCCCAGCGACAGGGGAGGGATTGGGGATCCCGCAACGTTTTACGGGTTACGGTGGATGGCGGCGCGGAATCTCGGAGCGCCTAGATTTGAGCCTCCGTATTTCGTGGTTGTATGAGGCTGGAGCGTGGTTCGCTCTCGATGAAGAGCCAGCGGTGATCACTTGTCGCGTCCGGCGACACTAGAGGAGTAGGCCCCAGACCTAAGGCGAGCCGCAAGCTCATCCTCAAATCAGGCGCCGAGATTGAGCCGGCGTTTCGGTTCTTCGACTGAGGGCCTCGCTCGTCCCGATATCCGGACGTATCTGTTCTTAATTAAGAAATTTCGGCGAGCCGACGCGGGATGAACTTCGGCGGTACGCACCAGACTAGAACGCGAATCGGTTTGTCCGGGACGATGGATCGATTAGTTCAACCAGTCACAATCTGGCCGACGTGGCTGCCGCTGTTTTGCACGCGCCGCAAAGGTCCGAATACTCGTCGCAACGATCTGCAATTTCCGGCCGCCAAAGACCCGTAATAGCTACCGATAAAGGAGGTAACGCCTTCAACTTGCCACGCATTTCCCGCCGGGCGAAGCCATGTATGGATCGCAACGGCAAGTTTCATGAACGGGCATTGACGCGGCTAGGTGCAAACGAGTCGGTGTCGAAAAGGGTCTATTTTTTGAAGTGCGCACAACGAGATGGTTGATAGCCGTGGTGGTTCAGTAGTTGGCGGAAGTGTCCCCGGCATAATCGCCGTGGGGCAGCACAACGGCGAGCGCGGTGCCCTGTGAGGGGGCGGCCTGGTTGGCCGCCACGCCCTTCGCATATGCAGCAACAAAAGAATTTAAGGTCGCTAAAAATAGTCGTTCTGACCGGCGCAAGCATCGGGGTGGGGATTGCCGTAGCGCTGTCCGTCATTGCCGGTTGCGTTCACTGGCTCGAATCCCGCCCAAAGCCGTGGAGGCAGGATGCCATCTCAGCGGCTTTCTCTGGGTTTCTTTCGGAAAGAGAACATCCCAGGTTCGTTGGCTTTGAGTTCACACTGACAAACCACACTCGCCTGGATTACAAGCTGGATGCTCCCTCAGCAAGCGGGACCGCAAGGGACCCCGTCGTCATCGAATTCGGAGAACTATATGGCGGCTCGATAAGATTTCCGGCAAGGGGAAAGCTTGTGTATCCGATCTTCGTACCGGCGAACCAAAAGGCCGAAGTCGTGGTCACCTTTGAACCCCGCAATGCAAAAGGCATCGCGGACATCTTGAAGTCCGAGGATACGACGGAGCACATTAAGGAATTCATGAGGCGCGAGGAGAGCGACCTGGGCGGGTTTGTGCTCTTCGATCGGGCCATGCGTTACCAGGTGACATTTCCGAAAGGGTGGTAGGGGCATGAGTGGCTTCCTGTACTGGTTTGTGTGCCACCGGCGAACTCCTCCAAACCTGCCGTTAGTCGGCTATTCTGAACTCATGGATTTGATCTTCGAGGGGTGCTGCCACGCTCGATTCCATGAGTGAACCTGCACACGCGCGGCCGGTGGCCGGGGCCGGCGATGGACTGGCCCCCACCCCACCAACGCCAGCTTCTGTCCGACTGCCCGCGCTGCGAGGAGTCTGGCTTGCGATTACGAGGCGGATTGACTCGCTCTGGGGCTACGATGTCTTCATCGCACATCGCCGGGGTGATGCTGCCGAGTACGCTTACGCCCTCTTCCTTGCGCTCAGGCAGCAGAAACCCAAGGTGAACACCTTTATTGACAGGGCGGTCTATGGTCCTGGCGAGTCCCTCACTGTCGCGACCCTTAGGCATATACGGAAGTCGACCCTACTCGTTCTCCTCGCGTCACCCGAACTCTTGGCGCTACGAAAGGAGGATTGGGTTGCAACGGAGTTGGACGACTACCTGAGAACGCACCAGACCGACCCCATCGTTGTAGTGGTTGACTTCGGCGAGACGATCGCCAAAGGAGATGATCATCCGATTGTCGGTAAGGTCTCTAACTTCCTGCGTGTATCAGCCGAAGCCCAAGAGTTGACGCTGCCTCCCTCGGATGAGGTGATCCGGGAGACCCTGGCCCGGCTTGGCGGCCGCAGGCGAGACCGCCTTCGACAGAGGATCTTCGGTGGAGTCGCCGTGGGATTCGCAGCGCTTTTGTTGGCCGCGGCGGCTGCTGCTTACACAGCGAGCGAGCGATCTCATGAGGCTACGACCCGGTTTGGAGCGGCCCTCGGCAGTCAGGCGCAAACCCTGCTCGAGCAGCCCGTTACGCGGACGAGCGCGGCGACGATCGCGGCACTGGCGTCCGAGGCCTGGCGCGTTGCTCCGAACTCCGACGCCTGGAACGCCCTCCAGCGGTTGCCTTGGACAGGCTCGGAAACCTCAGCCGAGCATCAAGGTGACGTGACCGCGGTCCGGTTCAGCCCCGATGGAAGCGTCCTCGCCTCTGCCAGCGTCGACGGCACCGTGAAGCTCATAGACGTGTCCAGCGGGGTGGTGAGGCGAAGTTTTGCGCATGAAGGTTGGGTCAATGCACTCGCCTTCAGCCACGACGGCCGGTTCTTCGCCAGCGGGAGCGGAAACTCCGCACGGATCTTCAGGACTGATGGAAGCCGAGAACAGCAGATGCTTGCCTTCCAGGGCCCGGTGTACACAGTTGCCTTCGATCCAAGCGGACGGTTTTTCGCCTCTGGCAGTGACGACCACTCAGTGCTGATCATGGAGATGGCGAACGGGGCCGTCCGGGTTCGCCTACATCAGGAGGGCGCCGTACGCGCCTTGACCTTCAGCCCCGACGGCAGCATGCTTGCAATCGGGGATTGGCATGGAGTCGTGAAACTCGTCAGCACAGCAACGATGAGTGTTGTGGGTGGGCGCCGCATAACGAACAGGGTTTCCTCCGTTTCCAGCCACATTAACCAAATCGCGTTCAACCCGGTGGCGCGCCAGCCATTTATTCTGGCCGTGGCCGACGACGACGGCGCCCGGATTCTGGCCGCCACAGAGTCTCTCGGTGAGCTGGTTCTGCTTCCTGAGGTGGGCGGCGCCGTCAATACGATAGCGTTCAGCCCGGACGGCTTGCTCGTTGCCGAGGGTGGAAACGACAGAGCCGCGCGCATCGCTCGAAGCGAAGACGGATTTGTCCTGACAACGGTGCTGCACGGAGGCAGAGTCAACGATGTCGCCTTCAGCCGGGACGGACGCTGGCTGGCGACAGGGGGCGAGGACTCGTTCGTGCGCCTTGTCGAGACGCCGCGCGAAGATCGCCGCAAGGGTGACCCCGACCCCCGCGCGCCAGTCAGGGCAGCAATCTCGAACGGCGAGAAAGAGGTGACGACGATCGCGTTCAGCCCAGACGGCCGCTTCCTCGCGACTGGGGGGCGTGACCACCACGCGCGAATCTTCCCGATCCGGGCTGGGCTGACCGAGTTACGGTGGCTACCGGAGCCGGCGGAAACGCGCGCCCTGGCTTTCAGCCCAGACGGCAGGTACCTGGGAGTCGGAGACGGAACCGGAGCGGCTGTCTACGACATCTCCAGTGGCAAGCAACTGGCGAGGTTGGGTCACGGAAATGGGGTTAATTCGATCGCTTTCAGCCGGGACCAGCGGTGGGTCGCGTACGGCGACGATGAGGGGACTGTCGAAGTCTGGTCCGCCAATGGTGGCGATGCGATCCTAACCCCGGGCATGAAGCTATCCGAGGCAGTTTCGAATGTATCCTTCAGCGCCGACGGCCGATTCCTGGGGATTGCCGGTCTGCTGGGCACCATCCGCCTGGTGACGACAGCTAATTGGAAGCACTCGGACTTCGTCCACGCACAAGAAAATGTTTTCGTGGCGGGGTTTAGTCCGGACAGCCTGTACTTCGTCGTGGGCGCCGAGCCTTTTACAGGGGATGGCGTGATCCGACGTTGGCGGCTTGACTCCCAAACGTCACTGCGAGAATTGCCGCCGATCAGCCCAGGCCATTGGATCCGCGGCCTTTCTTTTGCATCGGACGGCCTCCACGCCATCGTTGGCACCAACACTCCCCAAGACCACTCGGAGGTGGTCGTCGTTCAGTTGGATACCGGCCAGCAGGTGTCCAGGCTGTCCGGCGGCCCGGTAGTCGCCGCGAGTCCCCGCGGCGATCTGATCGCCACTGGCACGGCAGACGGCACTGTCACTGTCTCGACGCTGAGGAGTCGGCGCCAACATAATCTGTTGACCAGAGTAGGCAGCGTTGCAACTTTAGCTTTCAGCCCTGACAGCGAGCTGCTCGCAGTGGGCGACGGTGATGGGGCGGCAAGGGTTCTAAGAGTGAGGGACGGCGTTGAGGCTATCCGAATCACGCACAACGGCGGAGTCTCGGTCCTGGCCTTCAGTCCGGACGGCACGCTTTTGGCGACGGGCGGAGACACGCGGGACAGGTCGGTGCGTTTGTGGAGTACCGACGCCGACCGTCTCGTGCGCGATCTGTGTACCGGGCCCGGCCAAAATCCTGACCCGAGCTACTGGCGGCACTTCTTTGGGAACCTTGCCTGGAAGCGCACTTGCCCGGGCTGGCTTCCGAAAGATGTGTCGGCTGTCGAAAAGTAGTCGTGCCGGAGAGGGTATATCACCGCTCGTCAGCGGGGCGTCATTGAAGCTTTTGAGCGTCGTGTGTTCGCCATCTCCCCGGTATCTGTGTGAGAGCACCTTCAAGCCTGGTCACCAAGGCGATGCCGCATTTTAGAACGCGTTAGTTGTTGCATAGTTAACATAAGGGAGAACTGCCGCTGGACTTACGGCAGATTCCTGTCGCTAACAGCCCATCGCACCATTTGCTGGTCGTCGAGGCTGTGGATCCTTCCGTTCCCAGACGGAGCTTCTAACGCCACACTGGACCTGCTGACGGCCAAATGTCTTTTACCCGCAATGTGTAGTCTGCCGCCATCTCTTCAAGCCGCGCGGCATAGTCCCCCCAGACGTCTGCGATGCGGTGTGCCGCGCGGCTGACGAGTGAACCAGGGACCTTCTGCAAGCGAGGCGGATAGGTAATGATCGATAAGTGACTCAGGTTCGATGGAACAGTCACGCCTTCGCGCGCGAGAAGGAATGCCGGTCTGATCATGCCATGCGCGAGGCCGACCTCGTGAATGACGTTCACGTTCGACGTAGTGATGTCTGCTAAGAGCGCGCCGCATCGCGACACGAGCGTAAGCAATGACATCGCGTACTCTTCGGTTGTGAGGCCTCCCCAGGCACGGATAGAGCGGAATCCGGCCTTGTGCAGTGCAGGCCGGTAAAGCGACTCATAGAGGCCGAGGAATGGTTCCTTGAAGGGCAAGGATACGAAACAGCTGTCGCGCTCGCTAGGTACGCTCTCGACGACGAGCGCCATGAGGACGGCGGCAAGGGATAGCGCGCGCTCAAGGCCGATCCGGCTCCCTCGAGGTCTGGCGACGGATCGCAGCCACTTTTCGATCTCCAGACCGGGAATACCGAGTTGCTTGAGCTGCGTGGCCCAGCGTGGAATTGTCATTCCCGTCCGAGAAGGCAGGAGCGCGTGCGCATTAATAATGGTACTCGTTGCTAGCGCTCCGATAGCGGTGAAACGTCCGAGTTCTGGCGACCGCGCCGCCGCTACGTTCGTTACACGGTTTACAAACTCCCCCGGATAGGCATCTCCGCGGCGTCTTGGCCAGGCCACGGCCGTCCCGATCTCGAGAAGAAACTCGTCAACGCGCCGCCTTAGGAACCGAATGCGGGCCCGCGAGAGCGAACTCGAATGGCACGCAACGACGATGAAAGTACCGAGAGTAAAACCGTTGTAACGATCGTAAAGCGGCGAGAAAGGTCGATATGACCCAGGGATCGGCCGCCGAGCCTGTCCGCTTCCTCCTCCGACTCCGGAGATTCGATGTTCGTCCTTCTTCACAATTGCTTCCTGTCCCTGGCGAATGGTATTCATGCCGCGATCGGGGCTTGAGCAACCCGCGACAACGCTGCTGCCAAGATTGATTCGAAGTTGGCATCCCCGCGTTCCGCCATTTCGATTCGTAGCCCTCCCTCCACCGTCGCGTGAGTACGATAATTTATTGTAGTAGTCTTGGAAGGCATTTAGCTTTTTCAGGGGAGACGAGGATGAGAATTCTGCCGTGGCCATGCGGGCGGTGTTTGACCGCTGCCGCATCCTCACTCGGCTGGGCGGCACCGTGATTGTCATCCATCACACCAACCGCAGCGGCGAAGCCCGCGGTTCCAGCGACTTCAAGCCGGCCTGCGATCAGGCGTTCCTAGTAGCAACCAGGATCGCGACGGCGGGCGCTTGCTGGACGTGATCACCCTGAAATGTGAAAAGAGCCGGGTGTCAGCCCGGCCCCGGATCGGGGACTCCAGGAGAATCCGGCGAGGAATCCCTGCACGCACCTCGATGCGCCGGAAGGTGCCGCAATCGATCTCATCGAGAAGGTCCATCAGGCGGAGAACCTCGGCGCTCAAGACGAAGTCCGCCAGGATGAACTCTGGCCGTGACCCTTCGTCCGAATCAAGCTTTAAGTCCTTCAGTGCCACGGGTATCGGATCGAACATCGGCTCGGAATGTCGGACCTCGAGATTTTCGATACTGCCGTGGTTGATGGTCTCGCATAACCGGACAAGTGCTTTGCGCGCTGGTGACAGGTTTGAGAGCCGTAAGGGTTTTGGCACAATGGACCTCCTGAATGGGATCAAGCGAAGTGGGGTGTCGAGAGCTAGAGTCTCAGGCAGCGGCTAACGGAATCTCCGTTGCCCCCGGGAGGGGGGTAGCACTGTCATCGGAGAGTTGGTACTATCTACGGCGATCAAGGCAACCCGATGATTAGAGCAACTGGCCGTTACGTCGCTGCTCGCCTCGCAGCCCTCGGTCGGTTCGCACGGGGCACAGCCAATCAGGTGCGCAAGCATCCCTATCCCGTACTCGTCTCCTTTTGGGTCGCACTTATCTTCACGGAGCGGCTCATAGCCCATCAGCTCGCGTATAACGACAGCGTCTGGCACGCCCTAGCGAAAACCGCCAACGTGTTCTCCTTCCTAGTGTCGTGGCTCCTCGTGCTCCTCAGCCTCCTCATCGATCGCAGAGCGCTTGCGCAACTTCGCAGATTGGCCTCGCGGATTTACGGGGATACGCTTAAGGACATATTGTCGCCACTCCCCCTACTCGTATGCCTCATGTCAGTGGTGATCGCACTCTCAATTGGAGCTGCAAGACAGGAAACCATGGGCGAGACGTTTAGACACGTGGCAAAGGACGTCATACAGCTAGGCGTTGAGCTTCTGCCCTCCTTGGCAATCGCTGGCATCGCCGGCATTGTGTATATCATCTGCTCCGTCATCTACCATTACCTCCGTGTGAGAACTGCGGCCGTCGACGAGGCCATCCATGAATTGATCATCAGCGCCTATTTTGTGGTAGCAAACGCGGCCATCTACGTCGCACTCACGGCCATCCTTCTCATGTCGGCATTGGCTGCGCCCGCAAGGGGGGAAGGGTTCGGCGGCCTCCTGAAGGATACCCTGGTCTACTCGCTCGCCGTGCTTGGCGTCGTCGTCGGCACATACAAGGCTGGTGAGGTTTTGCGACAGCTCAAGGAGCCAGTGTACCGGTGGGGCCTGCTCGCGATCATGGGCATGGGTACAATGACCTGCACCATTCCAGCGATCATGCTCGACCTCAGCTTCAAAGACAACGTGCTCCGGCTCGGTAAAGCAATCGAATACCCGGAAGCAGTGCAGCAACGCATCATAGCAGTGCACATCTGGGTACGGCTTGGGCTTTTCGTCGTGTTATTCGTCGCAGCCTTCTTGCGCCTGTTCTCGGAGATAGAACGGATCAATCTCGAAGACTCGGCAACACACGCAGCGACGGGTGGTCAATAGGCGGGAGGGCGCCGCATGGTTGGTTGGGGGCTTCACCAAAGAACGGTACTGCTAGCGAGCCGGCCGCTGTCGTTAACCCCGTCCAGTTCCGTGTACCCCGTGCCAGGAACGTTCAGGGTGGAATACGAAGAGCCGTTCGTCCACCAAACGCTTGGTGTGCTCCTGCAACGAGCGATATTTCCCGGAAAGTTCGCGGCTCGCATCCTCCACCAGCTCGCCGCTGCGCTCATAAAGATCATCGCACTTCTCTACCAGCTCCTTACCTGCGTTGATTAAGTAATCCGCGACTTCTTCTCCCTTGCGGGATAATCTCCGGCGAGTGCGTGCGCCTGACGCCGGCGCCAAGAGCAAAGAGGTAACATTAACCTTACCTAACCATTACCCACCTAGCTGGTTTCTGGCTGCCATCAAGCCGCACCATCGGACTGCGGCCCTGGAGTTCAAGCTCACGTTCACGTTCTCCAACTCCTGCTCCAGTCGTCGGAGGCTGGGGCCGCAGACTGGCGCGCACTCGGACTAGCTCACCGCCCCCGCCCAGAGACTCGTAACAGGCTGCGCTGCCTTGGGATTGTCATTTCAGAAGGCGCATGAAGGGAGGGAGGTGGACCCCATCGTTTGGACAGAATTTCGGCTGTCCTTAGATGGTGGAGCGGGCTGACCAGGAAAGGCGGCCCGAAGGCCGCCATCCACTCCGGGCTTGAGTCGGCGCTCGGGTCGCATTCCTGCGGAGGTCGCGGTAGGGATGCCAGTCGCCCGGCACCCCCCGCACAGATCCCCACGTGCGAATTGCCCGCATGGGGCTCCTACCTCACGGCCCCTGATACAAATCGTCGGTACTGCTGAGTTTGATATAGTAATTCCCGTTTCCGGGTTGCTGAGGAAGGACAATGCCTGCGAATTCCAGCGTGCGGATATTGTTGGGGTCGATCTTCGAGACATAGGCGGCAACGCTGTCGCCGGCAATCTTCGTGTTCTTATTCAGGAGGAGCCGCGCGCCCAAAGCTTCCTCATGCGCTACCGGGGAATACTGGAAGGTAACCATATTGGGGGGCGGCTTCGGCGCAACACCCTGAAAGGTTGCTTGAAAGGTAGAAGGTCCCGTTGTAAAGTCGCTTTCGCCGAACCCGCAGCTAGGGACAGATCCAACGCCATTCAGCGCCGAGCCGCCCCAACAGTCCATAATCGAGTTGAGCGTATTGTTGTTCCCCTTACCGAGGCCTCTGCCATAGCCGAATAGCGAAATATTCTGTCCCTGCGTGGCCATGACCGAGTCCGCACAGAAGGGCGTGAAGACGGTCTGAACGGAGTTGTAGGTGCCGCCGCTAACACCAGTCAGATACGAGTGGATATTTGCCACCGCGACGTTATTATTGGGAGCGGTTCCGTTCTTGTGTAAGTTCAGCGAACCGTACACCGGGAGGTTGAGCCAGGGGCTGCAGGGCGGCGGCGTGGGATTCACGCTGCCACAAGGCGGCATCTGGCCGATGTTCAAGAGTGACCCGCTGTTACCGCCGTCCAGACGGTAGTAGGTCTGGTCAAACTGCGCCCATGCCGGCGGCAAAAGGCCGGCGGCAATGACTAAGGCAATCGAATGGAAGGAGGTTTTCATCGCTCCGTCTCCTGCGATATGCTAATACATCCAGTCAGTCTATGTCGACGCTCCCGCGATCCCACAGTCGACAGGAGAGGAATGACGATGCCCACGCCAGCATGCGTATATAACTACGAACAACTGCGAAACGTCGCGCCTCCACCGAGTCCGGCGGGCCCGCCTCACGTCCACCTTCCGGCGTGCTCTTATCTATTCGTCGCCGGGTTCCTGGAGAGCGAATTACTGCAGCCGGCCGACAGCGGCATCGAAGGGTTTTTCGAATGGCAGCCTGAATCCGCCGAAGCCGACAATGGCGGCACGGTCATCAAGCCGGCCACGCTACAGCTCACGGACAAAGGCCGATGGCACCGTGTCTTCGACGGCGCCATTTCCGTGAAATGGTTCGGGGCAAGAGGGGATGGAAGATCGGTTGCCGACGGCGCCATGCAGGCCGGGTCCAATGTGCTGAACAGCAGTTCCGGAGCATTTACAGGGCGCGATGTTGGAAAGGATATCAGCATCGACGGCGCGGGGCCCGTGGCAGACCTGGCCACTACCATTCTCGAGTATGTAGACCCGACCACGGTGAGACTGGCGGCGCCGGCTTCGACCGCGGTCGCCAATGCGACTGTCTCCCTTCACGACTGGAAAGTCGACCCTCAGGAGTGTGGGAGTCCGAGAACGCTGGTTGGCGGCGTCATGCAGAAGGACTCCCATTCGCTCACGGTGCCTGCAGGGACCTTCGGTCCGGACGACGTAGAGGTGCCCATTCGTGTCGCGGGAGCAGGCGCGCCAGGTCCCTTGTACTCGCAGATCGTCTCTGTCGCCGGTCCAACTCAAGTGAAGCTCAAGGACGCCTCCATTCAGCACGCGAACGGTGCAACTGTGTTCTGGGCGACCGACGACACGGCGGCGATTCAGGCAGCCATTGACGCCGCCGAGGCCAGGGGCGGCGGGATCGTCTTTTTCCCCGCGGGGACGTATGTCGTGGATGGTGCCAGGCAAGCATCCGGCGTGGCGGGCCTGAAGTACGGTCTGGCAGTCAAGTCGAATATCACCCACGCCGGCGCCGGCTGGACCAGTATTCTCCGGTTGAAAGACAGATCGACTGCCAACCTGGTGAACCCACAGATGTTCTTCACCGGGCCAACGGGGAGTCTATCGAATGTCGTTTTCGAAAATCTGGCGTTTCATGGAAACTCAAAACACAACCTCCTGGAAGTGATGCCGTGTGGGGTGGGGGGAGGGACTTTCGGCGACAACCGGAATTGTTGCGCAATCTTCATCGGCAGTGAGGCTAACGGTGAGGGGGTATCGGTTTCCGGCTTCACGGTTCAGAACTGCTACTTCACCGACTTCCCGGGCGCGAACGTCGTTCTCGTCCACGACCGGCAATTCTCCGGCGGCACTTTTTCGAGCGATGTGTTGATCTTCGGGAACACGTTCTACGACAACCGCAAGGCCGACGGAAACCGCGATCATTCGACCGTTAACAGTTTTGCGGACAACACCCGCGTGATTGGGAACCGCTTTGCTCTGCCGGCGGACGCCACCGATTTGCAGAAGCTAATTACGGTTGCCTGTGAGTTGCACGGCTCCGCGTCCTGCTTCAATCACAACACTCTGAGCTACTATGCCGGCGGCGTGGTTTTTTCGGAGAATCTTCATCATGACTGCATTGGCCAGGAAGCCGTGGGGAACGTCATGTCGAATCAGGGCTACCGCGGTTTCGACGTCGAAATCAGCGGCCAGTTCAAAACCGTCAAGCAAGTCAACATCACCGGAAACCTCCTGCATTTTGGAACGGTGCGCGGAGTTACCAATCAGCTTTTGCGGCCTTACCGGATTCCGTTCCCCAAGTGGGGCATCATATTCTACATCCCGGCGCCCACCGTCCTGGATTCGCTGAACGTAACCGGCAACACCATCGACGGAGACGCGTTGAACCAGGCGGGCCACGTCGTGGGTGTCGCTGGAATCTGGGGAGGCGCCGGCTACCCTGGGCTGACCCACCTCAACGTTAGCGGGAACACATTCCGCCGTGTCACGTACGGTGTCTGGCAGGATAGCAGCCTGCTGACGATTGCCAGTCATTCGACCATTGTGGGCAACCGCTTTGAGGACCTGGCGGATCCGACCACCGATCCCCCGAATTTTCCACTGTGGCCGCCGTCCGGCAGCGCGCGGGGAGTCTACATGGCCTCGCACGGCGGACTGAATCCGATTCAATCCGTCAGCGCGTCGGGCAATAGCTTCGTCAACGAGGCGAACGAGCCGAGCTACGAGCATGGTTTCTTCTTCGAAGGCGCAGTCTTACGTTCCTCGGTGGGAGAGAACTGGTATTACCAGATCAAAAGGACAGACCTTACGTTCGACGCGCTGAGTGCGCCGGCGACGGTGGTCAGCTTGCCGCCGCTATCGAACCGCGCAGGAGTCCATCCAGTCTACGGGTCTGTCGTGTCCATCGATCCCGGTCTCGGAAGCCGGTTCATGATCGCCGCCTTGGATACCAATGCCTTCCTGGTGAGCACGCCGCTGATTTCGGGATCACAGGCGGCGTTTGTGGACGGCACAGAGATTGAAGTTACGATCCGCAATGCCTCCGGCCTCGCTTTGGGCAACGTTTCGTGGGACGCGGGCTACAAGACCTCGTGGTCCAACATAACGGACAAGCCGTCCGGCGCAGGTGGGGGCTTTAACATCACCCTCCGCTTCCGTTATGCTTCGTCATCTGGCTTGTGGCTCGAGGTGGCCAAGGGCTCTAACTTGGTTCCTAACTGAGATGTGCGCGCCTAGCGCCGTGTGGCGATGAATGATGGTAACGAGTTCAACTCGCGGCGTCTGCGCCGCCAGCAAGTGCTGCCGGTGTGAGACGAATGAGACAGTGAGACAGCCGTGGAGATCCGGCCGTTCACGGAAAGCCATTCCATCTCCCGCCCGGTGGGTGCGAGGCGCAGTGGCGTCCGACCACTAGGCACGCGAGAATGGCTGTTGACTGGTGGCCGGCCCGTGATCCGCGCACTTGTCTTAGAGGAGGGATCAACAGCGCACCTTTCTCAGAGTGGCGTTATGAGACCGGAGCCGCTCTACTTCATCATCTCCAGAAGGCGAATGGGCTCGGTGTGCCAGTCGGGTTTACACCAGATGACGGGAGCGAAGCGTCTGCCGCTTGCGAGCGGCTTCGTTCAAGTCGGCTTGTGGCCGCTGATTCGGGGTGCTCGGGCGCTACTCGGACATCGCCGCGAAACCGGCATCTGGGATAGGCCCCCATAAACGCCATTGCCTCCGCAAACGCCTGCACCGAGTGTATCGTCGGCGACTCGGAGAAAGGATCCGCCCGAATTCCCCTGTGCCGTGCTCATCCGTCACTTGACGGAAAACGCCCAAGCTGATGAATGGCTCCGAGACAATGTCAATCTGTGGACGGCGACTACGCGTCCGGATGGATCGCCGGACCGCGCTCGGCGCGGCCCAAAGAGGTCAACGGCGGCTGAGAGCGGGTTCTGCCGCCGGTAATCCAGAACCGCTATCGAACTGTCATAGTCGCTGCATTGCTTGCCAAGTGCCCGGCAATTGCAAATACCGGAATCCGGCCCATAATCGGCAATGCCGGCACGCGCGCGTTGATCTGCCACAGCCCCGGATACTGGGCAAGCGGCACGCTCGCCAGGACCTCCGCCGGATAATCCCCGAAAAACACGCTGACCGGCGCGTTTCCCGATCCATCCGGCGACCCGGCGCCGGTCGCATAAATGGAAATGATCGACCCCACAGCCGCCGGATTGGACGCGCTGTTCAAGGAGGAATCCTGGTTCTCTATAGCCCCGGGCTGCCACGGATCGGCGGTCATCACGAACAGTCCCGGCCCGGCCAAAGTGATGGCGGCTTGTCCCGCCGCCACTTCCTGCCCGCCTGCGCGCACGGAGATGCTCGCGTTACCCGGCGGAGTGAACGGCGGCACGACCACGTTCACCTGCGTCGCCGTCGCAGATACGATCCGCGCCGCTGTGCCCGCCACCAGGACGCCGTCCGGCGGCTGCCCAAAGTTCCCGAACACCACCGCGAACGATCCCGGCGCCAGCCCCTGCGCGGCACGGAAACTCGCCCCGTTTACCGCGATGGCGTCGCCCGACGGCACCGGGGGCGGCTGGTCGGTGCGGGCCAGGATCGCTCCCATCACGGGGTCATATTGCGCGAAGAAATCTGTCGACTGGATGCCGATCGCGATATCCGGCGCAAAAGTAGCTCCCGGAGCGATCCCCGCCGGCGGCTGAACGTAGCCGGTCGAGTATTGGCCCACCAGCCCCGAGCCCGGCAGGGTGAACGCGGTCGCGTTCCCGTATCCGCCCGCCGAGCCGCCCGTCGCCTCGCCGATAATCCGTACTTGTGGGATGGAGCTCTTCAGCAGCATCGCATCCAGGCTGCCTGATGAGAAGGTCCCGTTATCCACGGCCCCGTAAATGAGAAAGCCCGGATTGGCGAGCAGCTCCGGCATGCGCTGCTCCAAGCCAGTGAGCAGCGGGTTCCACACCGACGAGTCGCCGCCCACGTTGGACCGCAAGTCCAGGACCACAGTGTCCACCGGGTTCGAGTCGAGCGTAGCGAGCAGCTTCGCCGCGAACGCCGCGAATGGGTTGCTGGGCGTGTCCAGACAGGCGTTGTACCGGAAATAAAGTAGCTGACTCGCCGGCTCATAGACGAACCAATAGTTCTGGTTGCTCCCTTGCAGATACCGCGGAAACAATCCACCATTCGCATCGGGCAGAGAGGAAGTGGAGGTCATCGCTTCCGCCGCCACGTCCAGCGTGAACGTCTCGCCCGCAAGCGTGCGAAACGTTAGCGGCGTCGTTGCGCCCGCGGGCGCGATATGCAGTCCTTGCAGAATCTGCTGCCCGCGCAGATAGCTGAGCGAATAGTGTCGCAGCCACCCGTCGTTGCGATGCGGAATCAGCGTTCCTACCTGCTGCAGCACCGGCTTGATCGGCACGCCGCCCACAGCCGTCAGCTGCGCGCCCAACGCCTGCTTGTACGAGCCCGACGCCGTGGTGACAAACACGCCATCGTCCAGCGAGACGAAGAGGAGCGGGAACTGCTGGAACCCCATCGCAGCAGCAGCGGAATTGTTCAGATAGATCGCGGTATGCGGATCGCCGGCCATGGCGATGAGTGCCGCAAGCCGGACGTAGAACTCCGCATCCGTAAGGTTTGGCATATCCAACGCGAGCGCATCCGCCGCCGCCTGGAACACCGCCGGATCGAGCTGATAGAAAAAATTGGCGTGGAGCCGCGGAACCTGATTCGCGACGAAATCCAGATCCGCCTGCCGTGCGGCGACCGAGCCGTACGCACTAAGTGCCGTCAGAACCATCAGTCCCGGGACCCATTTGCGCATATGGATTTCTGGACCTCATTATCGCATCGCATTGGCTGGACCGGGTTACTCCCCGATCATTCGGCTTGTCCTCGGGAATTCGCGCTGTGCCACTTGGCCGTCTCACGCGCGTTGCTGATCGGTAGACCTTGGCCGGCATCAGTTGGCGGAACGACGACTTCGCGCTCATATGATGTCTACGTTGAGCCCGAATAGCGAGGCTCTACTCGAAACGGCCGCACACCGGCTTAGACCCTCCGCGTCGCCCGAGAATCGCGGCTGACTACAGCGTCTTCAGGAAAGCGATTAGCGCCCTGCGATCGGCGGTGGGCAACTTGATACCAAATTCGTGACCCTGAATCGGACCGGGTGCGAGGTGGAAGCCTTTGGGGACGTAGTCAGCGCCAAGGCGGGCGGGGTCGAACCACTCTTCGAGGCTTGCGGCTTGGCCTTCATGTCCGAAGGCATTACGCATCCATACGCCGCGGAGCGAAGGGACCTTATAGAAGCCGGTACCGCGCCGCGTTTCAAGCGCCAGACCTGGATCGGTTCCCACTGAAGCATCAATGATCGCTTCCGATTTGCGCAGCGCGTCGGGTACCGTGAAACCTCTTGCTGGTGAAAGCTTGTTGTTTGTGTAGAGCGGCGCGGGATGGCAGCCGGCGCAGCCCTGGCGGTTGAAAATCGCCTGTCCGCGCTTGGCCTCGTCATCGAAGGGATTCGGATTGGGTGGGGGCGTCAAAGATTCGAGGTATAGCGACAGTGCGTACAGTTGTTCGTCACTGTATCGTGTATTGCCTCCCTGAGGCCTGACCTTCGGCTCGTAGTCGCCGTAACGCGCAACGCTGATCAGACCTTGGTTGACGATGGCGTAGCGCATGAGGTCGCCGATATTTCGGTTGCGGGAAAGCCCGGTCGCATCGAGATATCGCAGGTCCCCAAGCCCGATCAGAGAGGGAATTTTGACCGGGTGCTTAGTGCTCGCTCCTTCGCGATCCATTACCCCTGGTGGCATAGCTAGAATCCGCCGAAGGATCTCTTCGGAAGTGATTTGGTCCCACGAGTCCTGGTTCGGAGCCCACGGCGCGAAGTATCTGGATTTTGT
>Ga0335069_10003396_pt1 | contig 24080 bp, 23 predicted proteins | sample Lox_Sample_11_FD_206714 | JGI IMG/M metagenome (GOLD analysis project Ga0335069, IMG submission 206714) | Soil microbial communities from Loxahatchee National Wildlife Refuge, Florida, United States - Lox_Sample_1.1 | ecosystem: Environmental > Terrestrial > Soil > Wetlands | place: USA... | reverse complement strand
GGCGTCCCGCCGACCCCGTGCACCCGGAGCTCGGTCACCCCGCCGCACCCGGCCACCACCGGAAGCTGCACGCTCGGCACCGCCACGGAATGTCGCGGAACGGGCATATCGGACCTCCATCCCGAAGGCCGTTAACTTGCTCAGGCACTATGTCAGAGCAGCCGTACTGCCTCACTGATACATCTCAGGCGGCCCGGCCCGGCTAGGCTCTCTAGGCGCACGGGCCGATGTGGATCTTGGTGCCCGAGCCGGTGAAATACGCCAGCTGCCTAGCTCGCGACCAGGTGCTCGTCCTCGGCCAGCGGCACCTCACCGGCCGCGCCGGCCAGCACCCGCAGCGCGTCCGGCGGCAGGTACACGTGCACCGGGGTGCCCTGGGCCAGATCCGGCCGCTCGCCGTCGTTCTGCATCAGCGCCTGCAGCGAGACGCCCGGCGCCAGCCGCAGCATGACCTGGGTGGCGGCGCCGAGGAACACCACCCGCTCCACCATGGCCGGCACCCGGTTCTCCCCGGCCGAACCATGCTCCTCGATCCGCACCCGCTCCGGCCTGATCACCGCGTGTGCCCGGAAAGGAGCACCGCCCGTCGCGGTGGCCTCGCAGCGCTGCGAGGTCAGCGCCCAGTCCCCGAGCCGCAGCGCGCCGTCCGGGGACACCACCTCGATCTCCATCAGGTTGGCGGCGCCGAGGAAGTCGGCCACGTAGGTTTCCGCGGGCTCCTCGTAGACCTGGCGCGGGGTGCCGATCTGCACGATCCGGCCGGCGTTCATCACCGCCAGCCGGTCGGACATGGTCAGCGCCTCCTCCTGGTCGTGAGTGACGTAGAGGAAGGTGATGCCGATGCGCTCCTGCAGCGCCTTCAGCTCGACCTTGAGCGAGCGGCGCAGCTTGGCGTCGAGCGCGCCGAGCGGCTCGTCGAGCAGCAGCACCGCCGGGTTGAGCACGAGCGCGCGGGCCAGCGCGACCCGCTGCTGCTGGCCGCCGGACAGCTGGCCTGGCCGCCGCTTGGCGTAGGAGGTCATCATGACCAGGTCGAGGGCCTCGTTCACCCGCCGCCGCTGATCCGCCTTGCTCACCCCCCGGTGCCGCAGCCCGAACGCCACGTTGTCGAAGACGTCGAGGAACGGGAACAGCGCGTAGCTCTGGAACACCGTGTTGACGTTGCGCCGGTGCGGCGGCACGTCGGAGACGTCGACGCCGTCCAGCAGGATCCGGCCCGAGGTCGGCTGCTCGAAGCCGGCGATCAGCCGCAGGGTAGTGGTCTTCCCGCAGCCCGACGGGCCGAGCAGGGAGAAGAACTCGCCGCTGGACACGGTCAGGTCGATGTTGTCGACCGCGATCTCGCTGAACCTCTTGGTCAGCCCGGACAGCTCGATGCTTCCTCCGGCCACGGCGCCTCCTCCAGCTATGAACCGCGTTTACGGGCCCGCTTGGGCGCGGGCTCCCACTCGAACCCCAGCTGACCCGATGCGAACCGCATCGCAAGATCGTACGTGCGTTGCGGCGGCACCGCGGGGTCTTCGAGCGCGATCTGCACCGCCAGCCCGTCCAGCAGGGCCGACAGCATGATCGTGAAGTCGTCCGCGTCCACGGGCGCGAACTCGCCGGCCTCCTGGCCGGCCAGCACGATGGAGCGGATGGCCTCCCGCCACCGCTCGTCGGACTTCTGCCGCACCGCGGCCACCCCCGGGCTCCGCGGCGACAGCGCCCACAGGTCCAGCCACAGCAGCCAGTAGCTGTGCGGCTCGGGATCGGTGCCGGGCAGGCAATTCATGCCGATGAGCTCGGCCAGCTGCCCGGCCGCGGTCGGGATCTGCTGCAGCCGCCGCAGGTACTCCGCGTACCAGGAGTCCTCCGAGTACCTGATCGCCTCGGTCAGCAGCTGGTCGCGGGTCTTGAAGTAGTAGATGACCAGCGCCGGGCTCGTGCCAGTGCGCTCGGCCACGTCGGCGATCCTGGTGTCGGCGTAGCCGCGCTCGATGATGACGTCGAGCGCCGCCCGCAGCATCTGCTCGCGCCGCTGCTCTCCGGCCTCGCGCGCCCCCCCAGCCTGCTCCTTCATGTCCCGGCTCGCCACCTCTCCCCAGGCCCGCTCCCTCGTCGCGGTCTTGTGAGTTATCGTAGCAGCTTCTAGACTGAATGTTCAGTCAATCTTTCGGAGGATCCGGTTTCATGGCTACGAAGGCAACCCAGACGGCGAAGGCGGCGGCGGGAAAGGCGGTGCAGGCAGCCCAGTCGGCACGCACCAGGGCAGCCCAGACCAGGGCGGCACGGGCCGGAGCGGCCGGAACCGCTGACTACGACGCGATCATCGTCGGCGGCGGGCACAACGGCCTGGTCGCCGCGGCGTACCTGGCCCGCTCCGGCGCCCGGACGCTGGTGCTCGAGGCGCGGCCGAAGACCGGCGGCGCCGCGACCACCGAAGCCCCCTGGCCGGACGCCCCGGACTTCAGGGTCACCCGCCTGTCCTACGTGATGTCGCTGCTGCCCCCGACCATCATCAACGACCTGCAGCTGGAAAAACACGGCTACAAGATCTTCCCCATGGGCCCGTACTACCAGGCGTTCCCCGAGGGCGGGTCGATCAAGCTCTACGCCGATGACGCCAAGCGCAACCACGACGAGATCTCCCGCTGGTCGAAGAAGGACGCCGAGGCCATGCCGCGGTGGGACGCGTGGCTGGCCGGCCTGGCCGACGTGCTCGGCCCGCTGCTGCTCACCGTGCCGCCGAACCTCGGCTCGCACAAGCCCCGCGACCTGTCCGAGACGCTGCGGCTGGCCTGGCGCCACCGCAACCTGGACGTTCGCACCATCGCCGACGTGACCCGGCTGATGACGATGTCGATCGCCGACCTGCTCGACGACTGGTTCGAGTCACCGCAGGTCAAGGGCGCGCTCGCGGTCAACGGCGTGATCGGCACCTGGGCCGGGCCCTACGAGCCGGGCACCGCCTACGTGATGGCGCACCACTCCATCGGCGACGTCGGCGACGGTCACCTGGGCAACTGGGGCTTCCAGGAAGGCGGCATGGGCGCCGTGGCCGACGCCATCGCCAGGGCCGCCCGGCAGAACGGCGCCGAGATCCGCGCCGGCTCCCCCGTCCGCCAGGTAATCGTGACGGACGGCCGGGCCAGCGGCGTCCGGCTCGAGAACGGCCAGGAGATCACCGCGAAGGTCGTCGTCACCTCGCTGCACCCGCGCACCGCGTTCCTGGACCACGTGGGCAGGCAGAACCTGCCGGACGACTTCGTGACCGACATCGAGCACTGGAAGACCCGCAGCGGCGTGGTCAAGATCAACCTGGCGCTGTCCGAACTCCCTGACTTCACCGCCGATCCCGGCACGGACCTGCAGGAACACCACACGGGTTCGGTGGAGATGGCGCCCACCATGCCGTACATCGAGCGCGCCTTCCAGGACGCCCGCGAGGGCAGGCCCGCCGTGAGGCCGTTCAGCGACGGCGTCATCCCGACCGCCTTCGACAAGACGCTGGTCCCCGAGGGGTACCACATGATGTCGCTGTTCACCCAGTGGGTCCCGTCCGACTGGAACGAGGAGCCGCACACCGAGGAACTCCAGGCCTACGCCGACCGCATGATCGACTGCTACAACGAGGTGGCGCCGAACTTCAAGAGCTCGATCCTGCACCGCGACATCGTGGGCCCGTACCAGATGGAGCACGACTACGGCCTGATCGGCGGGAACATCTTCCACGGGGAGCTGTCCCTGGAGCAGCTGTTCCACATGCGCCCGGCGCCCGGCTTCGCCGACTACCGCACCCCCGTGCCCGGCCTGTACTACGCCAGCTCGGCCACCCACGCCGGCGGCGGGGTCTGCGGCATCCCCGGCATGCAGGCGGCCAGGGCCGCCATCGCCGACCGCCGCGCCGCGATCCGCGGCCCGCGCCGCAGGTGACTGCCCTCACCGAGACAAGCACCGCCGTCGCCGCGATGCTCGAGGCGCGCAGCGTGGCCCTGGTCGGGGCCAGCGCGCGCCCGGGCAGCCTCGGCGCGCGGATGATCGCGGAGGTGGCCAGGAGCCCGTCGCGGCCGCGCATCTACCTGGTCAACCCGCGGTACCGGGACATCAACGGCGTACCCTGCCTGCCCGCCCTGGCCGACGTGCCCGAACCGGTGGACCTGGCGCTGCTCGCGGTACCGGACTGCGCCCTTGAGGCGCAGCTCGGCACCGCGGCACGCCACCCCGCCCGTTCGGCCGTGATCTTCGGCAGCGCCTACGATGCCCCCGGCACCGGGGGACTGAGAAACCGGCTGGCCGCAATCGCCAGGGACGCGGGAATGGCCGTGTGCGGGGCGGGGTGCATGGGGTTCGTGAACGTGGCCCGCGGGCTGCGGGCCGTCGGCTACCTCGAGCCGGACCCGCTGCCCGCCGGGCCGGTCGCGCTGGTCACCCACTCGGGTTCGGTGTTCTCCGCGCTGCTGCGCGCGCGCCGCGGCTTCGGCTTCACCCTGGCCGTCTCGTCCGGCCAGGAGCTCGTCACCACCGCCGCGGACTACGCCAGGTACGCGCTCAGCCTGCCGCAGACCAGGGTGCTGGCGCTGGTCCTGGAGGCGATCAGGGACGCCGCCGGGCTGCGCGCGGTGCTGGCGGGCGCGCTGGCCGCGGACGTGCCGGTGGTGCTGCTCAGCGTGGGCGCCTCCGAGGCCGGGCAGGCGCTGGTGACGGCGCACTCCGGCGCGCTGGCCGCCGCCGACGGCGCGTGGGAGGCGCTGGCCGGCGCCTACGGCGTGCACCGCGTCCGCGACCTGGCCGAACTGGCCGACACCCTCGAGCTGTTCGCCTCCGGCCGCCGGGCGGCCCCGGCCCCGGCAACGGGTGTGGCCACCGTGCACGACTCCGGCCTGGAGCGAGTGCACGCCGCCGACCTGGCCGCCGAACTCGGCGTGCCGTTCGCCCCGCTCGCCGGGGCCACCAGGGACCGGCTGGCCGCGGTGCTGGATCCCGGCCTGGCACCCGCCAACCCGCTCGACGTGTGGGGGACCGGCCGCGACACCGAGCCGCTGTTCACCGAGTGCCTGTCCGCGCTGGCCGACGACCCGGAGGTGGCCGCGGTCGCGCTGGCCATCGACCTGGTGCCCGAGTTCGACGGCGACGACGCCTACCCCCGCGCCGTGCTCGCCGCGGCCGCGGGCACGCCCAAGCCGGTCGCGGTGCTGGCCGGGCTGGCCGCCTCCGTCGACCCGGATGCCGCGGCCCGGCTGCGCGCGGCCCGCGTCCCGGTCCTCGAGGGCACCCGCAGCGGCCTGCTCGCGCTGCGCCACCTGCTCGATCACGCGTGGCGGCCCCCGCAGCCGCCGCCCGCCCCGGACCCTCCCGGCGCGGCCGCCGCACGCTGGCGCCGCCGGCTCGCCCAGGGCCGCCCGGGCGGCCCCCTGAGCGGCCCGGTGAGCGGCCCGGTGAGCGGCCCGGTGAGCGGCACTGCGCTGTTCGGCCTGCTGCGCGACTACGGCATCCCGGCCGTCCGCGCCCGGGCCGCGCGGACCCGCGCTGCGGCCCTGGACGCGGCGGCCGCCGTCGGCTACCCGGTCGTGCTCAAGACCGACGAGCCCGGCATCGCGCACAAGTCCGACGTCGGCGGCGTGCGGCTCGGCCTCGGCGACCCGGCCGCGGCCGGCGCCGCCTACGACGACCTGGCCGCCCGCCTGGGCCCGCGGGTCCTGGTATGCGAGGAGGCCGCGGCAGGCACCGAGCTGGCCCTGGGCATCACGCAAGACCCCGCCCTGGGTTCCCTCCTGGTGATCAGCGCGGGGGGCGTTCTCATCGAGATTTTTGCCGAACGAGCGGTGTTGCTCGCCCCGGTCACCCGGCCAGCGGCACTGGCGGCGCTGCGGCGGCTCCGGCTTGCCCCGGTGCTGGCCGGAACCCGCGGCCAGCCCGCCGCCGACCTCGACGCCATCGCGGACGCGGTCACCGGGCTATCCCACCTGGCCTGCGACCTGGGCGACGTCATCGAGGCGCTCGACATCAACCCCCTGATCTGCAGTTCCGCTGGCGCCCTGGCAGTTGACGCCCTCCTGATCCCCCGCCTCCCCCCACCCCCATCCCCACCCCCACCCCAGCCCCCGCCTCACCCCACCCCCCCACCTCCCCGCCAATCCCCCCCGCCCCCCACCCAAGCCCCCACCGGGGTTTCATGATCATGGCCAGTTTTGGGCAATTCTTCTTCCAGGACGGGTCGTTCACCGACCCCGGCATCGTCGAGCCGCCCGACCCGGCGTATCACCGCTCCGCGACGGGCCAGGAGTACCAGTTCTCCATCGACTACTCCGCCTTGTCCAAGGACCCCGGCGCGAACTCCGGCGCCGCGGGCTACCTTTACGCGCCGGGCACCCCGGTCGCCGTCTGGCGGTAGCCCTTCCCGCGTCAGATGCCCAGTCGGCCGCGCCGCTCGATCAGCCGCCGCGCGTTGCGCATGGCCAGCGCGATGACCGTCTCCATCGGGTTGATGCCGATCGGGCCCGGGAACACGCTGGCGTCAGTGACGAACAATCCCGGTACGCCGTGGAACTCCCCGAAGCTGCCGACCACGCCGCGCCCCGGATCCTCGCTCATCCGCGCGGTGCCCATCAGATGGATCGAGAACAGCTGGAGGGACCGTCTGGGCACCGGCCGGGCCAGCAGTCGCCGCAGCTCGTCCGGGCCGCGGACCACAGGGGCGCCGTCGAACGGGAGCAGCACGCGCCGGGCGCCGGCCGTGAACAGCGCCTGCGCGGTCAGCTCGACGCCGCGCACCACGCGGGCGGCGTCGCGGTCGGTGAGCTGGTAGAAGACCTGCGGACCGAGGCCGGGGAGGTTCCTGACCCGCCCGGTCCCGGTGTCTTCCACCAGCGGCCCGGCGGTGACGATGTGGTTGTAGCCCGCCATCAGCTCGCCCAGTTCCCGGCCGTGGGCCGGCAGTATCGCGGCCAGCATCGGGGGAGTGAGGTTGGTCGCGGTCAGCAACAGCCCCTCGGCGAGGAACTCGCGCACCTGGTAGGCCTGGTGGACGCCCTGCCAGCCGGTGACGTCCTCGTCGAAGAAGGCGGTCACCACGGCGTTCGGGTGCAGGGAAAGGCCGCGGCCCAGCCGGCCCGAGGCCGGCCGCAGGCCCGACCGCATGAGCAGCGCCGGGGTCTGCACCGCGCCGCCGGCCACGATCACGGTCCGGGCGCGGACGGTCAGGCGCGGGCCCTTACGCCCGCCCGGGCGGACGACGTGGCCGCTCACGCCGGTCACCCCCGGCCCGGACCGGGTGATGCGGTCCACCCGGCAGTCGGCGAACAGCCGGGCGCCGAACGCCAGCGCCCGGGGCACGCTGGTCACCAGCATCGACCGTTTCGCCCCGCTGGGGCACCCGCTGCTGCAGTTGTTGGTGCCCGCGCAGTGCAGCTGGTTCCGCCGGTTCGGGATGACGTTCCAGCCCCGGGCCTCGGCGCCGCTTCTGAACAGCCCGGAGTCGCGCCCGATCGTCTCCGGGTCCTGGAGCCCGACGGAGAGCCGGGACTCGATCACGGTGAAGTAGGGGTCGAGGTCCTGCTCGCTGATCGCCCGCAGGCCCTCCTGCTCGGCCCACCGCTGCAGCACCCGGGCGGGCGTCCGCCACGCCATGCCCCCGTTGACCACCGTGGACCCGCCCACGCAGCGGCCCTCGGCGTACAGCACGGACGGCCGCCCGATCGCCAGCCCGCCCCCGCCGTCCCGGTACAGCGTGCGCAGCGCCCGGCCGGTCCCGGCGGTGAACGATTCGGTCGGGTGGTAGCCGCCCTCCTCGAGCACGATCACGTCCACGCCGGCCTCGGCTAGCTCCGCGGCCACCGTCGCACCGCCCGCCCCCGACCCGACGATCACCGCCCCGCACTCCAGGCTCAGGTCGCCCGCCACGTCGTCCTGCGTGCTCAGCCCGCTGATCATGGCTCCTGCCCGTCGGCTGGCCCGGCGACAGATGGCCCGGTGACAGATGGCCGGGTGCCGGGGATGAACGCCGCCGCCTCGCCCGCGCGGATCTGCGGGCCGTAGGACTCCAGGCGGCGCCGGGACACGGCCGCGATGTAGGGGGCCGGGTCGTAGCCGATCTCCCGCTGGACCTCGGGCAGGTCGTAGTAGCACATGGCGATGAAGCCCTTCAGCCGCCTGACCATCGAGGCCGCGGTGCCCTGCCGCGCCAGCAGAGCCCGGACATAGGCGGCGGCCACCGGGTCGTCGAGCCGGGCGAACCGCCGTCCCCGGGACGGCGGGTACAGCCGCGCCCCCTGGTCCAGGAGCACCAGCGCGGCCGCCAGGGCCGTCCTGGCCGCGGGCGGCAGCGAGCCGAGCATCAGCCCGAACTGGCCCAGCACCCGGTCCGCCCGCTGATCCGCGCGGACCTCGGGCGGGCAGACCACCTCGGCGAACCGCCTGGCCGCCCGCCGGGCGGGGACCTCAGCCGGCGCCGGCCCGGGAACTGGCATCGGCGCGGAAGATGGGCCAGCCAATCTCGGTCCTCCATTCCGCCTCGTCCGGGGTGTCGTTCGCGCCGCGCAGGTAGTACTCGCGCAGCGGCCCGTCAATGCTGATCTCGTGCCTGGTGGCGTAGGAGCCTAGCGCGGCGTAGCTGAGGTCGGCGTCGCCGAGTGAGCCGTAGTGGCTGATGATGGCCAGTTCGGCCGCCGGGACCGTGACCGGCGTGACCCGCCCGATGGCGCGCACCGCGCCTTCCACCGGGATGAACAGGGTCGCCTCCCCGCGGTCGTGCTGGAACAGCTCGCTCGCGTACACCCCGCCGACCGGGCCGGTGGCGGCCAGGCCCTGCGCCCGGACGGTAGCCCGCAGCTCGCCCAGGGCCCCCTGCCACCAGGGGAGGACGTCCTCGCGGCCGACGACCGCCGCGATGCCGGCCGCCCGGGTGGCCGGGACGCTGCGGTGCTCGATCGCCGGTGTGCCCTCCGGCGGGCGCAGCAGGTTGCGCAGCGAGTCGACCGCGGCCCTGGTCCGCGCCAGCTCCGCTTCCAGCCGGTCGAGGTGCGCGGCGATAAGGACGTTGCGGGCCGCGGCGTCGGGCGCGCCGAGCACCGCCTTGACCTCGCCGACCGGCATCTCCAGATCCCGCAGGCGGCGGATGACCTGCGCGGCCGGGACCTGCTCGGCCGAGTAGTAGCGGTAGCCCGTGCTGGGGTTCACCGCGACCGGCTCGAGCAGCCCCACCTCGTGGTAATGCCGCAGCGTCTTGACGCTCAGGTGGGTGATGCGAGAGAAGTCGCCGACTGTGAGCCCTGCTGGCACCAGCCCATTGTCAACCCTCCCCTTACCGGACAGTCAATTCCGGAACACGGCCTTGACCCTCCGGCGAAGGGAGCGCCGAGGCTGGAGTCATGACAGACACCACCACCCCTCAGGTCGCTACCCCTCACGTCACGGGCCTCCCGGCCGTCGTGGCCGAGCACATCGCCGCCGTCAACGCCTTCGACGAGGACGCCATCGTGGCCACCTTCGCCGACGACGCCCTGGTCAACGACGCCCGCCGAGAGTTCCGGGGCACCGAGGCCATCCGCCGCTGGGTGGCGCGGGAGATGACCGGCGACCACGTGACCATCGAGGTCACCGAGGTCACCGACCACTACGGTGACACCATCGTGCGCGGCCGCTACGACGGCACCTACGACAAGGCGAACCTGCCGGACGAGCTCATCCTGACCAACTACTTCACCGTCCGCGACGGCAAGATCGCCCGGCTGATCGTCATCTTCAACACACCGGCCAGCTACTGACCACGCCTTCGGCCCCGCCGCGCCCGGACCGATCCGTTAGGGTCATCGAGACGGAGAGGTCTGGCGCGGAGGGGCTCGTGGACCAGGGTTTTGACACCATGCAGCTGCCCGGCGCCCCGGACGCCGTCGCGCCGGACGGCTCGGACGTGCGGATGCTGCTGCGGCTCGGCCGGGGCTCGATGGCTCATTTCGAGCTGGCCGCGGGCCGGGTCTCCCGGGCCGTGGCCCACCGTGCGGTCGAGGAGATCTGGTACGTCCTGGCCGGGCAGGGCCGGATGTGGCGGTGCCAGGGGGAGCGGCAGGAGACGGTTCCGCTGCGGCCCGGCACCTGCCTGTCCATTCCCGCGGGCACGCATTTCCAGTTCCGCGCCGACGGCGACGGCCCGCTGGCGGCGGTGGGCGTGACCATGCCTCCCTGGCCGGGCGACGACGAGGCCTACGACGTCCCCGGAGCATGGCAGTGACCGGCGACGGGACCGAGCCGATCGCGTGGTTTGTCGCCGTCTCCCTGGACTGCGCCGACCCGAGGGTTTACCGGGGCGGGCCGGACGCCTACCGTCATACGGGTTCACGTAGCCTTTCGCTCCGAAGGGGTGGTGGTGGGCATGGAACCAGGGCATGGGCCGCTATGGCGGCCGCTGAAGCGCCACGACAGTCACGTGGCGGAGCAGATGGTGGCGCGGGCGGCGGAACTGGCCAGGGACTCCCATGCCCAGACCCGGTACGCGGCGGTGCTGGTGCGGGACGAAAGCCTGCTGGCCTGGGGCACCAACGGCGTGCCGTTCCCCGGGGAAGATCACTGCTACTGCAAGTTCGGCGTGACCGGGAACCATGACCGCTGCCGGACCCACGCCGAGCAGCGGGCGATCACGCTGGCCCGCGAGGGCGACGGCTGGCGGATGCTGCAGGGATCGAAGCTGATCTACGTGCGGCTGGAGGCGGACGACTCGGTCCGGCTGGACGAGCCGCACTTCTGCGCCCGCTGCAGCCGTCTCGCGTTGTCCCTGGGCGTGGCGGAGTGGATCTTCGCCCTGTCCGAGGGGCTCGTCGGCTACTCCTCGGCCGACTACGACCAGATCGCCCAGCTCCGGTGGTAACAGTACCCGCCGGCGTCCCGGGAGGCGGATAGTGGAGTCATGCGTTATCTGAGTGTCGGTGCCGGCCCCAAGACCACCGGGATCTCCCGGATCGGCCTGGGCGCCTGGCAGTTCGGCTCCCGCGAGTGGGGATACGGCCAGTCGTACGCGGAGCAGGAGGCGCGCGCCATCGTGCGCCGGGCGGTGGAACTGGGCGTCACCTTGTTCGACACCGCCGAGATCTACGGCTTCGGGCGCAGCGAGCGGATCCTCGGCGGGGCGCTTGGCGAGGCGCTCGGCGAGGACCGCGAGTCGGTCTTCCTGGCCACGAAGCTCTTCCCGCTGCTGCCGGTCGCCCCGGTCGTCGAGCAGCGCGCGGTGGCCAGCGCGAACCGGCTCGGGGTCCGCCGGCTCGACCTGTACCAGGTGCACCAGCCCAATCCGGTGGTCCGGGACGGGACGATCATGCGCGGCATGCGCGCGCTGCAGCGGGTCGGGCTGGTCAGCGAGGTGGGCGTCAGCAACTACTCCCTGGACCGATGGCTGGCCGCCGAGCAGGCGCTGGGCAGCCGGGTCCTGAGCAACCAGGTTCGCTACAACCTGGCCGACCGGTCTCCCGAGCGTGACCTGCTGCCGTTTGCCGAATCGACCGGTCACATCGTGATCGCCTACAGCCCGCTCGCCCAGGGGCTGCTGTCGGGCAAGTACGACCGCGGCAACCGGCCGGCGAACCGCCTCCGGGCCGGCAGTCCGCTGTTCCTGCCCGAGAACCTCGACCGGGCCGCCGAGCTGATCGCGACCCTGCGCGAGGTGGCGGACGCGCACTCCGCCACACCCGCCCAGGTCGCCCTGGCCTGGGTCATCCACCGGCCTGGCGTCGTCGCCATACCGGGCGCGTCGAGCGTCGGGCAGCTGGAGAGCAATGCCGCCGCCGCCGACGTCGATCTCACCGAGGACGAGTACCAGGCCCTGGGCGCGGCGGCGGACCGGTTCCACCCGATCACCGGGCCGGCTGTCGTCCCCCGGCTGGTCCGGGCCCGCTTCAGCTAAGGGGCGGGCCTTCATGACCGATGATGTGCGGGACCCGGCGGCGTACGCCGCGGACATCGACGCGGCCAGGGACCGGATGATCGGCTTCGTGAGCGGCTGCAGTGATGCGGAATGGCACGCGGCGCCCCTGGACGGAGACCCCCGGCCGGTGGCGGTGGTCGTGGATCACGTCGCGCACGCATACGAGTACCTGGCCGGCTGGATCAGGCAGCTCGCCGCGGGGGAGACGGTCGAGGTGAACAGTGACGTCGTGGACGCCCTCAACGCCCGGCATGCCCGCGACGCCGCGGCGGTGAGCAAGGACGAGGCCGCCGGGCACCTGCGCCGCAGCGGCGAGGCCATGAGCACGCTCGTCGCGGGCCTCGGCCCCGCCGGCCTGGCCGCCGGTGACGGCCGGGTCCGGCGCCTGGCGCAGATCGCCGCCCGGCACGCCGACGATCACCGCGCCGAGATCGAAACCGCCCTGGCCGCCCGCGGCCTCCGCCGCGGCTGACCGGCTCGCGGCGTCTCCGCGCCCGGCACCAGGACGGCACCGGCCGGGTTATGGTGACCAGGTGACCGGTACAGACGCCATCGTCGAGCGCATCCTGACCAGCTACGACACCATCACCGTGGTCGGTGCCAGCCGCGCCGCCCACAAGGCGGCGCACTCGGTGCCGGCCCACGTGCAGCGGCACGGCTGGCGGATCATCCCGGTCAACCCGCACGCCGACCGGATCCTCGGCGAGCAGGTCTACCGGACGCTCGCCGCCATCCCCGGGCCGGTGGGCCTGGTCGACGTGTTCCGCCCGTCCGCGCAGACGCCGGACATCGCCCGCCAGGCGGTCGCGGCGGGGGCCACGGCCCTGTGGCTCCAGCTGGGCATCGCCTCGGCCGAGGCCCGGGCCATCGCCGAGGGCGCCGGGCTGCTCTACGTGGAAGATCGCTGCCTGGCCATCGAGCAGCGCCGTCTCGGGCTGGACGCCCCCGGCGGCTGAGGCGTGTCTCCGCGGAAACGCCGTATTCCCCCGCGAGGCGTGGCTGGCCGGTGCCGGGCGCAGGCCGGCTACCCGACCCGCTGGGTGAGCCAGCTCAGCACCTCATCGGCGATCTCGCGCCAGCCGTGGTCGATGGTCAGCGAGTGGCCGCGGTCGTTGAACTCCCGCAGGTCGGTGACCGCCGGCGATTTGTGGTACAGCTTGCGCGTCGATCTGACGATGGCCGCCGGGACCGTGTGATCATTGCCCCCGGCGATCAGCAGGAGCGGCCCGCGGGTCCGGTTGCCCGTATTGACCTTGGCTGGCGACCGCGGGACCAGGTTCGCGGTGGCGGCTTCGAACAGCGGCTTGCCCGGAGAGGGGACCGTCCACCGGTCGTACAGTTCGGAACACTCCCGCGCGGGCAGCGCGTTGGCGAAGCCGTAGCGGAACTGCTCAGGCGTCAGCGCCACCGCCTTGTTCCTGTTCGCCGGATTGCGCAACGCGATCGAGGCGACCCGCAGCGCCGACGGGGGCAGGTAGATCACGCCCTTGACCGGTGCCGGGTCGATGGCCACGCCCGCGGCCGCGAGGTCCTGGCCGAGCAGCCGCTGGACGATGAGGCCGCCGAAGGAGTGGCCGATCACGACCGGCCGGGCGTCCAGGCCGCGGATGATCTGCGCGTAATGCTCGACCACATCGTCGATGCCCTTCCCGGCGACCTGGTCGGGGTGGCTGCGGGTTTCCTCGACCCCGTCCGAGGCTCCCGGCCAGCCTGGCGCCAGCGGCGCGTAACCCGCCGTCTGGAACAGTTCCGTCCACGGCGCCCACGAGTTCGCGTGCAGCCACAGGCCGTGAATGAAAACAACATGCCTGCTCGCCGTCGTCATCGTGCGCCTCCTGCCCGTAGTTCCGTCGCCCGCCTTGCCTGTAGTACCGTAGCCCGCCCTGCCTGTCGTGCCGCTGGCCGCCGCCGAGCCGCCGGGCACACAACGAGCTGTCCTACCCGCTCCAGGGGCACACCAAGCTCCGCGAAGACCCGGACCCGCCACCGGCATCCTGGTCAGCAGCTAGACCTCCGTCCCCGGCAGCCATTACAAATAGGCACCATGGGGCGACCGCAACGCCCGGGTCCAGGGACCAGACGGGATGCAGCTGACGCTGTTTACGCCCGGGTGAGGCACGCGCGCGACGGCTGACCATCTGATCCCCATCCTTGCCACCGCCACGATGATGAACGGCATGCGTGAGAGTTCACAGCGGCGGCGGATCCAGCGGAGTGGGGTTCTCCAAGTCCCTCCACCGCTGAGCGGCGGTGACGGCGGGCCTTGTGAATCGTCGCTCCAGCCAAGGGGCCGGAAGACCCGGGCCGGAACGGCCAGCTCATCGGCGGCCACGTCCATCCCGCGTACCACGTGCAGCGTCCTGGGCCAGCCGTGCAGGAGCCGGGCGAGGGTTATCGCAGCGGCCCGCTGGGCGGCGAAGAAGTTGCTGTAGCGGTACCCGCACGCGTTGGCGGAAGGGTCCGCCGTCGTGCCGCTCGCGTTTACCCACGGCACGCCGGGGGACACCTCGCCCCCGCGTTCCTTGACGAAGTGGAACACGAAGCCGAGCTCAGCGTTCCCGGTTCCGCTGCGATGCCCGGCGCTGCGTACCCAGGCCAGCAACTCCTCCATGGCGGCGTCCGGCCGGGTGCGCATCTCCAGCGACGACAGCCCTTCGGGCAGGCCGCTACGCTGGGCGGCCGCCTTGAGCAGCAGCGACGCCTGGACGTCGCCGCGGGCTCGCATCAGCCGCGCGTAGAACCGGATGAACCACGGCAGGCCCGGGGTCAGCGGCCGCTGCGTGACGTAGCGGTAGAGGATCGTGCGGATCCGGACGGCCTGCCAGAACAGCTGGGCGGCGAGGAAGTCCGGTCGCCCGGAGCGTTCCCGGGCGTCGAGGTAGTCACAGGCCCGGATGACGAGGCGCTGCTCCGGCGATCCCGCGCCCGGGCCGAGGAGCGGGCCGACGGGGTCCAGCGCCCAAGCCGTGGGGATGTCCTGCGCTCTCGCAGTGGCGCGTGTGCCGGTCAGCGCCGCGTAGGCGCCCTGGAGCATGGCGTGCGGGACGTCGGTGGACAGGGCGCCGCCGAGCAGGTCCGTGACCGCGAGGAGCACGAGGGAGAAGGTCCGGCTGCGCGCCGATCGGTCATGTATCAGGTTCGGAGCATGCTGAACGGCCCGCTGATACATCGCGAGTGCTGGCTGGCATCCGGTGTTGTGCACGCTGGCCAGGCGCGCGGGCTGCGACATCAGGTTCCCGAACCGTGCTGGGGCATGGAATCCGGCTCCTGGGGGAGGATGTGGCCATGAGTGACCGCATACCCGCGCCGGAAGACGCCGACGACCGGCGTGGCAGCGAGCCTGACATGTCAGGCACCGAGGAGTTCGCCAAGATGCGAGCCGTGATGCGCGCGTCAGAAAAGCATCGGGAAGGCGGGGTGGATCCCGAACTTGAGGCCGCGGACGCAGATCCCGCCCCTGACACCTGAGGCTGAGTCAGGCGGCGCTCCACGGGGAGATCGTGGCCGGCGCCGCAGGCTGAGCAGAGGCGTCAGCGGGTGCCCGTGATGTAGTCGGTCAGTGCGGCCCGCTCGGTTTCGAGCTCATCGATACGGCTCTTCACCACGTCGCCGATGCTCACGATCCCGCGGAGGCCGCCGTCCGTCACCACCGGCGCATGCCGCACCCGGTGCTCGGTCATCATGCGCATGACGTCCTCGAGCGAGGTCTGCGGCGTGACCGTGAGCACCTCGGCCGTGTAGATGGCCGTGACCGGCTCCGACATCGCCGCGGCGCCTCGCCGGGCGAACGCCCGGACGATATCCCGCTCACTGGCGATCCCATCGACCGAGGTGCCGTCGCGGGAGACGACGACAGCGCCGATCCGGTGTTCGGCGAGCACCGCCAGGAGGCGCCGCACCGTCGTGTCCGGGGTGACGGTGACGACCTGCGTGCCCTTGACGCGAAGTACATCGGCGATACGCATCTGGACCTCCCAGGTACCGGTACGGTGCTGATGGTGTACCCGCCGGCGCTCCGGGCTATTACTTCAAATCTGTCACGGCCGGCCTGCCAGCTGCCGGGCAGGAACTTTACCTCTCGGCTGCCAGCGTGGCGGGTGGACAGATGAGGACTTCCGGCGGTGCCAGGGGGGCCCTAGGACGGTAGGTGCCGGTCTTGTGCCGTGGTGACCGTGGGAGTACCGGATAGTGCCGGATTCCCGGTGCTGCCGCGGCCAAGGAGAAGGCGATGGCTGTCCGCACACGTCAGACCCCAGCACCTCATCCGCGCCAGGACCGCCCCGGGCGCTCGCGCTGGCTTGCGCTTTCCGTGCTGTGCGTCTCGATCCTGATGGTCAACCTGGACAATACGGTGCTCAACGTTGCGCTGCCGACGCTGGTGCGCGACCTGCACGCCACCTCCAGCCAGCTGCAGTGGATCGTCGACGCCTACGCGCTGGTCTTCGGCGGGCTGCTGCTGGTGGCCGGGAGCCTGGCGGACCGGGTGGGCCGCAAGCGCACGTTCCTGGCGGGCCTGGTGGCATTCGCCGCCGGCTCGGCGTGGGCGGCGTTCTCCGGATCGGTGGGCGTGCTGATCGCCGCCCGGGCGAGCATGGGGATCGGGGCGGCACTGATGATGCCGTCCACGCTGTCGATCATTACCGACATGTTCCGCGACGGCGGGCAGCGGCAGCGGGCGATCGGCTTCTGGGCCGGGACCAGCGGGCTGGGGTTCGCCCTCGGGCCGATCGTCGGCGGCCTGCTGCTGGCTCACTTCTGGTGGGGCTCGGTGTTCCTGATCAACGTGCCCATCGCTATGGCCGGCCTGCTGTGCGCGATCCCGCTGGTCCCGGACTCCAGGAACCCGGCCGCGCTGCGACCCGACCTGGCCGGGGCGGTGCTGTCGATCGCCGGCCTGGGGCTGGTGCTGTGGTCGATCATCCACGCGCCCGTCCACGGCTGGTCATCCGCGCTGGTGATCGGCACCGGCCTCGCCGGGCTGGCGGTCCTTGCGGGCTTCGCCGCATGGGAACGGGCCAGCTCCCACCCGATGCTGAACCTGCAGTTCTTCCGCAGGCCGAGCTTCTCCGCCGCAGTAGGCTGCAACGGGCTGGCCCTGTTCGGGCTGGCCGGGTCCCTGTTCGTGCTCACCCAGTTCCTTCAGTTCAACCTGGGTTACTCGGCCCTGCAGGCCGGGGTGCGGATGCTGCCGATCGCGGCCACGATAGCGGTGATCGCCCCCCTGTCGGTTGTCGCGGTCCGCGTGGCCGGGACCAAGCTCACCACGGCGGCCGGCCTGCTGCTGATCGCCGCCGGGTTGTGGCAGGTCTCGCATGCCTCGGTAACCTGGACCTATACCGACACGTTGCCCGGCCTGATCATGACCGGCGTCGGGGCGGCCCTGGTCATGCCGGCGGTTTCCGGGTCGGTCATGGGCTCGCTGCCCCGCGGGGACACCGGTGTCGGCGCGGCGGCCAATGGCGTGTCCATCCAGGTCGGCAGTGCCCTGGGCGTGGCCGTCGTCGGCAGCCTGATGTCCACCCGCTACCAGGATCAGATGACCGCCTCGCTGGCCCCGTACCACCTGCCGCACGCGGTCCAGGACACCATCCTCGGCTCGATCGGCGGCGCGCTCGGCGTCGCGGCCCGGGTAGGCGGTGCCACCGGTCACCTGCTCGTCTACGCCGCCCGCTCTGCGTTCATCAGCGGCGCGGACCTCGGGCTCCTCACCGCGGCAGCAGTCGTCCTGGCCGGCGCCGTTCTGGCTCTGACGGCCCTGCCGGCCAGGCCACGCGCCGGAGCCGGGCCCGCCGCCGGCGGCCAGCCACCCAGACGGCACCCACGGGCCACCAGGTGACGTAAGCGAGCGTCAAGCCCCAGGACTGCCTGAGCAGCCAGCAGAATCCAGATCGGCCTGGTTGGCTTTCACTGGCGGCTACCGGCCGGCTGGCGGGAGAATTGTCCGGAGAAGGAGCTGAGCTTGCCGGCGGTTCCGGGGCCGGACACGAGGCGGCCGTGGCCACACGCCAGGACGCGCGGCTGGAGCCTGGCCAGGACGGCGACCGACTGTTTCGCCGCTGGCCAGTTCCAGGTGGAGATGTAGGGCGGGCCGGAGATCCGGTGCCTGGCGGCCAGCAAGTCGCGTACGGAGTTCAGGTTCACCGTCAAGATGGCATCCCCGGTGATCAGCACCCGGTCGCGACCGCGGAAGAATGCGACATGCCCCGGCGTGTGACCCGGCGTGGGTATGGCCTGCCAGTCCGGCAGGCCCGGAACGCTGCCATCGGGGGCCAATGCCCGCGCGGTGCCCTCGAGGCTGTTACGCGACACGCTCTCCTCGATCTTCCGCCGGGGCAGCAGCCGCAGCAACGGGGCCACCAGCCAGCGGTCGAGCGGATTGCCGTATTCGGGCAGGTAGCCGCCGGCCGCCAGGGGCAGCTCGTCGGGGTGCACGTAGACCGGCACGTCCCAGTTCCGGGCCAGCTCAAGCGCCGATCCGGAGTGATCAGGGTGGATGTGCGTCAGCAAGATCGCGGCCGGACGCGCGCCCGGCCCGAACAGCGACTCGGCCGCCGACCTGATGAGCTGTCCGCAGTGCGGCACGCCGCATCGATCAGCACCCACGCCGGCCCGGACCGTACCAGGTAGACATTGGCCCCGGTGATCCCGCGGCCGGTCCGCTGGCAGTACACGCCCGGGGCGACCTGCTCCGGGCCAGGCCCGCCTTTCCTCATGGCATCCGCCTCCGAACGCGCCGGATCAGCGCACCTGCCGTCCCGGCCCGGTAACGGCCGGGGGAGCCCCGTCAGCTGGGCGTGATGCCCAGGATCGCCGGGCCGGTCCGCGGGCGTCCCAGGTGCAGCCTGGCCTGGACGAACCGGAGCGGCCTGAAGATGATCATGTCGAACCGGTACTTGTCCGCGATGAGCCGCTCGACCGCGCCGATCTCGGAGCCGGGGAGGATCTCCGCCACGGCCGGCACCTGCTCGCCGCGCAGCCGGCCGCTCGCCGCGCAGACCGCCACCCGGACCTGCGGATTGCGGCGGATGCGCTTGACCTTGCCGGAGGCGGCGTCGGTCTCCACCAGGAGCCTGCCGTCCCGCTGGACGAACCACACCGGGGTGGCGACCCCCCGGCCGTCGCGCTTGTAGCTGGTAATGCTGAGGTACCTGCCACGGAACACGGGCGCGGCGGTGGCCGGCTGATACGGCCGGCCTGCAGACGCTGCTTCGTTCATGGCTTCAGCCTGCGCACCGGCCCCGTCGTCGTTCCAGTGACGGAAGTCCCCGCGAAGGTCCCGGCCGGCGCCATCAGGCGGGACGCCGCACCCGAATGGCGCATCCCGGCTTGCGCGGACGCCGTTCGAGCTGACTTGGCCATTCCCCAGCGGTCCCGGCTCCCCGGGCCTATGCTGAGAAAACAGGCGGGCTCTCAGCAAGTTGGGGGGATGCCATGCCAGACGACAACGCCCATGCGGCCGATGACACGCGCAAGCTCCGGGCCAGGTTCCCCCGGTGGGGGATCCTGTTCGATCCCCTGGAAAGCGTGTGGATCGCGGTCCGCGGCAAGCGAACGCTTGTCGCGGCCAGCAGCCCCGAGAAGCTGACCGAGCAGGTGGAAGCGGCGGCCCGGGGCGAGGCCGGGCCGGATGAGGGCGACAAGACCCAGACGTGGCGTGCCCACCGCAAGCAGGAGCGAGGCTAGCCAGCCGGTCCTTTTGGGCATATCGCCTGCACGTGAGGCAGTGGCTGGCTAGACTGAATGGCTCGAGAGCAAGCCGGGAAGCGGGACTGGCCTCAGGCGCATGTTCGCCGGTGATGGCGTACCAGGGGAGGCGGGATTGCTACGTGAGCCGTTCACTCCCGCGGCGGTAATGACCGGCCAGCGGCGGCGGGGTTTTCTCTCCGGCGGCTGATCATGGTGACACGCTCCGCCTCTGACGGACTGCTGGGGCGGGAACCGGCCGGTCAGCGTCTCCCGCTGGCCGTGGCCAGGCTGCCCTGTGGAGCAATGGCGAACCTGGAACGCTGGGCCCGGTCAGCGGCTGGGCGCGCGGCGGCCCTGTTCGCGGTGATCGCCGGGGCGTACGTGGTGGGCGCGGAGCTGGCGTGGCACCATTTCAGCTCGGGCCTGGCGTTCGGTTACCCCCCGTCTGGTGTCGATGTGGCGGCCCTGCTGCTGATCGCGCGGCGGCGCTGGCCGGTGGTGATCGCCGCGATCGTTGTCAGCGAGGTCGGCGTCGATCTGCAGCATCACCTGACGCTCGCGGTGGCGCTGGCAGCGGCGCTGGCTAACGCGATGGAGCCGGTGGCCGGCGCGTCGTTCGTCCGCCGGTTCTGCGCAGGACGGCGGCCGGACCTCGCGACCCGCCTGGGTCTGTGGCGGTTCGTATTGGGCGCCGCGGTGCTCGGGCCGGTGGTGGGCGGGCTGGTCGGGGCCTCGGTGAGCTGGGCGAGCGAGGGCGGCTGGTGGCCGGGGCTGGTGCTGCAGTGGTGGGCCGGGGACGGAATCGCGGTGCTGGTGATCGGCGGCCCGTTGCTGCTGTGGGCGCAGCGGCGGGCACTGGTGTCCTCACGGTGGGCCGAACTGGTGCTGGTGGTCCTGCTCACGGCCGGGCTTTCGGTCGTGGCGTTCCGCCTGGGCGAGCCGTCCAGCCTGCTGTTGCTGCCGATCCTGGCGTGGGCGGCGTTCCGGCTGCATGACCTGGGCGTGGTTCTGGCCGGCGCGGTGTTCGCGGTGGTGGCCAACTACATGACGGCGGCCGGGTACGGCGAGTTCGCTCATCTGGGGCTGTCGTCCCCCGCTTCGGTGGCGGTGACGCAGGCCTATATCGCCCTGGTCGTCCTGGTCGGCTGGGTGCTCGCTCAGGAAGTCTCCGGCCGGATGTCGGCGGTGCGGGACCGGGACAGCGCACGGCTGGAGCGGGCGACGGCCGAGGCCCGGCGGGAGGCCGCCGAGCTGGGCGCGGTGCTCGCTGATGCCGCGACGGTCAGCTCCGTCGGTGACCAGGTCTCTGCCGCGGTCCGCGCCCGGCTGGACGCGGCGCAGGTGGTGATCAGCGTGCTGGCCGCCGACGGACGCCGGTTCGAGCCGCTCGCGGGCGGCGATGCTGCCGCGCCGGCGGCGGTCACGTCAGCGGAGTGGACGGTCGATTCCGGCGCGCCGGGACCCCGCGCGGTCCGGGACCGCGCTGCCGTGTACCACGGCGACCTGAAGGCATCCGGCGCCGGGATCGGGTCCATGGCCGCGCTTCCGCTGCTCACCGAGGTCGGCGCCCTTGGCTATCTCGGCGTATGGTGGGCCGGGCCGTATGAGGCGACCGCCGCGGAACGCGAGTATCTGCGGAGCGTGGCCGAGACGACGAGCCGTGCCCTCGAGCGGGCCCGGCTCCGGCAGGCCGAGCGACGCGAGCACGCGCGGGTCGAGACACTTGCCGACCTCACCAGGCTGCTCGCCGCGGCGCTGACCCCCGAGGCGATCGGCGAGGTGGTAGCCGATTGCCTCTGCGAGGCCGTCGGCGGCGCCGACGCGCTGTGCCTCGGCGTCATCAGCCAGGACGGCCTGCGGCTGGTATGGATCACCACGGCCGGCGACGCCGGGGAGGCCCGCGAACAGGTCCCGGACCTGCCGATGGACGCCCCCGCGGCCGCGACCGATGCCGCCCGGACCGGCAACCCGGTGATCGTCCGGACGCCCGCCGAGTATGAACAGCGGTACCCAGGCCCGGATGTCCCGGCGATCCTCGCGCACGGATCGAGCTGGCTGACCTGGCCGCTGTGGGCGGGCACGGCACCCGTCGGCGCGATCGGCCTGACATGGAGGCATCCGCAGCAGTTCGAGCCGGGGCAGCTCGCCTTCGTCGCCGCCGTCGCCGACCTGGTCGCGCAGGCCCTGGTCCGCGCCCGCGTCTACGCCGATGAGCACGCGATCGCCGCGGTCCTGCAGCGCGCGATCATGCCCGCGGCGGCCGCGGTGATTCCCGGCCTGGAGATCGGGGCCAGCTACCGGCAGGCCGGAACGACCCAGCAGATCGGCGGGGACTGGTACGACGCGATGGCGCTGCCGGGCCAGCGCGCCTACCTGGCCGTCGGCGACGTGGTCGGACACGGCCTGACCGCCGCCGAGGACATGACACAGCTGCGCAATGCCGGGCGGACCCTGGCCATCGCCGGCTACCAGCCCGCCAGCATCCTTGCCGAACTGGCGCGCGTCACCGACTGGGCGACCAGCGGGAAGTTCGCCACCGCGGCGGCTGCGATCATCGAGCCCGACGTGTCCCTGGTTACCTACGCCACCGCGGGCCACCCGCCCATCCTGATCCGCCGCGCCAAGACCGGGGCAGTGGAGATCCCCCCGCCCGCGGAGGGACCGGCGCTGTGCCTCCCGGGCGGCCAGGACTGTCCTCGGTACGCCCAGGGCCAGACGGGTTTCGACGTCGGCGACATCATGCTCATGTACACCGACGGGCTGATCGAGCGGCGCGGCGAGGATCTCGAGGAAGGCATAACCCGCGTCGCCGAACGATTGCAGGCATGGCAGCCCGGCACGCCGCTCGGCCGCCTATGCGACGAATTGATCGCGTCCCTCGCCGCCGAACCCCAGCTCGATGACATGTGCGTGCTCGCCGTCTCCCGGCCAGGACCGGGCCGGGCGCCGGGAGAAGTGCCCTGAGCAGCGCTAGAACCCCGAGAGCTGCCCCACGTCGGTGATCCGCAGCACGGCCGAGCCGGCCTCGTCCGAGGCGTCCAGGTCGACGACCGCGCTGATGCCCCAGTCGTGGTCGCCCGCGGGGTCGTCGAAGATCTGCCGGACGACCCAGCCGCCCGGCTGCTGGTCGATGATCAGCAGCGCGGGACCCCGCGCGTCCGGCCCGGTGCCGATCTCGTCGTGGACCTCGAAGTACCCGTCCAGCGCCGACGACCACGCGTCGGCATCCCACCCGTTGTCCGCGTCGAGCGCGCCCAGCTCGGAGTAGTGCTCGAGCGCGGCCAGCCGGACCCGGTGGAACAGCGCGTTGCGCACCAGCACCCGGAACGCCCGCACGTTCGACGTGACCGTGGCCGGCCGGGCGTCACGCGACGCCTCACGATCATCCGACGGGTCACGCAGCCGCTCCCACTCGTCGATCAGGCTGGAGTCGACCTGGCGCACGATCTCGCCCAGCCACTCGATCAGGTCGGTCAGCTCTTCGTTCTTGGCCTCGTCGGGCACCGTCTGGCGCAGCGCCTTGTAGGCGTCGGCCAGGTAGCGCAGCACCAGTCCCTCGGAGCGGGACAGCCCGTAGAACGCCACGTACTCGGTGAACGTCAGCGCCCGCTCGTACATGTCCCGGACCACCGACTTCGGCGACACCGGATAGTCCAGCACCCACGGGTGGCCCCGCCGGTAGATGTCGTACGCGTCGTCGAGCAGGTCCGCCAGCGGCTTAGGGTAGGTGACCCCGTCCAGCAGGTCCAGCCGCTCCTCGTACGGGACGCCGTCCGCCTTCATCTGGGCCACCGCCTCGCCGCGCGCCCGGAACTGCTGGGCGGACAGCACCTGCCGCGGGTCGTCCAGGGTCGACTCGATCACTGACAGCACGTCCAGCGCGTAGGACGGCGACTCGAGATCCAGCAGCCCGATGGCGGCCAGCGCGAACGGCGACAGCGGCTGGTTGAGCGCGAAGTCGAACTGCAGGTCCACGGTGAGCCGCACCAGGCGGCCCTCGGAATCTGGTGACTCCAGACGCTCCACCACCCCGCCGGCCAGCAGCGCCCGGTAGATCGCGATGGCCCGGTGGATGTGCCGTCGCTGGGCCGGACGGTCCTCGTGATTGTCCCTCAGCAGGTGCTTCATCGCGGCGAACGCGTCGCCCGGGCGGGCGATGACGTTCAGCACCATGGCGTGGGTGACCTTGAAGCTCGACGTCAGCGGCTCGGGCTCGGCCGCCACGAGCCGCTCGAACGTCGGCCGCCCCCAGGACACGAAACCGGGTGGCGGCTTCTTGCGCACCACCTTGCGCCGTGCCTTGGGGTCGTCGCCCGCCTTGGCCAGGGCGCGCTCGTTCTCGACCACGTGCTCCGGGGCCTGCACGACCACCCGGCCCGCGGTATCGAAGCCCGCCCGGCCCGCGCGCCCGGCGATCTGGTGGAACTCGCGGGCCTGCAGCAGCCGGGTCTTGCTCCCGTCGTACTTGGACAGCGCGGTAAACAGGACGGTGCGGATCGGCACG
>Ga0335069_10003395_pt1 | contig 24081 bp, 34 predicted proteins | sample Lox_Sample_11_FD_206714 | JGI IMG/M metagenome (GOLD analysis project Ga0335069, IMG submission 206714) | Soil microbial communities from Loxahatchee National Wildlife Refuge, Florida, United States - Lox_Sample_1.1 | ecosystem: Environmental > Terrestrial > Soil > Wetlands | place: USA... | reverse complement strand
CAGGTCGCACAGGCCGAGGCATCAGCCGCGGCACAGCGGGAGGCCGTCGAAAGACTGCACAATGGCAGCCGCCCGCAAGAGATCGCGGAAGCTCGGGCGAATGTCGAGTCGGCCCAGGCGGACGCTATCAATGCACGCGCGCAATACGAGCGGCGGGAGACGCTCGCGGCGAATTCGGTTTTGAGCCAGCAGGATCTCGAAAACGCCAAGGCGGCGGTTGACGTTGCCGAAGCCAAGCTGGCGATGAATCAGAAGGCACTCGATCTGGTTATTGTCGGGCCACGCAAGGAAGACATTGGCCAGGCCGAGGCGGTATTGCGGGCCGACGAGGCGCAGGCGGCTTTATTGCGCCAAGAACTCGCGGATGCCCAACTGGTCGCCCCCGTGGATGCCGTCGTTCGTACGCGCCTTATGGAGCCGGGGGAGATGGCGTCGCCGCAAAAGCCCGTGTTCTCGCTCGCGGTCACTGATCCGAAATGGGTTCGCGCTTATGTTGCAGAGCCGGATATCGGCAAGCTGAGAACGGGAATGGCCGCGTCGGTCGCGCTCGACAGCTTCCCGCATAGGCGCTTCAACGGGTGGGTGGGATTTATATCTCCGATCGCCGAATTCACGCCGAAGACGGTGGAAACTACAGAGTTGCGAACGAGCCTCGTTTACGAGGTCAGGATTTTCGTCAAGGATCCGTCCGACGAACTCCACCTCGGCTCTCCTGCGACGGTGTATCTGCCAACCCATGGCAACTTACCATCTTCCGGCATAGCAAACATCGCGCGAGTACAGCAGTGAGTACGGCCGGGTCGATGGCGAATGTAGTTACCGGCGACAAGATACATAAGACGTTTATCAGCGATAAAGGCGTAGCCACGCGGGCGCTCGATAATGTGTCATTCGAGGTTCGGCGCGGCGCGCTCACCGCGCTGGTCGGACCGGATGGCGCGGGGAAGACCACGCTCATGCGTCTGGCCGCCGGATTGATGACCGCTGATTCCGGTGCCTTGAGCGTTCTCGGTATCGACGTTGCCGCCAATCCGCAACAAGTCCAGTCCAGCATTGGCTATATGCCTCAGAGATTCGGGTTGTACCAGGATCTCAGCGTCCAGGAAAATCTTGACCTTTACGCCGATCTGCATGGAATCGGACCCGACGAGCGGCGCGACAACTATCCGCGATTGATGGAAATGACGGCGCTCGGGCCTTTTGTCCAGCGTCAAGCCGGCCGGCTGTCGGGCGGCATGAAGCAGAAGCTGGGTCTCGCCTGCACCCTTATCCGCGCGCCCGAACTCTTGCTTCTCGATGAGCCGACAGTCGGCGTCGACCCATTATCGCGGCGCGAACTGTGGGCGATTATCCAGCAGCTCGTCAATGAGCAGGGCCTCACGGTGCTGCTCAGCACTTCGTATTTAGACGAAGCCGAGCGATGCGCGCACGTCGTCGTCCTGCACGAAGGACAGGTACTGTCCCAGGGTCGTCCGGACAAAGTGAGCGAGCTGGCGACAGGTCGCGTATTTCTTGCGGAACCCCTCCCGGGGAGGACGCCCCGAGGGATGCAGGCGCGAATGCTGGACAGCCCTGATGTGATCGATGCTGTGCCGGAAGGCGGGCACGTGCGCATGGTGATGGCCGCCGAGTCGAGCGGTCCGACGTTCGATGGTGCTTCGCTGACGCCGGCGCCCCCGCGTTTCGAGGATGGTTTCATGCTTCTCCTGCGACGGATCACGCCGGATCGACCTGCTGTCGCCATGATGCTCGAACATCCCTCAGCGACCAATGACGGCCAGGCGGTGGTCGAGGTCGACGATCTGGTCCGTCAGTTCGGCGCTTTCACCGCGGTCGATCACGTCAGCTTCACCGTCAGGCGCGGCGAGATGTTCGGTTTGCTCGGGCCGAACGGGGCGGGCAAAACGACGACCTTCCGCATGCTCTGCGGCCTACTCCCGCCAACGCATGGCACGCTGAGGGTAGCTGGTGTCGATCTTCACAGCGCGCGCGCTGCCGCCCGCCAGCAGCTCGGTTATGTCGCCCAGAAGTTTGCGCTCTATGGCGATCTGTCAGTAGTCGAGAATCTTGATTTCTTTGCGAGCGCCTACGGGCTGCGCGGCGCTCGACGGCGTGAGCGCATTGCCTGGGCGCTGGAGCAATTCGATCTCGAATCGCTCATGCGCCAGCCGAGCGGCCTCCTCCCCGGGGGCTATAAGCAGCGGCTCGCGATGGCGGCAGCACTGCTGCATGAGCCTGCGATCTTATTTCTGGACGAGCCGACCAGCGGCGCCGATCCGCTGGCGCGCCGCGAATTCTGGCGACGCATCACCTCGCTGGCCGAGCAAGGTGTCACCGTGATTGTCACCACGCATTTCATGGAGGAGGCGGAGTATTGCGATCACGTCGCCATCCTCGATCACGGCCGGATCCTGGCCCACGGCACGCCGGCCGAAATTCGCCGCTATGCCCCCGCTGAGGAAGGGCGCGAGTCGAGGATGGAGGACGCCTTCATCGCCATCGTCGCGGCGGCCCGAGGGGTTGAGGCGAGCCCGCCTGCACAGCCGCCGGTCACGGCACGACGCCCGTTTAAGATAGAGGGTACGACTGACTTGGCTGCGAGGGCTTGGCGGATTTGGGCGCTGGTCAAAAAGGAGGTGCGTCAAATCCTCCGCGATCCCAGCAGTATCGCCGTCGGCGTGGTGATGCCGGTGTTACTGATTTTGCTGTTCGGCTATGGTTTGACGCTCGATGTAAAGAACGTCCCGGTCGCGGTCGTGCTGGAGGACATTTCTCCGGACGCGATCGAATTGGCGTCGACCTTCCAGCTATCCCCCCTATTTTCGTGCGCAGCTGATGACCTCGATGGCCCAGGCCGAGAATCTCATTCTCGCGAGCCAAGTCGACGGCATCATCCGCATCCGGTCCGACTTCTCGCGCCAGATGAGAAACGGGGATGCCGAGGTGCAGATCCTGGCTCACGGTCGCGATGCCAATCGCGCCCGGATCATTCAGGGTTATGTTCAAGGGGCGGTCGGCCAGTGGGCCGCGCGCCGAAGGGCCGAAGGACAAGAAGTATCGAGCGGGCCGGTGGTCGTGCAGGACCGGCTTTGGTTCAACGAGGCCAATGAGAGCCGTTACTTTCTGGTTCCCGGTCTGGTCGTGCTCGTCATGACGGTCCTCGGCGCTTTGCTGACGGCGCTGGTCGTGGCGCGGGAATGGGAGCAAGGCACTTTTGAAGCACTGTTCGTAACGCCCGTTCGCGCCGGTGAAATCCTGCTTGGCAAGGTGCTCCCATATTTGGGCTTAGGCGTCTTCGGACTTGCGCTATGCCTGCTCGGCGCCAAATTCCTCTTCCAGGTGCCCTTTCTTGGGTCGCTGTGGGTATTAAGCCTCAGTTCACTACTCTACCTGCTCGTCGCGCTGGGTATGGGGCTGCTGATCTCTTCGACCGTGAAGGCACAGTTTGTCGCCAGTCTCATAGTGGTGGTGGCGGCATTTGTCCCGGCGCTGATGCTCTCAGGATTCCTCTTTGAACTGCACAATCTGCCGGTGGCGGTCCGCTTGCTCTCCTATCTGTTCCCCGCGCGGTACTACGTCGCGCTCCTCCAGACCGTGTTGCTGGCGGGCGATGTCTGGTCCATCATTCTGCCGAATCTGGCAGTGCTGGCCGGCATGGCCGTTCTTCTGTTCGTTCTGACCCAGGTGGGATTCAAAAAGCAGCTTGACTGAGGTAGATCATGCTCGCCGCCATTTTTCGCATCGTCGCTTTGGTCCGCAAAGAACTCCTTGCAATGCTCAAGGATCCACGCGGACGCGCCGTCCTTTTTGTCCCGCCGGTAATCCAGTGCATCGTGTTCGGGTATGTCGTGAACTACGATTTGACCCGCGTTGCCTATGTAGCCTTTGACCGCGATCGCAGCGCCGCCTCATCGGAGCTGCTCGCTTCGTTGGACGGATCGGGCGTGTTCCTACGGGTTGCAAATCTCGAACGCGCCGCAGACGTGAAGACTATGATCGACGAACGACGCGCCTTGGTCGCGGTTGAGATCGATCAGGATTTCGAGCGGCGATTACTCTCTGGACAATCGGCCGATGTACAGGTGATCGCCGACGGTCGCAATTCGAACACGGCCGGCACAGCGCTCAACTATGTCCGCACCGTGGTCGATTCGTTCAATGCTAAATGGTGGGCAGCGCACGGTGGCGGCGGGCCGCCGGTAAGGGTGACCACCCGCACTTGGTATAATGAGAACCTGGTGGATCGTTGGAGCATCATCCCAGGTTTGATTGGCACACTCACGCTTCCCGAGATGCTCCTGATGACGGCGATGGGCGTCGCTCGCGAAAAGGAGGAAGGGACCTTTGACCAGTTGCTCGTGACGCCCTTTCGTCCCGCCGAACTCATGATTGGCAAGGCGTTGCCTTCGCTGCTCGTGTTCCTCAGCCAAGCCACCGTTTTCCTGCTGGTCGCTCAGCTTTGGTTTCGGATTCCCTTCGCAGGGTCGTTCCTCACGCTTTATTTTGGCCTTATCTTATTTCTTTTGGCGGTGACCGGAATCGGACTCCTGCTTTCGTCGCTGGTCGGAACCATGCAGCAAGCGCTGCTCTTGTGTTTCTTGCTGGCGATGCCCCTTATGCTCCTGTCCGGAGTTTTCACTTCTCCGACCAGCATGCCGGAGGCTATACAGGACTTCGATTTGATTAATCCGCTGCGCTACATGATCGATATATCGCGGCGGGTGTACCTCGAAGGCATCGTCGTCGATCGGCTGACATCAGATTTGTGGCCGTTGGCCGTCACGGCAGTGCTCACTCTGGCGATCGGCGGCTGGGTGTTTAACCGGCGGCTAGGATGAAAATAGAAAATTTCTGAACCCGTTCCTAAATTCAGATCTTCTCGAGTTCATCGAGCGTGATTTGGTCTTCCGTGGAGCAGCTTCAAAAAAAGCCCCAGGCTTTCTTTCGAGCTTCCGTGCTCACGCGACTGTGAGCACGATCTTGCCTTGGATGTGCCCACGGCCGGCTCGTTCGTGCGCCTTGCGAGCCTCGGCAAGCGGAAACGTGCTGTCGATGGCGACGCGAACTGTGCCGGCATCGAGCAAACGTCCGAGTTCCGCGAGCTGCTGGCCGTTCGAGCGCACTTGGGTCATCGAGACCGTAACGCCCAGCTTCGCGGCGTCCTCGGCGTCGGAGAAGCCCAAGAACAGCGGGAACAAGGCGCCGCCACGCTTGAGCGTACGCAAGAAACGACCAGTGGTGGGACCGCCGAGGGTATCGAGGACAAGGTCAATGTCGTGAGCGACGTCCTCGGGAGGGCTCTTGGTATAGTCGATGAATTCGTCTGCGCCGAGTTCGCGCAGGAACGACTCATGCGCGCTGGCCGCCACCGCGATGATGCGCGCACCTTTCCATTTGGCCAGCTGGACAGCGAAGTGCCCCACGCCGCCCGCGGCGCCATTGATGAGCACCGTCTTGCCGCTGAGCGGCACCGGGCAATGCACCTCCGGTTGAAGCGGGTTCGGTTCATTGTGCCCCAACTCAATCAGGAACTGATATGCGGTGAGGCCCGCCATCGGCACCCCTGCGGCGTGCACGTGATCGATGCGAGTCGGCTTGAGTGCAAGGTCCGAAGCTGACGCGGCTACGTACTCGGCATAGGCACTGCTGTCGCCGAAGCTAGGAAAGCGAATCATGCCGAAAACTTCATCGCCGACGGCGAAGCCCTGTACATCCGCAGCGACAGCCTCGACGATGCCCGCCACGTCCGTCCCCGGAATAACCGGCAACGGCACTGAGGGCCGCCACTCAGGTGGCAAGATCTTATACCCGTCGCGCAGGTACCAGTCGGGGGGATTGATGCCCACGGCGTGAACGCGAACGAGCACCTCGCCCCGGTGCAGCTCAGGAACCGCCACCTCGTCGTAACGCAGTACCTCAGGACCACCAAACTCGTGCAGCCGAATTGCCTTCATCGTGTTTGTCGGCATCGCTTTCTCCTCCCATCACAGACCGGTCAGCTTCATCGCAGCGGTGATCCGAATATACGGTACGCCGGATGCAACAGCACCGGGTCGGAGGTCTGCCGACCGCGTCAAAGAATGTGCTGCTTGAGGATGTTGCAGCCGAATGCAAATCGAGGCCATGCGACTCAATGCCCATTTCGCGAACGTCCGCCGTCTGGCAAATGGCCCGCCCGGCGTCGATCGATTGACGCGGTCAATAGGAGCATTAAGAAGCGACCCGGTAGCGTTCTGCGCGCCCGCCACCTAAGACACTTCGAAGAAAGAACGCGTCTCGATCTGCGAGAACCCGATCAATTGACCGTGCCTATCGTGGCTATCATCGTTTTGTAAGCTGGAACCGGCTACAGACTGGCGGCGCCGGCTACTGCGAGAGTATTGGAAGCCGCGTTTCTAGTTTCTCGATCAAACCTGCCAGAGCGTTCAGGCGCTCCAGGAGGGTAACATTAAGGTTACGAACAGATTCATCCGCCTGCTCAAGCATCGTGTGCAGGTGCGCGACTTCTCCCCTCAAGATAGCAATTTCCTGCATCAGAATTTCTATTTGATCAGGCATATTCGCCTCGGTTTCCCAAGAAGCTTCAGGTAGTCGAAACCGAAGGCCGCGATACGTGGCCTTCGGCTCTCAACACTGGCGGCGGTCGGGAGCCGCCGTCCTACCACCGATATCGGTGCGCTTTGAGTCTTGCAGCTGGTCGAAACAACTAAGCGGTTTGATGTTCGACTTGCCTTTTCTCCTCCACACCGATTCCAATCCGGATTTTGCGCCCTGCCAGTTCGGGCGATGCCGGCATGATCAGCTCAAGCACCCCGTGCTGGTTCCTTGCCTTGATCTCACCACTATCCCCACCCTTGGGCAGAGTCAGTGATCGTTCGAATCTGCCGTAGCTGACCTCTCGCATCTGAAAGTCCCGATTGCCGTCGTCACTGCGGCGTTCGCGCGACGCTCGAATTGTCAACGTATCACCGGCAACCGCAACATCGATGTCCTTGGGTTCAACGCCCGGCAGGTCGAAGCGCATCACCCAATTGCCATCCTTGAAGAAAGATTCGACCGCAGGCCAAGTCGGCAACCAGCCGCTCGGACTCCGCCTTCGCCGGAGCAGCGGTCCAAGAGTTCGTCCATGTCCCTGCGGAAGCGATCTACGGATGGCCATCCAGAGAACCAAGACTGAAGTTCACCCAGCATCAATTATCACCTCCTTTTGTTCTGTCGGGGCTGGCCCTCAATTGGCTCACGCCTTCCGAATAGAAAACTAACGCATGATCGAGGCGATGCAAGTGGGTTAAATCAGTGGAACTATCATGCGCTTTTAAGCGCTCTTAACCGTCGATAGACCGAGGCTTCGGAAACAAAGTACCGCTGGCTGGTCAACGAACCCGGTGGCCAGTTCGCGCGGGTAGAGCTCGGGCTGTTGGAGGGCCAGTTACACCACGGCCGCAGCAACCGTCGGCGGGAGTTTGTTCCAGACGGGGCGCGGCACCTGGCCATCCAGACCATCATCAAGCGGTCGAGGTTCCATAGGCGCACGCACCCCGGGTGCCGGCGGCGTAACACTATAAGTTGTTGGCGCAGGAGGAGATTCTCAGCTTCAAGGCGCACACGTCGGGTGAATCGCGACCGCAGGGCAAACAGTAGCTGCGTCAGAAACGCGACCATCGACCGTTTCATTACCATACCCCCACCCGCACGTCATAGCGGATATGGTTTGCGGGAGGCACACCACGGAGCCGCAAGCGCGAATTCTGAAGCGACAGAAGGGTCAGGATGGCCCTGCGATCACAGACTTCGTCGGATTGGCGATGACTCGTTCGACCGTCACGTTTCAAGCGTGACGAAGTAGTAAGGCCCGACGGCTGCCAGCTGATCTGACTGCCGGAGTCGGTAGCGAACCCGATGGTGGTGACACCCGCGCCCGGTAGGGAGGACTGCGCACCGCCATGGGAACCTGACCAGTGTCACTGATCACTCGCCATGAGCGGTGCGACGCCACCAGCGGTCGCCGAGCCTGATGCTGCCCGGCTTCGAAGCAGGCGGGCCTGCTCGAATGAGACCGCCCGCGGAGCCCTGCATGGTCCCCGACGGATTGATCCGCCGCAACCTCGTCGCGGCGGAAGGCCAAGGCTTGATTGCGTATAAAAGTGCGCCACGATTGGCCCCGCCGCCCATTGGCTGGTGGCATATAGCGCGATACGGTGGCTTGCGAAACCGTAAACCCGAGCATTAACAGCTCGCCGTGTATCCGTGACGCGCCCCACAGACCATTCTCGCGCGCCATGCGAACGATGAGTTGGCGCAGCTCTCGCGCGATGCGCTGCCGTCCATCCCGCCAACGACCGCGCGAACGATAACGCCACAGCCCCGACCAGCCACCGCGGCGCCAGCGCAAAACCGTCGCCGGCTGGACGATCACCAGGCTGTCACGCCAACCCGGCCACCAACGCGCTAGCAAGAGCCAAAACAACCGGTCCCGCAGGCGGAAACATGGACGACGCGTACCGCTGTGCTTGAGCACGGCGATCTGATTGGACCGGTCGATGGTGGCAGCGGCGCCGCAAGGTTCCTTCCGCTTTCAGTGCGGCAATTGCTGAGCCGTAGAGGGGCGCCTTATGGTTTTGATGACGCGGGGTGGCGGATGCGATGGATCGCTGAGCGCCTGGCAGAACAGGCGTTTAGCCGCCGCCGCATCGCGCACCGCCGCGAGCAGGAAGTCGATAGTCGCACCGGTGGAATCGATTAACACCAACGGCCCTTCACTCGGATATTTGAAGATGACCGGTCGGCTTGCGTTATTCGCCATCGTTTCAGGCTACCAGCCAACACCGCCAAACTTGCAACACTTCCGATCTTCGAATCGTCGCTGTCCGTGCGCTAGAGGATTGCCGCGAATCCGTGAAGAGCTGCCGCAATAAACGCGCGGACGCGCACGGGGTCTTTCTTACCGCGCTTTCCGGCGATGTCTGTGTGAGTGAACGAATCAACTCCCCAAGGTCTCACAGCAGCAATGGCCTGCCCGACGTTTTCGGCCGAGAGCCCACCCGCCAGTATCACCGGCACACGCGATTGCTCGACGACCTTGCGGCAAATAGACCACTCGTGTGTCTCACCCCCACTAAACGGTGAACCCTTCGCACCGGAATCCAACATGAGATAGTCGACCGAATCCTGATGAGACTGAGCCTCGGAAACGGTTTCACCTGCACGCACCGGTATCGCCCTCAATAGCCGTACCGGTGCCACTTTGCTGCGAATCCACGCGGAATCTTCGGGATCGATCTCGCGCGCCGCAATGTGCACGATATCCGGCCGGACCTCATCCACCATTGCACAGATCTCGTCACGATCATCCGAGAGCGACATTGCGACCCCTCGGGAACGCGGCCGAACCGCGGCTAGAATCTCACGCGCTACTCGGGCGTCGATGGCTTCGGGAACAACACCCGCTTCTCCTACCACCACCCCAATTAAGTCTGCTCCCGCCTTCGCGGTCGCGAGCGCATCGGCCAGCGAGGTCATACTGTAGATTTGGATGGCCATATAGAACCCCTCTGATGACCTGCATATAACCATCGATACGCGAAGCCAATAGGTCCATTGCGAGCGCGCCCAAGCTACCAAGCCGGACCCAGCCATGTCATCGGCGGATCAACTTGAGATGCTTGCGGTGCCTCGGAAATGTGCAATATAGCCATTCTTAAACGTCCACGGATCGAGAACACCCCTCAGGGCACAAACGAGTGGCGAAATTTCTGCGCGTCGGCGTTCATAGCTCCAACCTCGGCGGGTATACGTCCAAAGCATGGACGATTCGTTGCGCCGGCTCGACAGTGCTTTTGAACTGGGGCTCTGTCGAAGTACACGGAGTGGGCCGCAGCAGGCGAATCTATTGGGCGGTTCAGCCACGAAAGAAAATGCTTCGGTTTGAAACGAAGATGCTGGCGCAGGGCTACGAGAAAAGGGCAATTGCTCGACGCCGTCATCATCGATATGAAAGGCTACCGGAGACGGTAAGTATTGAGCGTCTCCGCGCTCGGCGTCACGTCGAACCCGAACGGCTACTTACAACCGTACTGTTTGTCGACATTGTCGGTTCGACTGAGAAGGTGGCCCGTCTAGGAGACCGTCGCTGGAATGGTGTGCTCGGTCACTACTATGCAGCGCTGCGGAAGGAACTGCGTGCAAACCGCGGAAGGGAAATAACCACGACAGGCGACGGAATGCTCGCCATTTTTGACCGGCAGACGGGCGCCGCAAGAGCCGTTCGATGCGCGACTGCGATGCGTCAGGCTGTGCATACCCTCGGTTTGGAGATCAGAGCCGGAGTACACGCTGGCGATTGTGAACTGATAGGAGATGGGGTCGGAGGTATCGTGCTTCATATTGGCGCACGGGTTATGGCCAAGGCGGGCGCGAACGAAGTGCTGGTCTCGAGCGCGGTCAAGGCTCTGGTGACCGAGGCAGAGATCGCCTTCGAGGACCGCGGCGTGCATAGGCTCAAGGGCGTGTCGGAGAGATGCCGCTTGTATCGTGTTCTATAGACGATTCCTCGTTTATTGGATCTGGGCGAGTGGGCCATGAATGCAGTGGCCACGGAGTAAGCCATGGAGCAGCTTGAACGAGATCGTGCGCACGACGAAGAGATCCAGCGAAGCGATGCCCACCGCTGATTGCGCAGGAAGGTCTTCCAACCCTGGGAGGGCGGGCGGCGGCGCCGGACCAGGTACCGGCTCACGGTTGATTCCGCCACGTCGATGCCCAGCATCAACAATTCGCCGTGGATCCGCGGTGCTCCCCATAGCGGATTCTCACGGTTCATGCCCCGGATCAGCGCGCGCATCTCAGAATCAATCCGTGGCCGGCCACCGACGTGGCGAAACCGCCAGCGCCAGTAGGCGCGGAAACCGTGGCGGTGCCAACGAATTACGGTCTCCGGTTGGACGATGAGGATCGCGTCCAGCAGCGCCGGATACAGGCGATTCGAGGCCCCGCACCGATTGATGACGGCCTCGGTCTCACTCAGCAGGGCCGCACACTGCGACTTAGTCATCCCGAAATACTCTTCGCTTACCGGGTCCAGGAATGCCCATTTGCCACGAAAGCCGAAACGGTCCAGGACCGGACCAACCAACGCGAGATTCCGTTGAGCATCCGCCACCGGCGTCTGTGTTAGAGGGTCATAGACGTAGGCCCGGTTGTCTTCGAGGTAGTAAACGTCGCATCCCAGCTGCCGAAATCCGACGAGATGGTGTAGCAGCTGCCAGACGACGCCGGCAAAGGGATATCGCACGGCGAGGGAGAAAGACGACCTTGCCTTTACGCTTGCGGCACATGGATTCCAGCTTGCGGCGGATGCGGCGATTTCATTGGGGTATGGCGCAGCGCGTTTCGCCACTATAGGTCCCTAGCGAAGCTTGGAAACCACGATCGGGTCGGCCTGCGCCGACCAAGACTTCGCTCAGGCTGCCGACGAGGCAAGAGACTGCGACGAAGCCTCAAACAGAGGAGCTCACTGTGCGACGCGCTCCCACCGATTGCACCAACATCCACCCGGATGCTCCAAGCGCGGTGCCATACTCAACGAGGGTTGTCGCCCAAGGAGGGACCAATGAGTACGTCGAGAGCGAGCTCACGGTCCAGCCCACGGGGTTCACTTCGGACCGCTGCTTGAAGTTTAACCGAGGCGAGTCTCATCTTGAGGTATACCGGGCCTCGATACGCGGCTCGGTTGCTTTGTCTCGTTCGAATGGAAACCGGATTGAAGAGTATGCGCGCTCAAAACGTTCCAGACTGCAATGGTATGAGCAGTTCCGAAGACTATCGCTGCGCACGATCGGCGAACTTGTGTTTACCGGAAACTCAAACTCTGACGTAGTGATGATGAAGACCTCGGACCGACCTGCTACCAGAGCGCTATACGGTAGTCGTTTACTGCGTTCGTCGCGGCGACGAAGCCCTCCTGGATCGCTTGCGGCAGCAACTTCAATCGACCAGTAACCTCGCCTGCTATAAAAATATGTCCTGCTGACGAACGGGCCGAGCTATCGGTCCACGCCCGGAATTGGCAGCCGCCGGCTGCTCCTCCGGTGCAGATAATGATTGCTTTGCTTCTATCCGCTGATCCTTCCCGATCTAGATGCCACCGGGCTCTATCAGGCTACCGTCCAGCAACGCCGACGGCTGCTCAGTAACAACGGTCCGCCGTATCGACCGGCCCAGCTTGGCGCCTGGCTAGATCGGCTTGGGATGGCCCGTACCCTCGCGCGGTTACCTAGAGACGATTGCTGTGTTTCCACCGTTTGGGTCGAATATGCGTTGAGATTGTTCTCATTTACTTTCTCAACCTCATGCATCATCGCTCCCACGGAGCATCTTTTCGATTTCAGCCAAGTGCAACTCTTCGCCGCGGATCTTCGCCCTGGCGTATTCCTCGAGCGAAACACTCCATCCTTCACTAACCTTAAGGAGCTCGCGATAGAGCTCGACGCCAGCCCGTTCATGGCTCAGGAGATCCCGCAGAATAGCGTCAATGGACGAATGGTGTTTGCCGGAAAGGGTGGCGATGCCAAGAGAGATGCTCCCGCCCATCGCGGTGACTTCCTCGCCAGCTTCGGTTGCATGTGCCAGCGATTCAGCTGCCTGCTGTCGCATCCAATGCATAATCGGAATACGTGCATGACCGAAAATCATCAATGCACACTGGGTGTAGCGAACTGCACCCGCGAGTTCCAGCTCTGTTATGCGGTTCAAGATTGCAATTGCGCAGTCCTTGTTATTATCCATTTTCGAAGATTCCTTTAACTCATTGCGCTGCCCAAATTGAGGCCAAGACTGACAGAACGAGCGCTTCGCTTAAGGCTGAGTGGGAGAGAGAACGGCCCGACTAAGCTCATAGACCATCACTAGTAGATCACGAAACTGCCCATCGCGGTCTTCGACCCAGTTGGGCAGAAATGCACCAACTTGAAAGCCTAAGCGTTCAAACAATGCTCGGGCGCCTTTATGGTCGGCTATCATCTGAGCCGCCACCTTTCTCAATCCGAGAACTTCAGCGAGCGCGAGCAACTCCATACAGAGTCCTTCGCCCAGTCCGCGCGATTGCCATTCAGGGGCCACGTTGATGGCCAACTCGCCGATTTTTCGCGTCCAACGAGCGCTGCTCAGATGGAGACTCGCATACCCTTCTAGCGTGCCGTCCGGTTCGGCCAGAACCGTTATGGTGCTGCCTTTCTCGATGCTCTCGATCCACGCATCGACATTGGCGGAATGGGTTATGTCAAAGCGCAGGAACAGCAAATCTTCTTGCGGAAGGTTTCGGGCTAGTAGGTGAACCGAATCCTTGTCTTCACGGCCCATTAGCCGCAACGGCACTGGATGTAATTGAGCCTTGCTGGTCGGCTTGGCACGAAAGAACGACGGACCAGGAGACCCAAACGTTTCATCCAGTTCAAGCATTCTGGGATAACGATCAGCTATCTGTGGGGTCGTTGCCATAGACACTCTCCATGTCCCGGTTGGCCTACCCGACATCGAGGCCGTTTATGTCAAAGGTCGAGCAAGATTTTCGTCGCTAGCGTGATCCTCGCGTGTACACACAATCGAAAAGACAGTGTTAGCCAGATCTGCAGGACGCTTACCGTCTGACGACAAGCGTTCGCGTGAGTCTGGCTCTCGTGAAGTTAAACTGAATCGTTCTCGAGGCGGAAACCGATGCGCAGTTCAACCTGGAATTGCAGACCGGTCCCTTGGGTTGCCCCTCGAATGTTTCCTACTTCGAACCAATCAATATTGCGGAGCGTTTGTCGCGCTTTGGCCAAGGCATTACGGATGGCATGATCCACACCCTCTTCTGAGACACCCACTACGTCAACGATTTTATAGGTTTTGTTAAGCATGACCTATCTCCCTTCCTTACGGCCCGGCAGATACCGCGCTCGGATCCAGCTTCTACGCTTCTATAAAACGAATGCAAGCAACGCGATAAGCGTGTCTTAGCAAAAAATGCTTGAGGAACTTCTCCAGTTTGGTTCAGAAATGAATCTTCGTCACCAACGAGACGACTCTCAACGCCGGAAGAGGAGACCGTTTGTAGTTGCCCACAACGTCTTGGGAAGAGCATATTTGGAAGGACACGCGGCAGGCGTCCACAATCATACGCAAGAGCCGCTTGGGAGATCCGAAGCGGTATCGGGAGCGACGGAGGTACCATGACAACTAAGGTTGCCGACGTTCTTACTCTAAAGGGGTCCGAGGTAGTTACGGTAACGCCGGATCAGTCAATCGATACAGCTTCTCGAATACTTGCGCAGAAAAAGATCGGCGCCCTGCCGGTCCTTGATGAACGGCGCCGACTCGTCGGAATTATCTCGGAGCGCGACATCATCCGCGGCCTAGCACTTCATGGGAACACGGTGCTGTTCCTCGCCATCAGCGAACTCATGACGCGCGAAGTCAAAACTTGCCGTCCCGAGGAGCCCATTGTCGGACTGATGGAGACGATGACGAATCGACGTATTCGCCATCTACCCGTGCTAATAGGTGACCACCTTTGTGGAATCATAAGCATTGGAGACGTCGTGAAGCAGAGATTGACTGAGGCTCAGTTGGAGTTAGAGCAACTGCGTTCGTACATCGCATCCTAGCTATTCGCCAACTCAGCTGATCTTGGTATCGAAGCGGCAGCCCTGTGCACGATCGATGGTTGCTCTAAAGACGAGGGGCCACCAGGAACAAACAAGGCCGCTCGGCCACTCGCGACCTTGTGTCAGGTTTCGGATGATCACCCGTCGGCCTCTCCCGGCGCTTACAAGGTCGTTTTATCTCGGTTTGCGCATGATTGCTGCCTTGCCTCTACCAAGATTGGCGTTCTGTTCGCTAGACGAGTCGTTGAAAAGGCTCACGGCTATCCGATCTTATATCTTGCTTGTGGGGGAGGAAGGTATTCAGTTTTGCTTGCCTTACCGGGAGCCGAAGTAATCGTCCTTGATAAACAGCTGGGGCCTTTTGAACGGGAACAACGTCGAAATGGTGGTCGATTCAGTCAGTTGATGATCAGCACCCTTCAGATCGATATTTCAGCAGAGGCGTTCTCGGCCTCGGTATCGTGCTGCTCATCGTCAGAAGGCTGGGCGCACCTGACGCCGATGCTCGTCGGCTAACGACGCCATCACAAAATATGCTACAAGAGAACACATGTGGCGGGGACGATGCAGGCGGGGCCGAAGCGGCCAAGCAGACTGACGCTTGCCGAAGTGGATACGCTCGCATCGAGACACGGTTGGAGATTGCCGTCTTGAGCTGCTCAGCACCGACGACGAGCTGAATCTACAACTCGTCTCTGCCTTTGACTTCTTTTGCTGAGAGGCGCGCCTCCGTGAGCGCTTGGAGACCCATCAGCCGGCTGTCGAAGAGTAAGCATGAGCCGTCTGCTGTAGCTGCTATACAGATAGCACGGCTGCATTACCCATCGGGGTGTCGGGAAGGCTGTGGCAATCAGGCTCGTCTTATTTTCCGTTTCTTAGACAGGGAGCTTCACCCCGTAGGGGCGCAGGAGCTTTGTTTGCTACACGCTGTGGCGGCAGAGAAGGCGGCCAAGGTAAAGCGTCTAAGAGTATTCCGCTCTCAGCATTGAAAACCTGACCATTTTTCAATTCGCGGAGGGATTTGTTATGAGCCCTACAATAATCGCAATAGCTGAGAAACTCTGGCGGCTAATCGGCATCACCGCCCACGAAGGCGGCCGCTGCGAGGAACAAGTGATGAAGGTGTTGGAAGCTCGCATCTCGGCCGATCTTGAGTTGGCGTCAGCGCTGAAAACCCTCACGTTGCCGGAAGAGGAGGAAATCGCCACGTTGCTATGGCGGGAGATCTCGGCAACCCGTGCGCCGCAGTCATGACTTCGGGCCTGGGAGCAGCTCGGGCCCCTCGTTCTTGACGCTGTTAACCAGGGTCGAAGCACGCTCCTGGACCAGCCAGGTATTCGGAGGCGGCCGCAACAGCCAGCCTAGTGCACTCGCGGGCGTCTTTGCGTCGAGCCACTCTTCGAGGTACGACTTTTCCGAGCACGACTGGCGTCCGATCGTGAATTGGTGCCATCAGGCGGTTGGGTGGTGGTGGAACGTGGCGGCGGCAAGCGGCACAGAGCCCAGGTAGTTTTCGACGAACTCAGCAACGAGATCGATCGGCTCAACAAAGAGAACGCGGCGCTGCGCCAGCGGGTGCAGTTGCTGACGCATCGCCTGTTCGGGCGGCGCAGCGAGAAGGGCGTGCCGGTAATCGAGCAAGGGGTGCTGCCCTTGGAGCCGGCGGCGGCGGGGCCAGTACAACCCGAAACCACGGACGAGTCACAGCGGGACGAGGCCGCCGAACGCGCATCACTCAGCCGGCGCCATCCCGGTCGGCGTCGCTTGCCAGCCGATTTGCCACGCGAGCGTATCGAGGTGGTGCCGCCGGCCTGTGCCCCCCGAAAACTTAATTGGGATGGCCGCGATGCGGCCGCGCCTGTGCCTCCGCCGGAACTTTGGCGCATCCTTCTGCAACGAGAGATGGGTCCGCACCTGGTTATAGTACGCAGCGTAGGTCTTCAGAATACGACGCAAGTGCGCCTCGCCGAATACGATTAGGTGATTGGTGCATTCGCGCCGCAGCAACCCAATAAGCCGTTCGGCATAGCCGTTCTGCCAGGGTGAACGAGGTGCGATGGGATGATCACGAGCGTTGTACGACACGGAGATCGGCGCGGGCTTGGCTTGCGCAGACGAAGTGCTGGAGCGGGAACGGGTGGCCGTGCGGCGAACGCTACGCGCATCTGGTCGAACGTCAGGCGTTGCGCAAAGTGGCCGGCTATCGCGGCATGCCGATCCTGGGCGCCGCGCTGCGCGCTTTCGATGCGCAGTCCAATCGCAGGGTTGACGATACGCTACTCCCGCCTCTTTCTGACCACCAGCAATTTCGCGCCGATTAAGATTTAAGAAAGCACAACCGGCAGTGCAACACTATGAGTTGTTGCCGCAGGAGGAGATTCTCAGCGTCAAGCTGTGCGCGTCGGCTAAAGCGCCTCCGCAGAGCAAATAGCAGTTGGCTCAGAAACGCGACCAATCGGCTGCTTCGATACCATACCCCGCCCCGTACGTCATACCGGATATGGTTTTCGGGAGACACAACCTGGTCTGCTCTTAATAGAGAGCCTACGAGCAGAGGGCTAAGCTCAACCAGACTTACGGCATCAGGCCGGAAGACTCCCAGCGCTAGCACCCCAGATATAGGCTCCTTGACAGGATGGTTAGATTGAATGGCGGGAGTATCTGACCGATGAAAGCACGATTGCACTTGTTAGATGGCAGCGGCCAGCCGCATGAGCCGAGCCACCATGACGATCTGACTGATGAAGTTGAGATTTTCGATGCGTACTCTAAAGCCGTAGTGTTTGCGGCCCAGGCAACAAGCCCGGCTGTCGTCTTCATCGAAGTTCTTCAGCGCCGCGATAACTCGCCAAACAAGACGGGCCCCGGAGGCACCGGTTCCGGATTCATCTTCACACCCGATGGTTACGTAATGACCAACAGCCACGTCGTGCACGGCGCTGACGCGATCAAGGTAACGCTGAACGACGGACGGCTGATGCAAGCGACGCTGGTTGGCGATGACCCTGACACCGACCTCGCCGTGATTCGCCTCTCGGCAAGCGGTCTGCCGATGGCACGGCTCGGGGATTCGCAACGAATTCGAGTTGGCCAACTCGCGATCGCGATTGGGAATCCATTTGGCTTTCAATGCACGGTGACGGCTGGAGTGATTAGCGCGATGGGCCGTTCGTTGCGGTCGAGTGCGGGGACTCTCATAGAAAACGTGCTCCAGACAGACGCGGCACTTAATCCCGGGAATTCGGGTGGGCCGCTGGTGACTTCGCGCGGTGAAGTAATTGGCGTGAACACGGCGACGATTATGCCTGCTCAGGGACTCTGCTTCGCGATCGCGATCAACACGGCGAAACTGGTTGCGGGGCAGTTGATCCGCCATGGTCGAATCGCGCGCGCCTTTATCGGAATCGCGGGCCAAACCACGGAACTGCCGCGCAGGCTGGTCCGCTATCATAACCTAACTCAGAGAAGCGGAGTACTCATCGCTGGTATTGAACCCGGAAGCCCCGGTGATGCGGTCGGCTTACGCCCGGGTGATCTCGTGGTGGCGTTTGGTGGAAAACCCGTCACCGGGATCGATGATTTACAACGGTTGCTGACGGGCGAACATATCGGTCAGCGACTCGAGATGACGATTCTGCGCGGCGCAGAGAAGAGTTCTGTGACTATCGTACCGGCAGAATCTGCCCGTGGACGGAACTAAGTCTCTCGCGAGGTCAGTCAGTGCGAAGTCCAAGGCTGCCGCGGATGGCGTTGATGGTCTGCTCGCAGAAGGCCGCTGTCAGCTGCTGCAGCAAGATCCTTTCTTCGACCACATGCTCGGTTCACGTTCCAGGCGGTTCGACGCAGTTAATCATGCTAAATAAGGCGATATGCGGCTCGTTACGTGGAGTTGTGGTGCAGGATTTCATCGCAAGATCGAGCCGCTTCTCTCACTCAAACCTCAGATCGCGGTAATTCAGGAGTCTGCCGATCCCTCTACACGTGCGACGACGCTCGAGTACTGATGCACGGACATCTCGACGGGGAGCTAGACCTTGCTACTGACGTAGAGGTCCAGCGACATATCGCGGAATGCGTGCGATGCGGAGGCGAGTACGCCGTTCTCCGGTCGATGCGGACCCGGCTCAGGAATGAAGACTTTCGCTTCCGGGCACCGGGGGCGTTAAAGGAAAGGATCCGCGACGCCATCCCAACCTCAGCGCCGCGAACCCTGCCGCGATTGAGTGCTTATCAGGCACAACGCGGGCCTTGGATGACACGAGCGATCAGATTTGCGGTACCGATGGCAATTGGAGCGATGCTCGCGTTGCTGATCGTGCCGCGAGCACTGAGTCCCTCCGCGGACCAGAGACTAGCGAGGGAAGTCGTCACCAGTCACGTGCGATCGCTAATGGCGGAGCATCTGATGGACGTTGCGTCAACGGATCAGCATACGGTCAAGCCTTGGTTCAACGGTAAGCTGGATTTCTCGCCGCCGGTCACCGATTTCGCGAAAGACGGATTCCCGCTGGTTGGCGGTCGGCTGGACTATATCGATGGGAGGCCGGTCGCAGCGCTGGTGTATCAGCGCAACAAGCATGTGATCAATGTCTTCATGTGGCCGAGCCTCAGGGCAGGGAGCAACGGGGCCGAAAAAATCGAGACGGAAAACGGATACAACATCGATGGGCTGATCGCGTCAGGGATGAATTGCTGGGTGGTATCCGATTTGAATCGGCAGGAACTCGACAAGTTCGCGGCGTTGTTGCGCACCGAGGGATAGTGCAGCCGGCATTGCTGAGCAGGCATTGTCGAGCGCTTTTGGATCGCGGTTTTCGCTACGCATCTTCCAGGCACTGAACTGGATTGCGCCGAGCTAAAATCCAGCCTCGGCTCAACCGCCGGCTTCAGAAGCTCCGCCCAATTCTCGCGATAGAGCGGTAGGCGAGTGGAGCGATCAAGTGCAGGACGCGCGGCGGTTCCGGTCCGAGGTGAAAGGCACGAACGCGTTGCCAGGACTCGCTGTCGCTCGCGGTTCCCCGATAGTGCTGACGCACATGCTCGCCCCAAGTCTCCACCAGATAAGCCTCGACGTAGCGTCCGGGGTCGGCGATATCCGCAAACAGGCTCCACATTACGGCGCCGTCGCGACGACGGATTGGTTCGAGGTCATGCATTGCTCGTTGGAACTGTCCCGCACGCTCTGGCTGGATGCGAAACTCTAGATAAACCATCACTGGACCCTGGTCCATCGACGGCCCTTGAGCCCCATGTGGAATCTCCTGCAGCAGCCAAGGGCTGGGGTCGAATTGTTCGGCACCACTCAGCGAAAAGCGCATCCCTATGAGTACGTTCAGGACAAGAAACAGGCCTGCCGTGTCGAGGGCAGCCCGCATCCCAAACCGCGACGCCAGAAAGCCCCATCCGAAACTCCCAAGTGCGATACCGCCCTGGAGTGCCAGCAGATACAAAGAGAGCGCGCGAGCTCGCACCCATGTGGGCAGAGCCATTTGGGCCGAGCTGTTGAAGGTCGCGGTAACTGCCACCCACGCAGCACCCGCGAGGAAAGTCGCAAACCAGAGCAGGTACACTTGCTGCGCTGAGGCAACCGACACGTTGGCCAAGGCGAACGCCAGTCCTCCGCTTATCGCGATCCAATCACGCGAAAGCAATCGACGCAGCAACCCAAAACCGAAACCACAAGCAGCCGCGCCAAGCCCAAAAAACGCGACGATCACACCGTAGCCGGTAGCATCGGCATGAAACTCGACGCGGGCTAACAGCGGCAGAACCGCCCACAATACACTCGCGCCCAGGCCGAAGAGGAAACTGCGTATCAGCACAGCCAGCAGCACGGGTGCATGGCGTACGTATCGCAGACCGGCGCGGATCCCGCCGTACACCCGTTCTGCCGGAAGTACACTTTTCTGCGCCTCGCGACGCCACGTGATCAGTACAGCGAGAACGCCGACGAACGAGGCCGCATTAGCCAGAAAAGCGATGCCTGCCCCCCAAATTCTTACGATCACACCACCGATAGCCGGTCCGAGTCCGCGCGCGAGATTGAATTGAATACTGTTGAGCGCGACCGCATCGACGACCTCGTCGCGCGGCATCAGTTCAGGTATTACCGCCTGCGAAGCGGGGCCCGCCAGCGCTCCCCCCAAACCCAGCGAGAAGCTCATCCCGAGAAGAATCCAGGGCGTCGTCAGATGAAGCAACGTGAGAAGGCCGAGCATGCCCGCGGATGCAAGCATCCAGGTCTGCGCTGCAATAAGTAGTCGTCGTTTATCAGCGATATCGGCCAGCGTTCCAGCGAGCAGGCCCAGCAGAAAGTAGGGAAGGTTTCCGGCGGTTTGGATCAATGAGACCATCACCGGCGACGGCGCAAGCGAAGTCATCAACCATGACGAGCCTACATCTTGTACCCACGTTCCGAGGTTGGACCCAAAGCTGACCGCAAACAGTGCTCCAAAGACCGGGTAGCTTAGCGGCGCGAGAGCACTCCGCGTCACATCCAAGGGTCCCGGAGATTCACTTCGCAGGAATGCCATACGTCGTTTAAATCATAGACACGCGATCCCGAACAAACCTATTAGTGTCCAAATCGACAACGTCTTGAGCTTTCGTTCGTGCGGTTCTAAGCGGCCCTCATCAGACCATATCAACAGCAAGAATCTCACTTGGGGCGTGAGCCCGAATGTGCATTGCCGAATTGCTATCGGCACCTGCGCCATCACCGTCCGAAAGGGTATAATCATTGAGTGAGATGGACCCACGGGTCACCTGAAGCCATACGTACCTTTCACCAGTGGGAAGCCACTGCAACGTCTCGCCGCGCCTTAACATCGCCACGGATATCGTGGCGTCCTGGTGCAACTTCACGGCACCGGGGCCGCCCTGCTTCGACGCGATCGGAAGGAACCTTCCTCGCGCCCCGGAGAGGTCGATAGTCTTCTGCTCGTAGCCCGGAACTACATCCGACTGTTCCGGCATGATCCAAATCTGGAGAAAGTGAACAAGCTCTGAACGCGATGGATTAAATTCGCTATGCGTTATGCCTCGGCCCGCACTCATACGCTGCACTTCACCTGGGCGAAGGATGGAACCGTTGCCGAGGCTGTCCCTATGTTCGAGCATTCCTTCGAGCACGTAGCTGACTATCTCCATGTCCCGATGGCTATGTGTCGGAAATCCCTTTCCGGGTTGAACCCGATCTTCGTTGATGACGCGCAACTCTCGGAATCCCATCTGCGCCGGGTCATGGTAGTCGCCAAAAGAAAACGTGTGGCGACTATCCAGCCAGTCAAGTCTCGTTAACCCGCGGGTTTCTGCTTTGCGTACGACCAGCATTTTAGGGCTCCTTTCTTATCGACGCCCAAGGCCCCATCACGAGTCTGCCTCGAACTTGTCCGGTCGCGACCGCCGCGTAGGCTGCGCGTCCCGCCACAAGTGGAATAGCGCGGTCAACGGCCGGCGCTTGAAAGATGCCCTGCTCAAAGAAGGGTACAAGGCTTTCGAGAAAATGACCGGACGCTAGCGCGTGGCGAGCCCGGGTATCGATGCCGAACCATTGGCTTTCATTGTGATAGAAATCGAGCAAATCAAAACTAACGCGCCGGTTGCCGACTGATGATATCTCTAACAGCTTCCCGCGATCGATGACTCGCCTCGCTGAGCCGTTTTCTTACATCGTCAAGACCGATCGAAACCGCACCTTGCCGGTAATCATGTGATCGTAAGCTTCTGCCGCCTTCTCCAATGGAAACGGCTCAATCATCGCGCGCACGCCATTGGCTGCGGCGAACTTGAGAGTGTCTTCGGAATCTTTCGAGGTTCCGGACGGCCATCCTACGATCGACTTACGAGCCATGAGCAATTGTAACGAGGTGACGGCGAAAGCTTCGGTGCTTGCACCCACGATAACCAGTTTCCCGTCGACGCCGAGTCCGTCGATCAGACCGCCCATAGCCCGACCGTCAGGTGCGGTCGCGAGAATCGCGCGAGCACCACCCATCTTCGACAGCTCCGCGGCCGCATCCTGCGACCGGGTATCGAGATAGGTTCTCGCTCCGAGCTTCAGCGCCAGACTCCTCTTATCGTCTCCCCGGCCGATCGCGACCGTTTCGAAGCCAAGCTTCGATGCGAACTGGATTCCGAGATGGCCGAGACCGCCAACGCCTTGGATCGCGACAACATCACCCGGTCCGGCTCCGCTGTTGCGTAAGGCATTGAAAGTAGTGATCCCAGCGCACATCAGAGGCGCCGCCTCCTCGGGTGCTAACTCAGCCGGGATTCTGGCCAAGGCTTGAACAGGGGCGAGAACGTACTCAGCGTATCCGCCATCGTAGCTGATCCCCGGAATTTGCAACTTGGAACAAGTTATAAAATCGCCTCGTCGGCAGGACACGCATTTGCCGCAGTGCCCTCCGTGCCAGCCGATTCCGACGCGATCCCCCGGCTTCCACGGATCGGCGAATTCGCCGACAGCATCGACAACTCCTGCAATCTCGTGACCGGGTGTGCGCGGGTATACAATCCCGGGCCAGCCGCCTTCCTTAGTCAGAACGTCGCTATGGCAGATCCCGCAAGCTTGAACTTTGACTCGGGCATACCCGGAAAGAGGCTCACGCAGCGCTTCGTCGGACAATTCGAGCTTTCCCCCGGCGCTCATTATGCGCACCTTCTTCATGATGCCCTCCGCTCAGTGTTTGCCTTTTGTTATCCGGTGCCTCGAGAATTTCACGCAACCCAAGGTCCCACCCCAGTGATTCGTGCGGGGGTTATCCGCGTGATGTAACCCGCGATAGCGCGCATCGCAGGCGGAGGAAATTCGACCTTGGGTCCAAGGTAGATTCGCGCGAGACGTTGTAACAACTCGACTGCTCCGCCCGTGGTAACGCGCGCATTTCCGTAAACGACCAAATACTCTCGCAGTCCCTGGGCATTGGTCTTGTCACCGAGCATCGACAACGCGACTCGCGCGTCACGGCGAATGTTCCTCACTTTCTGATGCGTCGCCAAATGCCCGATCACGAACTCTTCATTTTCAATCCCGACCCAGACAACTGTCACCTGCGGACCACCGCTGGGACTGAGCGTGGTCAGATGAGCCAAAGGGCCCTTCGCTACAAGCTCTTGAACCGATTCTGGTATGCTCATGTTTTGTCTCTCCCGAAGTTGCGACCGGGTAGTCAGAAACGCCAGCGATCAGCTTGAGCTCCGTCCGGCGCGATCGTGACGACACCCCTGCGGCTGAGTCGCTAGCATTTCTGAAGATCCTTCTTTTCCATGACGCGAACTCGCCATTGATAGTTGCGTCCTTGGATTCGAATGCTTATGAGCGCTGTTTGCGTTTAATTCAGCGTGACCGACGGCGCGAGACGAAGCAAGTTCCGCATTGCTCAGCTGTCTCCAGACGGCTTTACTCTTGAGACGTTTCTCCATAGCGTGCGGTGCC
>Ga0335069_10003393_pt1 | contig 24088 bp, 26 predicted proteins | sample Lox_Sample_11_FD_206714 | JGI IMG/M metagenome (GOLD analysis project Ga0335069, IMG submission 206714) | Soil microbial communities from Loxahatchee National Wildlife Refuge, Florida, United States - Lox_Sample_1.1 | ecosystem: Environmental > Terrestrial > Soil > Wetlands | place: USA... | reverse complement strand
TTGCCATTCCAGAATTCGTTCCCGAACTCGACCCCGACGAATGGCTGCGCATCACCGCCGATCTGCCCGCGAAAGGCGAAGGCGGCAGCGCGGTGCAACAGGCCAACTGCCGCCGCGTGCTCCAGATCCTGAATTACGATGCCACCCGCCGCCGCATGTACGGCGCCAAATGCGGCACCCCCGGCTTCTGCCCGCAAGCCTGAGAAAACAGTCAAAGTAACACTGATGTCATGCTGAGCGAGGGCGTATGCCCGAGTCGAAGCACCCCGAGGCGGCGACGAAGGATCTCTGCAGTTCATGGTCACACCCGACGTGTGCCCGGTCTTCGTTGCATTGCCGAATGTGGGAACGGGCTTCCAAGCCCGTTCAGGCGGAGCGCAGCTCCGCCATGAACTTGTGCCGGCGAAATCCCAGACTGCGCCTAAATGTCGTAGTACAGCGCAAACTCGTACGGATGTGGTCTCAACCGCATGGCGTTCACTTCCTTGTCGCGCTTGTAGTCGATGTAGGTGTGCAGTAACTCTTCCGTGAAGACGTCTCCCTTGAGCAGGAACTGGTGATCGCGTTCCAGCGCCATCAGCGCCTCTTCCAGCGAGCCCGGCATGGACGGAACTTTGGCCAACTCTTCCGGCCCGAGATCGTAGATGTCTTTATCGAGCGGTTGTCCGGGATCGATCTTGTTCTCGACGCCATCGAGTCCAGCCATCATCATCGCCGCAAACGCCAGGTAAGGGTTGCAGCTCGGATCGGGCGGACGGAACTCGACGCGCTTGGCCTTGGGCGACGCCGAATACATCGGAATACGACATGCCGCCGAGCGGTTGCGCCGCGAGTAAGCGAGGTTCACCGGCGCTTCGAATCCCGGAACCAGGCGCTTGTAACTGTTCGTCGTGGGAGCGATAAGCGCCGAGAGCGCCGGACCGTGCTTGATCAGTCCGCCGATGTACCAGAGCGCCATCTGCGACAGGCCCGCGTAACCATCGCCGGCGAACAGCGGCTTGCCGCCTTTCCACAGCGATTGGTGACAATGCATGCCGGAACCGTTGTCCTGAAAGAGCGGTTTGGGCATGAAGGTGACGGTCTTGCCGTACTGATAAGCGACGTTCCGGACGATGTACTTGTAGAGCATCATGTGGTCGGCCGAGACGCCAAGCTTGTCGAACTTGAGGTCGATTTCGGATTGCCCGCCGGTGGCGACTTCGTGGTGATGACACTCGACTTCGAGGCCGCACTTCTCCATGGTGACGACCATCTCGGTGCGCAGGTCCTGGTAATGGTCGGTGGGCGGAACCGGGAAATAGCCTTCCTTGTAACGCGGACGATAGCCAAGGTTATTGTCCTTGCGGCCGGAGTTCCAGCGGCCCTCTTCCGCGTCGATGAAATAAAAGCCGTGATTCTCTTTCTGATCGAAGCGGATATTGTCGAAGATGAAGAACTCGGCTTCGGCTCCGAAGAAAGACGTATCGGCGATGCCGGTGGAAGCAAGGTACATCTCGGCCTTGCGGGCAATGTAACGCGGGTCGCGGTCGTAGCGCTGCTTGGTCACGGGATCGATGACATCGGCGATCATGACCAGCGTCGGCACTTCGGTGAAGGGATCCATCATGTACCAGGACGGATCGGGAATCAGCAGCATGTCGGATTCGTGGATCGCGGCCCAGCCGCGGATGGAGGATCCGTCCATGCCAAAGCCGTCTTCGAACGAGGCTTCTTCCAGTTGCGAAATGGGATAGGAAACGTGATGCCAAAGTCCGGGAAGATCGGTAAAGCGGAGATCGATCAGGCGGGCATCGTTCTTCTTGGCGAATTCTAGAACCGTCTTGGGTTCCGACATGGTTTTCTCCTTGCGCATGAGCGAAGCCGAACTCTCCTGTAGGAAATGGTGCGACAGGCCGGTCCGATGAGGACGTGTGGAATTGAGGTTCAGCTTGCAGGGTAAATGCTACGGGAAAGCGGCGGGAAATTTAATGTTTTTATTAGGGACATAAGTAGAAGGACCAAAATGGAATTTGCCGGTCAAATGCCAATGTGTTCGCTGCGGCGCTCGATCAGCACGGTATCGCGCCAGAGGCCGTTCAGTTTGGCGATGTGCTTGCGGCGTCCGACCTGGCGAAATCCGCAACTGGTGCACATCTTGAGGCTGGCGACGTTCTCCGGGAAGACTGCGGCCTGCAAGGTCCAGATGTTGTTCTCTTCGGAAACGCGGATGAGTTCCTGTAGCAGAGCGCGACCGATTCCCTGCCCGCGGGCGCTGGTCGCGACGTAAAGGCTGGCTTCGGCGACTCCGGCATAACACTTGCGCTGCGAAACCGGGCTGAGCGCCGCCCAAGCGACCATCCCCTCGTCGTTGCGAGCCGCGAGACGCGCGACGGTTAAGTGGGAGCGATCCCATTGATCCCAGGTCGGAGGCTCGGTTTCGAAGGTGGCGTTGCCGGAGAGGATGCCTTCGAGGTAGATGGCACAGACGCGCGGCCAGTCGGAAGGCACGAGCGGGTCGATCAGCAGATCCTGGGCAATCATAGGCAAAGGGTAACGGGAATACGGGCCGGAATTAAATGGATTGTTTCTATCGGCGACATAAGCTCCGATTATCGGAAAATATATCGTGTAACGATTCTTTAACACAGACAGGCCAAACTAGTTGCTATCCCAGAAGGGTGTGGAGGACGTATGAAGACAAGCTGGCGTTGCGCGGGATGGTTGGTATCGTCCGCGCTGATGATTTTGTTGATTGGCTGTAATTCCAACAAAGGCGAAAACGGGAAACCCGTCGCGGCAGGCGGCGGAAACGGCAATGAGTTGATCGGTGCGGGCAGCACGTTCGTGTATCCGATCATGAGCCGCTGGATATCGGATTTCCAGGCGAAGAATCCGGCTGTGCAGATCAATTACCAGTCGATCGGCAGCGGCGGAGGCATCCAGCAGCTGACGAAGGGATTGGTGCAGTTCGCAGCCAGCGACATGGCGGTTGACGATCAGAAGGCAGCAGATATCGCGGGCGGCGTGGTGCAGGTGGCGGAGAGCGCTGGTCCGGTGTGCATCACGTATAACCTGCCGGACCTGAAGGAGCCGCTGAAGCTAAGCGCGGCGTCCCTTTCCGGAATCTTCCTGGGAACGGTGAAGACCTGGCAGGATCCGATGATCAAGAAAGACAACCCGGGCGTGAAGCTGCCGAATACGGCGATTGCGGTGGCGCATCGGTCGGATGGCAGCGGGACGACGAATATCTTTACCACATATCTGTCGGCGGTGAGTCCGCAGTGGAAGAGCAAGGTCGGGCAGGGACTGTCGGTGAATTGGCCGGTCGGGCTCGGCGGCAAGGGCAGTGAAGGCGTGACTGGAATCGTCAAGCAGACGCCGGGTGCGATTGGATACGTCGAGCTGACTTACGCGGAGACGAACAATCTGCCGGTGGTTCTCGTCGAGAACGAGGCGAAGCAGTACGTCAAGCCGAGCGCGGAATCAAGCACGGCGGCGATTGACGCCTATTCGAGTGAGCTGGCGAAAGACGTTCGGACGCCGATCGTGAATCCGCCGGCGTCGGCAAAAGAGGCGTATCCGATCAGCGGGCTGACGTTCCTGCTGATTCCGAAAAAAGGGAGCGACGCGGCGAAGGCAGATCAGTTGAAAAAGTTCGTGACGTACATCATTCAGGACGGACAATCGATTTCGAGCGGGCTGCACTATTCGCCGCTACCGAGTTCACTGGGGCAAATCGATATGAAGCTGCTGGACCAGGTGCAGGCGGGGTCGGCGGCGGGGATGTAAGACAGTGGTTAGTGGTGGGACGGGCTTGGAAGCCCGTCCCACATCCTGGGCTGTTATAAGACCGGAGCAATCAAGTCCCGAGATCCGAGCGGAGTCTTGTCCCGATTTGGGCAGCGGTAATGCTTCGTACTTTGGGAGCAATCAGTTAAGCTATCGCTGACCCGATGGACTTCGACCAACTGGAAACCTTCCTGGAAGTAGCGCGACTAAGCAGCTTTTCGCGGGCGGCGGAAAAACGCTTCCGCACGCAGCCGGCGATCTCTGCGCAGATTCGCGCGCTGGAAGAAGAGGTTGGGGCGAAGCTGCTCGACCGCTCGGGCGGAAAGGTCGCACTGACGCAGGCGGGAAAGATCTTCCAGAAGTATTGCGAAGAGACGGTGCAGTCGCGTCGCAGTGTCATCACCGCGATCGCCGAAGTGGAGCGCGTGCCCGGAGGCGAGATTGTGGTCGGCGCCAACGAAGGCACCTGCATGCACGTGCTGCCGGAGGTATTTGCGAAGTTTAAGAAGGAGTATCCGGTGGTCGGGGTGAATGTGCGGCGACTGGAATCGGCCGGGGTGCTGGAATGCGTCATCGACCACTCGGTAGACTTCGGCGTGGTTTCGCTGCCGGTGACTGATAAGCGGTTGACGGTGGTTCCGATTCACCGCGATGAGATGGTGGTGATTTGCGCGCCGGGGCACGAATTATCAAAAAGCAAGTACGTCACCGTCGAGCAGGTTTCACGATTTCCACTGCTGATGCCCAAGTTCGGAAAGACACGCGACGCGATTGAGGAATTGTTCGCGGGCCAAAACCTGACGCCAACCGTTTCGATGGAGCTGGATTCGAGCGAATTGGTCAAGCGGTTCGCGTCGGCGGATGTGGGAATCGGATTTATTGCGCGCTCCAATATCCAGGAAGAGGTCAAGGCGAAGACGCTGGTGGGATTGACGATCCAGGATGGGAAGATCAATCGCGACCTGGCGCTGGTGTTCCGGAAAGACAAGGCGTTGAGCCGGGCAGCGCTGGCGTTTATCGACATCGCGGTGAAACTGAAAACACTGCACTTGGAAAAGACAGCGAGCCGCTAAGAGACTTCGCTCTTTCGGCGTCGCCGGAACGCCCGCGCTACTTGCCGTTGTGGCTTGACCGCGCCACTCTGTGCAGCAACTTGATGGTGGCTTGCTGCAGTTCCTTCGCGGCGCGGGTTTCGCAACCCAGTTCGGTCATCAGCAGGGCTGCTCCTACCATGGTGGACGAAGTTGCAAGGGTGACTTCGTCGGCCTCCTTGGGAGAGAACCCGCTGATTTTAACCAAGTTGTTGCGGACCATCTGGTAAACCGGTCCATGGCTCTTGGCTTTGAGGTTGTGAGCCATGCGGCCGACAATGAGCCCCACGGCATTTGGGTTTCCCTGGCAGAAATCGAGGAACTTGCGGCCGAGCTGCTCGAGGGAATCCTGGGGATTGAGAATCGCCACCAGGCGATCGCGGTAGACATCAGTAACGGCTCTCACCAAGGCTTCGCGGTCGGCGAAGCGCTCGTAGAGCGTGGGAGTAGTGGTTCCGGCGGCTTTGGCGACCTCACGCATGGTGATGGCTTCCAACCCACCTTCTTCCAGCAAGCGCGTGGCTGCGGTAACGATATTTTGCTCAAGATCGGGATCTGGTTTTCTTGGCACGGCGATGCCCCAAATATTAAAGAAATTTAATAATTTGACAGCGTTAGCTTAACGGTGTTAACGTGTACGTACACGGCCCCCTCCCTCTAGAAAATAAGCATTAGGAGTCGACCGAGATGTCTTTGCCAAACAATCCAGACCGCCGGCTTGAAACGTTTAAATTAGACGGCGACCTGCGTGACGCGTACGTCGAATTGTTGAGCGCGCAGTGTGCGGTAGAACGTTTGAAGATGCGGTACTCACCAGATGACCTGGTTTCCAAAGGGAGCAAATTCATGGTGGCACGCTCCGTATCGGCTGCCAGCGTGATTTGCGAGTACTTTACTTCGGTACAAAGGTCGTTACGGCCCCAGGCCGGAGAACGCCCTGACCGGCAAGAAGAGCTATTTCAGGACGACTCCCTGTAGGACCACAGCACACTACCCCCCCCAACAAAGTGAACGATCTCCAGTTGATCGCCCTCATGAAGTTGCATTTGCGGCCAGTCCGAACGGGTGACGATCTCGCGGTTCAGTTCGATCGCCAACCGATCAGCCTTCAGACCCAATTGCTCCACCAGGGATGCAACCGTGGAAATATCGGTCAAGTCCCTGGACTCACCATTAATGATCAGGCGCATTCCGCAGCTGTCCTCACAGGAAATCCGTAGCCGCTTTTTGCGCGGCTTCCAGGGATTTCAGTAGTGCCTCGATTTGACCATTGCGGATTGCTTCCACTACGTGCCGGTGCTGTTCTTTCAGGAGTTCGTGCAGATACTGTTCGGTCTGTGCTTCGTCCTGAGCGTCGGCATAGGAGCCTGACTTCTTCCCGATACATTGGCCCTTGACGAAGATCGTGCTCTGGAAGGTATGGCTGGAAGGGTGGGCTTCCGTCTGCACGTGGTAAACGGTGTTCTCGTGTTTCACATCGGTATTGAATCCGAAAATCATCCGCGCTTCGCCAGAGTTGTGATCCGCCTGTTCTCGAACCCGAAATTCGTCCAAACCTATGATCTAGCAGCGATTTGCACAATCCGGCTTCTTGACACTTGGGCGGTGCAAAAAATACTATCGAATGTTTCCTGAACTTACTGGGCGCCAAGTATATACAGCCCCTCTATGCCGGACAACTATTTCGCCCGATATTTGCCGTTACTTATCCAGATGCTCGTGGCTGGAGGTTTAGCCACGGGAATGGTCGTGCTCTCGTACGTTCTGGGTAAGCACCGCTACACCAAGTGGAAGATGTCGCCGTATGAGTGCGGCATGAACCCCATCGGCGATGCCAGCGGACGCTTCTCGGTGAAGTTCTACCTAGTGGCGATGCTGTTCATTCTGTTCGACGTGGAAGCCGTGTTTCTGTACCCATGGGCCATCATTCTCAAGGACCTGAAGATGTTCGGCTTCTGGGAGATGTTGATCTACGTCGGCGTGGTGCTGGCTGGCCTCTTCTATATATGGAAGAAGGGCGTAATCGATTGGTCCAAGACCGAGCCGGTGCCAACCGTCGGCGTTTCGGGAACGCCCGATTTTCGGCCTGCCGATTACGTGGGAACTCCGGCGGAACTTCCAATTGGCATCAAGGTTTCAGAACTCGATGCGATGGAAGGGAGCGTGAAGTAATGGCGCTCGCCCCCGCAATAACAGACATCGATCAACTCAAAGACAAACCAGAAGTTGCTGCGCTGGTGGGATGGAACGCGGCCGCGGTGCAAAGCGCGAAGTTCGACCGCAACGAATTGACCGTGTGGATTGCGCGCGACCAGATCGTTCCGGCGTGCCTGTTTCTGCGCGACCATCCGACGCTGCAATTCAACATGCTGAGCGACGTGACGGCGGTGGACTGGTATCCCTCGGAGCCGCGTTTCGAAGTGGTTTATCAGCTCTTATCCATTGCGCGCAAAGCTCGTCTACGGCTGAAAGTGAAGCTTGCGAGTGACGATACACGGATCGGCTCGGTGATTTCGGTTTGGCCGTCGTGCAATTTCTTTGAACGCGAAGTGTTCGACTTGTTCGGAATTCAGTTTGAAGGACATCCGTTCCTGAAGCGGATCATGCTGCCGGACGACTGGAAGGGTCATCCACTGCGCAAGGACTACCCGGTGGAGGGATATCGGTAATGGCGTTGACGCAAACACCGGCGCTCGAACCCGGCGCAGACAAAACGATGATCCTGAACATGGGTCCGCAGCACCCGTCGACACACGGAGTGTTGCGACTGGTGGTGGAGATCGACGGCGAGACGATCGTCCGCATCATGCCCGACATCGGGTACTTGCACACCGGAATCGAGAAGACCACCGAGGCCAAGTTCTACCAGCAGGTGGTGCCGCTTACCGACCGCATCGACTATCTCTGCCCCATGACGAACAACCTCGCCTACTGCCTGGCAGTGGAGAAGTTGTTGGGGCTGGAGATTCCGAAGCGGGCGCAGTGGATTCGCGTGATGATGAACGAGATCACGCGGATCAATTCGCACCTGGTGTGGCTGGGCACGCACGCGCTTGATATCGGCGCGATGAGCGTGTTCCTCTATTGCTTCCGGGAACGCGAAGACGTGCTGCGCCTGTTCGAAATGGTTGCCGGACAGCGCATGATGACGTCGTACTTCCGCATTGGTGGCGTGGCGCTCGACCTGCCGCTGGGCTTCCTGGAGCGCGTGAAGGCGTTTGCGGATCGCTTCCCTTCGAATGTTGATGAGTATGAAAACCTGCTGACGAACAATCCGATCTGGATCAATCGGCTGAAGGGTGTGGCAAAGATCTCCGCGGAAGATGCGATTGCGCTGGGGACCACGGGTCCGACGCTGCGGGCGAGCGGTATCGATATCGACCTGCGGCGCGATGCTCCGTATTCCGGTTATGAGAACTTCCAGTTCAAGGTTCCGGTCGGAAAAGAAGGGGACGTTTACGAACGCTACCTGCTGCGAGTGCAGGAACTGCGCGAGTCGGTCGGGATTGTAAAGCAGGCGTTAGAAGGGATGCCGGAGGGCTCGATCAAGGCCGACGCTCCCAAAGTCGTTCTGCCCGACCGCGAGAAGATGAAGACGCAGATGGAATCGTTGATCTATCACTTCAAGATCATCACCGAAGGATTCACGGTTCCGGAGGGTGAGGTCTACCAGGCGGTGGAGTCTCCTCGGGGAGAGATGGGATATTACATCGTGAGCGACGGGACAGCGAAGCCGTATCGGGTGCACATGCGTTCGCCCAGCTTTGCGAATTTGCAGGCGCTGCCCAAGATGTGCGAAGGCAGGTTGATCGCGGATGTGGTGGCCGCGATCGGTAGCATTGATATTGTGCTCGGGGATGTAGACAGGTAACGGTCCAGAAGAATGCAATTTTCTCCAGAATTCGAAGCTCGGTTCGCCGAGATGTTGAAGCACTATCCGGTGAAGCGGTCGGTGTTGGTGCCTTCCCTGCTCTATGCGCAGGATGAGGTTGGCTATTTATCCGAGGAAGTGATCGCCGAGATGGCGAAGCGTTGCGAATTGACCGAACTCGAGGTCCGCAACGTGATCAGCTATTACTCGATGCTGACCACAAAGCCGCGGGGCAAGTACAACGTGCAGGTGTGCACCAATATCTGCTGCATGCTGCGCGGAGCGGATGACATTTACCGTCATGTCAGCAAGCAACTTGGTATCGGGCACAAACAAACCACGGCAGATGGCAAATTTTCGCTGGAGTCGGTTGAGTGCATCGGGGCGTGCAGTTGGGCTCCGGCGATGCAGGTGAACTACGACTTCCACGAGAACCTGACGCCGGAAAAGATCGACAAGATACTGGAAGAGTACGCCGCGAAGGCGAAATAGCACATGGCAGATCTCGTATCGCATAAAGACGAAGTTAAGGTGATCTCGAAGCGCTTCGGACAGGGCGCGGCGAATATCGACCGCTATGTCGAACTCGGCGGGTACGCGGCGCTGAGGAAGGCGCTCGCGATGTCGGCAGACGACATCATCAACGAAGTAAAGGCTTCGAACCTGCGCGGGCGCGGCGGCGCGGGATTCCCGACGGGAATGAAGTGGTCGTTCGTACCGAAGCAGGCGCCGAAGCCGAAGTATGTCCTCTGTAACGGCGACGAGAGCGAACCCGGGACGTGCAAGGACCGGTTGATCCTGGAACATGATCCGCATACGGTGATCGAAGGCGTGGTCGTTGCAGGGCTGTCGGTGGGCGCGAAGATCGGGTACATCTATATCCGCGGCGAGTATCGGTATCTGTCAGTCATCATGCAGAAGGCGATCGCCGATGCCTACGCGAAGGGATACCTCGGCAAGAATATTCTCGGTAGCGGTATCGATTTCGACGTCTTCTGGCATGGTGGCGCCGGCGCCTATGAAGTCGGTGAAGAGTCGGCGCTGATGGAGTCGCTCGAGGGTAAGCGCGGCATTCCGAGAATTCGTCCGCCATTCCCTGCGGTGGTCGGACTGTTTGGCGGACCGACGATCATTAATAATGTCGAGACGCTAGCGGCGGTTCCCCACATTATTAATAACGGCGGCCAATGGTACGCCGAACTGGGAACGCCGAAGAACGGCGGCACGCGCCTGTTCTGCCTGAGCGGACACATCAACAAGCCCGGCGTTTTCGAACTGCCGATGGGTTACAACCTGCTGAAGATGATCAACGACGTCGGCGGCGGCGTATGGAATAGCCGCAAGCTGAAAGCGGTCACGCCCGGGGGGTCGTCGTGCCCGGTGATCACGGCCGACGAGTGCGACGTGCCGATGGACTTCGATTCTTTGATGAAGATCGGTTCGATGCTGGGGTCGGGCGGCGTGGTGGTGCTCGACGATCAGACGTGCATGGTGAAGTACGCCCAGCGCATCATGCGCTTCTATCAGCATGAAAGCTGCGGCTGGTGTATTCCCTGCCGCGAGGGTACGGACTGGCTGAAGAAGTCGCTGGACCGGTTCCATGCGGGTGCAGGCATTCGCAAGGATATCGACAATATTCAGTACCTGTCGGAGAACATGCTGGGACGCACGTTCTGTCCGCTGGGCGATGCGGCGGCGCTGCCGACGATTTCGATTGTTAAGAAGTATCGCGACGAGTTTGAGGCGCATTTGGAAGGCAGGCCGTGTCCGTTTGAGCCGGAAGGCGCAGTGCAGCAGTTGCCGGTGCTGGCGGGAGCACACTGAGTTCTTTACCCCACCCTTACGCCAAAAGAAGGCTAGAGGGTGGGGCACCCGAGATTCGACGAAGAAAAATGAGCGCGGTTGCACAACCCGAGACGGAACGCCAGCAACTGACCGCGGCGTTGCACAAGAGCCGCGAAATGTATCTGTGCTGCCTCAAGGACGTTTCGGAAGACGCAGCGTCGGCGCGGTTGTCGGAGAATTCATGGTCGATCCTGGAGATCGCCGAGCACGTAGCGGTGGCTGAGCATGGGATGTTCCGCGCGGTGGAGTTGGGTACCGAGAAAAGCACAGAGCCGAACTATGCGGCGGACGAGAACATCATCCGGCGGGGACTGAATCGCGAGGCGAAGATTCAAGCTCCGGAGCGTTCGCAGCCGAAAGGCCGCTGGAAGACGCTGGCGGAAGCAATCGACGCTTTCGAGAAATCGCGGGCAAGAACAGTAGACTTCGTCGAGAAGGGCGAGAAGGATCCGAGGAAGATCGAGTCGGTGCATCCGCTAATGGGATCGATTGACGGATATCAGATTCTGCTCCTGATGGCGGTACACGCCGAGCGGCACACGGCGCAGATCGAAGACATTAAACGCACGCAGGCGTATCGGAACGCCGCAAATGGATTAATAAATGAGTAAGTTAGTAAATTAGTAAATTCTCGGGCCTTGAAAACGCATGCAGTCGGAAAACAAGTGGCACTTCGGAATTTGATCGGAAATTTACCAACTTACTAATTTACCCATTTACCAAATGGATCTAAATGGCTGACGTAAACATTACGGTTGACGGCAAGAAGCTGACGGTTCCAGCGGGCACGCTGCTGATCGAAGCCTGCAAGAAGGTCGGTATCGAAGTTCCCTCGTTCTGCTATTACCCCGGGCTGTCGCTGCAGGGTGCGTGCCGCATGTGCCTAGTGCGGGTGGAGAAGATGCCCAAGCTGCAGACGGCGTGCACGACCGTTGTCGCCGAAGGTATGGTGGCGACGACAGAAAGCGACGAGATCCGGCAGGCGCGCAAGTCGATGGTAGAACTGCTGCTAGGGAATCATCCGCTGGACTGCCCGGTGTGCGATGCGGGCGGCGAGTGCGAACTGCAGGACATGACGTTCAGCTACGGCGCGGCGGAGAGCAAGTACATCGAGATCAAGAATCACCGCGACGAGCAGCAGTGGTCGCCGGTGGTTTACTTTGATCGCCCGCGCTGCATTCTCTGCTATCGGTGCGTGCGCGTGTGCGGCGAAGGCATGGACGTGTGGGCACTCGGCATTCAGCAGCGCGGATCGAGTTCTGTGATTGCGCCGAATGAGGGCGATCATCTCGACTGCGAAGAATGCGGCATGTGTATCGACATCTGCCCGGTAGGCGCGTTGACCTCGGGTGCGTATCGTTACAAGACGCGTCCGTGGGAGATGAATCACGTTGGCACGGTTTGCACGCATTGCGGCGACGGCTGCCGGACTACATTGGGCGTGCGTCGCAGCGACACCGGCATGGAGATCGTGCGCGGCGACAATCGCGACAAGAGCGGCATGAATGGCGACTTCCTGTGCATCAAGGGGCGCTACGCGTTTGACTTCGCAAACAACAAGGAACGCATCACCAAGCCGCTGATTCGTCGCAACGGCAAGCTCGAAGAAGCGACCTGGGAAGCAGCATTCGAATTGATTGGCCAGAAGTTCAAGGAGGCGGGCAATTCGATTGGCGTGATCGGATCGAACCGCACCACCAACGAAGAGAACTACCTGCTGCAGAAGTTCGCGCGCCTGGTGCTGGGGACGAACAACATTGATCATCACCGGACGGCGGATTATCCAGGATTTGTGGCGGCGCTTTCGGGAACCACTGGTCGCACGACAAGCATGCGCGACGTCTTCTCTGCCCCGGCAATTCTCGTCATTGGCAACGATCCAACGGAGCAGCATCCGTTTCTGGCGTGGCAGATTCGCAACAACGTTCGCCTGAATCGCGCACGTCTGTACGTGGTGAATTCGAATCGCATCAAGCTGCACCGGCAGGCAACAGCATTTGCGCAGATCGCCGCGGAGAATGGCGAGTCGCTGTTTGCGGAATTTCTGATCGGCAACAATGATGTCGCCAAGAACCTCGGTGTGAATGGAACAACCGCGCAGTCGTTGACCGAGCTTCGCGACAAACTAAGAGGCGAGCAAAACTTGGTTGTGGCCTTCGGATCTGATCTCCGCGCCAATGCCATCGTTGATCTGGTGAAGGCGCTGCCGAACGCGAAATTCACCTGCCTTGGCGATTATGCGAATTCGCGTGGTGCGGCGGATATGGGCCTCTATCCCGACCTGCTTCCCGGCTACACGCCTCTGGGTTCGGCCCCTGCGGGCGAGTGGATGGCCTACGCTCCGAAACAGCCCGGACTGAATGTCGAGCAGATGTTTGCGGCGGCGAAATCCGGCGCTTTGAAGGCGCTATATGTCGTGGGTGCAAATCCGGTAGCGCGGTACAACGTTGATCCCTTTGCGCTGAAGGATACCTTCCTCGTCGTGCAGGACATGTTCCTGACCGAGACCGCGATCACCGCTGACGTGGTTCTGCCTCCCGCGAATGCTTACGAGAAATCAGGTACCTTCACCAATACCGCCGGCGATGTGCAGATCCTGAAGAAGGCCGGAGATGTCAGCACGGTGAAGAACGATTTCGAGATCATCGTTCGGATCGCGCATGCGATGGGCTACGAACTGAAGAAGTTGGTTCCGTTCGGGCGTCCGCTGCGTGCCGACATGGGCCAAACGCGTGGGGCGCAGTCAGGCGAAGCTGATCGCCATGCTGTGTGGCTGGAACGCGCGGGTATCGAGCCGAAGCTGAGCCCCTTCGATCCAACGGCGCTGTTCGATGAAATCCAGCGATTGGTGCCAGGATACGGCGACATCTCGCGACTGAACCTGCTCTCGGGTAACGACGGGCACGTGGAGATCCCGAAGCTAGGGGGCACAATCCCGAGCCATCCGGACCTGGTGATGCCCGCCAACGACACGTTGTTCACGTCGGGAACATTGGGACGCTATTCGAACACGCTGAATTCCGTAATCGAGAAGTACGAACCGCAACCGCCGAGCGAAGTGCCGGCTGATTAGAGGATTTGGACGACGAGCGTTCCAGTAGAAAGTAGGGATTCCTCCTTCTCGCTGCGCTCGAAGTCGGAATGACAAATGCCAACCGGAAACCTGAGTGTCGTAACGTTCGTGATCGTCTCGGTCATCAAGATCGTGCTGTTCCTCTTTGTCTTGCTGACGGGCGTGGCGTACACCGTGTGGCTTGAGCGCAAGGTGGTCGGTCACATCCAGAATCGCTGGGGACCCACGCGCGTCGGTCCGTTCGGGCTTCTGCAACCGCTGGCCGACGGCTTGAAGTTCATCTTCAAGGAAGACCTGACGCCACCGTACGTTCACAAGTTCCTCTACGTCCTGGCGCCGATGCTATCGCTGATGACGGCGCTGATCTCGATTTCGCTGATTCCGGTGGGCGGAAACATTACGATCGCTGGCATCACCACCCCGATCCAGATCACCGATACCAATATCAGCCTGCTGATTATCCTGGGCGTTACATCGATCGGCGTGTACGGTGTGGCGCTCGCGGGATGGTCGTCGAACAGCAAGTACTCGATGCTCGGCTCGCTGCGTGCCAGCGCACAGATGATCAGCTACGAAGTGGCTCTGGGGCTGTCGCTGATTGGTGTGCTGATGCTGACGGGTAGTTTCAGTCTCCGCGCAATCGTCGAACACCAGGCCGGCGGATTCTGGCACTGGAACGTGTTCGGTGGGTTCCAGTTTGTCGCATTCTTTATTTACCTGTGTGCGGCGTATGCCGAAACGAATCGTATCCCCTTCGACTTGCCGGAAGCGGAAACCGAGCTCGTGGCCGGGTACCACACCGAATACAGTTCGATGAAGTTCGCCATGTTCTTCATGGCGGAATACGCGAACATGGTAACCGTCGCTTGCCTGGCATCGATTCTTTTTCTCGGCGGATACAACGGCCCGACGTTCAGCGGATTCCTGCCGCCGATCCTGTCGAGCCTGATGCCGGTGATCTGGTTCCTCGCACGGGTCGTGTTCTTCCTGTTCGTTTACATATGGGTCCGCGGCACGTTGCCGCGCTTCCGTTATGACCAGTTGATGGCGTTCAGTTGGAAATTCCTGCTGCCGCTGTCGCTGGCCAACGTGATGATTACGGGCCTGGTGGTGGCGCTTCGCGCCTGAGATAACAGACGCGACTATCGTCGCGTTGGGCTGACAAACATGTTGCATTTAGCTTTGTTCCTGATTTTCGCGGTGATCTGTGTGGCTGGAGCAGTGAACCTTCTGGCACAGAAACATCCCATCGAGAGCGCGCTGTCGCTGGTAGTTGTGATGGGAGCGCTGGCGGGCCTCTACATGCTGCTGGGAGCTGAGTTCCTCGCTGCCATCCAGGTGATCGTCTACGCGGGTGCCGTCATGGTGCTGTTCGTCTTCGTCATTATGCTGCTGAATGCGGGCGAGGAAGAGCACACACGCGGATCGAAAGTCGCACTCCTCTTCGGTGTTCCCGGAATGGTGGTCGGATCTGTGCTAGGGGCCTGGGTGCTGATCCGCAGTAACCCCAGCGCCAAGGACGTGGCTATCGGATCACTGTATGGTCCGGCGCGTGAGATCGGAAAACTACTCTTCACTACGTATCTGCTGCCATTTGAAATCACTTCGGTGCTGATCCTGATCGCGATCATGGGTGCCGTAGTGCTGGCGCGGAGGGAGAGCCAATGATCCCTCTTTCTTATTATCTGGTGCTGAGCGTGATCCTGTTCGCCTGCGGCGTGACGGGGTTTCTCATTAAGCGCAACATAATCACCATTTTCATGTCGATCGAGCTGATGCTGAACGCCGTGAACCTGTCGTTCGTGGCGTTCGCCTCGTACTGGCACGTGTTGAGCGGACAAGTGTTCGTGTTCTTCGTCATGGTTGTGGCGGCAGCGGAAGCGGCCGTCGGGCTCGCCATCATCATCGCGGTTTTCCGGACGCGCGAGACATTGAATCCCGATCGCGTCAACTTGTTAAAGCTGTAGCGGACGAACTCTATGCAATTGTGGCTCATACCGGTACTGCCGCTGATCGGATGCGCGATCAACGGACTCTTCGGACGCCGCTTCACCAAGCTCTCCGTCAACATCGTCGGACTGCTGTTCCCTGCGCTCTCGATGCTCTATGCGTGGGACATCGCGGTGCGTTTCATCGGCGGCCCACAGACCCCGGTCTTCTTCACCCTGCCGCCTTGGATCGCTGCCGGGAACTTTGTCGTCAATTGGGGCTTCCAGCTCGACCAACTCTCGTGCCTGATGATGCTGGTGGTCACGACGGTCGGCTTTGTCATCCACGTGTATTCGGTCGGCTACATGGCGCACGAAGGCGGCTATTACCGCTTCTTCGCCTACCTGAACCTGTTCATGTTCTTCATGCTCATGCTGGTCCTGGCCGACAACTACCTGGTGATGTTCGTCGGATGGGAAGGCGTCGGTCTCGCGTCATACCTGCTGATCGGTTTCTTCTTCCTGCGGGATTCAGCGGCCAAAGCCGGCATGAAGGCTTTCATCACGAACCGCGTCGGCGACTTCTCGTTCCTGATTGCGCTGTTTCTGCTGATCAAGCACTTCCACACTCTGGCCTTTACTGAGGTGTTCAGCCAGGTGGCGCACCTGCCGCAGGAAACAGGCTATGGCCTGCTGACGATCATTGGGTTGCTGATGTTGGGCGGGGCTGCAGGTAAGTCGGCACAGATTCCGCTATACGTGTGGTTGCCAGACGCGATGGAAGGTCCGACGCCGGTGTCGGCGTTGATCCATGCGGCGACGATGGTGACCGCGGGCGTGTATATGATCTGCCGGTCGCACGCGATCTTCGACCGTGCGCCGAACGCGCTGTTGGTGGTCGCGATTATCGGCACGCTGACCGCGTTCTTCGCCGCGACGATCGGAATGGTGCAGCATGACATCAAGCGCGTGCTGGCCTACTCGACGGTTTCCCAACTCGGATACATGTTCGCCGCAGCCGGCGTCGCTGCATACGGCGCGGCGATGTTCCACCTGATGACGCACGCGTTCTTCAAGGCGCTGCTCTTCCTTGCCGCAGGGTCGGTCATCCACGGCCTCTCGGGCGAGCAGGACATGCGCAAAATGGGCGGGCTCAGGAAGTACATGCCCTGGACGTTCTGGACGATGACCGCCGCAACATTCGCTATCGCCGGCTGCCCGTTCCTGAGCGGCTTCTTCTCGAAGGACCTGATCCTGTTTAAAGTTTTCAGCAGCCCGTTCGGATCGCACGTGCTGTGGTTCGTTCTGTGGATCACCGCGCTGCTGACGTCGTTCTATATGTTCCGGCTGTGGTTCCTGACGTTCTTTGGTCCGTACCGCGGAGCCGCGGAAGAGCACGGCCACGAAAAAGCCGGACAGGAAGAGCACGATCACCACTCCGGTCACGCGCACGAGAGCCCGGGAGTGATGCTGGTGCCGTTGGCAATTCTGGCAATTCTGTCAATCATTGGCGGATATGTCGGATACGGCGAGAAGAGTCCGCTGGGCACGTTCCTGGCTCCGGTGTTCTCGCAATACTCGGCGGGATTGCCGGCTGCGACGGTTTCGGGTGGCGAAGCTGCCGTCGAAGCGATAACGGCTGCACCCGCTCCTCACGAAGAAGACGCCAGCCTTGAGCACGAACTCATGGCCGCCGCGATTTTCACATTCCTGCTTGGATTGGGAATCGCCTGGTACTTCTACTACAAACGGCCCGACTTGCCTCCGAAGTATGCCGAGAGCATGCGTGGTCTCTACACCACTCTGTCGAACAAGTATTACGTTGACGAATTCTACGGTGCGGCGATTATCAAGCCGATTGTCGCGTTCTCGACGGCGGTGCTGTGGAAGACGATCGACGCCGGGATCATCGATGGCACCATCAACGAATCGGCGGCCGCGGCGACCGATGTCAGCAATACCTTCCGGCGAATGCAGTCGGGGAACATCCGCTCTTACGCCGGATGGGTGGCGCTCGGAGCTGCCTGCGTGATTGCCTTCATGGTCTACGTGGGAGGCGCGCGATGAACACTCACGTGATCGATTCCTTCATCCTCAGCCTCGTGGTTTTTGTGCCGCTCGGTGGCGCGTTGTTGTTGATGATCCTGCCGCGGCGCGAGCGCGACATCCGCATCTTTACATTAACGGTTGCGGTACTGACGTTCATCCTGTCGCTGCACATGCCGATTCATTTCGACTACGCGCAGCATGACTTCCAGTTCCAGGTGAACGCTCCGTGGATCCAGACGCCCAATATTCACTACCACATGGGCGTCGACGGCGTGTCGATGTGGCTGGTGGTGCTGACGACGTTCCTGCTGCCGTTGTGCGTGCTGGTTTCGTGGCACTCGGTGCACGAGCGGGTAAAGGAATTCCACATCCTGCTGCTGATGCTATCGTCGGCGATCATCGGCGTCTTCGTTTCGCTGGACCTGTTCCTTTTTTACTTCTTCTGGGAAGCCAGCCTCATACCGATGGCGTTACTGATTGGCGTCTTCGGGCACGATCGTCGCGTGTATGCCGCCGTGAAGTTCTTCCTGTACACCATGATCGCCTCGGTGTTCATGCTGGCGGCGATGCTCTGGCTGTACGCGCACGTGGGCAGCTTCGACTACACCGACATTCAGCGTGCCATTGCAACGAAAGCCGTCGATATCTCGGGCGCCGGAAAGTGGCTCTTCCTCGGGTTCTTCATCGCCTTTGCCGTTAAGGTACCGCTGTTCCCGTTCCACACGTGGCTGCCTGACGCGCACGTGGAAGCGCCAACCGCCGGCTCCGTCCTGCTGGCCGGGGTTCTGCTGAAGATGGGCACGTACGGCTTGCTGCGCTTCAACATCGGACTCTTCCCCGACGAAGCGCACCGCAACGCCCCCTGGATCGTGGTGCTGGCGATCATTGGCATCATCTACGGCGCGCTGGTCGCCATGGTGCAGCCGAACATGAAGAAACTGGTGGCGTACTCGTCGGTAAGCCACCTCGGATTTGTCGTGCTCGGCATCTTCAGCTTTACCACGATTGGACTCGTTGGCGGAACGTTCGTGATGCTCGCTCACGGCGTCTCGACCGGTGCGCTGTTCACGCTCTGCGGCATGATTTACGAGCGGCGCCACACCTACGAGATCACCGAATACGGCGGACTGGCGACGGTGATGCCGGTGTATGCGACATTCTTCCTGGTAATCACGCTGGCTTCCATCGGGCTGCCGCTGCTTAACGGATTCGTTGGCGAGTTCATGGTGCTCAGCGGTGCGTTCCTCGCCAATCCGGTGTGGGGCATTGTCTCGGCCACGGGCGTGATCTGGAGCGCCTGCTACATGCTGTGGATGTACAAGCGCGTGTTTTACGGCGAGATTACGAATGACGCCAACCGTAAGCTCCGCGATTTGAATAACCGCGAGCGCATCATTCTGTGGCCGTTTGCGGCCGCTGCGGTCATCATGGGCGTCGCTCCCTTGCTCTGGACGCGCGCCATCGATCCGGCTGTCCAAACCATTCTTGCGCAGGTGATGGGACGATGATTCCCCAGATTCAATCCGCCGATTACATACGGCTTTTGCCCGAGCTGATCCTCATCGTGTTCGGAACCATTGTCATGCTGGCCGAACCGATGGTTGATCCCAAGAGCAACCGCAAGTCGCTCGGGCTAATTGCCCTGGTCGGCGCCGTGCTCTCCATTGTCGCCAGCGTTTATCAGGCCGGTTACATGGGCGACGCGTTCTCCGGCGCCATTCACGTGGATAAGTTCTCGATCTTTTTCCATGTGCTGATCGGGCTGATCACTGCCGTGGTGATTCTGGCGTCGTTCGAATACCTCGAAGTGCAGCAGATCAAGTACGGCGAGTACTACGGGCTAATCCTGCTCGCCGCAGTCGGCCAGATGCTGATGTCGTCGGCGGTCGAGCTGGTGCTGATCTTCATCGCGCTGGAAATTTCGTCCATAGCGACCTACATTCTGGCGGGGTTCCGGCGACGCGTGGCGATCTCGATTGAATCGTCGGTGAAGTACTTCCTGCTTGGCTCGTTCGCCACCGGGTTCTTCCTTTATGGAATCGCACTGATGTTCGGCGCCACCGGATCGACGGACGTCTACCACATTGCCGCCAGCCTCTCGCAGGGCGCAAGCACATTGGCCTACGCGGGCGTGGCGCTGATGTTCGTCGGGCTTGCATTCAAGGTTGCCTCCGCGCCCTTCCACGTGTGGACGCCTGACGTGTACGAAGGTGCGCCAGCACCGGTCGTGGCTTTGATGTCCACCGGGCCGAAAGCCGCGGCGTTTGCGGTGCTGTTGCGCGTGTTGTTCGCGACCGCTGCGCCGGGCTGGTTCTGGCTTATCTGGGTTTCGGCGATTCTCTCGATGTCGATCGGCAACATTGGCGCGCTGGTACAAACCAGCGTAAAGCGCATGTTGGCGTACTCTTCGATCGCACACGCTGGTTACCTGTTGATGGCCTTCGCGGCCGCACAGGACATCGGCATCTCGGCTGCGATCTTCTATACCGCCGCTTACGCGGCGATGAACGTGGGTGCATTCGCGCTCGTTGCTCATCTCGCGAATGTCGGAGAAAAATACGTCACGCTGGACGACTATGCCGGCCTCGGCCGACGCGCACCCGCGCAAGCAGCGATCCTCACGGTGTTCATGTTGTCGCTGATCGGAATTCCGGTCACCGGCGGATTCCTCGCCAAGTTCTACGTCTTCCAGGCCGCCATGCAGTCACACCTGACCGGTCTCGTAGTTATCGGGGTCATTAACAGCGCCATCGCGTCGTACTACTACCTGCGCGTGATCGTCGTCATGTACATGCGCGATCCGGTAAGGGAAGTTCCGGTGCTGCGCATGTCCCCGGGGCTGCTGGTTGCTGTCTCGGCCTGCGTGGTGGCGACGATCTACCTGGGCGTGCTGCCCAATAAGGTTCTGGGACTGGCGATTGAATCGGCGAAAGCTCTGGTCAGATAAGGTCAGATCAGACCAACTTCTACTGACCTGTACTTTTTCCGAGTGCCACGACGTACCACGAACGTGTTTGCAGGCTCTTTTCGATCAAGGCTCTCTGTTGTAGGAGTTCGATCGGACAACTTGAGTTTTTGCAGTTAGCCAAGCCGCGCTCCACGATCGCTAATTGCGTTTGCACTTCATAATTCCAGATCAGACTCCCGACGTTGAGTGCACAGATCAGAATTGCAGTAGTAACACAGCCCCACTTCACCGCTTTCTTCATTTAGTCCCCATTGGGTTCGGCCCAAAACACTTGCCAACTTCAATCGTCATCGATCGCCAGACGCCACTGTGGCCTGAGCACAGCACGACGAACCGATCACGATAAAGTTAGCAAAATGCCAGTGCAAGGAAATACCGCTTCCAACAAGGCATTTCGAGCGAGACCTTTTCCCGGAATGGGAAGAATATTTTGGGCTGCCAAAGTCTAGGATGTGATCTTCCGGTGGACTTCGCTTTTGCTTAATTCCATGTTTTCAGCGCAGGACTGCGCCCATGACATCTCAGGAATAGGAAAGCCTCCGGCGCACCGGAGGCTTTCATTCAGATCCTTCGTCGGACTACGTCCTCCTCAGGATAGCTGCGCGAGGCTCAGACGCCTCGCAGACGCAGCTACTTCACCTTCGCGAAAATGATGACCAGCGTGTACAGCGCCAGCGACTCGATCAGCGCAAGGCCGAGAATCAGCATAAGCTGGATCCCAGCGCGGGCTCCGGGATTGCGGGCGAGCGACTCAGTCGCCGCAGCGGTGGCTTTGCCCTGTCCGAGGGCGCACAGACCCGAAGCGATAGCCATCGCGAAACCGGAAGTGATGGCGACCCAGTTGGTGCCCGCGGCTTCGCCGCCCTGGGCGTACACGGGAGCGGCCAGCAGCATGATGGCCAACATCCCAAAGATAATGCTCATTGTCTTACGCATGTTGTTTCTCCTTTATGATCGCCGCCAGTGGGTGGTTGGCATTCGCCCTTGGGAGAACGAGGCCCTCACGCTCGCAGCTTGAAACTCGATACCTGAAACTCGAAACTTCTTAGTGCTCTTCCGCCACCGCGCCCTGCAGGTACACCAGCGTCAGCAGCGCAAAGATGTAGGCCTGGAGCAACGAAACAAAGACGTGCAATCCGAGGAAGACGACCGGGATGACGATCGGCACCAGCGAAAAGAACACCAGCGTTACCATGTCGCCGGCGAACATGTTCGCGTAAAGACGAATAGTGAGCGACATGACGCGCGCGAGGTTGCTGATGATCTCGATCGGAATCATCAACCAGGCTAACCACCAGATTGGTCCCACGAAATGTTTTCCGTAACCGATTGGGCCCAGCTTCTTGACGCCCTGGTAGTTGTAATAGCAAAACGCGCAAATCGCGATCCCGAGCGGCACCCAAGGAACGGCCGTCGGCGACTCGAATCCGGGCACCAGTCCCAGCAGGTTGCAAAGCAACACGAAGATGAAAATCGTCGCGACGAATGCCGTGTAGGGTTCGTGGTGGTGACCGATAATCTCTTCGCCCTGGTTGTCGATAAAGCCGTACAATCCTTCGAATACGTGCTGTAACGCTCCCGGTTGCTCCACCGAGAGGCTCGAGCGCACCAGGAAGAACAAGATGAACAGAACGATGGCAACCAGTAGTTCCATCGCGAAGTCGTTCGTAATGGGTGCCTGCGGATGCGACGACGGCACGTGCACCGCGTTCAGCAACGCGTTAGCCGGGCCGGCCAGGAAACGGTTCAGTAGTGCGGTAAACCAGAGTTGTTCCAAGATATGAATGCTCGTTGGATCGGAATTTGAACTAGCTCAAGCGCCCCGGTGCCAGGCGACCGCAACTTCATAAGCCGCCTCACACAAAATGGCAGCGACCGAAAGGAACAGGCCGCCTAAGAGCCCATAAACACTGGACTTAAAACATATCAGTATAACAAAGCAGGCGATGGCGATAAAGCCATATCGCAGCAGAAATCTCACCACAATTCCGCGGCTGGAGCCGACTTCGCCGGTTTCAGTGACGCGAGTCACAACGGCCCCGATTACCCGTTCGAGCCAGACGAAATTCACGAAGGAAACGACGCAGCCGACGACATAGCCGACGCCTATGGCAGTTCCGAAGCGTGCCCAGATTACTGTGGCACTCAGGATGCCAATGACGATGGCGATGCGGCGGATTCGAGAGAGGGCTCCGGCGAAAAAGGGGTCATTGGGATCGGGAGTGGGAGCGACGCCCTCCGGTTCGAGATTCGGGTCTGATGGCCGGGAATCGTCATCCGGAGCGTCAGTCATCTTCCTCCTTCTCCGCTTGCGTGACCGTTCGGATCAACTCCACAAATCCCGCTACGATTCCCAAGCCGACGCCCAAGAGATAGAGCCACGTGGTGTGCAGCCAACGGTCCGCCAGCGCGCCAAGGATCCATCCGGCAAACGTCGCTGCCGGAAGCACGAAGGCCAACTGGCTGTAACGGGCGATTGCCACCCAAAAGCTACGATTACCAGAGTCGGGAGAATCGGCCATGCCTGTTAGCTTATCGCAAGCTTCATTTTGCGACGAATTCCGAGAGTTTGCGCAGCTTCACTGAAGGATCGCTCTCGACATCCTGTTGCAACCAGCCAAGATGCCCCGCTCCGTAGATGACGAGAATACGTTCGTCGGGCGAGTCAATGAGATGCACGATGTTGCTATAGATACGGATGTTGCGTTGGAACCACTTGGCAACGAGGTCGGCTCCGGCGTAGTCGTCTGGGTCGCTGAAGGGTACATCGGCGTAGTAAAAGCCGACATCGGCGCGGACCTTGTCGTCGGCGTTCATGTATTCCAGCGTTTCGAGAACAGTGTGGGAGTGCAGGAAAGCGTCCTGCTGCTTGACCATTTCGCCCAGCTTCGCAGAGACGGCATCAAACTGCTGCGAGCGCCCGTTGGCCTTGGCGTAGTTCACTACGCGGCCCCAGGGAAACTCGCCTTCTTCGTCGACACCGTAAATCTGCTTGTGGCCGAGTTCCTTCGCGAGGCGGAATCCGATCTGGTCCCGCTCGTTGCGGGTGAGCGTGTACTTGCCCGCAAGATAGTCGGCATAGTTGTTGGGAATGTGGTTGTCGCCCGCGTCAGCTTCGAGGGCGATTTTGGTGGGCTGAAATTTCTTCAGAACCTCGATCAGTTGTGCGATTTCCTGCTGCCGCTGCGGCGAGAGGACGTCATCGGCCTTCATGTTGTAGAGGTCACGGCCGGGGTTGGACATGTGATATACGCCCAGGATCAGGATTTCCGGTTTCGTCTGTGACTGCGCCCAACCGGTGAGCGAAATGGTAAGCGCCGCAAGAAGCAAAGCGAGGTTTCTCATGCATCCTCCGAGGGCAGATACGGAAGCGGCGGGCGGGTTTGTTCCCGAATTTTTCGAAAAGAGAAAGCCCCGGCGGACCGAGGCTCCTTTGGAAAAGTCTGCGATTAGCGGTTGATCAGGCTCGCCAGCGGATTCGCATGCGGAACCGTC
>Ga0335069_10003392_pt1 | contig 24099 bp, 19 predicted proteins | sample Lox_Sample_11_FD_206714 | JGI IMG/M metagenome (GOLD analysis project Ga0335069, IMG submission 206714) | Soil microbial communities from Loxahatchee National Wildlife Refuge, Florida, United States - Lox_Sample_1.1 | ecosystem: Environmental > Terrestrial > Soil > Wetlands | place: USA... | reverse complement strand
GCGCACGGAATCTCGTAGGTGCCCGGCTTGGTGGCTTCGAACCACACCACGATCTCCCGGCCCGGCAGCGCGTCTTGCTTCAAGCGCAGATTCGGGAGGAAGAAACTGTGGATGACATCCTTCGAATGCAGCAGGACCCGCACGACTTTGTTGACCGGCACGTGCAGGTCGTTGTCCACTTGGTAGTCGTCCGGCGTTCCGAACTTGCCGTCGGGGCCGGGGTACACGATCTCCCAGTTGAACTGCTTGCCGGTCACTTGCACGAGGACATCAGCGGGCGGCGCGTTCTTCTTGATCGCGTCCCACTGGCCCTTGCTCAGGAAGGCAAGCAGCACGAGGATCAGGGCCGGCACGATCGTCCAGATGATCTCCAGCGTGCTGTTGCCGTGCGTGTACGTCGCACGACGCCCGTCGCCACGGGAGCGGTAGAGGACGAGGAAGGTGAGGAGCAGGACATTCACCAGGACAAAGGTGAACGTCGTGATGTAGTAGATCAGGTAGAACAGCCGATCGATGTTCGGCCCGAACGTCGACACGTCTTCGGGAAGCCAACTCAACATCGGTGCAACCTCGTCCTTCTGGCACCGCTCCGGCCACAGGGTCGAGCACCCCGCGGGTCGTTCAGCCGGCGGCGCGTCGCTGTGGCTTACTTTACCGCCAGCTCGAAGTTTACCTTGGCCTCACCACCCGCCGGCACAGTCACCTTCTGCGTCTTCTCCCCCAGCTTGCCGTGCCACACCTTGACCTCGTAGTCACCTGGTGGGACGTCCGTCAGCTTGAAGTTGCCGTCGGCATCGGTCTTCACAAAGTAGGGATTGTCTTCCGACACGAACCAACCCTGCATCCAGCCGTGCGCATCGCAGGTCACCTTGATGACCTCCGCTTCAGAGAACTTCTCCTCGATGGTCTTTTTGAACTTGGGCTGGGCACGGTTGATCGGCGGATTCTTGGTGCTGTACGTATGGATGTTGTGCAGGATCCCGTCGTCGTTGTTGATCTTGACGGTGCTGCCGGCGGGGAAGAGCAAGACGTGCGGCACATACTTGCACCCCTGCTGATCCAACGTCGCCTCCATTGGCGCGAAGGGCTTGCCCTTGGTGATGGTGACGATCGATACCACGGCGTTCTCCAAACCACCGCCGCTGCTCACAATCAGCTCTTCGTCTTTCAGCTCGTGCTGGCCGCACACTTCCTTGTCTTTCGTCACTTCAAGCGTCTTCGGCGGCGGTACTGTTCCCTGCACCTTCACCTGCCCGGAAATCGAGCCACCGTTGGCGACCGGTCCGCCATCGTAGGCGTACGCCGCTACGCCCCAACTCAGGGCGGCGGTGATTGTCAGCATGGTGCGAAACATCGTCCGATGCATAGTCCTCCTCCTCTCTGCAAACTCGCGCTGCAGGCGCTCGGGAGAGCGCCTGCAGCGCAAGCGGTTATCAATTTGCCGCGGGTGCTGCAATGGCAACCGGGGCTGCAGCCATCTGCTGGTGCTTCGCCAGAATCTCCTTCACGTCGTTCAACACCATGAGGTAGTCGCGCAGCGCCTCAATCTGCTTGTCCCCGTCACCACCGAGGACGTCGTCGGGCCCACCGGTCGCTTTGCCGTCCGCTCCGATTTCGAAGAACGACGGCATCTTCGCACCCGGCTGTACCTTCTGCGGATCGCGCAGCCAGCGCACGATCCAGTCGGGATTGAGGCGGCTGTGCGCCAGAGCGAGATCGGGCGCCCACCCCTCGGGCGGGCCCTCCGGTTTCTTGTCGCCTTGTTGGTGGCACGAGAAGCAATTGAAATTATCGGGGCTCACGAGCTTCTGCGCCGCCTCGATGTACTCGATGGGAATCTGCGTTTCGTTGACGTGGACAAACGGCACCTGGATATTGTCCACAGCGCCGAAGTAGTGCACCAGGGTCGTCGCTTCGGTGTCGCTGAAGCTGAAGGTCGGCATGCGCACCTTGAGCCATGGGCGAATCGGCACCGGCTGCTTGAGGAAACCGAACAGCCAATCCGCCTGCACCTTGGCGCCTTCGCCGTTGAGGATTGGTGGTGCGAGTTGCGGCGCATCCTGGTATCGGACGCGGATGGCGCCGCCCTTGCCTTCAATGATGTGGCAGCCGACGCAGTTGTAGCGGGCCACCATGCGCCGCCCGGCCACCTCGCGTTGCCCACGGATGTCGGCGGCGGCGAGAAACTTGGCGGGGTACTTCGAGTCGGTGCGGCTCGCGAGGAACACCCGCAACGCTTTGATATCCTCATCGGCAAGGTCGAACTGCGGCATCGCCTGCTCGATGCGCTCGGTGGCGTACGTCCGTGGCGTCTTCAGCTTGTTGTACGTCCAGTCGTCCCAGGTCTCGGGAATGTCGGTGTGATTGCCGAAGAACAGCTCTTCGAGGGTCTTCGAGCCGAAGGTCGACAGCTCTGCACCGACGCGCGACTCAGCTTCCATGCCGGGAATGTCGTGGCACCCAAAGCAGCCGTACTTGCGCACCAGGGCCTTGCCGTGGGCGACAGTCTCCGGCTGACCGAGCCGTGCGACCAGGGCCGGGTCGGGGTGCTTCTCGCCGAGGGTGAGCAGGAACGATGCGGCAGCGCGCGCCTCGTCGTCACTCAGACGCAAGCTGGGCATACGCGACACTGGTGAGTAGTTGCGGGGACCTTTGAGCCAGTAGTAGATCCACCGCGCATCCGTTTTTTCCGCGATGTTACTGAGGTTCGGCGCGATGTCCTTGTTCTCACCGAGCAACGCGGGTGACTCGCCCGGCGCGAAGCCGTGGCACGCGCGGCACCCGATGTTATCGACGACCTCCTTCCCCTGCGCCACCAACTCCGGGTTGGTGGGGTCGATGCCCGTGGGTGCCGGCCGGCTTTCGAGCCACTGGTCGCCCTCCGCCTTGCTGGCCTCCAGCAGGTACGAAGCCACCGCCACCGCCTCATCTTGACTGAACATGAAGTTGGGCATGCGCGTCTTGGGGCGGTATTGGTGTGGGTTGGTCACCCAACGCACCAGCCACGCCGGATCCACCTTGGCCGAGATGCGCCGCAGGTACGGTCCGACGCGCGGGAGATCTTCATAGCCATCGACGAGATGACAATTCGGACAGCCGAGTTCTTCGAAGAGCAACTGGCCGCGCTCGATGGTGCCGGCACCGGCCAAGTGTTGGATATTGGCGTGGCACTTGATGCACGAAGCTTGCACCTTCACGCCACGCAACAACGGATGGTCCCAGTGGTGCACCTCGCCATGCGCCTGCTCCGGGCTATTCACTGCGGGACCCTGTCCGCGGTGACACGGCGTGCAGCCGAACTTCTCCGGCGGGTGCTTGCCGAAGATGAGCTCCCGCTGCGGATGGGTCTTGTACGGGTTCGGGGCGTCGTCGAAGCCGGGCTTGTCGATGCCGGCGTGGCACGATTCGCAGCGGTCGACGCGCGCCACCGGCTTGTCGAAGTTGTTGCGCTCGAAATCTTCGAGCACGACCTGGTGAATCTTTGGAATCTTGGGGAAGCGCAGCGGGCCGGCGGCCAGCGTCAGGTTCTCCAGCTTCTCGGTCAGCCGATCGTGCTCGCCATTGAGCTGTTTCAACTTGTCTTCGAGGCTCTTGACGGCCGAGCGCACCTCGACAAACTCCCTGTCGATCTTGTCGATCTGCGCCTTGGTGTCATCGAAGCCCTTCTGGATCTCGGCCTTGTCCTTGTCGAGCGCCTCGATCCGTGCACGCACGGCGTCGGTGGGTTTGTGCTCGAGCACCGCGCTGTCGTAGTCGTACCACGCTTCTTCGAGACGGCTCTTCACGATGCGCAGCTTGAGGTCGAGATCGTTGTGCTGCGTCGAGACGCGCTGGCGCTCGGCAGTCAGCGCCTCGATGCGCGCCGCCGTTTCCCCGGTGCGCAAACGCTCCCTCGCCGCCGCAAGGTCCTTCACCACCGCCTGGTACGCAGGATCTGCAGCCAGGCGCTCGTCCTCCTTCTTGATCTCCTGGCGCACCCGATCTTGCTCCCGTTCGGAGAACTCCGTCTGGTAGTACTTCCACGGCCGCCGCGAGATGTTGTCGTCCCACACCGACCAGATTGCTCCGGCCAGCAGCAAGCCCACCGCCAAGAGGAAGATGGCGCTGTAGGATCGCTTCTCGTCGTCTACGCTGAGACTCCGTCGTGCCACAATATCACCTCTACACCGACGCGCGGCGCTCCAGCAGGCGCCCCACCAGGAAAATCGCCGCGCCGATCATCATCAGTTTCAGCTCGGGCCCCATGCTATGCTCCTCGGTGAAGCCGATGAACAGCGCATAGCTGACGTACACCACCCCGAGCGCTTCGATGAGCTTGGCTGCGTAGAACATGTCGCACGGCGTGCTGCGCTGACGTTGGGGCTCCCGATCGCTTCAGGTGCGGGCCCGCCGCTCCATCAGATGTTGATCCACGGCGTGACCAGGATGTACTTGATGTTGAGCGCGTGCCGCATGACCATCTTGAGCAGCACCGCCAGCATGTTGAGAAAGAGGAACGAGGTCGTCATGAAGCGCGGCATCCCCCACTGCTGCATGAACAGCGCTCCCTTCAGGCGGCGAATCCAGGCATACATGGCGAGGGTGCCGACGATGAAGTACCCGACCACCACCGCCAGGCCGAACATCGACGACCAGAACGGATCGCGCAGCCCCACCAGATAGGGCAAGTCCACGTTGGTCATGGCTTCCACCTTGTGCAGATCCCACTTCTGCCACGGCCAGAACCAGTTCCAGCCGGGCCCGCGCAAGAAGGTGCCGATGACGATCAACGACACCCATAAGATGTGGAAGCCGAAAAGGTAGGTCAGAATCTCGAACTTGCGCTCCTCGAAGGTATAGTAGCCGTTGCCCTTCGGGTTGATGTCGATGTACGGGATCACCATCAGCCCCATGATGATGAACGTCGGCAGCACCACACCGGCGTGCCACGGGTCGAAGAAGACCAGCATCTCCTGCAAGCCGAGGAAGTACCATGGGGCCTTCGACGGATTCGGCGTGCGCGTCGGATTGGCGGGTTCTTCGAGCGGCGCATCGACCAGCAGCGACCAGACGATCAGCAGGACGATGAGGAGCAGGGCGCACAGGAACTCGGCGCGCACCAGGTGCGGCCAGGTATGGACCTTGTCGTCGCCGGGACCGGTCGCCTTCTTGATCGGCACCTCGACGCGTCGGTTGGCCGGCTGCGACAGCGGACGTACCGCTACGTTGCTTTGATTGGCCACGGTTCTACTCCTTGGCCCTCGGCTTCGCCGCCCAGTAGAGCAGTACGAGCAAGAGCACGAAGATCATGGGCAGCACGAGCACGCGCCCGCCCGGGATTACCATCGTGATTCCCAAGAGCACCAAGCTGGCAATCGTGTTGCGCAGTTCCGGGTTCACCGCCGCACCCTCCATCGCCATCACACCGGCGGGCCGGAGAAGCCGTCGCGCCGGATGCGCCAGAAATGCACCGCCATGAACAGGCTGGCAACCAGGGGAATGAAGATGCAGTGCAAAATGTAGAAGCGCAGCAGCGTGTGCGGGCCGATCTCGCCGCCGCCGAAGAGGAAGGCGCGCGCATCGTAGATCGGATTGACGCCCACGAACTCGTGGAACGGCCCCTCGTGCCCGAGCAGCGGTGTCGCGCGTCCCATGTTCGAACCGACCGTCACCGCCCAGATCGACAGCTGATCCCACGGCAGCAGGTAGCCGGTGAAACTCAGCAACAGGGTGAGCACCAACAGGATCACCCCCACCACCCAGTTGAACTCCCGCGGCGGCTTGTACGAGCCGGTGAGGAAGACGCGGAACATGTGCAACCACACCGCGATTACCATGCCGTGCGCCGCCCAGCGGTGCATGTTGCGCATGAGCATCCCGAACGGCATGTCGAACTCGAGATACTTCATGTCGGCGTAGGCGTACTCGGCCGTCGGGCGGTAGTAGAACATGAGATAGATGCCGGTGACCACGGTCACCAGGAACATCAGAAAGGTGATGCCACCCATGCACCAGGTGAAGCGCAGCCGGGTGGCGTGCTTGCGCACCTTGGAGGGATGCAGGTGCAGCCAGACGTTCCCCGACACCATGAGGATGCGGTTACGCGGCGTATCCTCGTACCCGTGCCGGAAGATGGACTGCCAAACCTGCGACTCCATGATCTGTCGCTTCACTTCATCGAACATCGCCATGGTTGCTGTCTCAAACTCCTTCGTCGTTTGCCGTCGTGGTGCAAGCCTCAGACGTGCAGGAATGCGCCGGGCTTGTCCCACGTGCCGTAGATGTACTTGACGCTGACATCCACGACGATCTGCCCGTCCTCGGCTTTGGTGATCCGCACGCGGTCCATCGGTCGCGGCGCCGGACCTTCGAAGTTCACTCCATCCTTGTAGTAGCCGCTGCCGTGGCAGGGACACTTGAACTTGTTCTCCGCCGCCAGCCAGCGCGGCGTGCAGCCGAGGTGCGTGCACTTCGCGAAGATCGCGTAGAACCCTTCCTCGTTGCGCACGATCCAGACACGGAATTCCTTCTTGAACTTCTCGCTGATCTCACCGATGGCGAAGTCGTTCGGAAAGCCAGCCTTGAAGGTCGATGGCGGGGTGAAGAGCACCCGCGGAAAAGCCGAGCGGACCGCTGCCAGGAGGCTGATCAACGAGAAGACGCCGAAGCCGCTCCATGCCAGGCGGCCGAAGAAATCACGCCGCGACCACAAACCGCCGAGTTGCTGCCGTTCGCGTTCGCGCTTGGCGCGTTCGAGCGCTTGTTCGGCGCGCCGACGTTCTTCCAGCACCGCCAGATCTTCGGCGGTTTGTCCCTTCTCTACCTTCGCCATGCGTCGTACCTCGGCTCGTTAGCTCTGACGCAGCAACGTCGTCCCCACGCCCCAGGCAATCATCACGGCGGCGGTGGCAAACATCAGGAGGCCGACCGGCGGGAACAAGAACACGAGCACGCTTCCCATCAAAACAAGTGGAATGCCAATGCCGAACGGATTGAAGGTACCGGTCGCCGCCGGCGCAGGTAGCGGCTGCGGCTGCGGGTCAGTGAGTTGCACCTCGTCCCGCAACAGGCCGAGCGCCACATCGCGTAAACGTTCCCGTCTTTCCACCGGTCCTGCATTGATCGTGTCTGCCAACTGACGCGCCAAGGCCTCCACCCGTGCCTCGGGCGTCTCGTCCCTTACCCGTGCTTCTCGTTCGTCAGTCACTGCGCGAACTGCCCCCCGCTACGTTCCTTGCAACGTACGGGTGCACCTACTCGCTACTTCAGAGCGTCCCTACATGTGGCATGTGCCCCCGGCGTTCGTCAACAGGCCGGGCGAGCCAGCCGAGCGGACTTCTTCTAATGATCGCAGCAGATGCCCTAATGTGGCATTGACCGCGCGGTGGTGGTGGACGCTCAGCCCTGGCGGACGCTGAATTGCACCGGCACCCGCTTGGATCCACGCTGCACGGACAGCTGCACCGACGCGCCGGCCTTCAGCGCGCGTAGTTTGCTGCTGAAATCTCCAACGCCGCTCACCACCTCGCCGTCCACTTCGAGGATGACGTCGCCGCGCAACAAGCCGGCCTGGGCCGTGTCTTCGACGTCGGCGACGATGACCCCCTTCCCGGGCGGCAGGCTGAAGTACTCCGCCATCTCGTCGGTGAGATTCTGCACGGTGACGCCGGAGATCTTCCGCAGGCTGTCGGCGGGCGCCTCGTGCTGCAGATCGATCGTCGTGCTGCCTTGCAGCAATGCCGTGGCCACGAAGATGGGACGGTGGAAGCGGATGGCCAGTGCGATGGCGTCGCTCGGGCGGCTGTCGATGCGCAGATCCTGGCGGCCGCTGTGCAGCCAGATGCTCGCGTAGTAGGTGCTATCCTTGAGTTCCTGGATCACCACCTTCTGCATCTCGACGCCGGTCTGCTCGAGGATGGTTTTGATGAGATCGTGCGTCATCGGCCGCGGCGGATTGATGCCTTGGATCTGCATGGCGATCGCTTGCGCTTCCGCCGGCCCGATCCAGATCGGCAGCGCCAGTTTGCGATCCTGGTCCTGCAGCACGACAACCGGCGCATGCGTACTGCTGTCGTAGCCGATGCTGCGCACCTCGACTTCAACCTCGGTCTTCTCCTGCGAACGACAGGCCGCGCAGCCAACGGCACCGAGCACTACCAGGGTCCAGATGCGCAGCCGGCGTGCAGTCAGCGTGGAATGCATGCGAGCACCGTGCTCAGAGTCTACGGTGCCCTCCGCGGCAATTCAACACGCTTCCACCCGGCGCCGCCACGGCACACCGTGTTCGCTACGCCTGCTGCAGGAATCCCGCCAGCCGGCGCTCGACGCCCGTGAGCTCGCCGAACTGCGGGCCGCAGCGGACGATGCGGTCGCGCCCCTTGCCCGCGGTGATCGTGACGGCTCCGGTCTCCGCATAGCGGCTCAGCGCGTTGCCCAACGTCACGGTCGAGTTGCCCTCCGGCTTGCGCACCTCGCCCAGCAGCAGGCCCGCCGCGTAGCGCTTGCGGATGGCATCGAGAACCGCCTTCTGCGACATGCCGCCATCGACCACCCGCGACAGCGTCTGCGCCGTCATCCAGTAGGCCTCGCAGAAGTTGTCGAGCATGCCGGACATGCTGTGCATCAGCGGATGCTCGGCGTTAGGCGCGTCGCCATCTCCGGCGACAACGGCCCCCTCGGCGCGGAAGTACTCGAGCAGCTGTCCGAGTTGAGCCGCCACCGCCTCGCGCTCGGGCAACGGAAACTCCCAGCGGTACAGATTCAACCACCAGCGCACCTCGTCTTTGAGTGCGCCGCCGCGCAAGCCGGTCAGCAAGGCGCGCGCGAGCAGCGCCGGCAGCAGAAAGAAGTGGATCGAGTTGTTCTTGTAGAAGTCCAAGCGCATCCGCTTCTCGGGCGGCACGTGGATGATCCCCTCGTCACCCGGCAAGCGTTGAATCAGGCCGGCGTTCTCGAGAAACGCCAGGCTTTCCTTGAAGTCGGCGGCGTTGCGCTCCAACGAAGCGGTCACACGCACGCCGTGCCGTCGCAGGAAGCGCAGCAACGTTTGCGCGCCCGTGAGGAACTGCGAATAGCGCAGGGCCGGATGCGGCGCACTCAGGAGGACGCTCGCCGACACCGAGGTCGCACCGACCACGGTGACCTCGTTGACATCCCGCAGGATGCGGAAGCCGAGTTTCTGTGTCAGCCGTCGCTTCTCCTCCTCGACCGCCGGTTGGCCCGTACCCGCCCGGAAGCGTTCCTTCGCATCGCCCAGCACCTCGCGCAGGGAGACCGGGTCGGCAAAGGTAACGTACACCGTCCCGTACTTCTGCCGCAGCACCGTGCGCGCCTTCAGCAGCGCCCACAGCGATTCCTTCTCCTTCTCAGCGCCGACCAGCTCGCGGCTGTATGACTCCTCTTCGACGACCCGCCCGTAGTGGATGGACACCGGCACCAGGTACAGATCGCGGCGCACGCCGGCGACGTAGGCGTTGACGATGGCCGACAGCATGCCGAGCTTCGGTGTCAGGATCTTGCCCGTGCGGCTGCGCCCGCCTTCGATGAAGAACTCTTGCGTATAGCCCTCGCGAATCAGGAAGGCGAGGTAATTGCGGAAGACCGCTTTGTACAGCTCGTTGCCCTCGAAGCTGCGGCGGATGAAGTACGCGCCGGCACCGCGGAACAACGGGCCGAGCGGCCAGAACGACAGGTTGATGCCGGCGGCGATGTGCGGCGGGCTCAGGTAGTTGGCGTGGAACAGATACGACAGGATCAGGTAGTCGAAGTGGCTGCGGTGGCACGGCACCAACACCACCGGGTGCTGCTTGACACACTCGGCGACTTTATCGAGGCCGCTGTACTCGAAGCCTTGGAAGACGCGCGGCCAGATGCGGCTGAAGAGGAACTCGATGACGCCGAAGTAGCTGCCCTTGAAGTTCGCCGCCATCTCATCGAAGTAGCGCTCCGCCGTCCGCCACAGCTGCGATTCGGCCTGGTTGCGCTCGCGGGCCAGCCGATGAATGAGCTGCGCGAGGTCCTCGCCCTGCAACACCAGCTGACGCACCGTGCGCTTCGGCAGCAACGTCGGTCCGGTCACCAGGCGCTCCTCACGGCGCAGGAAGATCTGCAAAGCGCGCGCGACGCGGCGCACGATGCGCTCGTCACTCTCGTGGCGGTAGCGGTGCGCAAACTCGCGCAGGGCGACGTCCTTGCCGACGGTGATGCTGGTCTCGCGCGCGCTCCATACCAGCGACAGGAGTCGCTTCACTTCGCCGGGCGCCTCTTGCACGCTGTACACCAGCGTCGCCAGCCAGGACTCGCGCCGCCGGAAACCGCGGCCGCGCAGCACGGCCAGCGGCACGAGGAACACCTCGTGCTCGTTGGCGCGCCCGGCGCGCAGGATCTCGCGCAGGTAATCGGTGCCGCTGCGCACACGCCGCAGCGCCGAGCGGCGGCTCTCCAACAGCCGCATCCCCGGCGCCCGGCTGCGCATGAAGATCAGCACCGGCCGCCCCTGGCTGACGAGGCGCTGACAACGGTCACGATCTTCGTAGCGGCGCAACTCCTTGCCGCGCATGCGCGCGGCGCGCAGCCGCTGCCACAGCGTGCCGACGATCTCGCGCAGCGGCCGCAGAATGAGCGTCGGGATGTCGGAAACGAACTCCGGCATCGGCAAGCCCTCGCGCAGCAGGATGAACGCAATCAACATGAAATCGACGAGGGAACGGTAGCGCATGACGTACACGATGCTGCCGCGTGCGGCGAGGCTGCGAATGTGTTCGATGGCGCCGGGGTCGACACGCACCTGCGAGAACAATTTCCGGCACAGCAACCCTGGCAACGCCCCGAAGCGGCGCAGCGGTCCGGTAGCGGTCAAATCTGGCCCCGGGGCCACGCGTGCGGACTCATTCATTGCCTGCGTCATACCATTCCGCGTCGCACACCGCGACTACTTTGCCCCACTGCCGCCGCTCAGCTAAGCCTGCAGCGTGCGGGCACTCTGGCAGATTCTGGCCGCCTTCGGTGTGGTGACGGTGCTATTCAACGCCGTCCTCTACGCCGTGCGTGCCCGCGTGCTGCGTGGCTTGGAGGCGTGCGACGCGGTGGCACGACTCGGCCTCGTGCACGCTGCAGGGGCCTTCGCGACAGAGTGCGCCGCCACCGCCGTGGTGCTGCTCACCGTCCCATTCGGCTGGCTGCTGCCGCAGTGCCGCTCCGGCCGCGGCACCCGCGGCCCGGTGCTGCTCATCCATGGGTGGAGCTTGAACCGTGGCTGCTTCTGGCTGCTGCGCCGGCGCTTGCTGCGCGACGGCTGGAGCCCTGTCTGCTGCCTCGACTATCGCTCGCTGCGCTGCGACGTCGAAGGCGGCGCAGTCCGTCTCCGCGACGCGGTCGAGCGCCTGCCGGAAGCGCTCGCGCACCCGCCAGTCATGCTGATCGGCCACAGCCTCGGCGGCCTGGTGGCGCGCTACTACGCGCGCCGCTATCCCGCTCCCAGGGTGCGGCGCATCGTCACCCTGGGGACGCCACACCGTGGCACGGCGTTGGCCCGCATGCCCGGTGGTGCGGGCCACAAGCTCGCCCCTGGCTCCCAGTTCCTCAACAAGTTGAACGCCGCCGACCGCGTGCCGCAACAGTTCGATGTCATCGCCATCCACTCCAGCTTCGATGCCATGCTCCTGCCTCCGCAAAACGCCGAGTACCCCGTCGCCTTCAACATCCGCGTCAGCGACGTGGGGCACAATGCGCTGCTGTTCTCGTCGAAGGTGTACGCGTTGATCAGCGAGAATCTCGCCGCCGCACTCCCCCGCTGAGCGATGACGTACGTCCTCATCTTCCTCGGCGGCCTCGCCGGTTCCCTGCACTGCGTGGGCATGTGCGGCGGCTTCCCGCTGGCGGTGGCCGGCGCCGCACCGTCGCACGGCCTGGTTCGCCAGCTGCTCTACAACGCCGGTCGCCTCAACACCTTGGTCTTCATCGGTGCGCTGTCCGGTGCACTCGGCGCAGCATTCGTCGCCGCGGGCCCCGTACGCCAGCTCGAACAGACCCTGGCGATCCTCGCGGGCACGTTCATGATCATCGTCGGGCTCGAAGTGCTTGGGCTGCTGGCACAGGTCACCACACGCGGTGCGGCGCTAGCACAGGCGACCGTCGGCCGCATGCTCGGCGGCCTGATGCGCTCGCGCTCACTGGCCGCGCCGTTGGCGCTCGGCGTGTTCAACGCGTTCCTGCCGTGTCAGTTGATCTACGCCTTCGCCGCGCGCGCCGCGAGCACGGCTTCGGTGAGCGAAGGCATGCTCACCATGCTGTGCTTCGGCCTCGGCACGGTGCCGGCCATGCTGTCGCTCGGTGTCGCCGGCGTCCTCGCGCGCCCCACCGTGCGGGCGCGGTTGTCCGTGGCGTCCGGTGTGCTCATCATCGCCTTCGGCGTGCTCACGGTGCTACGCGGTTTCGCTGTGCTGCCCCATAGCGGGCACGGACACTAGGGTGCGTAGGCGGGACGCGCGCGCCGCCAGCCCTTCAGATTCAACTCTGCGCCACACCAATGAGCACCAGCAAGACCGCCGTGATCACCAGCTTCACGAGCGCGATCACGACCGACGCCACCAGAATGGGGACCACGCGCAGCTTACCGTTGCGGTAGAACGCCGCCGCTACGGCAGGCGGGATGACGGCGTAGCTGAGGTTGATGCGCCAGAAATGGCTGGCGCGCGCATGCGCCCACAGCGGACCGCCCGCGAACAGGAAGACGATCACCGACAGGGCGAGGATCGCCAGGAACTGCGTGCGTGTCAGCTCGAGCGCGGTCCAGATGCCACGCGTCGGCAGCGGGCCGAAGAGCGGCGTGCGCCGCGGCGGCGGTCTGTCGTTCACGCCGAGGTTGTACCGATGTCGATCCAACTTGACCAGTGCTAGAGTCGGAGACCATGCACAAGCGAGCGCCCGCCGAGCCGCGTGGCCGCGACGCCACCGTACGGGAAGAGCTTCATGCGGTGCTGCTTGCGGGTCCGGCGACGGCACGCGATCTCTCGAAACGCGTCGGCATTCCCGAGCACGAAGTCGCCGGCCATCTCGAACATCTAGAACGCTCCCTCAAGCACAGGGATGAGAAGCTGGTGATCGAACCGCCCCGGTGCATGGACTGCGGCTTCGCCTTCACGCGGCGCCATCGCTTCACCCGGCCGAGCGGCTGCCCGCAATGTCGCGGCCGGCGCATCACGCTGCCGCAGTTTCACATTGAGGCGTAGCCTGTTGCACCGCCGATGCCGCGCCGCCTACGAGGCGCGTGCTGCGGCCGCCGGCTGATAGCCGCACCACGGGTCAGTGGCCAGGTAGCTGCCGGTGAGCGCGTAGGCGCGCGACCGCGACCCGCCGCAAATGCCGCGATACTCGCACCGCCCGCAGCGGCCGTGCAAGGCATCGGGATCGCGCAGCGTGCGGAACAGCGCTGAGTTGCGGTAGATGTCGGCAAGGCCCTGTGTGCGCAGGTTGCCGGCACAGACGGGCAAGAAGCCGCTCGGGAAGACGTCGCCGGTGTGCGACACGAAGGCGAAGCCGTTGCCGGCGTTGACCCCGCGCTGCGCCAAACCAACCGTATGCCCCGGGCCTTCTGAGCGCTGCAGCAACTGCGGCAACGCCGTGTGTCCGGAGCGCTGCGGTACAGCCCCACCGGCCTCGTGCTGCGCGACGTAACGCCGATAGTGCGGCGCCTCCGTCACCTTCAGGACGAAGGGCGCGCGCTTCTGCACCGCGTAGAGAATCTCAAACAGGTCCTCGCACTGCTCGGGCGTCAGCCCGCCCAGATCCTCGCCGCGCCCGACCGGAACCAGGAAGAACACTTCCCAAAAGACGATGCCCAGGCGCTCGACGAGGTCGACCATCTCGCGGAAATACGGCACCGAACGTCCGCATACCGTGGTGTTGATCTGCAAGGGAAGGCCGCACGCGTGCGCCCACTCGACCGCCGCCATGGTCTTGGCAAAGGCGCCCCGCACGCCGCGGAAGTCGTCGTGCAGTTCGGCACGCGGGAAGTCCAGACTAAGTGCCATCTGGTCGAGATCGGCGTCCTTCAACTGTTTGACCAGGCCTTCCGTCAGCCGATCGGTCGCCGCGGGGATGGTGCCCATGCGCAAGCCAAGCTCTTTGCCGCGGCGAATGAGTGCGCACAGGTCCGGGCGCTTCACCGGGTCACCACCGCTCAAGATGAAGACCGGCGTCCCCATGGCGGCCGTCTGTGCCAGCAGGTCTGCACCTTCATCTGTCGTCAACTCGCCCGGGTGCCGCAGCGGCTGCGCCGACGCGCGGCAGTGCGTGCACGACAGATCACACGCCTGCGTGGTCTCCCAGATGACCAGGAACGGTGCCTGTGCGAAGTCGACTTGGGGCGGCCGCTGCATTTTCGGTTGCATGATTGCCGTGACTATGTGTAGGCGAACTGCGCGTCGCCGTCCAGGTGGCAGCGCGCGAGGTTCGCAGTGGCTTAGCTTCTTTCGACCATATAACATCGGCGCATCTATGCAAGCCGCAGACGCCGAGCTTGCACCGGCCGCCAGCCTGGCCCCTGCCGGCGCCCCGGTCGCCCCCGTGCAGCTGTCGTTGTTGGACAGCACGCTCCGTTTGTTCACCGAGGTGCGTCCCGGCGAAGGCCTCACCGCCGTGATCATGTTTGCCAACGTCTTCTTGATCCTCTGCGCCTACTACTTCATCAAGCCGCTACGCGACGGCTGGATCGCCGTGTCCGCCGTCGAGGGGTTCTCGAGTGTGGAGATCAAGGCGTACACGAGCTTTGCGCAGGGCGTGGTGTTGATCGGCGCCATGACCCTGTACGCGCGCCTGGTGACGCGCTGGCCGCGGCGCGAGTTGATCACACGCACGACCCTCTTCTGCATATCCAACCTGCTCGTCTTCTGGCTGCTGCGCCACGAGGACATCGCCGGCGCGGCGATCGTCTTCTACATCTGGGTCGGCATCTTCGGTCTGTTCGTGGTGTCGCAGTTCTGGGCATTCGCGGCCGATCTCTACACCGACGAGCGTGGCCGGCGGATCATGCCAATGATCGCCATTGGCGCCACCGCCGGCGCGGTCGCCGGCTCATTGATCACCGAAGCCATCGTGCGCTCCGACATGCTCGACAGCAGCGCCCTGCTGCTGCTGGCGAACGTTCCACTGCTGGCGTCGATCGCCTTGACCAGCCTCGCCGACGCGCGCGGCCCGACGGGGGAAGGGTCGCACCCGCACGGCCGTCGTCCACCGGCCGTCCCGGCCCCGGCGGACGACGGCAAGCACGTCGGGGTCCTCAGGTTGGTGTCCAGCAACCGCTATCTGCTCGCGGTAGCCGGCGTCACCCTGCTCACGCACTGGGTGATTACCAACGGCGATAATCTGCTCTTCCGGACCGTGCAGGATGCGCTGACCAGTGACCTCGCGCGACGCGGTGTTTCAGATGCCCAGGCGACACAGGCGTTCGTGCGTGAAGGCACCACGGCGTTCTACGGCAGCTTCTTCTTCTGGGTGAACCTCTGCGCCCTTGTACTGCAGGCGTTCGTGGCGTCGCGGCTCCTGAAGTACGGCGGGTTTGGCGTGATCCTGCTGCTCCTCCCGGTCATCGCGCTGTTGACTCAATCGGCGATGGCCTTCGTACCGTTGCTCCTCGTCGTGCGGGTGATGAAGACCGCGGAAAGCTCGACGTCCTACTCGATCAACAACACCGCGCAGCAGGTGCTTTGGCTGCCCACCACCACCGAGATGAAGTACAAGGCAAAGCCGGCCATCGAGACCTTCTTCGTGCGCCTCGGCGACGGCTTGGCAGCGCTCACCGTGCTGGTCGGGGTGCGCCTCTACGCCTTGGCGACGCCGTCACTGTTCGTCTTCAACGTTGCCCTTGTCGTACTCTGGTTGCTGCTTGGCGTCTTCGTGGTGCGGGAGCATCAGCGGTTGCGGGCGCTGTGCATGGCGCTGGCTGCCACCTGGCAATGAGTCGGCCGCACGCGGCTGGATTTCGCTCATCACAATGATACACACACAACCGTGATGTCGGCCCTCTCGCGTCTCGCGCGCAGCCTCGGGATCGAGGCGGGTGAGGGACGCGTGTTCGCCTGGGGCGCCGCCACGCTCTTCCTCATCGGCTGGGCCTCGGTGTCGCTCACCAACGTCGCCGAGACGTTCTTCCTGAAGCGCATCGGCGTGACCCGCCTGCCCATCGTGTTTCTCGTCAACTCCCTGCTGCTGGTGGGCACCACCTACACCGTCAGCCGCATCGCTGCACGCCGCGCGCACCGCCGCGTGCTGGCAACGACATTCGCCGGACTCGGCGGGATGGTGGCACTACTGTGGTTGCTGGTGCTCGGCCACGTGCGTCCGGTGTTCGTCCTCCTGGTGATTGCCTCGAAGCAGCTCGACGCCATCGCCTTGATCGTCTTCTGGACGGTGCTCGGCGGCCTGCTGCACGGGCGCCAGGCCAAGCGCCTCTACGCTCCGATGATCGCCGGAGGCACGCTGGGCCGAATTCTCGGCAGCTTCGCGTCCGGCATCATCGGCGGAGCGTTCGGCATCCCCGCATTGCTCCCTGCGGCCGCGATCGCTGTCGGACTCGCCGGCCTGCTGGCCGCACGTGTGCATTCCACGGTCCCGGCGCGCGTGACGCGGATGACCGCACGCCGGCCGGCCGCGGGATCGGCAGCCGGCCTCGGAAAATTCGGTCAGCTCTGGCGCGAGAGCCGCCTGTTCCAGCTGCTGGTCTTCAGCGCGCTCTGCGCCGGCACCCTCGGCCCGATGCTCTACTTCCAGTTCTCGTACATCGTCGACGCGGCAACGCGCGGTGTCAACGGCGAGATGCGTCTGCTCGACATGTACGCCAAGGTCCGGGGGTTCATCAACGTGGGCGTGCTGGCCATGCAGTTGGTCGGCACGCCACGAGTGTTTCGGCGCATCGGCGTGCCCTTGGCGGCTACACTGTCCCCGCTCGTCTATCTGGTCGGCTTCTTCGGCGTGAGCACGCGCCTCGATCTGCCGTCGGGCATCGGCGCCGTCGGCAGCGCCAATCTTCAAGATCACGCCATCCAGGAACCCGCACAGCGGATCCTGGTCACGCTGCTCCCCGAACGTGCACGCGCCGCGGCAACCTCGCTCATCGAAGGGCCGGTCCAGCGACTGGGGAGTGCGTTCGGCAACATCCTGGTGCTCGGCGCGCTCGCGGTGAGCACCCCAGCGTGGGTGGGATTTACGGCGCTACCGATCGCGGCGCTGTGGTTGGCGATCGCTGTCGTGCTGTGGCGCATCTACCCCACGCTGCTGATCGAAGTGGCGGCCACCGGCCCGATGCACGCGGACGTCGCGCAGCTGCTCCCGGAACTGGTCGATCCGGGAACGCTGCGCGTGTTGACTGCTTCGCTCGTCGATCCGGACCCGCGGCGCTGCCGCGCGGCTTGCGCCCTCGTCATCGAGGCACCCTGGCGACGTGCGGTCGCGACACTCGCTCGGGCGCTGCGCGCCGCGCCACGGGCGAACCGGCCGTTGTTGAGCGAGACCCTGCATGACTGGCTCGAGCGCCACCCCGCCGCGCACCATCCCATGGACGCTGCCGCACGCGACCTGGAGCCCTTGCTGACGGACACCGGCGCCCTGTCCGCCGTCGAGCGCGCACATCTGGTGGAAACGTACGCGCGCCTGTTGCCCGTGCGCGGGGCGGACGCGCGCGGCGCGCCAGTCCTCACTGCGTTGCTACACGATCCGGTCCCCGCCGTTCGGCTCGCGGCTCAGGTGCACTGGCAGCGCGCCGGCTACACCCGTACGGCCGGCGAAGAGCTGCACGCCGTGCTGGCCGACGCCTTTGCGGGCGATGATCCGGCGGTTCATCACATCGCGATCGAGGCGCTGCGCGCCACCCTGCTGACGATGGATGGCGCGCGCCTGCGCAGCGTGACTCAGGCGCAGCGCTGGCAGACGCTCCTCGGTCTGTTGACCGAGCGCCTCGACGACCCGCACGACCGAATCCGTGCAGCCCAGGTTCTGGCGGACGTTGCGGCGCACCACGGCGCCCGCCTCGCCGCTGTTGCCGAGGTCGCCGTCTCGCACGTTGACGATCACGACCCGCGCGTCCGCGCCGCGATATTGCGCTTCATCGGGCATGTGCGCCTCGAACAGCACACGGCCCTGTTGATCGAGCGGTTGGCAGCCAGCGATGTCCAGGAGGCCGCCGCCGCAGCGGCGGCGCTCGGCGAGCTCGGGCCGGCCGCAATGAACACGCTGCTGCGGACGCTGGAGCGCGGCAAACGCCCCCTACGGGCTGCAACCTTGAAAATCTTGCGGGAGATGCCAGTCGATGCCGCGACCCTGCGGTCGCTGATCGACGGCGAGATCAACCTCGTGCGACACGTCCTCTTGCAGATATCCGGCTTGAGCAGGGGTGCGGCGGCCGACGTGGTCTTGCAGCGTCTCAATGAGCGTGTCGCTGAGGGCCTGCATACCACGCTGCTCCTGCTCGCCATGCTCCTGCACGAGCACCGCATCGCGACCCTTGGGCGGCTTCTGGCTCAATCAACGGACAGACGCCGGCACGCCGTGTTGCTGGAGGCGTTGGAGGCCCTCCTCCCGCCGGCCGAAGCCGCGCCACTCGTCCCCTTACTGGAACAGGCCGAGATCTCGACCGTGGCTCTCACGGCCGCGCACGCACTCGGGCGCGAGCCGCCAACCTTCGACGAGGCGGTGCGCGCCACACTGTCCGACCACGACCGCCTGACACGCACGCTGCTCGCCGCTACACTCGACCCAGAGACGCGCACTCGTCTGGCACCGGCGGGCCAGCCTCCAGGCAGCGCCACCCCGGCTGCCGGAGCAGAGTTGCAGCGTCATGAAGCAGGTGCGCCCGGAGGACACGAGGAAGTCATGGCGAACAGAGTGGACATCTTGCTGTACCTGCGCGGCCTCGACCTCTTCTCGCGCGTCAGCACGCGCGACCTCAGCGAGCTGGCAGGCGTGGTACATGAGGAGAACTACCCGTCCGGTGCCGCCATCGTTCGCGAAGGCGACTTTGGTGACTGCATGTACATTCTCGTCGAAGGCGAAGTGTCCATTACGCGAGAAGGACACTTGATCAAACGTCTCAAACCGGGCGAGTTCTTTGGCGAGATGTCGCTGTTCGATGGCGAAACCCGTTCTGCCACCGCCAGCGCCACGACGCGCCTGCGCTTGCTGCGCCTGGAGCGAACCGATCTCCTCCACCTCATGGACGAGCAGCCCAGCATCGCCATCGCCATGTGTCAGACGCTGTCGAGCCGGGTGCGCGATTTGATCAGCCAGATCGAGAGCCGCGAGCCGAAGGACGACAGCGGGTCCGGACCACCGCGGCACTAGCAAGCACAGCGCTGCGGCCCTCGAGGCCCGCAGCGAACCAACGCGCGCGGATCGGGACGGCCCCTGCGGCAAGCCTAGCGCGTGCTCACGACCGTCGTTGCCAGCCCCGGGAACGGGTGATGCGCGCCTACCTTACGCAACTCTTTGGCGAAGGGAATGTCGACCAGACGATAGAACTGAATCTTCTCGGTCTCATAGTCTGCTTCGCGCAGCACGATGCGCTCGTACTCCGAACCGTCCACGGCATCCCTGCCGATGAACCGACCGTCCTTGATGGCATGAAAGACGCCGCGGTCTGATGCATCGTACGACAGATCGCCGCCATAGAGCCAGTCGTAGTAGGCGTGACGCTCATCCCGGACACGCAGATGGTCGGGCTTGTTGTCCTTGAGCGCGTAGGCGATGAAGTAGCGCACGCCCATCACCTCGGGTGCGAAGTCGCCGTCGATGTCGAAGACGTCGTAGAGATATGACGTGTTGAGGAACATATCCACCCGGTACAGCTGCTCAGTGTCCGAAGGCAGGATCTGGCGCAGCTCCGAGATGTGACCGGCGTTCAGATGGGTGCAGCCGTGTGACATGGGCCCGCGCGAGAGCAGCCAAAGATATTGGTACGGCAATCCGTCGCGGCTGCCGCGGCGCACCGAGCGCCAGGCTGTCGGCAGGAAGGCGGTTTCGGCGGGCTTCATCTGCCAGAAGAGCGTGTGCACCGCGTTGTGTAGGCGCGTGCCGACATGCATGTACGGGATCCACGGGAAGTAGCTGTAATAGTCATCCGTCGGCACGTGGTCGACGGTCTGCGTCCGCTGGTGCGTTGTGAGCGCGCGCCGCCCCGGAGTCGGATACTCGGGAATCTGGCGCCCGCGGTAGGTCGTGTACTCGTTGAACGTGCCGACCGGGTAGATCGCCGTGAACTCGGCGAACTGCAGCGCCCCATCGCGTACGGGATAGATGCCATGCGTGACCTGCGTGAACAGCTGCAAGAACGCCGGGCGCGGATCATCGAGGGGTTGTTGGTCGCCATCGCCTTGCGGACACCGTGTCACGAGCGCAGTGAGTTGCGCGGCAACGTCGGGCGGCAGCTCGGCGACGAACAGACGTGTCGGCAGCATCAGGTTCACGAGCTCGAGCTGGCGCTCGCTGTCCATGTGCACGCGATCTGCGGGCCGCACGCGGGCCACCCAGCGCCGCAGCACCTCGTCCACCGGCATGCGGATGCGGAAGACGCGTCCGGGGTTGAGCTGCTCCATCAACTGCAGATTGCGCGCCCGCACGACGTCGTCGGAGAGTGTCGCCTGCTCCGCCACGAGTCGCTCGACCTGCGCCACCTTGAGGGTCGACTCGAACTCTTCGAAGCCCAGGTTCTGCGTCAGCACCAAGCGGCCGTCGTCGATCAACGCGCGGTACGTCCCGTACCGGTGCAGGAGATCTGCCGCGTACTCGCGGAGCATGTCATCCGACAGCACGACCGTAACGCGCAACTGATTGCCGCGTCCGAGGTGCAGGTGCACACGCTGCGGATCGTCGGCGCGCGGCGCGAAGCCGGTGTAGAAGGCGGGCTCGTAGCGGTCGTAGTACATCCCGAAACGCGGCGGCTCTTCGAGGGCAGACACGCCGGGCTCCGCTGCGGCAGAGCGTGGGTGCGCAACAATGAGGGCGAGGGGGCCGATCAGCGCGATGGCGAGTGTACGCATCATTCCTCTCCTCTTCGATCGTCACTTCAGCAACAGCTTGCTGCGATCCGTCACGTGCCCGGCGCCAACCTTCCGCAACTCGCGGTTGAGCTCGTAGCCCGGCGTGCTGTCGAACGCCACCGGCTTGATGCGGTAGAACTGAATGGGCTCCGGCGCGAACTTCGCCTCGTACAGCGGCACGTTCGTAAGTGTCTCGACTTCTTCCGCCTTCTTGAGCCTGTAGCGGCATACGGGAACCTGCTTGAGACTCGCATGCCCAACGTCACCCATCGTAATGTTGTCGCCGTAGAGCCAGTGGTAGAACGGCGCGCGCCGATTGGTGACGTACGATCGGATCGGTGTGTGATCGCGGTTCTTGTAGGCGAGGTAGTACTGTACGCCCATTACCGCGGGAGAGCCGTTCCCTTGGATGTCGAAGACCTCGTAGCACTGCGGCAGGCTGCGGAACGTGGGGAGGCGTTCCAGGACCGTCGATTCGCTCGGGACGATCTGCCGCAACTCGCTCATGTGTCCGGACGCGAGCCGCGTACAGCCGTGCGACGTCGGCCCACGGCTGATGATCCACAGGTTCTGGTACGGCTTCTTGCCGTCCCGCTCTCCCATGACCTTGCGCCAGTCGCTCGGCAGGAACGGAGTCGCGCCCAGCCCGCAACGCACACCGGCGTTGTGAAAGGCATTGTAGACGATCCCGCCGGCGTGTTCGTAGGGCAGCATGGTGATGAAGCCGTAGCCGGGATTGGGCGATAGATAGTCCACCATCCCGGTGATCCCGCGGCCTTGCGTGCGCGGGATCAACGGCCAAACACCGCTGACGCCGAACTCGGGCAGCCGCTCGCCTTTGTACGTTGTCGTCGCGTCGATCGTGCCAGCGGGGTAGATGGCGGTGAATTCTACTGCGTCGACAAAACCGTCGCGGACCCGATAGTGGCCGTTGGTCGCACGATCCAGGAAGGCCGCTGCCAGCTCACGAAACGCCGGCGAGTCCGGTTTCTCCGTGCGTGCCAGCTCGACCGCCCGCGAGAGCGACGACGCCAGCTCCGGACTCAGCTGATACACGTTCACACGCCCCGGGAGGATCGCGTTGGCCGCGTCGAGTTGCTTTGCCGTCGAGCTCATGTCCTCGGCGCTCATGCCGGCGAGCTGAGCGTGCCAGCTGGCGACCACCTTGTCCACCGGCATCTTGATGTGGAAGACGCGCTCGGGGTTGAGCGTGCCCATGATCTCGACACTCTTCTGCCGATACGCGTTGGGCGCGGACGCGTCACGGCTCTTGGCCGCCTCTGCCACGCCGGCCTGCTCGAGCTTCGCGACGAAGCGCTCGTACTCGCGGTTGGTCGTCAACTCGATGACTTTGGCGTCGATCAGCTCCTGGTACGTCTGCCGCCGCGTCAGCAGATCGTCCAGATAGGCATCGAGTTCCTGGTCGCCGAGAACGACGGTGACACGCACCTGATTGCCGCGCGACAGGCGGATGTGCAGGCGCTGCGGATCCTGGGTCCGGGGCGCGAAACCGGTGTAGAAGGACGGCTCGTACCAATGGAAGTAGACCCCCTGTGGCGGCTCGCTACCGTCCCAGGTCGTGTCGGTGGCTTCGAGTGCGGCGAAGGCACTGCAGCGGGCCAGGGCAACACCGAGTGCGAGCGTAACGGCGGCAAGTGTGCGGGAGATTCTCATCGGATGATGTCCTCGAGTGACAGCATATCCTTCTCGTGTGCGCCTGCGTCCGGACCCTCGAGCGGCGCCAGCGCCGGAATGTTCTTCAGCTCGTCGTTGCCCAAGAACGGCCGGCACTGGAAGAGCCATAGCTTACCGTCTTTGAAACCAAACTCAATGTCCCAGGGTCGTGGTTTGCCCGCCGGGTCGTGCACCGGCTCGAAGGTCTGGGAGATTTTCTGTCCCGCTGCGATGATCTGCTTGAGCTCGTCCGGCGCGAGGACGGTGTCCTTGCCGGTCGCGGGCACAATCGCGCTGCCGCCGCCGGGCAGCAGCTGGTTCCTCCAAGGGGACTTGAAAAGCGACAGCAGCACGACGTCGTTCGGCGACCACAGCAACGTCTCCGCCGATGTCCCATCCACCGCACCACCCACGCCTTCGGAGGTGGCGACGGTCATTTTCGCAGGGTCGCCGGTGTTGAAGTCGGCGGTCACCAGCACACCGGATTTGTCGTTCGGCACCGATTCCAAGATGACCACGGATGAGAGCACCCAGAGCGGATCGTCGATCAGTGTCTGGCGCCAGGAGAACGAACGGAACTCGAAGGGCGACGCCCAGACTTCCTTCAGGCCCTCATAGATGTCGTCGAGCGACTTGCGATTGAACACGGTCAGATTGAGCCCGGCGCCGTTGAAGTTTTCGAGGTCCTCGACATTCGTGTCGCTGCGCACGAAGCAGCCGACGCTCTGCGACTTGTCGTCGCTCTTCAGCAGCCCTTCCTTGTCGAGCCCGTCACGGATGGCTTGCCTGAGTTGCAGAGACAGCGGCGCCTGCCGGATCGAGTAGCGAATGATGTCGAGACGCGGCGTGATCCAGGCAGCGAGGTCTTGCTCGCTCTTCTTGGCCGGGATCAAGACGTCGAAGAACTCCTTGTACGTGCGTTCGGCGAAATCGGGCAGCCGCTCGCCGGCTTGGGCAATGCCGAGGCCGCGTTGCTTCTCGGGCACCGCCACTTTGGCGTTCTGGTAGTGGTCGTAGTAGGCGCCGAACGGCACCACGATGCCGCGCGCCACATGGTCGGGGAATAGGTGCTTCAGCTCGCCGAGATAGGCGGCCTTGGGGCCGCAGAAATGACCCGAGTCTTTGCGGCGCACGTCGTTCAGGTCGATCGGCATGTTCTTGCTGAGGTCGATCTTGGCGCGGTCGATGTGCAATCGCGGCCCGCCGCCGGCGAGGCTGCCGTCGGCGCGGCGCGCCTGGTTGCGCGTGTATTCCTCGTAGACGCTGCGATCCTGTGGCGTCATGGCCGAGGCGTCTTTGATGATGACGCGTCCCTTGGGGGTGACGATGAAGAAGACCTGCTGTCCGTCGTGCGGCGCGATCTTCTGGTAGGCGCTAGGGCCCAGCACGACATTGGGAATCCCGAGCGCCCGCGCCAGCA
>Ga0335069_10003391_pt1 | contig 24102 bp, 14 predicted proteins | sample Lox_Sample_11_FD_206714 | JGI IMG/M metagenome (GOLD analysis project Ga0335069, IMG submission 206714) | Soil microbial communities from Loxahatchee National Wildlife Refuge, Florida, United States - Lox_Sample_1.1 | ecosystem: Environmental > Terrestrial > Soil > Wetlands | place: USA... | reverse complement strand
AGGTGAGCAAAGGAAGGGGAATCCGCCGTCGGTTCCGACGATAGGAACCCGCAAGCGTGGCGATACTGCTCGCGGAGCCGGGCGACGACGTCGCGCTTGCGAGTCTCGTCGTCGACCGCTCGAACCGAGCGCACGTCGGGTCCCGCGGCGAACACCCCGGCGCAGGACTCGCACCGTTGCAGGTCCCCAGCGCCGACCGCGGGCGCGCCGCGCTGTCCGCAATGGGGACACGTCCGCTTGCGCTGGCCGGTCTTCATCGGGCACCTGCTTTCTCGCCGAAATGGCCGGCGACGAGCAGCCGCGAGATTGCAGACCTGCCGTCGAAGGAGGAAATCGGAGAACGGGATGGTATCACGATCCGGCACCACGCTCGTCCCGGGAGCCCCGACTCCTCTGCGCCTCCGGCGGCGATGGTCTTTACTGCGCCTGCTGGTTCGCTCTCCTCTTCTCGAGCTCTTCCTTCAGCGCCTGCGGGTTGAAGCTCGGGCCCTTCTGCATCGGGGGAAACCCGAGGAACGTCTGCGCGGCCTTCGCGACTTCCTGCTGGACGTCAACGAAGCGCCAGAACTCGAAGGCGAACCAGTTGTCACCGGGGGTCGATCCTCCCCATCGGCATGTCGGTCTGGTCGTCTGCTCGGGGGGCCTCCCGCAGAGGAGTGTCGGAGATGTCAGCCCGGGGGGATCGGTCACACAGGAAGACAGGACCAATGTCCTCTCGACCGGGTCGGAAGTTCGGGCCGATGCGTCGAAAATGCCGAGAGGTAATCCTGGTCGGGCTGAATGCTCGTCAATTGCGCGCAATGCGGGCACTTCGCCCTGCCATCCAGAGCCGCAATCGTCGTGTTCGAGCGACTGCACTTACCGCACGTCCAGTCTCGTAAGGTGTTTTCCATGAGGAACCCGCACTTCCTTGCCGAAACCGGCAGCGGGCACTCAGCTCGATGGGCGAGTCGCTCGTCGGAGGAATCGGAGACCGCGAGGTTACCACGTTCGTCGGCCTGCCCGGCCTCGATCCCCGCCGGTAAACGCTTTCCCCGATCTCGATCGTCTCGATCTCGAGGGGCGCTCCCGCCGCCTCGAGCACGCGCCGCGTGGTGCGCATGATTTCCGGGCCGATGCCGTCGCCGTGGGCGACCGCAATCGGTGTTTTCCTTCGAAGGTTCCCTCCTCGCAGGCAAATAGACGATTCGCATTTCGTGTTTTTTAAGTCGTGACAAATATGGCAGAATGTCTGGATGGAGCGCTGGACCTTCCTGACCAACTACGGCCACGTCCTGCTGTGCATCGCGGCGGACCCCGACATCCGCCTGAAGGACGTCGCCACCCGCGTGGGCATCACGGAGCGCTCGACGCAACGGATCGTGGCCGACCTGATCGCCGACGGCTACCTCGAGCACTCCCGGGTCGGCCGGCGCAATCGCTACGAGATCTGCACGGGAATGCCGCTGCGCCACCCGGTCGAGAAGGAGAACCAGGTCGGCGTCCTCGTCAAGCTCCTGGCGCGCCCCGCGTCCGCGGGCGCGGCCCGTCCGCGGAGAAGGTCGTGACCGGCGCCGCACTCCGGCCGCCCGTGCGCCGGCGGCCTCCCCGCCCCCTCGTCGGCGTCATCATGGGCTCGCGGTCGGACTGGGAGACGATGCGCCACGCCTCCGAGACCCTCGCCGGCCTCGGAGTGCCCCACGAGCGCCGCGTCGTCTCCGCGCACCGGACGCCCGCCTGGATGACGCGGTATGCCGCCACGGCCCGCCGCCGGGGCCTGCGCGTCATCATCGCCGGCGCCGGCGGCGCCGCGCACCTGCCCGGCATGGTGGCCGCCCAGACGACGCTGCCGGTCCTCGGGGTGCCGGTCGAATCGGCCGCGTTGAAGGGACTCGACTCCCTTCTCTCGATCGCTCAGATGCCCGGCGGCGTGCCCGTCGGCACGTTTCCGATCGGCAAGGACGGCGCCGTCAACGCCGCTCTCTTCGCCGCCTCGCTCGTGGCCGCGGAACGGCCCGGGATCCGCGCGAAGCTCCAGGCGCAGCGCAAACCCGCCGGTCCCTTCCGCTCGCGACCACGAAAGACGAGGACAGGGCGATGAATCGGCCCATCGTGCCCGGCGCGGCCATCGGCGTTCTCGGCGGCGGACAGCTCGGCCGCATGTTCGCGATCGCGGCGCGCCGCATGGGCTACCGCGTCCACACGCTCTCGCCCGAGCGCGAGACGCCCGCCGGACAGGTGTCCGACGTCGAGGTCACGGCGCCCTACGAGGACCTCGATGCCGTGAGCCGCTTCGCGCGCGGCGTCAGCGTCGTGACGTTCGAGTTCGAGAACGTGCCGGCCGCCACCGCCGACGCCGCGGCGCGGTTCTGCCCGGTGCGGCCCGCCGGCTCGGTCCTTCACGTCGCGCAGCAGCGCGTCCGCGAGAAGGAGACGCTGTCGCGCATGGGCCTGCCCGTGACCCCCTTCTGCCCGATCCGCGAGCCCGCCGATCTCGAAGCGGCGGCCGCCCGCGTCGGACTGCCGGCCGTGCTGAAGTCGGCTTCCTTCGGATACGACGGCAAGGGCCAGAGCCGCGTCGAGAGCGCGGCGGCGCTCGAGCGCACGTGGCGCGAGATGGGCTCCGGCGAAGCGATCCTCGAGAAGCTCATCGACTTCCGGAGCGAGCTCTCGGTCGTCGCGGCGCGGGGCGTCGGGGGCGAGTTCCGGCACTACGGCGCGATCGAGAACCGACACGAGGCGCACATCCTCGACGTCTCGGTGGCGCCGGCGGACCTGCCGGGCGAGACGGTCCGCGAGGCGACCGAGATCGCCCGCGCGGTACTCGAGGGCCTCGACGTCATCGGCGTCCTCTGCGTCGAGATGTTTCTGACGTCGGACGGTCGGCTGCTCATCAACGAGATCGCGCCGCGGCCGCACAACTCCGGCCACCTCACCTTCGACGCCTCGGTCACGAGCCAGTTCGAGCAACAGCTTCGGGCGGTCTGCGGCCTTCCCCTCGGGGACACGGAGCTGCTCCGGCCCGCGGCCATGGTCAACCTCCTCGGTGACCTCTGGGCCGGCGGCGAACCGGACTGGACGGCGGCCGCCGCCTTCCCCGCCGTCAAGGTGCATCTCTACGGCAAGGACGAGCCGCGCCCGCGGCGCAAGATGGGCCACCTCACGGCCCTGGCTTCCAGTCCCGCACAAGCCCGGCAGATGGCGCTCGAGGCGCGTCGAGCGCTGGTCCCGGACCCGGCCCGTGTCCGTCGGGGAAAACTCCTCGACGGAGCTCCTCCTCGAGACGCCGCGGTTTGAGCCGAGCCGGGCCGGGCCGCTCGGTCAACCGAAGGCAGGCCCACCGGAGCGGGCCCCGCCGAAAGCCAACGAGATCGCCGGACAGGAACCCGGCGACGAAGGTACTTGGTTGAGGGGGAGGATTGACCGCCGGCCTGCGGCCGGCGTTGGCGCCCGCCACGCGTACCGGCGCGTGCGGGTCCCGAACATCCGCGCCGTGCTGCTCAATCGGAGGTTCGATTCGGGCCGTTTAGAACAAGATCGGCGTGAGTTGCTTCCCGGCGATTGATCGGCTTGGTTGCGGGGAAGGATTTGGACCTCCGACTGTCATCGTGGCATCTCAGCAAAGGAAAAACCACGCGCACGAGAGCGGCATAGTCACGGCTTCGGCGGAGCTTCCCTGGCGTCGGGTTGGCAGCTGCCACCGCTGGGGGCCGGCATGGAGCGCGTGCGCGTGCGGGAAATCCATCGTTCTCGAGGTGCGGCGAAAGCTCCACGGGAGGATCGTGAGCGTCGTCCCAACTCAGAATCCGACCGCCCGATGACGGACCGCTCCGCCCTCAACGACACCGTCAGGCAGCTCCGAGTGGAGCTGCGACGGCTTCGGGCGGACGCTGGTCGCAAGGTTCGGCGATCGCTGCTCGACCGGTGCCGTCGTCGTCGAAGAGAAGCACACCGACGCGGGAGGCCGCCGGTGTCTGGGAACCGGGCTCGCACTCGTCGCGTGGCCGCGGCGTCTGGACCTGACTGCCGAGCGCGGCAGGTACGAAATTCGGATCGGGCGTCGGGCAACCAAGAGTGTGGTCGCGAGGGCTCACTACGCTGCGCGAGCTCGGGATCGAGGAGGCGGTACGAGCGTCGCGGATCCGAAGCCGGTGAGGCGTATGGTTCGCGCCGGTCACGGCCCTTGGCGGCATGATGCGACCAAAATGAAACCTCGGCGGCGCAGAGAACCTCGTCGGCGCGATCTGACACATCCGCCCGGCGGTTCCGCCATGTCAAGGCGCCGAGCTTGACGCGGGCCTCGACCGCCGCCTACCATCACGGCGTGATGCCGGTCCGTCTCGGTCGGGCGCGGACGATCCTCGCGACGCTGTTGCTCGCCGCAATCGCCGCCAGCGGAGTTCTCGCGGGCCTGACCCATCTCTCCGGTGAGACCGGGGCGCAGCACGACCGCCACTGCCCTGTCTGTCACTGGGCGAGTGCTTTCGTCGGCGCGGCCCTGCCGGCGGCGCCGCCAACCGCACTTCCGCTCAAGCCTCAGGCGGCCACGGAGATCTTCGACTCCGCGCCCGCCTCTCAGCACGCCCCGGCTCCACGCTCCTCGCGCGCACCGCCCGCTTCCTAGACGCACCCCTCATACCGGCTGCGAGGCCGGACCGGCCGGCTGCCTCAGGGCAGCCGGTGGCTCTTCTTTCCTCGAGGTGCTGTGGTGTGGACACTTGGAGCCGAGCTCGTTCAATCCGCGCGGTCGTTGCGCAGGCAGCCCGCTGTGTCGTTGGTGGTCGTCGCGACGCTGGCGCTCGGAATCGGCGCGAGCACCGCCATATTCAGCTTCGTTTATGGAATATTGCTGCGCCCGTTCCCGTATCCGGATCCAAACCGGCTGATCTCGATCTCCTCCATCTCAACCCGCGACGGAGGTCGAGAGGGCAAGAGCTCCATTCTCGACGCCCAGGACTGGGCGCGACTGGCCAGCTCACTGAAGGCCGCGGGAGCGTATGTCGAATTCGACGCCGACATCCGGGGAGACGGCCCGGCGCGTCCTGCGCGGATGTGTCACCTGAACGCAGGAGCGCTCGCTGCTCTCGGCGTCTCCCCGGAGCTCGGGCGGCTCTTTCGTGCCGAAGAGGATCAGCCCGGAGGCGACGTCTTCCAGGCTCTCATCAGCCACGACCTCTGGCAGAACCGATTCTCGGGGCGCGGCGACGTTCTGGGACAGGCGCTCCGCACGTCGCGGGGCACGTTTTCCGTCTTGGGGGTCATGCCGCCGGGCTTCGCGTTTCCGTCCCGGGCCGATCTGTGGGTTCCAATGGAGAGCTGGTACGCGCTCCAGACCGGTGACATGAGGACGAAGAGCCGCCACTGGCGCCTCTACCCCGTCATCGCGCGCCTGAAGCCCGGCGTTTCGCTGCTGTCCGCCCAAATCGAACTCGATCGCGCCGCCGCGCAGCTCGAGACGCTCTACCCGTCGGACAACGCCGGTATCCGGACACGCGTGCGCCCGCTGCGAGAGGCCGAGACCGGGCCGATCGCGCCGTACCTCCGCATGATGATCGCGGCAGCGGGAGCGGCGCTGTTGATCTGTTGTTTCAACGTCGCGGCGATCCTCCTGTCCAAGGCGGTATCCGGCGCCCGCGATTTCGCCGTGCGCTCGGCGCTCGGCGCCAGCCGTGCCCGCCAGATTCGCGTGTCCGTGATGGATACCTTCCTACTGAGCCTTGCCGGAGGGATTGCCGGGGTCGGACTGGCCTGGGGCTTGGTCGCGATGCTGCTCCGCCTCCTCCCGGATGAGCTGCCGCGCTGGATACGAATCCGTGTCGATCTCCCCGTGCTCGGCTTCGCTCTTCTCGCGGCCCTGCTCGCCACGCTTCTCTGCGGGCTGGCTGCCGCCGTCTTCGCCACCCGGACGAACTTGGGCCAGGCTCTCAAGGAGTCCTCCCGGACGACGACGGGTGGCGGCGCCCGGCTTCGCAGCGGCTTCGTCGTCGCGCAGATCTGCCTGTCGCTGTTACTCGTCATCGCGGCGGGGCTGCTGACACGGAGCTTCCTCCACCTGCGTTCCCAGGAGACCGGGTTTCGTCCGGAGAACCTGCTCGTGGCGCATGCCAGCTATTACCACGGCGGCCTACGCGAAGAGCGCGCGGTGGCCTTGGCTCGATTTCACGGAGCCGTCGTCGAGAAGCTGCGCGCGCTTCCGGGCGTCGAGGCGGTCGGTGCTTCGAACGCTCTCCCTTACACGCGCTCGGAGCCGGAGCGTTCGGCTGTGACGCTGCGCGTTCGGGGAGAGTCGGGAGCGGAGAAACGGCTCCAGGTTCCAACGGCTGGGTCCGACGTCAGCCAGGACTATTTCAAAGCGATGGGGATCCGCCTCGCGGGAGGCCGAGGGTTCGACGAACGCGACACGGTGGGTTCGCCGATGGTCGTGGTCGTCAACCGGCGCGCCGCGGAGCGGTTGTGGCCGGGCCGGGATGCCGTCGGGCAAGAGCTGTACTGGGGCATCGACGATCCGTCCTCCGAAAACCCGTACTGCCGGGTGGTCGGCGTGGTCGAGAACGTTCGGCACCTCGCGGGAGAACGGGACGACGGGTTCGAGCTCTACTACCCCTACACCCAGTGGCCGATCCACAACGTCTACTACGTGTTGCGGACGCGCGGAGAGCCGTTGGCCCTGGCGGCCTCGGCGCGAAGAGCGATTGCATCTGTCGACGAGGACGCCGCGGTCGTTTTCGTTGACTCGATGGACTCGCTGATGCGCAAGTCACTTTGGCAGCAGCGGCTCTGGAGCGTACTGCTTACGGGCTTCGGTGTGCTCTCCCTCGCGCTCGCGGCGGTCGGTCTCTACGGGCTGCTTTCGCACATCGTGAGCCGGCGCCGACGGGAGATCGGTGTTCGGGTGGCCCTCGGCGCGCAGCCGAGGAACATCCTGGCGCTGATCCTCCGGCAGGGGGCCGTGTTGGTTGGGAGCGGCGTGGGCTTGGGCCTCGTCGCTGGTCTGGCGGTATCGCGGCTCCTCGGCAGCCTGGTGTTTGGCGTGAAGCCCACGGACCAGTGGAACTTCCTGACGGCCTGTCTGATGCTCGTCGCGGTTGCTCTGGTCGCCTGCTGGGTGCCGGCCCGGCGCGCGAGCGGCCTCGACCCGGTGCGCGCGCTTCGGGACGAGTGAGGAGGACGAGATGACGGGCCTGCGTTCTGACGTTCTCCACGCTTGGCGCTCCCTTCGGCGGACGCCGGGCATCACCCTGCTCGCGATCGCGACGCTCTCGGTGGCGATCGGCGCCAACACGGCCATCTTCAGCTTCGTCCACGCCCTCCTCCTCAAGGCGCTGCCGTACGCCGAGCCGGAACGGCTGGTGCGCATCGAGTCGGTTCGCGGAGGCGAACGAGGGCGAGTCTCGATCCGGGATCTCGACGATGTTCGCGCCGAGCTCAGGCTGTTCGAGGGCGTGGCGAGCTACATGCCGGGCGCCCAGTACAACGTGAGCGAGGGGGGTGTTCCGGAAGAGATCCCCGCGACCATGTCCGATCACAACCTTTTCGAAGTCCTCGGCGTTCGCTTCCTGCTGGGCGGGAGCTGGCCGGCCGCATTCGACCGGAGTCGGAGCTTCGGGGTGGTCCTTTCCCACGACCTCTGGCGGAACCGTTTCGGCGGCGACTCTTCGGTTCTCGGAAAGACGATCACGCTCGACGGATACCCGGGCTACACGATTTATGGGGTCCTGCCCGCGGGGCTCCACTTCCCGGCGCGGGCGCAGCTCTTTCGCTCGATCGGTACGCGCTTCACCCCCAACCTGAAGGACCGGGACGCGCGCGACGTGCTCGCGGTGGCGAGGCTCGCGAAGGGCGTGTCGTTCGCGGAGGCCGAGGCCGCCCTGCGCGGCATCGGCGAGCGGCTGGCCCGGGACTTCCCGTCGACCAACGCCGGCGTCGGCCTCGGGATGACCCCTGTGACCGAGCTCACGGCCGGTCCGGCCCGGCCATACATCGTGCTGCTCTTCGGGGCGGTGGGATTCGTGCTCCTGATCGCGTGCACGAACGTGACGAGTCTCCTGCTGGCCCGCGCCTTCGCGGAATGGAAGTCGACGGCGATCCGGGCCGCGCTCGGCGCAAGTCCTTTCCGGCTGGCGCGGCAGCGCCTTGCCCAGAGTCTGACCATCGCCGCCGCCGGCGGTGTCGTCGGCACGGCTCTGGCGTTCTGGTGGGTCTCGCTTCTGCGGAAGATGATCCGGGTCGACCTGCCGGCCTGGGTCAGGATCGCGATCGAGGGCAGGGTTCTCGTCTTTGCGGCCCTGGTCGCCATCGTCTCCGGAGTTCTCGCGGGCCTGGCTCCGGCCTGGAAGGCCCGCCGGACCGACCTCTCCGCCGCTCTCCGCGAGTCCGAGCGCGGCAGCACTGCCGGACCGGCGAGCCGCCTTCGCCGCGGAGCATTCGTGGTCGGGGAGGTGGCGCTCGCCATGATCTTGCTGGTCGGCGCCGGCCTGATGGCGAAGAGCTTCGTCCGGCTCAGCGACGCCAGCCTGGGCTTCGATCCGCGCCGGCTCCTCACGTTCCGCGTGGCCCTCGCCTGGAAGACGTACGAAAGGCCGGAGCAAATCTCGGGATTCCATCGACGCGCTCTCGAGAGACTCCGCGAAGTGCCGGGAGTGTCGGGAGCGGCGCTCGACAGCGACCTGCACCTCGGCGGCGCCGAGGATTCGGCGCTCTCGACCGTTTACGTGGAAGGCCGTGACGACAAGCTCCAGACCCGCAATCCTTATGTTCGGATCCAGGACGTCGACTCCGAGTTCTTCCCCGTGATGGGTCTTCCCGTGCTCCGAGGTCGGGCGCTCAGTCCCGACGACAGGGCGGACCGACCGCGCGTCGCAGTCGTCAGCGACTCGCTCGCCCGGCGCCTGTGGCCGGGCGAGGAGGCGATCGGCCGGCGGATTCGCGAAGGGGGTCCTTCGGCTCCGGAACCGGCAGGACCGGACGACGCATCCCCGTGGATGACGGTCGTCGGTGTCGTCGCGGATTTGCCGCGCGAGCACCTGACGGGCGAAGCGGACCTGGATCTCTACACGTCGTACCTCCAGGGGGCGCCGCCGAACGTGTTTTATGTCCTCCGAACTCGTGTGGCGCCTGAGGCCGTCGCCGCTGCCGCCACTCGGGCGCTGTGGTCGGTCGATCCGCATCAGTCGATCTTCGACAGCGTGTCGATGGAGGACCGCGTCGAGAGGCATCTGTGGCGGCAAAGAGTCTCCGCCTCCCTCCTGCTCGCGTTCGCGGCGCTGGCCCTGCTTTTTTCGGCTGTCGGGATCTACGGCGTCATCTCGCAGGCGGTGAGCCAGCGCGTCCGGGAGATCGGCGTGCGGATGACGCTCGGAGCGTCCCCCGGGCGAATTCTCGGAATGGTGCTCGGGGAGGCCTTGACCCTGGCGGGGATCGGGGCGGTGCTCGGGACCGCCGGCGCCGCCGCGCTCGTTCGGACCCTCGGCCACGTGCTCTACGGGGTGAGCCTCGCCGATCCGCTGGTCTATGCCGCGGTCCTCGCGATCCTGGGCGCGGTGGCCGTGGGTGCGGCCGCGCTTCCGGCGTGGAGAGCGGCCCGGCTGGCGCCGCTGGATGCCGTCCGGGAGGCACGATGACGCCGTTCCGCGCGCTCCGGCTGGCCGCCCGTTCTCTCACGCGCCGCCCCGCGGCCTCCATCGTTCTGATCGTCACGCTGGCCCTCGGCGTGGGCGTGTCGACCGCCGTCGCGAGCTTCGTCCGCGGGATTCTCCTCACCCCGCTCCCGTTTCGCGACGCCGACCGGCTGGTCTCGATCACGAGCGTCCGGGGTGGACGGCCGGGACTCGTGTCGCTTCTCGAGCTCGAGGACCTCCGCGAGCGGGCGCGGCTTCTCGAGGACATCGCTTCCATCCGGCCGACGCAATACAACCTGACGACAACCGACGCGCCCCCCGAGGCGATCGTCGGGTGCGTCAACACCTGGAATCTCTTCCACCTCCTCGGCGTCGAGCCGAAGCTCGGCGCGACCTGGCCGGCCGTGCACGACCGCGCCCAGGTCTTCGAGGTCGTCGTGTCCGACGACCTGTGGCGGAGGCGGCTGGGCGAGGATCCCGCAATCGTCGGAAAGACGGTAGTTTTCGATACGACGCCCTTCACGATCCTCGGTGTCATGCCTCCCGGGTTCCGGTTCCCGTCGCGCGCGGACATGTGGCGGCGCACGCCGCCCGGCGACTACGAGTCTCGCCGGATCCGGAATTCCTCCCTCGTCGCGCGCCTGCGCCCCGGGGCGAGCCTGGAGGCCGCGCAGGCGGAGCTCGACGCCGTCGCGGGGGCGCTCGCCGCCGCCAATCCCGACACGAATCGGGGCCTCGGATTTCGGGCCGTTCCTCTGCGGCGGCTCTGGACGGGCGACGTCCGGCCGTACCTCCTCCTCGTCAGCGGCGCGGTCGCACTCGTCCTCCTGATCGCGTGCGTCAACCTCTTCAACCTCCTTCTCGTTCGGGGAATCGCGCGGCAGCGCGAGGTCGCCGTGAGGAGCGCTCTCGGCGCGACTCGCGGCCGGATCGTGCGCGACCTTCTGGCGGAGGCCGGTCTGGTGAGCCTCGCGGGGGCCGCTCTCGGCGCCGCCCTCGCCGCGGGCCTGATCCCGCTCGCCCGGCGCCTGCTTCGGCTCGAGCTTCCGGGCTGGATGCGTCTCGAGCCCGATCTCTCGCTCTTCGCTTTCTCCGTTTTCGTCTCCGCGGCGGTCGTCGCGCTCGCCGCCGTGGCGCCGGCCCTGGCGGCCTCGCGGCCGGACGGGCGCGCGGCGCTGGCCGAGGGCAGGCGGTCGGCGGGGAGCGGCCGTGCCGGCTCCCGGCTTCGCCGGGCGCTCGTCGTCGCCGAGATCGCCCTGGCCGTATCGCTGCTCGCGACTTCGGGCCGTGTCGCGGCCACATTCGAACAGCGCCTCTCGGCGCCGCTCGGCTTCGACCCGAGCGGCCTGCTGACGGTGCGCGTCGATCCGCCGGGAGCGAAGTACTCCAGCGTGGAACTCTCGGCTGCCTTCTACCGGCGAGTCATCGAGCGGCTCGAGAGGATCCCCGGGGTCGAGTCCGCCGCGGCGAACGACGCGCCCCCGCTGGCGTGGGCCGGCGCGGAGCAGGGCACGAACCTCGTCGCCGTCGACATCGAAGGCGAGGATGACTCACGCGCCTCGGAGAATCCCTTCGTCAACGTGCAGATGGTCAGCGCGAGCTACTTCACGACGGTCCGCGTTCCCGTTCGGAGCGGGCGAGCCTTCGACGCCCGCGACCACGAGTCCGCCCCGCGGACTGCGATCGTGAGCGAGGCTTTCGCGCGCCGGTTCTGGCCGGGTCAGGACCCGATCGGCAGACGGATTCGGCTGGGGCCGCGGGGCGCCAACTACCGGCCGGGCTCGGGAGGGGCTCAGGGTCCCCGGGCCGAGGCGGGCCCGTGGCTCGAGGTGGTCGGTGTGGCCGGCGACACGGCCTCGTCCCTGGCATCGCCGGAAGCCAACCTCGACGTGTATCTCTCGGATCAGCAGGCAATCGTTCCCGAGACGTTTCTGATCGCCCGCACACGACTCGATCCCGAGGCCCTGGCCCGGGCCGTCGGCCTCGCCGTCAGGGAAGTGGATCCGGATCAGTCCATCTTCGACGCCGCGTCCATGCCTCGGCGGATCCGGAACACGATCTGGCAGCTCGAGCTCGCGCGCGGAGCCTTCCGACTCTTTGCGCTCCTCGCGTTCGCGCTGGCGGCGGTCGGCGTCTACGGGCTGCTCTCGCAGTCGGTCGCCAGCCGACAAAGGGAGATCGCGGTGCGGATGGCGATTGGCGCCTCGCCGGGGAGGGTGCTGGCGGGGATTCTGGGCGAGGCGCTCGCCCTGGCCGCCGCCGGTGGCGCCATCGGGTTTGGGATTGGACTCGGCATCCACTCCGTCCTCGCGGCCGCGCTACCGCAGTTGTCCGACCGGACCGTGGGCGCGGATCTCGGTCTGCTTGCGTCGGCCGTGGGGCTGGCGCTCCTCTCGTCGGCCGCGCCGGCGGCGCGCGCGCTCCGGATTGCGCCGGCGTCCGCTCTCCGAGGGGAATAGGGCTCGGCCGGAGAAGCGATGAAGGGAGGATCGACATCCTGGATCCGAAGTGGCGAGCCCGGAAAGCGACCCTCGGTACAATTCCGGATCGCGGAATGAAGCGGCAGACCGGACCCGGCGTGGATCGGCGGGCGCTCCTGATGAGCTCGATCGGCGCTCTCGTTGCCGCGCGCTCCGATGTCCCGGCGGGTCCTCTCGATCTCGATTCCCTGCCTCAGCAATGGGACGTCGACCGCAGCATCAGCAACCTCGAGAACGCGTACTGGGGCGTGATGCCCCGAGTGGTCTACGACGATTACATCGCGCAGACCCGCTTTCTGAATCGGCGGAACACCGTCTTCGTGCGCGACGGGATCCCCGGCCGCGAACTGACCGTGGCGATGGAGCGGGTGCGGGCGGATCTGGCGCGGCTGCTGCAGGCTCCCGCGGAAGAGTTCGCGCTGGCCCGCAACGGGACCGAGGCGCTCCAGAATCTGATCCTGCAGTATGGATGCCTGAAGCCCGGCGACGCCGTCCTCTATGCGGATCTCGACTACGACGAGATGCAGCAGGCGATGGAGTCCCTGCGCCTGTCGCGTGGAGCGAACGTGCGGAAGTTCGCGATTCCGGAGCCCGCGACCACGGCTAACATCCTGGCCGCCTACGAACGGGAGCTCCGGGACTCCCCGCCCAACCTCAAGTTGCTGCTGGTGACCCACCTGTCGAATCGGACCGGCGTCGTGATGCCGGTCAGGGACATCATCGCGATGGCCCGGGCGCGCGGCGTCGACACGATCGTCGATGCCGCCCAGACGATCGGCCATCTCGATTTCACGCTCGCGGATCTGGACGCGGATTTCGTGGGGTTCTCCCTCCACAAGTGGCTCGGCGCGCCGATCGGGACCGGCGCCCTGTGGGTTCGAGCGTCCCGTCTGAAAGACGTCGAGCCGTGCATGGGCAGCACGATGTTCCCGGCCGACGACACCCGGAGCCGCACGAGCGTGGGCACCATCAACTTCGCCGCGGCGTTGACCGTGCCGGCCGCCATATCGTTCCATCGGAGCATTGGAGGCCCGCGCAAGGCGGCTCATCTTCGATCGCTTCGCGACTACTGGGTCGAGCGCGTGCGTGACGTCCGGGGCATGGAGATCCTGACGCCCGACGACCCCGCCCGGTACGGCGCGGTCACGAGCTTCCGGCTTCCGGCCACGAAGGACTATGCCCGGGCGCAGACGCTGGCGCGGGTGCTCCTCGAGAAGCACCAGGTTCTGACCGTGGCGCGCCGGGGGATCGCGCGGGGTAGCGCGATCCGCGTGACGCCCGCGCTCTACAACACCCGCCAGGAGCTGGATCGGCTCGTCGCGGCCCTGCGAAGCGAAGCGGGGAATTTCGCCTGATGGGCCGTCCGGAGGGGAAAACGTGATCGGGCTGGCGCTGCTCCGCCTGCTCCCGGCGATGTCGCCGGACTCGCCGATCGTGCACGACGACCGTTCGGTCACGGTAACGCTGAGCGCTCCCTCCGCCTCGTCGGTCCGTCTGTGGGCGGACTGGCAGGGCGGGGATGCGGGCGAGCCGATGCGCCGTCTGGACGGCGGCGCATGGACACTGACAACCGGAAGTCTCTCGCCGGGTCCGCACCTCTACGTCTTCCTCGTCGACGGGTTGCGTGTCCCCGACCCGGAGAATCGTCGGGTGAAGAACGGCTATCCCGGTCTCTCCAGCATCGTGGACATCCCAGACCCGTCCCTCTCGGGCTTGCCCCTGGGCGTGACGCATGTCCACGAGTTTCGAAGCCCCGACTCCGGACGCGTGCGCACCGTCCGGGTCTATACGCCCGCCAGCTTCACGCCGCGATCCCGCCTGCCTGTGGTGTACCTGCTCCACGGTTCGACGGACTCCGACCGGGACTGGCTCGCGCTGGGTCAGGCCGGGCCGCTGCTCGAGCGGGCGGTGCGCGAGGGGACGGCGTCTCCGATGCTGCTCGTGATGCCGGACGGACACCCTTACCCCTCGCTCGACGTCTCGACGCGCGCCGAGAATCTCCGCTGGCTGCGGCGCGAGATCGTCGAGGTGATCGCGCCTCTGCTCGAGCGGCAGTACCACCCCGGCCCGGGCGCGACGCGCCGCGCGGTCGTCGGGGCGTCGATGGGCGGAGCACAGGCCCTTCACCTCGCGGCGGCGGCGCCGGACCTGTTCGGGACGGTCGTCGGGCTCAGCGCTCCGCCGGACGTGCCGGGAGGCGACACTCTGAAGGAGGCCTGGCAGCGCCGCCCGGCCCGGTCGCCCGCGGTCCGCGTTCTCCTGCTCTGCGGCCGCGACGATTCGTTCCTCCTCGAGGCGCGCCAGGCGGAGGCCGTGTTCCGGAGTTTCGGCGTGGCGGCGGAGTGGACCGAGACGCCGGGTGGCCATGACTGGAGCACCTGGCGCGACCAGCTCTCGCGCGTCCTGCCGCGGCTCTTTCGCTGAGCGGGAGGCCGATCCGGTGCCGGTTCAGGGCGGCTCGCCGAGGTGCTGCACACCCGCGAGCGTGGTCGCGTCTGGAGAACGCCGTGGCGGAACGCCCGGTGAACGTTCCCCAAAAATGTATCCCCGGATACGCTCCTCAGAGTTCGCGCTGGGCACGGCCCTTGGCAGTATGATGCGACCGAAATGAAACCGCGGCGGCGCAGCGCAGGCGGGTGGGCGAAAGGGGCCCTGCTCGTTGCCCTGGCGCTCCTGCCGCTCGCGTGGGCAGCTCATGCGCACTCGGCCTCCCAGGACGAGATGCGCGGTTCCTGCGACCTCTGCGCCCTTGCCTGCCACGCTCCCGTTCTTTCGCTCGTGGCCGTCACGAGCCCGACAACCGAGCCGCCCGCAACCTTCCTCGAAATCGTCCCGGTCTGCTGTCCCGAAGAGTCCGCCCCCACCGTTTCCTTCGGGCGAGCTCCACCCACCGCCTAAGCCACAGACGCCGAAGTCTCACGCCACGACCCGCTCTGCGGGGCGAGGCGTTTTCGACTCGTCGACCGCCGGGTGCGTCGTCGCACCCGTCCCGACGCGTTTCAGGTGTTCTGATGCGAGACCAGGTCCCGAAATCAGACGTCGACCCCTATCGGGGAGTCGTTCTCCTGCTCGCCGGTATCGCTCTTGCCGGAGCGGTCGCGGCGGCCTACGGCGGAGCTGCGCTCCGACAGCCGCAGCTCCTGGCCGTCGCCCTGCTCCTCGGCGTCGCGTCCTTCGTTCTCGTCGGAGTGGCCGCAGCCGCTCATGCCCGATCGCGGACGACCTCGCCGGCTGCAGACGAGCCGGTCACCGGCGAAGCGGAGAACGGCCCGCGCCCCGACGAATCCGTGGAGCTTCCGGCGGCCCCACCCGAGCCCGGAGCGCGCGAGACGTCCGCGGCGGAGGATGCTTCCGCGACGGAGCCCCGACGGCCGCCGGGCGTCGTGAGCTCGAGGCGCGCCAGGGCGATCGCCCGCTGGATCCGCGGGCTTGGAGTGGTCGAGACCATCCGGTGGATCGCCGGGCTCGCCGCGGCCGTTGGAGTTGTCCCTCTCGTCTTCGCGGCGCCTCCCGCTCCACTTCCGGTGTCGATCGGGGGTGTGGTCGGCGCGCTCTGCCTGGCTGCGGCTGCCCTGGCGGCGATCGCGACCCGCTACTTCGCGTCGCTTTCCGAGTCGGCGCTTCCGGAGGCCCTCGGACTCGCTCGCGGCGCGCGCCTCGTCGCGTGGGGCCTCGTCCTGGCCGCGCTCGGGACGCTGTCGGCGGCCTTCGCGCAGGAGACCGCCGCGCGTCTGGTGCACTTCGCGATCCTCGGGCTGGTCGCCTCGATTTCGTGGAGCCTGTTGAAGGTTCGACCGAGGGCGAAGAGAGCCGCGGCCGAGTTCCCGGTCGACTCCCCGATCCTTTCCGCCCTGGGCAGCCGGGCCAACCCGATTGGCAGCCTTCTCGACAGCGCCGAGCGTCAGCTCGGAATCGATCTGCGCTCGACCTGGGCCCTCTCGGTCGTACGGCGCAGCGTCGAGCCGCTCCTGGCCGGACTCCTCGTCCTGGGCTGGCTCTCCAGTTCGCTGACGGTGGTTCACCTCGGCGAACAGGGACTGGTCGAGCGCCTCGGGGTGCCCATCGGAGGTCCCCCACTCGAGCCCGGTCTGCACGGTCACTGGCCCTGGCCCGTGGACCGCGTCTTCCGCCTGCCCGTTCGAAGGATTCAGGCGCTCGAGATCGGGCACGAGGGCAAGGAGGCGCCCGGGCCGGAAGACGTCCTCTGGGCCCGTCAGCACGCCGAAAACGAATACACCTTGCTGCTCGGTAATGGCCGGGACCTGATCACGATCGACGCCGTCGTTCAGTTCCGCGTGCGCGACGCGCGCGCCTGGCAGTATCGCGTCCGGAACCCGACCGACGCCCTTCGCGCCGTCGCCTACCGGGCCGTCATGCGCGCCACCGTGAACCGAACCCTCGACGAGGCCCTGTCGGAGAACGTGTCGCTGTTGACCGGCCGCATGCTCGCTGCGGTCCAACGGGACGCCGACGACCTGGGACTCGGAGTCGAGGTCGTGGCCTTCACCGTCGGCGGAATGCATCCCCCGGTCACGGTGGCGGCCGAGTATCAGTCCGTCTCCTCCGCCGAGCTCGGCAAGGTCACGGCCGAGGTCAACGCCGAGGCCTACCGAAACCGTACCGTGCCGGCCGCGCAGGCCGAGGTCGTCCAGCGCCTCGACACCGCCCAGGCGGATGCCGCGGAGCTGCGCGCTCGCGCGGCGGGCGAGGCCTGGAGTTTCCGGACTCTCGAATCTCAATTTCGAGCCGACCCGCGGGAATTCGCGTTCCGGCGGCGGCTGGAAACGCTCGAGAAGGGCCTCGCGAATCGACGTCTCATCGTCCTCGACACCCGCATTCCGAGGGATGGAGGTGAACTGTGGCTGACGCCGTGAAGGTGCAGCGCCGGCTGCGCGCGATCGCCGGAGCCCTGGCATTGGCGGGCCTCGTGTTCTACGCGACGGCCATCGTGGTTCGCGAGGGACAGGCCGCCCTGGTGACACGCCTGGGGCGGCCGCTGCGAGCTGCCACCACGCCCGGCCTGCACTGGAAGCTTCCCTGGCCCGTGGACCGCGAGATCCTTCTCGACATGCGGCGCCGTGTCTACGAGACCGGTCACACGGAGATGCTGACGCGCGACAAGAAGAACATCATCGTCCGCGCCTTCGTGATCTGGCGCATCGGCGACCCTCTGGCCTTCGTGCAGGCCATTGGCGAGGAGAGCGGCGCCGAAGGCAAGCTCGACGGTCTCCTGACGAACGCCGCGATCGGAACACTGGGAGGCCACGCCCTGTCGGCGCTCGTCTCGACCGACCCCGCCGACCTGCGGGTGGACGAGATCGAGGCGGAGCTGCTGGCCGCGACCGCCCCGCTGGCCCTGCGCACGTACGGCGTGGCGATCGAGCAGATCCGCGTCGAGCGCATCGCGCTGCCGGAGGTCAACGTCACCGCGGTTTTCGAACAGATGCGCGCTGAGCGCCGTCAATTCGCCGCGAAATTCGCCGCGGAGGGCGAGCGCGAAGCGAGCCGCGTGCGCTCGGAGGCGGACCTGGAGGCGGCTCGTATCCGCGCCCGCGGCACCGAGGAGGAGGCGCGAATCCGGGGCGAGGCTGCCGCGCAGGTGGCGAAGACGTACGCGGACGCGCACCGGATCGACCCCGAGCTCTTCCGTCTCACGCGCTCGCTCGCGTCGCTCGACAAGCTCGTCACGGGGAATACCTCGCTCATCCTGCGAACGGATGCCGAGCCGTTCTCCCTCCTCCAGGGAAAGGAGCCGACGAACGCCGGCCGCGCGAGGGCATCGGAGTGAGGCGCTCGGCTCGTTTTTCCGAGGCCCGGAAACTCGGCGCGCCGATCGCTCGCTCCCTGGAAAGGGTGTGGGAGCGGATGCATTGGTGGGTCATCGCGATGGCCGTCCTTTACGCCGTGTCGGGAATCACGGTCATCCGGCCGGACGAGGTGGCGGTCGTTCTGCGCTGGGGAAGGCTCATCGGAGCGTCGCCGGCGCTTCGGGAGCACGGCCCGGGACTCTTGTTCGCATTTCCAAAGCCCATCGACGAGGTCGTGCGCGTCAAGGTCAAGCGCGTTTTCGAGGTCGCCGTGAAGACGCTCGCCCAAGGTGGTGGTGAGGGCTTCAACAGCCTCAACCCGCTCTCGGGCTACGCCCTGACGGGCGACCGCAACATCGTGCACGTGGAAATGGTGGCTCGCTATCGCGTGAAGGATCCCGCGGCGTTTTCGCTCTACGGAGCGCAGGCCGAGGACATCCTCCGCGTCGAGGTGACCGCCGCGATGGTCCGTTCGCTCGGCGAGATGGGCGTCGACCGCGTTCTCTCGGACGGCCGGAAGGACCTGATCGCGGCCGCGGTCGGCCGCACCCAGACCGCACTGGACGCCGTGGAAAGCGGCATGGAGCTGACCTCCATCGAGCTGATCCGCCTGGCGCCTCCGGAGGATCTCGCGCCGGATTTCAACGCCGTTCAGAGCGCCTTCATCGGCGCGGAGACGAGGAGGAAGGATGCCCTCGCTTACGCGCAGGCCGCCGTCCCTCAGGCGCAGGCGTCGGTGGAAGCCACGGTGCAGGGCGCGCGCGCCGAGGCGGCGACGGACCTTTCGCTCGCCAGCGGCGACGCTCAGGCCTTCCGGGACCTCGCGCGGGAGTACCGATCGAATCCCACGGTGGTTCGCGAGCGCCTCTACCGGGACGGAATCGAGCGCGCCGTCGCGAACGCCGGCGCCATTCGGTTGGTGCCCCCGCCCGTCGCCGGCCGGTATCAGGGCCTGCGCATCTCGATTCCGTCGTCCGCACCCGGAACCGTCGCCCCCGCGCCGCCGATTCAAGGCGAGGTGCGTGAATGAATGATCCGCGGCGGCCCGACACATCACCGACATCCGGCGCGCTCGGCGCCGACGAGCGGCGCCGGATCAGCGTGCGGCTCGGAACGGGTCTCTTGGGCGCCGGACTCCTGGCGCTCGGCACGCTGCTCATTCGCCTGCAACCCGACCAATTTCAAATTGGGGAGCTCTTCTGCGCTCTCGCAGCGCTCGTCGTCGGCCTCCCGACCCTGGTGTCCGGAGTGCGGGGTATGGTCACCGGCGACACGCGGCGCGCCACCGACCAGCTCGTCGCGATCGCGATCCTCGCGGCCGCCGCCGGCGGGCACTTCGCGACCGCGACCCTGATCCCGCTCTTTCTCGAGTTCGGGCGGCTGTTCGAGGAGCGCAGCTCTCTCGGAGCCCGCGCCGCGATCGAAGGAATCCGGGCGCTCGCGGCGCCGTACGCAACGCGGTGGCGCGAAGGCGGCGAGGAGCGCGTCCCCGCCGAGGCGCTCCGGCCGGGCGACGTGATCCTGGTGCGGCCCGGCGAACGCATCGCCGCGGACGGGACGGTCCTCGCGGGCCACGCGGCGGTGGACCAATCGGCCATCACCGGCGAGTCGCTGCACGAAGAGGTCGCGCCCGGCAGCCCCGTCTTCGCAGGCACGGTCGCATTGGACGGCCTTCTCAGGGTGCAAGCGAGCGGAACCGGCGCCGACACGGTCCTCGGGAGGGTCGCCCGGCTTCTGGCCGACGTCGAGGCCTCCTCGATGCCCGTGCTGAGGCTCTTCGAACGGCGGGCAGCCGTCTGGCTGCCCCTCGTCCTGACGATCGCGGCCACAACTCTGTTTTTCACCCACGATCTGTCGCGAGCGATCACGGTCCTCGTCGTGGCAACGCCGACCGCGCTGGTGGTGGCCGGCCCGGCGGCCATCCTCGCGGCGATGACGGTGGCCACCCGTCTGCGCGTCCTGATCAAGAGCGCCGACTTTCTCGAGCGTGCCGCCGACGTCGACACCCTGATTCTCGACAAGACCGGCACGGTGACCGTGGGCCTTCCCGCCATCGCGGAGATTCGACCCACCGTCGGCACCTCGGAGAGCGAAATCCTGGCGGTCGCCGCCGCCTGCGGCTTCGGGTCGCTGCATCCCGCGTCTCGAGCCGTGGTTGCCGAAGCGACCACCCGCGGCATCACCGTCGAGCCCCCGTCGCACGTGCGCGAGGAGCCGGGGCTGGGCGTCGCGGCCGAGGTCGGCGGACTCCCTGCTCTGCTCGGGAGACGAGCGCTCCTGACCGAGCGAGGCATCGATGTCGGGCCGGAAGCGGCGGAAGACGTCTCCCAGGTTTGGGTCGCCCTCGAGGGCCGGTGCCTCGGTAACCTGGTCCTGCGCGACCTCCCCCGCCCCGAGGCTCGGGAAGCTCTCGACTCGTTGCGGGAAATGTGGATCGAGCGTCTGGTGCTGCTGACCGGCGACCGCGAGTCCGTCGGCCTGGAGGTCGGCGCGATGCTCGGCGTCGACGAGGTCTTCGCCGAGGTCCTTCCGGCGCAGAAGCTGGAGATCGTCCGTGCCGAACAACAAGCCGGACGCATCGTCATGATGGTCGGAGACGGCGTCAACGACGCCCTCGCCCTGGGCGGCGCCGACGTGGGCGTCGCCATCGGGGCGGAGTTGAATGAGGTGGCTCTCGGCGGTGCCGACGCGGCGCTGCTGGGCACCGACCTGCGCCGACTGCCTCAGCTGCTCGCTCTTTCCGACACCACCCGCCGCGTCATCGGGCAGAGCGCGTGGCTGGCGCTGGCCATCTCGGCCGCCCTCATCGTCCTTGCGGCGAAGGGGGTCCTGAATCCGCTCACCGGAGCTCTCGCCCAGAGCCTGGGAGTGTTTCTCGTCGTCGTCAACGGTGCCCGCATTCTGCGATTCGGCGGGACGCCGGGCGCCGCGGGCCAGGCAACGACGGTGCCCCCGGCGCCGTCTCCGGTACCGGCGTGACCTCACCGTTCGTCGCTCTTTGGTTCCTGACCGGCACGGTCTTCTTGCCGGCCCCGGCTGCGCCCGGGCCGCTCGACGCTGTTGCGGGAATTCCGTACTGCGCCTTCGGGGAGCGCGTCGCCGAGTTGGCACTCACGTTCGTCGGCCGACCGTACCGGCTCGGAGGAGAGAATCCTCGTACCGGACTCGATTGCACGGCGCTCGTGCGGCTCGTCTTCCGCTCTCTCGGCATAGACCTTCCTCGGACTGTCGGGTCGCAGGTTCGATTTGGCAGGGAGGTTCCCAGAAACGAGATCGAGGCTGGGGACTTGATCTTCTTCCGCGATACCTCCAGAAGAGGGCTCACGCACGTCGGCATCGCCATCGGGAACGGGCGCTTCGTCCACGCGAGCCTCAGCAGTGGCGTCAGGATCTCCTCTCTCCTGATGCCTTACTACAGGAGACACTACGCGAGCGCTCGTCGTCTTCCCGAGAAGCCACCCGATGAGGCCTTCGATCCTCCCGCCGTCGGATCCGCCGATGAACCATCAGTTTCGCCGGTGGCGATACGCCGTTGACGCCGTCCCGTCGGATCGCCCGCGGCCGTGTCCCGGGCACGTTCGAACCGACGCGCCGCTACGCTTCGCACCCGGAAGTTCAAATCCTCGTGGGCGCCTTCTCACGTCCTGCCATGTTCACCCCCCCGACGAACCCATCCCGTCTACGCCGAGCGTCGGGCCTCGGGATCGCCGACCCGCGGCAGAAGTCGCGTCGAGTTCAGAATGAAGGCGAGCTCAACCCGCGAGCACTTCCCCGATGCCATCGGGACTTCCACCGATGAATGTCAGTCACGGTCCTTGGGCAGCGACCTGGCGCCAAGATCGTCCGCGTCTGGGGGTCCCTCGTGGCATTGGCCGGCCGCGGTGCAGGTGGCGATCGTCGAGTTCGACGTCGGGTCCAGGATCCGGATCAGCTTGACATCTTTCGCAACGGCCATCGCCTGGCCGAGATCTCGTTGGGTGTCCTTCGGCAGCGCCTCCCACATCGAGCCGGTGACGAAGACCGTACTTCCCTGATCGTCCCAGGAGAAGATCAACCCGGACTGCCTGTAGGGCATGATTCTGAGCCTCGCCGCCGCGATGTCTTCCCGAGGAAAGCTATCGACCGTCTCCGGCTCCCTGGTGTGCTCACGAACCTGAAGAAACACGATGAGGAACACGACGAGCCCAGGGACGATCCACCACCACCGCAGCGGGGGCAGGACGTCCAAGAGCGCGCTCCGCCGCCCGGCCTGCACCGGGCGACGGCGCCTCGAGCTTGGCATGACCAGCTAGAACGCGATTTGCACCTGACCCACGAACCTTCGAGGCGGAATGACGTGCGTGCCGCCGAAGGTCGAAAGGACGTTGTAGAGGCCCTTGACGTCGGTGGCGTTCAGGACCATGAACTGGAGCTGCAGGGGAAGTGCAACCTTGTTGAGGTCGTACCCGACCTGGAAGTCGACGGTCGTCCGCGCCTTGATGCGGTAGGGGTCGAGATCCGTTCCCAGATGGTTGAAGTCGATGTACGGGATGGCGAAGTAGTTGTCGGGATCATTGATGAGGTCGCCATACCCCGCGCCGCTGACGAGTCCCGAGTCGTACCGAACGTTGGCGCCGAGCCACAACCCGGTCTTCGAAATGTCGTAGTAGAGCCCGCCCTGGATCTGCAGCTTCTGGTCGTGGTCGATGAGGAAAGGGCCGCCCGTGATCGCGTCCACGGATTCGGAGTCGAGGAACAGTCCGCCGGAAAAGGGTGGAACGTAGACGGCGTGCACGTGACCCGCCGAGACGTATCCGCGGAATCCATACGTCGGAGCCAGATCCAGCCGCAGGTCCCAGCCGTTGTAGTGGCCCGACGCAAACGACAGTGGAAACACGATTCCGGTGTTGTAGAACTGATCCTGATCGCCCGCGTTCTTCGTGTCCCTCCACCAGTAGTCGAAGTCGAGTCGTACGTGCGATCCCAGGGCCTGCTGGAGACCGACGGTCTCGGCGTTCTGCACCTCGGACAGAACGGGCAACTTTCCCCCGCCGAGAGCGCGCGAATCCTGGACGATGGGCGGCGCGAGGGCCGCGGCCTCCGCCGATGAGCTGAGCAGAATGTTCTCGAACTCCGGCGTGTACACGATCCGGCTGTAGGTGGCCCGAAACACCGTCTCGGTCGCCTCGAGGTAGTAGGCGAGGCCTACCCGGGGCGAGAACTGGACGGTCGTGGTCGGCAGGGAGTTGTTCTCGTATCGAAGGCCCACGTTCGCCGTGAGATTCTTCCAGCGGATCGTGTCCTGCAGGTACACGGCATAGTAGTGATTGGTGCTGGTATCGGAGAACACGAACGGATGTCCGCCCCGCGTCAGGTCGTACGGCACGACGTTCGGGTTGTAGTCGGGGGAGTCGGGAGCGTTGAATTCCGGATCCGTGATCCCGAATCGGAAGAACTCCTTGATCGTATAGGCCTTGTAGACGCCGCCGAACTTGAACTCGTTGATGCCGATGGTCTGCGTGTAGGACGGTGAGATGCCGAAGTTGTCGAGCGACCGATTGGAATCAGCCGTGACAGGGGTATCGCCCGGCGACGGATAGAGGGTGAACCGGGCCAGGCGGGCGTAGGCCGTCACATCGATGACTCCCGTCGCCGAAATGACGTCTTGCCAGCCCAGGTTGTAGTTCTGGTCATAGGTCTCAACCCGCTGGTCCTGGCCGGCCGCCTCCTGCGAGAACGTGTTCGTGACGTCGCGGTCGGTCCGGCCGAGCAGCGCGGTCAGCCGGAAGGCATTCGAATGGTCGGGCGTCGCCGAGTCGAGCCGCACGAAGCCGCGCTGCGTGTTGCCGTCGTTGTTGTAGTTGTCGAAGTTGACCGGATCGGTGAACCGGTTCGAGCCGGCCGCGTTGAACGACGCGAACCACCCGAGCGTCTCGGAGCCACCGCCCGCCGAGAGGCCGCCCTGGTATGTGTCAAAGCTGCCGTAGGTGCCGATGGCATCCCCCTTGAAGGGAGCGCCCAGGCCCGACTTCGTCGACATGTTGATGACCGCGCCGATCTTTTCGCCATATTCCGCCGGGACGTTGCCGTAGATGATCTCGAGCGACTGCGCGAGGCCGGGATCGATCGAGTTCGAGAACGTCACGCCCGTCTGATCGGCGATCGTCTGGCCGTCGATGACGAATTCGCTCTGGCTGTGGGCGCCCTGGAAGTGATACCGCCCGTTCTCGTCCATCGAGA
>Ga0335069_10003389_pt1 | contig 24113 bp, 19 predicted proteins | sample Lox_Sample_11_FD_206714 | JGI IMG/M metagenome (GOLD analysis project Ga0335069, IMG submission 206714) | Soil microbial communities from Loxahatchee National Wildlife Refuge, Florida, United States - Lox_Sample_1.1 | ecosystem: Environmental > Terrestrial > Soil > Wetlands | place: USA... | reverse complement strand
CCTGTTCCTGCCGTACGTCCTGCCCGTGGGAGTGGTGACCCAGATCTACCTCTGGGTGCTGTCCGCCGCCTACGGGATCGTGAACTATATCTTCGACCTGAAGATCAACTGGTTCCAGGATCCCGGCTGGGCCATGCCGTCCGTGGCGTTCGTCACCATCTGGTGGACGGTGGGGTTCAACATGCTGCTGTTCATTGCGGGACTGGAGGCGATCCCCCGGGAGTACTACGAGGCGGCGTCCCTGGACGGAGCGGGCGGGGGCCTGCGGACGTTCCGATTCATCACCTGGCCCCTGGTCTGGCCGGTGACCAGCCTGGTGTTCGTCCTGCAGCTGGTCCTCCAGTGGAAGATCTTCGACCAGGTGTACCTGCTCACCAACGGGGGTCCGTTCAACCGGACGCTGGTGGTGATCATGTACATGTACCAGCAGGCCTTCACCCGGGCCAAGGGCGGGTATGCTTCCACGATCGCCCTGGCGCTCTTCGTGGTGATCCTCATCACCTCCCTGGTACAGGTGCGGCTGCTGCGCTTCCGGAGCGACGCGTGACCGCCCGCCGCAGCCCCCTCTCCGTGACCATCCTGGCGCTGCTGTCCGTGGCCATTGGCCTGGTCTGGATCTTCCCGATCTACTGGGCAGTGAATACCTCCCTCACCGTGGACCAGAAGACGGCCCAGGTCCCGCCGTCGTGGTTCCCGTCCCCGCTGATCTTCGACGCCTTCACGTACGTCGTGAAGAACACGGCCATCGTGCGCTGGTACTTCAACAGCGTGCTGAGCTCCGTGGCCATCGCGGTCGCCGTCCTCCTGCTCACCACGATGTGCGGCTACGCGCTCTCCCAGCTCAGGTTCCGCGGACGACAGATCGTGTTCATCGCGGTGCTCGCCGGCTTCATGATCCCCGTGGCAACCACCGTGGTGCCGCTGTTCATGTTCATCAACAAGCTCGGCCTGGTGAACACGTACTGGGGCGTCATCCTGCCGCAGCTGGCCGCGTGGGGACCCATCGCGGTGGTCATCTACAAGCAGTTCTTCGACCAGGTGCCGGGCGAGCTGTCGGACGCGGCCCGCATGGACGGCGCCGCCGACCCGCGCATCCTCTTCCGGCTGTTCCTGCCCCTGAACTGGGGCATCACCTGGGCCCTCGCCCTGTGCCTGTTCATCTGGTCGTGGAACAACTTCTTCTGGCCGTTCATCGTGGTGAGCGCGACTCCCATGATGACCATCCCCGTGGGCATCACCCAGGTGCAGTCCTGGTACGGCATCGCCTACCCCCGGCAGATGGCCTCCGCGGTGCTGGCCGCGCTGCCCACGGTCGTGCTGTTCGTGATCTTCCAGCGCCGCGTGACGCAGGGCGTGGCCCTCACGTCGGGCATCAAGTAAAGGCAGGAACGGAGACCCATCCCCATGGCATCATCCCAGAAAGCGCGCATGACCCTGGACCGCGAGTTCGTGGTCGGCCGGGCGGACCCCCGGATCTACGGATCGTTCATCGAGCACATCGGCCGCGCCGTCTACGGCGGCATCTTCGAGCCGGGCCATCCCACGGCGGACGCGGATGGCTTCCGCAGGGACGTGATCGATCTCGTCAAGGAGCTGGGCGTCCCGCTCATCCGCTACCCCGGGGGCAACTTCGTTTCCGGCTACGACTGGTGGGACGGCGTAGGGCCGGTGGCGAAGCGTCCGCGCAAGAAGGACCTCGCCTGGAAAGTGGTGGAGCCCAACACGGTGGGAGTGAACGAGTTCGTCCGCTGGGCGGGCAAGGCCGGCGCCGAGGTCAACCTGTCGGTGAACCTGGGCACCCGCGGGCCCGACGAGGCGCGGGCTCTCGTGGAGTACTGCAACCACCCCGTGGGCACGCACTGGAGCGACCTGCGCGCCTCCCACGGGATCCCGGAGCCGCACCGGATCAAGACCTGGTGCCTGGGAAACGAGATGGACGGCCCGTGGCAGATCTGCCACAAGACCGCGGAGGAGTACGGCCGGGCGGCCGCGGAGGCCGCCAAGGTCATGAAATGGACCGATCCCGGCATCGAGCTGGTGGCCTGCGGAAGCTCGTTCCCCGGCATGCCCACCTACCCGCAGTGGGAAAGCACCGTGCTGGAGCACGTCTACGAGCACGTGGACTACGTCTCCCTGCACTGCTACTACGGCAACCCGGAGAACGACTCGGCCAACTTCCTGGCAAAATCCCTGGCCATGGACGAGCAGATCCGCACGGTGATCGCCGCCTGCGACCTGGCCAGGGCAAGGAAGCGATCGAAGAAGACCGTGCATCTTTCCTTTGACGAGTGGAACGTGTGGTTCCACTCCCACGAGGCGGACCGCAAGGTGGAGCCGTGGAGCATGGCTCCTCCCATCCTGGAAGACGTCTATACCTTCGAAGACGCCGTCATGGTGGGCGCCCTCATGATCACGCTGCTGCGGCACGCCGACCGCGTGAAGATCGCCTGCCTCGCGCAGCTGGTCAACGCCATCGCCCCCATCATGACGAAGACCGGAGGGCCGGCGTGGCGGCAGGCCACCTTCTACCCGTTCCTGCACGCGTCCCGCTTCGGCCGCGGCACGGTGCTGGCGGCGGCCGTCGATGCCCCGCGCTACGACACCAAGGACTTCAGTGCCGTGCCGGCCCTGGAGGCCACGGCCGTGCTGGACGAGGAGCGCGGAGGGCTCACCATCTTCGCGGTGAACCGAAGCCCGAAGGATTCCCTGGAGCTCACCGCGGAGCTGCGCGGGTTCGGCAAGCTCAGCGTGGCGGAGCACCTGGTGCTCAGCTCCAGCGACCTGAAGGCCGTGAACGGTCCGGGCTCGGAGAAGGTCAAGCCGCAGGCCAACGGCGGGGCAACGCTGGACGGCGGGAAGCTCACCGCGCAGCTCGCCGCGCCATCCTGGAACGTCCTCCGGCTCTCTCCGGCGTAGGCCGGTGTAGGCCGGCGCGGCCCGCGCGCCGGGCGTGCCCTACATCTTGATGCCGGTCAGCGTGACGCCTTCCACGAAGTAGCGCTGGCCAACGAAGAACACGATGATCGGCGGGATGACGACGATCACGGCCGCCGCCATCAGGATGTTCCACTGGGTGGAGTAGCTGCCAATGAAGTGGGACAACCCCAGCGCCAGCGTGTACAGGGACGGGGAATCCAGGTAGATCAGCGGCCCGAAAAAATCGTTCCACTGGAAGAAGAACTGGAACAGGCCCACCGCGATGAGCGCGGGCTGGATGAACGGGACCAGGATCTGCCAGTAGATGCGGAAGTAGCGCGCCCCGTCGATGCGCGCCGCGTCGTCGAAGTCCCGCGGAATGGTCATGAAGAACTGGCGCAGCAGGAACACGTTGAACGCGCCGCCGCCGAACCAGAAGGGGATGATGAGCGGGTAGAACGTGTTCACCAGGTGCAGCCGGCTCCACAGGATGAACTGCGGGATGAGCACCACCGCGGGCGGCAGGATGATGGCGCCGAGCACCATGGAGAACCAGAAGCCGCGGCCGGGGAAGCGGAAGCGCGCAAACCCGTACGCCGACATGCTGGAGGTGACCAGCGTGGCGAGCACGGTGGGGACCACCACGATCAGCGTGTTGCGGAAGTACAGGAGAAACGGCGAGCTGGACATGGCCTGGACGTAGTTGTCCCACCGGGTGTGCGTGGCCCAGAGCAGCGGCGGGAACTTGAAGACGTCCACCAGCGTCATCAGGGAGCTTCGGACCTGCCAGAAGACCGGGAGCAGGCAGGCGGCGGCGCCCACCACGAGCACGAGGTACAGCAGCGTCGTTCGCGCGGCGCGCGCGGCGCTCATCCGGCGGCCCCCTCGTAGTGGACCCACTCCCGGGACCAGCGGAACAGGACCAGCCCGAGCGCGGACACCATGAGGAACAGGATCCAGGAGAGCGCGGCGGCGTGGCCCATGGCGTTGCGCTCGAATCCCTCCCGGTACATGAGGTACACGTAGAACAGGCTCCCGTTGTTGGGGCCGCCGCTGGTCATGATGTAGCTCTGCACGAAGATCTGGAACGAGTTGATGAGGCTCACCACCAGGTTGAAGAACGTCACGGGGGAGATCATGGGCCAGGTGACGGCCCAGAACTTGTGCCACCAGTTGCCGCCGTCGATCTCCACGGCCTCCAGCAGCGGGCGTGGCACCCCCTGCAGCGCGGCGAGGAAGATCACGATGGTGTTGCCCGCGCCTCCCCAGACGCTCATGATGACCAGCGAGGGGATCACGGTGGACGGCCCCGCGAGCCAGAGGGATTTCTTCAGGCCGAGCCCCAGCAGGATCTGGTTGTACAGCCCGAAGTCCGGGTTGAACAGCCACAGCCACAGGGCCGAGCTCGCCACGATGGGGACGATGGCCGGCAGGTAAAAGATGCTGCGGAAGACTCCCTGCCCTTTCACCTTCTGGTTCAGGAGCAGCGCAACCACCAGGGAGTACAGGAACGTGGCCGCCGTGTTGAGCACCACGTAGTACACCGTCACCACGAGGGACTTCCCGAAGAAGAGGTCCGAGGTGAAGAGGTTGACGTAGTTGCGGATGCCCAGCCAGTGCGGCGCGGTGAGGACGTTCCAGTCCGTGAAGCTGATGAGCAGGCTCCCGACCATGGGAGCCATGACCCAGATGACGAGACCCAGGATGACCGGGGAGGCGAACAGGTACCCGATGAGCGCTTCCCGTCCGCGGGCGGGGCGGTGCAGGACTGGGCGATCCATATTCCTCCGTCTGAAGCTGCCGCGGCAGGCCCTGGTCGGGCCCGCCGCGGCGATCACCGGTGCCGGGGAGCGCGGCTCACATTCCTTGGAAAATGGGCGTGATCTTGGGCATGATCTCGTTCTTGATCACGTCCTCCGCGGTCTTCTGGCCGAGCCACACCTGCTGGAGCGCCGGCTCGACGATGTCGTCCATCTTGGAGTACGTCGGCACGTAGTACTCGGGCAGGCGGTGCGAGTAGTTCAGGGCGAAGTCCACCACCGCGGTCCGGTACTCCGGCGGGTGGCGGGGATTGCCGATCCACTGCTGGATGAGGGCGGAGTCCGTGTACCAGCGCTTCTCGTTGGGAAGCCACAGCCCGTTCTGCAGGAGCGGCAGCGAGTTCTCGGGGCTCATGACGTACTGCAGCAGCTTCAGCGCATCCGGGATGTGCTTCGAGCTCTTGTACACGACGATGGGCGTACCCACCGACGCATCGGCCAGTTTCTTCATGTAGGGCAGAACACCAATGCCGAAGTCCAGGCCCTGCTGCTCCTTGGTGAGACCGATGGTGAGCAGGTCCCAGGTGCCGTCCATTGCCATGGCCACCTGCTGGCTCAGCAGCGCCGTGGCGGCGCCCGTGGGCATCTGCTGGGTGCCCGGCGCGGGCCCGACGTGGTCCACGTTGACCAGGTCGGCGATCTTCTGGATGGCCTCGATGGTCTCGGGCCGGTCCAGCAGCAGGGTCTTGCCGTCATCACTCACGAAGCCGCCGCCGTTGCTGATGGCCAGCGTGATCCACGGCATCCACCAGTTCTGCACCCACGCGCCGAAGCTCCGGATGTTGGAGGCGTCGAAACCCGCGTCGTCCGGACCCTTGCCGCCGGCGTCCTTCGTGAGCTTCTTGGCCACGCCCACGAACTGGTCCCAGTTCCACGCCTTGCCCGCCTCCGCGGGCGGATAGGGAAGCCCGGCCTGGTCGAAGGTCTTCTTGTTGTACCAGATCACCTGGATCTCGTTTGCCACGCTGACGCCCACGATCTTGCCGTCCGGCGTGACGAACTTGAGCGCGTCCAGCTTGGGCGGGCCATTCCTGTAGAAGTCGGTGAGATCCACGAACTGCCCGTTCATGCCCCAGGTGAGCACGTTGGGCTCGTAGAAGTACCCCAGGTCCGGCAGGCTGTTGCTCGCCGCCAGCGTGGTGACCTTGGTGTTGAACTGCGTGTTGGAGCCGAAGTTCAGCGCCTCGATCTTCACGTTGGGATTCTTGGCCATGTAGCTGTTGAGGTACGCGTTCGTTGCGTTGATCTCGTTCTGGTCTCCCCAGAACGCGTACTGCAGGCTGACCGGCCCGCCGCTCGACTCGCCCTGTCCCGAGGCGCCCACCGGCAGGACCGCGGCAAGAGAGACGACCAGGGCGCAGGCCAGCACTGGTATCGGCCGTTGTACCATTCGCATCCTCCTTCGACGGACGCGGAGTCCGTCGAAGCTCAATATACGATGGGCTTCCGGGGAGCAGGGGGAGAGGGCGACGTAGAATAAAGGGACAAAGCCGACTTTTCGACCGGACCGTCCGGGCCGCCGCGGATGCGGCAGGCAATCGCCGGAGGTCGGTTTTGTCCACATATTCGCTGTCCACGGCGGCTTGTTCGACGCCGCGTCGGTGGGAATATTCCCTACCGGGAGAGAACATGAGCAGTCACGACGCCGGGCTGCCCCAACCGGTAGCCACCATAGAAGGCGGATTCTGGCACCGCTACCAGGTGCTCGTTCGGGATGCCGTCATTCCATACCAGTGGAAGGCCATGAACGACGAGATCCCCGGCGCCCCGAAGAGTCACTCGGTGCAGAACTTCCGCATCGCCGCGGGGGCTGCCGACGGGACGTACGAGGGGATGGTCTTCCAGGACAGCGACCTCGCCAAGTGGCTGGAGGCCGCGGGGAACGTGCTGGGGTGGAGCGGCCCGCAGGAGCAGCGCGAGCTTCGGGCGCGCGTGGATGAGGCCGTGGACCTCATCTCCCGCGCCCAGCAGCCCGACGGGTACGTCAACACCTACTTCACCGTGAAGGACCCCGGCGGACGCTGGAAGAACCTCCGCGAGGCGCACGAGATGTACTGCGCGGGTCACCTGATCGAGGCCGGTGTATCCCTGTACCGCGGGGCGGGCAACCGCCGGCTCCTGGAGGTGTGCCGCCGCCTCGCGGACCACCTGGAGGCGCGTTTCGGCCGCGGCCCCGGCAAAGTGGCGGGCTACTGCGGGCACGAGGAGATCGAGCTCGCCCTGGTGAAGCTCGCGCGCGTGACCGGGGAGCCTCGCTACCTGCGCCTGGCGCAGTACTTCGTGGACGAGCGGGGACGAGCGCCGAGCTACTTCGAGCTGGAGTCCTCCGCGCCGGGGTTCACGCCGATGTTCGGCATCAAGAGCCTGGCGTACTGCCAGGCCCACCAGCCGGTGCGCGAGCAGAAGGACGCCGTGGGCCACTCGGTCCGGGCGGTGTACCTGTACTCGGCCATGGCGGACCTCGCGGCGGAGAGCGGGGAGGCGGAGCTCACCGCGGCCTGCGACCGGCTGTGGGAGAGCATCACCTCGCGCAAGATGTACGTCACCGGCGGGATCGGCGCGTCGGCGCACCTGGAGTCCTTCGGCGCGGACTTCGACCTCCCCAACGACATCGCGTACGCGGAGACCTGCGCCGCCATCGGCCTGTTCCTGTTCTCCTCGCGGATGGCCCGGCTGCACGACGATGCAAAATACGCGGACGTCATGGAACGCGCGCTGTACAACGGCATCATCAGCGGGCTGGGCCTGGACGGGATGAGCTACTTCTACGTCAACCCCCTCGAGGTGGTGCCCGCGGTGTGCGACGCCAACGGGAGCTATCGCCACGTGAAGTACCGCCGCCAGCCGTGGTACGGCTGCGCCTGCTGCCCGCCGAACATTGCGCGGATGCTGTCCTCGGTGGGCGAGCACGCCTACCACCGGCGCGGCGACGTGCTGTTCGCGGACCTCTACCACGAGGGAACGGTCTCCCTGGTGGCCGGCCGCCGGCCGCTGCGCCTGAGACAGACCACCCGCTACCCGTGGGAGGGCACGGTCCGCTTCGAGGCGCTGGACGACGCGGACGCGGAGGTCACCCTTGCGCTTCGCATCCCGGGCTGGAGCCGGGGGCACCAGGTCCGCCTCAACGGCGCCGCCGTGTCCGCGGCGGCGGGCCCCGACGGGTATGCACGGGTCCGGCGGAAATGGACCAGGTCGGACGTGCTGGAGATCGCCTTCCCGCTGCCCGTGCAACGCCTCCACGCGGACCCCAGGGTGCGGGCGGACTACGGCAGGGTTGCCCTGCAGCGCGGGCCGCTGGTCTACTGCCTGGAAGAGGAGGACAACGGAGGCTCCCTCTCCCTGGTGACGCTCCCGCCCACGGCCGAGGTGCAGGTCACCGAGCGGCCGGACCTCCTGGGCGGCGTGGTGACGTTGAAGGCAAGAGGCCTCCGCGCCGCCTCCGCGGGAGCCGGCGCCGGGCTGTACCAGAGCGGCGGCCGGGTGGAGGCCCCCGCCCCGTGCGACCTCCGGTTCATCCCGTACTATGCGTGGGCAAACCGCGGCCCGGGCGAGATGACCGTGTGGGTCGGCGAGCAGGAACCCTGGCGCACGAGGGCAGGCGATCCTTGACCGCTGTCCTCGGGAAGGTAACATTGAAGTGATGGACGAGTGCCTCCGCCTCGGCTGCCGCGCGGCATTCGAGGGCGTCCATGCAGAACACCTCGTCACCGAGAGACCGGCTGTCGTACCCGTCCGAGCGCGCGGCGAGGGGCTTCTCCTGTTCAGCGTTCATGGTGAGGTAATCGCGACCCCCCGCGTGCACGGGGAGGTCGTCCTTGGGTGCAACGAGGCGCTGCTGGTTGCACCGGGGCGCACGCCCCTGGACATCCGCGTCTCGACCCCTTCCGAGGTGTACGTGGTCCGGTTCCGCCAGCCCCACGCCGGCCGCGGCGCCCCGCGGGCGCGCCTGGATGTCCCCGACCACGTCATGGTGCAGAGACCCGGCCGCCTCACGAGCCTGGTCCGGCGCCTGATCGACGAGGCGCGCCAGCCCGCGCCGTCCCGCGCGGTGCAGCACCACCTGGTGGTGCTGGCGCTGTGCGAGCTCGCGCGGTCCTCTCGCGCGGCGCAGCACGCGCAGCCGAGGGAAGCGGTCCTGGAGAGCATTGCCTCCCGCGTGGACGCGTTCGTGGCCGCGCACTACCACGAGCCCATCGGCACCCCGGATATCGCCCGTGAGCTGCACTACAACCCGGACTACCTGGAGCGGGCCTACCGCCTGGAGCGGCGCATGTCCATCCGGGGCGCCATCCACGCGCGGCGCATCAAGGAGGCCTCCGCGCAGCTCCTGCTCCAGCGCGGCATGGGGGTGGCGGAGGTCGGCGCGCTGTGCGGCTACGCCGACGCCGGCTACTTCCGGCGGGTGTTCAAGCGGGCCACGAACATGACGCCGCACGGCTGGCGCCTGGTGAATCCCGAGCTGCACCGGCCCGCCGGCATCCCGGCGGGCGCCCGGGCGTGATCCGGGGGACCGCGGATGACGCTGAGCTTCGACGTGGGAGACTCCCTGGAGGCGCTCAACGCGGGGCTGTTCGTCTCCCCGGGATTCGGCACGCACGCGGAGCGGGTGATTGACTCTCACGAGCTCATCTTTGTCGTCCAGGGACGCCTGGACATGTTCGAGGAGAATCGTTCCTTCGCCCTGCTTCGAAACCAGACGCTTCTCCTGAGCCCCCGGCGGCGCCACGGGGGCCTGCTCCCGTACGCGCCGGACGTGAACTTCTACTGGGTCCACTTCCGCGTGCTCGAGCCGGGCCTTCCCCACGCCTGGGTGCACGTGCCGAAGGTCGCAACCATACGGAACCCGGAGGGCCTCACCGAGCTGTTCTGCCGGTTCATATCGGACCAGGAATCGGGGACGCTGGACCCGGTGAGCGCCGCGCACCTGGTCTCTCTCATGTTGTGCGCGGTGGGGGACGACAGCGGGACGCCGCCGGAGGCCCCGGACGCCGACGTGCCGGACGAGCACGCGGCGCTCGGCGACCGCGTGCAGGCCTACATCGACGCCCATTTCCCCGAACCCATCTCCACGAGCTCGATCGCCGTGGCGCTGCACTACAACCCGGACTACCTCGAGCGGGTCTTCCGCACCCGCACGCGCATGTCCATCCTCGACGCGCTGCACCAGAAGCGCATCGGGGCGGCGCGTGTCCTGCTGCATACCGAGGCCGGCAAGAACATCAACGAGATCGCCTTCCAGTGCGGCTACACGGACCCGGGGTACTTCCGCCGAATGTTCAAGCGGGTCACCGGCCTCACGCCGCGCGAGTTCCGCACCCTCTACGCCCGCACCCACATCAACACGCATTAGCCAGGTGCTGCCCGACCCTGGGCATTCGCCCGGCGCGGGGCCGAGGCGGCCCGGTGTGCCGTGCCGGGGCCGCGCTACGGTCGCATGATGCGCTCGGAAAGCCAGACGCCGAAGCGGCGCGAGGTGATCCGCGCGAGCAGCGCGGCCGCCTTGTATACCACCCCGTGGATCAGCACGAGGCGGCCGCGCTTGAACGAGGAGATGGCCGCCCGCGCGGCGCGGGCGGTGTCCAGGAACAGGAAACTGTCCGCGCCGTGGCGTCGGTCCAGGCCCGCGTGCCGGATCATCTCCGTGGCCATGCCTCCCGCGGCGAACGTGGAGATGGTGACGCCGCGGCCGCGGTACTCTCCCGCGAGGCCTTCCATGAAGATCTGCACGGCGTGCTTGGCCGCGGAGTAGACGTTCTGGTAGGGCCCGGGGATCAGCCCGTAGAGGCTGGTCACGGCGAGCACGCCGCCCGAGCCCCGCTGCAGCAGCCCGCGCAGGAACAGCAGCGTGACCTGCATGACGGCGAGCTGGTCCACCGTGAGGATGCGCCGCGTGGTGTCCGGCGGGGCATCCAGCGTGCGCCCGTAGAACGTCACGCCGGCGCAGTTCACCAGGGCGAAAACCTCGCCAATGGCGGTTGCCCCGTCGAAGAGCGCCTGCGGGCCGTCCGGCGACTCCAGGTCCACGGCCAGCACGTGCACGCGCGAAGAACAGCGGGATTCGATCTCGGCTTTCAGGGATTCCAGGCGATCACGGCGCCTGGCGGCAACCACCACGTCCGCCTTCTCCTCTACCGCGAGCGCGCAGGCGATCTCCCGGCCCAGCCCGCTCGACGCACCGGTGACCACCACGAGCTTGCCGCAAAAATCCAGGGAAGGCATCGCCCGGGATTATAGCGAGCCTCCCGCCCGTGGCAAGTGTTTTTCCAACTGCCGCGGCGAGCGGATTCAGCCTCGAAGGGAGCGCCTGAGGATGGCGATCTGGCCGCCGTGATAGGCCGCGTGCTCCACCACGCCTCGCAGCATGTCCTCGTAGCTGACCCGGCGCCCGGGCACCCGGGCCGGCAACAGGCCCGGCGGGAGCTGCCGAACCGCGGCGGCGAGCGCCTGGTGGCTTTCCGCCAGGGCCTCCCGCTCGCGATCCCAGGAGGGCTCGTCCCGGTGGTCGAACGAGGGCCAGTCCTCCCCGGTTCCCGGCTCCGGGACGGCCGCGGGCTCCTGTCCCGGGGCGGGCAGGCGGCGGCGGGAGTCCTCGCACCAGTAGCGCACGTGCAGCACCAGGGCCCCGATGCCGTGGAGCCCGGCCGCGGGGCGCGCGGCGGCCTCCGCGGCCGTCACGTCTGCCAGGAGCTCCTGCAGGGCGGGACCGTGCCAGACCGGTCCGCTCACCGCCTTGAGGAGCCGCGTGGCAATGTCCTCCGCGGCGGCGGCCGGCACCGGGGCTTTCTCCCCGGTGGGGGCGCGGTTGTACTCCGCGGACTTGCCCGGCGGGATGGTGAGAAACCTCCAATGATCGCCCTGGATCGCTCTGCCCAGCATCACCATCTGCCCGACGTGGTAGCTCAGGTGGGACAGGGAACGATGCAGCGCATCCCGCACGGACAGCGCCTGCCCACGGATGGTGACCTGCCGGCCGAGGTCTTCGTCCGACAGCGCGGCAAGGGCGGACTGCAGCACCTTCCACCCCTCGTCCCACGCCGCGCGGAGGTCCCGGCGGGACGTGCCGTGCGCCGCGAACTCCGACTCGCGCTCCCGCCACGCCTTCTCGCCGTCCGACGTGAGGAAATCCGTGAACCGCGATCGGAAGTTGCCCGAGATGTGCTGCACCAGGGTGGCGATGGAGTTGCCGTTTCCCTCCGCGGGACGGGCAAGCTCTCCGTCCGGCACCTGGCCGAAGGCCCCCTCTCCCAGCCGGCGATAGCGCTCGAACTCACCCTCGATGGATGCGACAACCTCTCGCATGTCGTGCCTCCAGAGCTGCAATGTAGCGCCTCGTGCGTTCGCGGCAAAGGCGGCGCCGGCGCACGGGTCGGAGGAGGCACCGGAGCCGGGGATTCGCGAACCCAAGTATTGGTATATTCTGGAGGTGATCCCCGTACTACGGAACGCGGCTCTCCTCATCGCCTGCGTGGCGCTGTCCCCGTCCCTCGCGGGTGCGGAAACGCGGGTAGACCCGCGCCTCTCGTCCCCGGCGGGGACGGACACGGACTTCCTCTCGGCGTTCTCCCAGGCTTCCGCGGACTGGGGCAACGGCGTGGAGGCGCTCATCGAGCAGGCGTACCGCGCCTGTTTTCGGACCTACATCATCTCGGGCAAGGTGATGACGCTGCACCTGCCCTTCTCGGAGAACAACGAGCGCTCCGAGCTCGCGGGGAAGAACCTGGCAGTGCCGTGGGGCGGCAAGGGCGACCCCGAGGGAACGTGGGACCAGATCGACGCGCTGCTCGCGTCACCTGATTTCGCCGCCTACACCGCGGCCCTTTCCGACGGCAAGGAGAAGATCCTCGCCTTCGACCTGGTCTCCCGCACCTGGTCGGTGAACCGGGACTGGTACGCCATCGACCAGATGAAGTCCGGCGTGTACCCCGGGCTCCCGCACAAGCCCATGGTCCTGGTGAAGTCCCGGGGCATCACACCGCCGGACATCTACAACTATCTCTACAGCGTGGGGCGCGCGGGGATCGACTGTTCGGGGTTCGTCTGGTACGTGCTCACCACCGTGGCGCGGGCGGGCGGCCTGGATCTCAACCGCGCGTTTGCCCGCTACCTCGGGGCCGCCCGGCCGTCCTCGGCGGGGTGGTACATCGGCACGTGGTTCTTCGACCCGCGCAACCGCAACCTGGAGCTGGTCAAGGACGAGGTGCGCAACCTGCGCCCGCTGGACATCATCGTGTTTCGGGGCGATGACGGGCTGACGGTCCATTCCGCGATCATCCAGTCGGTGGACCTCGCCGGCGGGACCATCCGCTACCTCCAGTCCACGGACGTGGCCGAACAGAATGATCGCGGCGTGCACGAGTCGTTCATCAACTTCGACCCCTCCCGCCCCTCGGTCAGCCTGAAGGACCCGTCCATCGTCTGGCACCAGCGCCGCTCGGCCCCGTTCGCCGGGGAGACGGCGGACTTCTGGGACGACGGGCAGCGCTACCGCGCGTTCCCGCAGTTCGGAGGGGGTTTCGTGGTGCGCCTGAAGATCATGCGCAAGCTGGAGAGCAGGCTCGCCGCGAGCAAGTAGCGGCCGGCCTGGTCCGCTGACCCCCGGCGGGCCCTGCCCCCGGCCGGAATCCCGCGCGCCGCTGGCTACTCCGCGCGGCCGGGGCTCTCCATCCGCCGTCGGCAGCGCCGGATATAGGCCATGGACGGGCCATCGCCGGGCACCCGTGCCAGCACCTGCTGGAACAGGCGGGCGGCCGCGGCGATCTCGCCGGTCTCGAACCTCGAAACCGCGGTCTCGAACTCCAGGATCGTCTCCGCCGGAAGCTCCCCGGGCCCGCCTTGCTCGGCGAGCAGCTCGTACGCGCGCAGGCTGTCCTGCCGGCCGACTGCCACGGTGGCGACCCTGCGCGCCACGAACCCGGGCCCGGCCTGCTCCCGGACGCTCTCGCTCACCAGGATGGACGTCCCGAGGCTCTCGTTCAGGGTTTCCAGGCGCGCGGCAACCTCCGACGCCGCGCCCACGATCCCGTACACCGCGAGCCGGCCCGGCCCCAGGAAGCCGCTCACCCCCTCCCCCGTGTGGATACCGATCCGCGAGGAGAACTCCAGGGCCACGCCGCCGTTGAGCTCGCGCTCCAGCGCCCGCGCCCGGAGCGCGGCCAGGCAGGCCCTCCGCGCGTGGTCGGCGTTGTCCAGGGGCGCCCCGAAGGCCGCGGTCACGCGCGCACCGGACTCCACGAGCATGCCGCCCAGCCCGGCCACGGCCTCACCGACCGCCTCGCGGTGAGTGCGCAGGCGCCGCACGATGTCACGCGGATCCCCGGCAGGTCCGCGCGCCGGCAGGTCTTCGGCGAGGCACATCACGGTCAGCGTGCGGCGGCTCCCGTCCAGCGCCAACTGCTCGCGCGAGGCGTCGATGAGCAGCATGTTCTCCGCGGACACCCTGCCGCCGAACGCGGCGCGGACGGTCCGGGAGGCGGCCCGCTTCCAGCCCGCCTTCAGGGACGACAGCGCGATCACCGTGGCGAGCATGCTCGCGGCGGGCAGGGAGGGGGGGACGAAGTACCCGGCCAGGACGAACAGCGCGCCCAGCCCGGCGAAGGCGACCACCGACGCGCCCAGTCCCACCAGGAAGCCGGCAAGCGGCTTGAACCGGAGGAGGACCACCGCGGCAACCAGGGACAGCGCTGCCGCGGCCAGCAGCGTCACCGGTGCGGAGGCCTCGCGGAGGAACCGTCCCGACAGCAGCGTGGCCACCAGCGCGGCCGAGGCGCGCGAATCGGTTGCCGCGGCCCCGAACGGGGTTTCGGGCTGCGGTGCAGCCGCCGGGACGGCTGCCGTGCCGGGACCGAGCGACACGATGCAGAAGGAGCCCACCAGCGCCTGCTGCAGGGACGAGCGAAGCGCCTGCAGCCGGCCAAAGACGTCGCGGGCGTCCGAGAACACGCCGGGCACGCGGTCGCGCTCGACGCGCACCAGGCGCTTCTCCTCGTCCGAGAGCGTCTCGCCCCGCAACTGGCGATCCGCGTCCGCGACGATGCGCGACTCGGCATCCCCGGCGAAGTACTGGTCGCAGAGTGAGAAGAACCGCTCCCGGGCGTCCCGCCACTGGTCCACGTCCGTGTCCGCGCCGGCGGCAAGCATGCCGCGCGAAAGGCGCGCGGCGTCCTCGTACACGTCCAGCGGCGTCTGCGGCGAGCGCAGGTACGTGAGGTAGCCGTGGGAGTCCAGGTCCCGCAGGTCGGAGACCAGGGAATCCTCGAGCTGCCGCGCCGCCACGATGTCGCTCCACGCGAGGTGGCGGAAGCCGTCTCCCGAGGACGCGCGCGGCCACGCCAGCAGCATGGCGCCGGACTGGTCCAGCGGGAGCGTGACGGTGGCGGCCTGCTTCCCGGGAAGCCACGCGCTGCGGAGGATGACCTGGCCCGGGACCGCCTCGATGGACGGGCCGCCCAGCAGGTCCAGGGCGGCGGCGAACGCCAGCTGCCCGATGTGCTGGCCCCCGCTCTCCCGCAGCAGCCTCGTTCGCCGGCGCACGCCGTCCGCGTCCGCGCCGTCGGATGGGAACCCTCCTCCCCGCGCGGCGTTGACCACCGGCTGCACGGAGGGCCTCAGGCCGCCGGCGTGCGCCGTGGGGTCGCGCCCGCGCACGAGCACGGAGAGCCCCTGGCGCTGCAGGGCCAGCTCGACGAGGTCCGGGGAGACGGAGGGGTCCGGCTCGTCGAGCGGCTCGAGCGGTACGTATACGCGGCCAAAGAACGAGGCGGCCTGGCCCAGCCGGGCGTCGTCGTCCCGCTCGATCCCCATGGAGGCGCCGAGGAGCCTCCCCTTGGCCTGCCCCACCAGGTTCACCAGGTCCGCCACGTAGCGCGCGGCGTCCCGCGGACGCACCGATCCGCGGCGGATGGCGTCGAACAGCGACTGGATGTTCTCCTGCATCTGGGAGAACTCGGTGTCCAGCGCGTTGGGAAGCGTCTGGCGCAGGACCGATGGGTCGAGGGAGGGCGGGCTCTTCTGGGCGAGTGGAAGGTCCAGCACGGCGGTGCGCGCCCCCATCTCCTTCAGCGTCACCAGGCCGTCCGCCAGGAGTCCGGCCAGGGAGCCGGGCATGGCGTCGATGTCGATCAACAGGATGTCGCGCGGGACCGGGGCGCCCGGACGCAGGGCCAGCTGGCGGTCGTACAGCGTCCCGTCCAGCTTGCGCAGCGCGCCCACGCTGGCCAGTGCGGCCAGGATTGCCGCCGCGGCGAGGGGAAGGATGAAAAACAGGACGATACGCGCGCCTCGCATCGGCACAGCATACCCCGGGGCGGCGCCGAGGTGGAACCATCCCGTGCCCTTCGGGCGATGCGGTCAGCGGCGCCCCATCCCGAGGCGCTCCCGCGTGGAGCCCCCCCGTGCGCTCACCCGATGGCGATCATGCGCTCCACGGCTGCCAGCGCGCGCCGGCGGGTGTCCTCCGGCACCTCCACCACGTAGCGGGTCTGCTCCAGGGCGGCGAGGGTCATCTCCAGCGTGATCTCGTTCATGTGCGGACAGCGCACGGTGCACAGGCGCAGCATTTCCTTGCGCGGGTTGGCCGCCGCGATGTTGTCCCCCATGCTGCACTCGGTGAGCAGGAGGTAGCGCGGTGCCTTCGTCTTCTCCACCCAGGAGATCATGGCCGCGGTGCTCCCGGCGAAGTCGGAGGCGGCCACCACCTCGGGGCTGCACTCGGGGTGCGCGAGCACCACGACGTCCGGGAACTGGCGGCGCACGGCGGCGATGTCCTGCACGGTGAACTTCTCGTGCACCTCGCATCGCCCCTGCCAGCCCACCATCTGGTAGTCCAGCCCGCCGGCCTCTTGCCCGGAAGCCGCGCGGGGGTCCCGCGTGGGGAAGATGATGGTGCGCCCCGTCTCCTTCGCGACGTTGCGGGCGAGGAACTCGTCCGGCAGGAAGATCACGCGCGGGGAGCCCAGGGACTGCACCACCGTGGCGGCGTTGCCCGAGGTGCAGCAGATGTCCGACTCCGCCTTCACGTCCGCGTAGGTGTTCACGTAGGAGACCACCGGCACGCCGGGAAACCGCGCCTTCAGCTCGCGCACGTCGGCCGCGGTGATGCTCTGGGCGAGCGAGCAGCCGGCCACGGGAGAAGGGATCAGCACCGTCTTGCCGGGGTTCAGGATCTTGGCGGTCTCCGCCATGAAGCGCACGCCGCAGAACACGATGATGTCCGCGGTGGTGCGCGCGGCCTGCCGGCAGAGCTCCAGGCTGTCCCCGGTGAAGTCCGGGATGGAGTGGTACAGCGCCGGCTCCATGTAGTTGTGCCCGAGCACCACGGCGTTGCGCTCCCGCTTCAGCGTGTTGATGCGCCAGGCGAGCTCCGACTTGTACTTGAGCTCTACCTCCGGCACCACGTCGGAGAGCCTCTCCCGCATGCGGGCGTAGAGCTCCTGGGCGGTTTCCTGTGTCTGGATCATGGAAGACCTCGGATTCAACCTACCGTGATTCCGGCCGAAGGTCAAAGCGCGCCGCCGCCGCCCCCGCCACGGCGGCTGGCGTCGCGGCGACTGTCCCGGGCTACTTCCCGGGGATGTGCAGGATGTCGCGCGGCTTGCTCCCCTGCGCGGGACCGACGATCCCGCGCATCTCCATCTCTTCCACCAGGCGCGCGGCGCGGTTGTACCCCACCTTGAGGCGTCGCTGCAGGTAGGAGGCGGAGGCCTTGCCCTGCCCCATCACGATCTCCAGGGCGCGCTCGAACAGCGGGTCGTTGCCCGGCTCGCCCTCGAAGTCGGTCCCGTCCTCTTCCTCGAAGAAGACCTCGTCCTCGATGTACTGCGGCGGGCCGAGCTTCTTCACGTACTCGGTGACCGCGTCGGTTTCCTCGTCGTCGATATAGGCGCCCTGGATGCGCACGGGGAACGGGTTCCACGCCGCGGAGAACAGCATGTCCCCCTTGCCGAGGAGCTTCTCCGCCCCCACCGCGTCGATGATGATGCGGCTGTCGAACTTGTTGGCCACCATGAACGCGATGCGGGACGGGATGTTGGCCTTGATGAGCCCGGTGATCACGTCTATGGACGGCCGCTGCGTGGCGAGCACCATGTGGATGCCCACCGCGCGCGCCATGGCCGCCAGGCGCGCCAGCGTGGATTCCAGCTCCTTGCCGGTGGTGGCCATGAGATCGGCGAACTCGTCGATCACCACCACGATGTAGGGGAGCTTCTGCACGCGCTCCTTCCTCGCCTTCTTGTTGAACGAGCGGATGTCGCGCACCCCGAGGGCGTCCAGCAGCGTGTAGCGGCGTTCCATCTCGGAGATGCAGTACTGCAGCGCCTGGAACGCCTTGCGGGGGTCGGTGATGACCGGCGTGAGAAGGTGCGGGCAGCCGTTGTACAGCTTCAGCTCCACGATCTTCGGGTCCACCAGGAACAACCGCACCTCGTCCGGGCTGCGGCGGAAGAGGATGGAGCAGATGATGGAGTTCACCAGCACGCTCTTGCCGGAGTTGGTGGCCCCGCCGATGAGCAGGTGCGGCGTCTGCACCAGGTCGATGACCTGCGCTTCTCCCAGGATGTCTTTTCCCAGCGCGATGGGGATCTCGTACGGGGACTTCTGCATCACGTCCAGGGAGATCATCTCCTTGAAGCTGACGATGGAGCGCGCCTTGTTGGGGACCTCGATGCCCACCGCGTGGCGGCCGGGGATCGGTGCCACGATCCGCACGCTGGGCGCCGCCAGCCGCAACGCAATGTTGTCCGACAGGTTGGCGATCTTGGAGACGCGCACCCCCGGGGCGGGCAGCACCTCGAACAGCGTGATGACCGGGCCCTTGCGGATGCCCGTCACCTCGGCGTCGATGTTGAACTCCTTGAGAGAGTCCGTGAGGATCCGCGAGGCGCGCTTGGTCTCATCGTCAATGATCCAGTACTCGGCCCCGTCGCGGCTCTTGAGGACCCGATGCACCGGGATGTTGTACGCGCGGGACCCGGTCTGCCGGGGAAACGGCAGCTCTTCCTGCTCGGGACCCGGCGTGACGATGACGGCAGCGGCCTTCCCGGCGGGCACGGACCAGGAGACCTCCTCGGGCATTTCCTGGGGAGCCCGGGCCTGCTCGGGGGCGGGGGGGTCGTGGCGCGCCGGGGGCTCCTCGTCTTCCACGGGCTCCACGGGTTCCACGGGCTCCTCCCGGGCGACCTCCACGGGTGCCTTCTTGATCGCCGGGGCGGCGGCAAGATCCCGCGCCGGCCCATCCACCACGACCGCCTCCACCACGTGCACCGCGGGGGCCGGCGGTGGCAGGGCGAGACCTCGGCGGGACGGGCGGGGGACCGCGACGACCACGGGTCCGCCGCGCGGAAGGGTGAGGAGAAAGATCGCCTCCAGCGCCAGCAGCAGGAACAGGAGCAGCGCGGACGGCACCACGCCGAAGGCATCCGCAATGGCCTGGGGCAGCGCCGAGGGAGACCTGGAGAGGATATGGAACAGGAGCGTCAGCGTGAGGAACGGGATGATGGACAGGATGAGCAGCAGCACGCGGCGGCGGCGGAACACGGGCGCCGCCAGGAGCGCCGCGCAAGCGCCGAGGTAGAGGGGAATGAAGAAGCCGGCCCAGGAAAACGCGTCCAGCAGGAACCCGCCCACCGCGCCCGCCGGACCCGGCGCTTCGGCCACGCGGAGCACCAGGGACACGCCGCAGGCCAGCGCCAGCCCGGCACAAGAAAAGACCAGGACGATGATCGCAGGACCACGACCGCCGCGGGAAGCGGAAGACGCGGTCTTCCTGCCGAGATCAGCCACGAGACCCCCCGCCCCTAGTATCGGCCCCGGGGGGCGCGAATTGAGGCTGGATCAGGAACGGGACCGGCGGTACTCTGTAGCAAGGAACATGAGCACGCGAATGCACTGCCACGCGGCATGCGCCCCCGCGCCCCGCGCGTACCTCCTGCCGGCGGTGATCCTCCTTGCAGCCCTCGGCGCCGCCCCGGTCCCGGCGCAGGGCGTGGAAAACGGCAGGGTCCAGAACTCCATCGACGTGATCCACGCCCTCATCGCCATGCCGGACTCCCAGGTGCCGGCGGCGCTGATGCGCCATGCCTACGGCATCGCGATAATCCCCCGTGTCCAGCGCGTGAGCTTCATCGTGGGAATCCAGCGCGGACGCGGCGTCCTGGTGACGCGCGGCCCGGATGGCACGTGGAGCCGCCCGCTGTTCATCTCCCTGAGCGGCGGCAGCGTGGGCTGGCAGGCCGGGGTGCAGTCGGCGGACATCGTGCTGTTCTTCCGTACCCGTGACAGCGTCCAGGAAATCCTGCGCGGCGGCTCCACGCTCGGGGTCACGGCCTCCATCGCCGCGGGATCGGTGGGCCGCGATGCATCGGCGGTGACGGATGCCGACCTCCAGGCCGAGGTCTACTCGTACTCGCGCACGCGCGGCATTTTCGCGGGCGTGGCGGTCCAGGGCGGCGTGGTGGCCATCGACTACGACGCGAACGCCGCATATTATGGTAAGGAAATCACGCGGGCAGACCAGGTCTTCCAGGGAACGGGCCTCGCGGATCCGCCGTCGGCCGTGCAGCTTCGCCGCGAAATCGAGGGGTACGAGAGGGCGCTGAAAGGCCCCTGAGGCCGGCCCGGGCGCGCGCAGACCGCCGCGCCTCCGCAAGATCCCGCGCTCGTTTTCGTTCTCTCCCGCAACGTCCGATCGAAAGAGGAGGAACTGCCATGATCGATGCCTTCTATGCGTGGGTCAACCACCTGGGCTTCACCGACCCGCTGCACGCCCCGGTCACCCACGTGCCCATCGGCCTGGTGATCGGCGCGTTCCTGTTCTTCCTGGTAGCGGTGATCTTCAACCGCAAGAGCCTCGTGCTCACCGCGCGGCACGTGTCGATCCTCGCCTTCATCTTCGTCTTCCCCACCATCCTGCTGGGCGTGATGGACTGGCTCCATTTCTTCAAGGGAGCGATGGTGGCCCCGATCAAGTACAAGATGGTATTGGCCAGCGCGGTGCTGCTGCTGCTGGCCGCGGGCATCATCATTGGCAGCGAGCTGAAGGTGCGGACATGGCCGCTGATGGTGATCTACGCGCTGGGCGTGGTGTGCGTGGTAGGCCTGGGCTGGTTCGGGGGCAAGCTGGTGTACGGCGGGTTCTCGCCGTCTTCCGCGGCGCCGTCCGAAGTGTCGTCCAACGCCCCGGCGGCGCCGTCTTCTCCCGTGGCGCTCGGGCAGCGGGTGTTCTCCTCCAATTGCTCGGCCTGTCACCCCGGTGGCGGCAACGCCATCGTGGCCCAGCTCCCGCTGAAGAGCTCGAAGAAGCTCGCCTCCGAGGCGACCTTTGTTTCCTTCATCCGGTCTCCGAAGATGCCGGACGGCACGCAGGGCGAGATGCCGCCGTTCCCGGCGGACCAGCTCTCGGACAAGCAGGCTTCCGCGCTCTACGCGTACGTCCAGTCCATGATCCCGGCCTGGAAGTAGGCCTCCACGGGCGCCGCGGCCCGCGCCGAGGCGCGCCGACCTTTCTCCGCGCCCTCCTTTTTTCCCCCGGAATTTGTGGTCGAACCCTCCCCGCACCATTATTTTGAGCCTGTAACCTTCAGGAGGGTCTGACGAATGGCTTCTCACGCGGAGTCCGCGGGGCACCACGCGGAACATCCCTGGTACATGAATGCAGACGGCACGCGCGCGAGGCTCAAGGACTTCCTGACCTCGACCAACCACAAGCGGGTGGGAATTCTCTACGGGTCGGCGATCCTCACCTTCTTCACCGTCGCGGTCATCCTGGGCGTCCTCATGCGCATCCAGATGCTGTCCCCGGACAGCAAGTTCATGACGGGACAGACCTACAACGCCATGTTCACGCTCCACGGGATCATCATGATCTTCATGGTGGTCATCCCCGGTATCCCGACGGTCTTCGGCAACTTCTTCATGCCCATCCTCATCGGTGGGAACGACGTGTCCTTCCCGCGGCTGAACCTGTTCTCGTGGTACCTGTACATGCTGGGCGCCCTGGTGGCGCTCTCCTCCCTGGTATTCGGAAGCGGCCCGGTGGACACCGGGTGGACCTTCTACGTGCCCTACAGCCTCAGCAGCACGGTGAACGCACCGCTGGCGGTCACCGGGGTCTTCCTGCTGGGAATGTCGTCCATGGTCACGGGCCTGAACTTCGTGACCACCGTGCACCAGCACCGCGCGCCCGGCATGACGTTCGGGCGGCTGCCGCTGTCGGTATGGGGCATCTACTCCACCGCGTGGATCCAGGTGCTGGCCACCCCCATCATCGGGATCACCCTGTTGTTGATCATGGTGGAGCGGATCTTCGGCATCGGCGTTTTTGATGCCTCCAAGGGCGGGGATCCCATCCTGTACCAGCACCTGTTCTGGATCTACTCCCACCCCGCGGTCTACATCATGATCCTCCCCGCGATGGGCATCATCTCCGACCTTTTCCCGGTGTTCTCCCAGAAGAACATCTGGGGATACAAGACCATCGCGTTCTCCAGTCTGGCCATCGCGAGCGTGGGCTCGCTGGTATGGGCGCACCACATGTACGTCAGCGGCCAGAGCGACACGGCGAGCATCCTCTTCTCCTTCCTGACGTTCCTCGTGGCCGTGCCCAGCGCCATCAAGATCTTCAACTGGGTGGCCACCATGTACAAGGGCTCGGTCAAGGTGGACCCGCCGTTCCTGTACGCGCTGGGGTTCGTTGCCCTGTTCTCCATCGGGGGACTCACGGGGCTGGTGCTCGGCGCCCTGTCCACGGACGTGCACACCCACGACACGTATTTCGTGGTCGGGCACTTCCACTACGTGATCTTCGGCGGCATGGGATTCGGGCTTTTCGCGGCCATCCACTACTGGTTCCCCAAGATGTTCGGGAGGACGTACAACCACAAGTTCGCCACGGTGGCCTTCATCGTCCTGTTCGTGGGATTCAACGTCTTCTACATGACGCTGCTCATCCTGGGCTGGGCCGGCATGCCGCGGCGCTACTACTCCTACCTCCCCAAGTACACGGACCTGCAGGTCATCGCCACCGTGGGCTCCTGGATCATGGTGTCCGGCCTGGCCATGATGGCCGGCAACCTCGTCTACGGAGCGCTCCGCGGGAAGAAGGCCACCCAGAACCCGTGGGGCGGGGCCACGCTGGAGTGGACGCTCTCCTCTCCGCCTCCGCTCGAGAACTGGGAAGAGGATCATCCGCCCACCATCACGCAGGGCCCCTACGTGTTCAACGGGAACGGGAAACACCCCGCGCCGGGCAACGGCTCCTCCGGGGAAGGGGCGGCGGCCGCCACCGGCAGCCCGGCCCGCCGCGGCAGTCAGAAGAAAGGACACTGAAACTCCCATGGCGAGTGAAGCTCACGTGGAAATGACCGTTCGCGACAGGAAGGTCTTCTCGCGGGTGGGGATGTGGCTGTTCATCCTCTCGGAGATCCTCATCTTCGGCGGCCTGTTCCTCCTGTACTCCATGTACCGCGCCAAGCACCCCGCGGACTTCCATGCAGGGTCGATGGAGCTCAGCCGCTTCGACGGCACGTTGAACACCATCGTCCTGCTCACCTCCAGCCTCACGGCCGCCCTCGCGGTGTACTCCATGCAGGAGCTGGACAAGTGGAAGCACACGGCCTGGTACCTCGCGGCCACGATCGCGTGCGGGTTCACGTTCCTCGTCGTGAAGACCTTCGAGTGGGGCGCCAAGTTCGAGCACGGGCTGTACCCGCGCGCGGCGGTCCTGGACGCCCGGCCTCACGGGGAGATCCTGTACTTCGGCCTGTACTTCACCATGACGGGGCTGCACGCCTTTCACGTCATCATCGGGATGGTCGTGCTGGCCTTCGTGTTGAACTTCGTCGTCCGTCGGAAGATCACGCACGAGCGCAACGCCATCCTGGAAAACGGCGTGCTGTACTGGCACCTCGTGGACGTGATCTGGATCTTCCTGTTCCCCCTGTTCTACCTGATTTCGTAGGAGACCAAAGGTGACGCACTCCGAATCCCACACACGGACCCACCACCTGCGCTACGTCGGCATCTGGGCCGCGCTGATCGCCCTCACCATCCTCACCGTCACCACGGCGAGCCTCAACGTGGGGCGCATCGGGATCATCATCGTCCTGGCCATCGCGGCCGCCAAGTCGACCCTCGTGCTCCTGTGGTTCATGCACCTGAGCACGGAGAAGCGGCTGATCCTGAAGCTGCTGGTGCCCATCGCGCTGTGCGTGCTGGCAATCTTCATCGGCCTCACGTACACCGACGTGCTGTACCGATAGGGGGACCGGATGTACACCTCCACTACGGGAGCGGTGGATGAGACGTTCACCGCGATCATCGCCTTGTGCATCCTGCTGTTCGTGGCAATCCTGTTCTTCCTGGTCTTTTTCATCATCCGCTACC
>Ga0335069_10003387_pt1 | contig 24117 bp, 17 predicted proteins | sample Lox_Sample_11_FD_206714 | JGI IMG/M metagenome (GOLD analysis project Ga0335069, IMG submission 206714) | Soil microbial communities from Loxahatchee National Wildlife Refuge, Florida, United States - Lox_Sample_1.1 | ecosystem: Environmental > Terrestrial > Soil > Wetlands | place: USA... | reverse complement strand
CTCGACGCTGATTTATCGCGGCAAGCACAATGTCACAGCCGGCGGCGAGTTTCGCAAGCAGGAGTATAACGAGCTTTCGCAGCAGAACCCGCGTGGGACCTTTGGATTCACGGGAGCAGCGACGGGCGGCGCCACGCCCAGTCTGGCCTCCGGATCGGATTTCGCCGATTTCCTGATCGGGATTCCCGATACCAGCAGCATCGCATTCGGGAACGCGGATAAGTATTTGCGCGAGTCGGTCTACTCGCTCTACTTCACCGACGATTGGCGGGTGCTTCCGATCCTGACCATCAATGCGGGCGGACGTTGGGACTACAGCGCACCGATGACGGAGTTGAAAGGCCGCCTGGTGAATATCGATGCGGGGAATGGCTTCACCGCGGTGGCGCCGGTACTCGGTAGCGATCCCGTCGGTTCGGTGAGCGGGCAACATTATCCGTCGTCGCTCATCCGGCCAGTGAAGACGATGTTCCAGCCGCGCGTTGGGGTTACGTGGCGCCCGATTCCGGCGTCGACCATCGTCATTCGCGGAGGATACGGAATCTATCCCGACACGTCGGTGTACCAGGCGATTGTGCTGCAGATGGCGCAGCAGGCGCCGTTGTCGAAGAGCGTGACCGTCGAGAACAGCACATCGTGTCCGCAGTCGCTCGCTACCGGGTTTACGCCGTGCTCGTCAGTGACCAGCGACGTGTTTGGGATTGATCCGAATTTTCGCATCGGCTACGCGCAAAGCTGGAACCTGGGCATCCAGCGCGATATGCCGTTTGCCATGCAGATGACAGTGATGTACCTGGGCACGAAAGGCACTCACGGTCCGCAGGAGATTCTGCCCAACAGCTATCCGCTGGGCGAGGCAAACCCATGCCCAACCTGTCCTTCGGGATTTATCTACGAAAGCTCCGGCGGGAATTCGATCCGCCACGCGGGACAACTGCAACTGCGCCGGAGGCTGCGCGGCGGGTTCGCCGCGTCGCTGGCATACACTTACGCCAAGTCGATCGACGACGATGCCTACCTCGGCGGGCAGGGACACACGCAGGCGAGCACCAACGGGCAGGCGCAGTCGGCGAGCCTGACGACGCCCGCTGCCGCAGTTGCGCAGAACTGGCTCGATCCCCGTGCCGAGCGATCGCTCTCGAGTTTCGATCAGCGAAATCTGCTGACGGTGCAGGCGCAGTACACCACAGGACAAGGCCTGGAGGGTGGAACACTGCTGGGCGGATGGCGCGGCCGGGCGCTGAAGGAGTGGACGATACAGAGTAATTTCTCATATGGCTCGGGCCTGCCGGAGACTCCGATCTATCCTGCGGCGGTTCCGGGAACCGGATTCACCGGAGTCATCCGCCCCGACCTGACTGGAGCGCCCATCTATCTGACGAGCGGCAATGCACACCTGAATGTGGCGGCTTTTGGCCCGCCCGTGGCTGGGCAGTGGGGTACGGCGGGAAGAGATTCGGTGACGGGCCCGGATCAGCTGACTTTGAACGGCCAGCTCGCGCGTACGTTCCGGCCGCACGGAAAGCTCTATCTCGATGTAACCATCAATGCGACGAATGTATTGAATCACGCTGCGTTCACAAGCTGGAACAACTATCTATCGAGCACGCAGTTCGGCCTGCCCCTGGCGGCGGGCGGTATGCGCGACCTGGACATGGCGTTTCATCTGAGGTTCTGATGATGCGAAGGCTGAGCGTTCTCGTTCTTTTGCTCGCGGCTGCGGCCGCGGGACCAGTGGCGCAGCAGGTCGGCCAGAACAAGGGGCCGGGAGAAACGCAAGGTTTTACGCTCACGGTCAAGTCGCAGCTGGTGATTGAAGCTGTCGAAGTGAAAGACAAGCAGGGCAACGCTGTTCGCGGGCTCACGGCGAAAGACTTCACGCTTTCAGAGGATGGCGCTCCGCAGACGATTCGGTATTGCGAGCCACAGGATCTTGCCGAGATTGCCAAACCACTGCCGCCCGAAACACCCGCGACCGAAGATGTTAAGGTCTACAACCGGCTGGCTCTGACGCAGATTGCGCCGGAGACAATGGAGGACGAACGCTACAAGAATCACCGGTTACTGGCGCTTTACTTCGATATGACGTCGCTGCCGCCACCGGATGAGATGCGGGCGCTGACGGCAGCGGAGCAGTTTGTGCGCTCGCAACTGACCACGGTAGATCTGGTGTCGATCATGCGCTACAACGGGGGAGCAGTGCAGATCCTGCAGGATTTCACCTCGGATCGCAACCGGCTGCTCTCCATTCTGGAAACGATGGTCGTGGGCGAGGGCCAGGGATCCGCGGATACCACTGACGACGCCAGCAGCACCGATACGGGCGCGGCTTTCGGGCAGGACGACAGCGAGTTCAACGTATTCAACACCGACCGCCAGCTTTCCGCGTTGCAGACCGCGGCATCCATGCTGGGCCACGTGAACGAGAAGAAGGCGCTGATCTATTTTGCCAGCGGACTGCATCTTAACGGCATCGATAACCAGGCCCAGATGCACGCCACCGCGGATGCGGCGATCAAGGCCGGCGTGGCGATCTGGACTGTGGACGCGCGCGGGCTGGTGGCGCAGGCGCCCTTGGGCGATGCCACCCGCGGCTCGCAGGGTAACCAGGCCATTTACAACGGAGCCGCGGCGTTGGCTGTGACGGCCAATTTCCAGCAGTCGCAGGACACACTGTATGCGCTGGCGGGCGACACCGGCGGCAAGGCGTTTCTCGACAACAACGATCTCGCGCGCGGCATCGAGCAGGCCCAGCAGGCGATCTCTGATTACTACATTCTGGGTTACTACACTACGAATACCGACCCCAACGGGAAGTTTCGGCGGATTCGCATCTCGCTGAACGGCAATCAGGATGCAAAGCTCGAGTATCGCCAGGGCTACTTCGCTGACAAGGTGTTTTCAAAGTTCAACGACGTCGACCGCGAGCGCCAGCTTGAAGATGCGTTGATGCTTGAGGACCCAATCACGGATTTGACCATCGCCATGGAGATTGATTACTTCCAGTTGAATCGCGCCGAGTATTTTGTGCCCATCGTGGTTAAGATTCCAGGCCGCGAATTGGCGCTCGCCAAACGCGGCGGCGCCGAGCATACGCTGATCGATTTTGTCGGCGAGATCAAGGACCTTGTCGGCGGAACGACGGTTTCGAATGTGCGCGACAACGTGAATATCAAACTGTCAGACGCCACGGCGCAGGAACTCCTGAAGCGCCCGATCGAATACGACACCGGGTTCACGCTGCTTCCCGGGAAGTATTCGATCAAGTTTCTGGCGCGCGATGACGAGACAGGCCGCATCGGAACCTATCAGACGACCTTTGTGATTCCCAATCTTAACAAGGAAGAGAAACGCATTCCGCTGAGCGCAGTGGTTCTGAGCAGCCAGCGTGTCGAACTGAAAGACGCGATCTACGACGCTTCCAAGGCGAAGGACCGCGCCAAAGACGAGGCGGTCAATCCGTTGGTGCAGGATGGCAAGAAGTTCATTCCCAGCGTGACGCGCGTCTTCGGCAGCGGGAAGCAGATCTACGTTTACTTCCAGGCCTACAAGCAACAGGCGCTTGCATCATCGCAGCCTGGGAACGGGCCTTCCGGCGGGCAGAAATCGACTCCGCCGAATCCACAGCCGCTGTTTGCGTTTGTCACTCTCTACAAAGGTGGAACGAAGCTCTTCGAGACGTCGCCTAAATCGATTTCACCCAGTGCCACGAGCCGGCTGGGGACGATGCCTTTGACCTTCGACCTGGGTGTCGACAAGCTGCCGCGCGGCGAGTACGACTGCCAGGTCACCATCCTCGATCCTTCGGCGCAGAAAGCGGCGTTCTGGCACGCGCCCATCAAGCTCGTGCAATAGAAACAGGTAACATTCGGACGAGGTGACGAGCGGGCGAGAAGCATGAGGCGCGCAGCAGGGAATAGAGCTCCGCTAGGATAGGACAAGAAGGAGATTTTTTCATGTCCGCGTCCGTTTACGATATTCCCCTCAAGAAGATCAACGGTGACGCAGGCTCGCTGGGTGAGTTCAAGGGCAAGGTTGTGCTGGTGGTCAACGTCGCCTCGAAATGCGGACTGACGCCGCAATATGAGGGATTGGAGAAGCTGTATGAACGGCTCGGCCCAGAAGGCTTGGTCGTTGCCGGGTTTCCCGCCAACGATTTCAAGGCTCAGGAGCCGGGAACCAACGACGAGATTCAGAGCTTCTGCACGCTGAATTACGGTGTGAAGTTTCCGCTGTTCAGCAAGATCACTGTTACGGGCCCGCAAAAACATCCACTGTACGCGGCCCTCATTGCCGCTCAGCCTGCGGCGCTGTCGGTGAACGAACCGTCGTGGCGTGAAAAGCTGAGCGGATGGGGTATCGCGACGCTGCCTGAGCCTGAGCTGCTCTGGAACTTCGAGAAGTTTCTCTTGAGCCGTCACGGAGAAGTCGTGATGCGCTTTGCACCGGATACAACCGCCGACGCGCCGGAGCTGGTGGAAGCGATCGAGGCAGAGCTGAAGAAAGCCTAGCGAGTCTCGAGAACGGTCGCATAAATCCTGTTTTGGAAGGGCACGGCAAAAGGCGAAATTGAAAACAAATAAGTTATTGATTTTTCAATAGGCAGAATGGGCAGGATAGGCGAGATGCACGTGCCGAAACTTCTCAATTTCTGACCGCCAATCCAGCTGCGTCTCACCACATGTCCCCATGCGGGATTACGATCAGGTGCGGTTTCGCGACATTGAGCGGCGAACCGTCCTTCGTGAAGTGCACCTGCACAACATAATTCTGGCCGGCTTCTAAGGGAAAACTGCCAACCTGCTTGTAGATGCTCTCCTTCGTGAATATGGAACCACAACAATCGCGCATGGAGCCCCATTCCACGATTCGTCCATCCTGCCATACCGTCCAGTCCGCACGAACTATCGGATCATCCTTTTCGCAATCCTTCCTATCGAGGCCGTTCGAGGTAGCTCCGACCATGCATTCCATTCGGCGAAACGGTAGAGGCTTTTCGACCTCAAGCATAATGTCGTACCACTGTGAGGGTTTCGTCACAGGAAATTCAGGCGTTCGGACTCTCCCAGCTGCAAGCGAGATTGGCATATACACGGCCGCATACTTCTGCGGGTACTTTTTGGGGTTTGGAACCACAAACGGAGCTACGCTGTTTGGCGGAAGAAGTTGCTCATTAGGGGGTTGCGGGCGGGGGCGTAATCGAGGTCCGCTGTTGTCGACCTCCTGAGCAGGGAGGGAGAGGACGCTACGCGAAAGGAACATAATCACGAAGAATGCCGTGACACGTGCGAAATTCATTACAGGAGCAGTCTACGCTGCTTCGACCGGTGATCTAGAAGCCATTATCGGAACCTCGGGGGGTGCGAATCACATCCCCATCGTGTTGCTGGCTATGCCGGAGTCTCATCCGCGGCAACGCGTGTATCAGGACACGACTTGCCGCAGAAGCCGCATAAACATTGGGCTTTTAGCCCCTGAGGGGAGCTCCTTCATCCCCTCAGACTATTTATGCGACCAGTTCTAGCGAGTCTCGAGGCGAATCACAGGCAAGCGCGACGGGCCTCGACAGCCACCCCCCGCGTCGGCCATTTATGCTCACGATATGGAGAAGGCCTCTTCGCCGACCGCCGCGAGCAATCAACTGGAAACCACCGCATCGTCGTATCTTCGCTCGGCTCGGCATCAGCCTGTGCACTGGCAGCCGTGGGGCGAGGCTGCTTTCGCGCGCGCCCAGGCTGAAGACAAGCCCATCCTGCTCGACATCGGCGCGGTGTGGTGCCACTGGTGTCATGTGATGGACCGGGAGTCGTACGAGGACCCTGAGGTTGCCAGGCTGATCAATCAGTATTTCGTTGCCGTGAAGGTCGATCGCGACGAGCGGCCCGACGTGGATGCTCGCTACCAGGCAGCGGTATCGGCGATCAGCGGTCAGGGAGGGTGGCCACTGACAGCGTTTCTTACCCCTGACGGCCGGCCGTATTTCGGTGGGACCTACATTCCGCGGGATGACCGCTACGGGCGGCCAGGAATCGGGCGGGTGCTGGTGGCCATGTGGAATGTGTGGCGTGATCGGCGCGACGAGGCCCTCGAAACCGCAGGCAGCGTGATGGCCGCGATCGAGCATAACGAAAGCTTTTCGGGCCGCGGGGGCTCGCTGAGCCTCGCGCTGGTCGACAAGATTGTCGGCTCGATCCTGTCTCAGTTCGATCCGCGCAACGGCGGCTTCGGATCGCAGCCCAAGTTTCCGCACCCCACGGCGCTTGACCTGCTGCTGCAGGCGTCCACACGGGGCAACGAGCGCGCGCGCGAGGCGTTCGTCGTGACGCTCGAGAAGATGGCGCGCGGCGGCGTCTACGACCAGCTTGCCGGCGGGTTTCACCGCTACAGCGTCGATGAGCATTGGGGAGTGCCGCACTTTGAAAAGATGCTCTACGACAATACGGAGCTTCTGCGCAACTACGTTCACGGATATCAAAGCCTGGTGCGCGAGGATTTTCTCGAAACGGCGCGCGAGATCATCGCGTGGCTCGATTCCACCATGACCGATCGTGAACATGGAGGTTTTTACGCATCGCAGGACGCCGACGTGGGGTTGGATGACGACGGCGACTACTTCACCTGGACGCTCGACGAGGCGCGAGCGGTGCTTTCACCCGAAGAACTCAAGTTTGCGGCGGAATACTGGGACATTCGCGAGCTGGGCGACATGCACCACAATCCGGCGAAAAATGTTCTGCATGTGAAGAAGTTACTCGCGGAGATCGCGGCTGAGTGGGGCTCGACACTGGAATCGGCGCGCGCCCGCCGTGATGCGATTCGAGCCAAACTGCTTGCCGCAAGACTTGAGCGTCCCACGCCGTTTATCGATCAAACGCTTTACACAGGTTGGAACGCCATGGCGGTGACGGCCTATCTTGAGGCGGCGCGGGTCCTGCGCGTCGCCGAGCCCCGCGAATTTGCACTACGCACGTTGGACCGGCTGCTCAAGGAAGCATGGGATGGCGACTCGACGCTGAAACATGTGATCGCCTACCCGGACGGGGTTGCGCCGGTTGAAACCGCTCCCGGCACGCTGGACGATTATGCGTTCACGGTCCATGCGTGCGTGGATGCGTGGCTGGCGAGCGGAGAGATGAAATACCACGATGCCGCGGAGAAGCTGGCAGACGCGATGATCGAACGATTTGCAGATCGGAACGGTGGCGGGTTTTACGACACCTCGCTCGACCTTGTGAGCGCCGCGCGACTTGGGGCACTCGCCGCCCGGAGGAAACCTCTTCAGGACGCTCCGACTCCTGCCGGAAATCCCACTGCGGCGGCTGCACTTCTGCGGCTCGAGGCGCTGAGCGGACGCATGCAATATCGCGAGATCGCAGAAGATACCCTGGCTGGTTTCGCCGGAATCGTGGAGCATTTCGGCCTCTATGCCGGCAGTTACGGCCTGGCTGCCGAACGCCTGCTGCTCGATCCAGTGCAGGTGGTGGTTGTGGGTTCAGGACAGGCGGCCGACCGACTTGAGGCTACCGCAATCGCGGGTTTCGCAGTGAATAAGACCGTCATCCGAGTCGCGCAAGAAAATCTGGTGGCCGGAGGTCTCCCTCAAGCTCTCGGTGAGACACTTCTACAGGTGCCGCCGCCAGGCTCGACGTGGTCGCTTGTATGCCGTGGCAGCAGCTGTCTGCCACCAATCACCGATTCGGAAGAATTACTAAAGTCACTCGCGCCGGCGCTTTGATTCCTCCTGAGGTTTTATCGCTAACTCTATTCAAATCCCATAAGATGCACCCATTGTGGGATTGAAAAAACCGCGCCGACGCCCCATAAGTAACATCACGGTGACTTGTATCCGGACACAAGTATGTGTGCGCCGATGGAGCGCCCGCATCGTGCTGGCCTGTCTGCTGTTGATCGCAGCGGGGGCCGGGGCGCAGAGGTACGTCTTCCAGGCCTACCGGCAGCCCGAGGGACTGAAGAACCTCTCGGTCAACACCATGACCATCGATCCGAAGGGATTCTTGTGGGTTGCAACAGAGAACGGCGTCTTCCGCTTTCTCGGATCGGGTTTTGAGCGATTTGGTACTGAGCAAGGAATCGCCGAGATCGACGTTCGCAGTCTGGTGGTGGATACAGACGGCTCCGTCTGGGCCGGAACCGAAGGCAACGTGTACCGCTGGGACGGTCATCGTTTCCAGGCTGCCGGAACGACACCCATCCACGTCCAGAATGAATTCAGCATGGCGATCGAAGACTCGCGTCGACTGCTGATCGTCGACCGCAAGCGTCTCTTCAGGCTGGAGCGCGATGCACAAGGAAGGATGTTGAGCTATACGCCGCTGTTCTCTGATGCGGCCATCGCAGCCCACCCGGGACTGGGCGACGTATCGAGCGTCAGCACAGTTAAAGAGCCGGGAAGCGGCGTCCAAATCTGGTTTGGCTGCGGCAAGGGACTCTGTTCATGGGCCGACCATCCCGCCGGAAGCCAGCCGAACTTCAACGATGTCGTTGAGTGGGGTCACAGCCGGAATCTGCCCGACGATCGCTGGGACGGCGTGCTTCTGGATCGGGCGGGCACACTGTGGGCCGGTGGCGCTTTCCACGTGGCGGCGTTACAGCGTGGATCGGCAAGCTTTATCGACCGCACCATTCCGGGGTCCGCGCCGAACAGCTCTCACAGCAGCCACGCCCCGATGATTGAAGACAGCGCTGGCGAGATCTTTGCGCCGGCGAATGCCGGGCTCGCACGCTGGAACGGCACAGCCTGGCAGTTCGTGAGGGGTGCGAACGGACTCCAGCTTACCAGCGAGGTTGTCGCCATGTCGTTCGACAAGGAAGGCGACTTGTGGCTTGGTGTGCGTGGTGAGGGAATCTCGAAGTGGGCCGGCTTCGGGCAGTGGGAGAGCTGGACTTCGGATCAAGGACTCCCCTCCGGAGTGATTTGGGAGGTTACGCCTTTCAGCGGAGACCGACTCCTCGCCGGAACCGATCAGGGACCGGCATGGGTCTCGAAGCAGACCGGAGCAGCGGGGCCGCTCTACCAGGGCCGGTGGTCTTTCGGCGAAGTCGATGCGATTGGTATGGATCAGGATGGAAGCCTCTGGGCAGGTACTCTTTCGGGTAGTGTGCTTCGCGTCGATCCCAAGAGCGGGCATGCCACCGAAGTGGCCAAGCTTCCGTCCACAATTCTTGTTGGAGTGCTGGATCACACGGGCAGATTGTTTCTCGGGACCAGGGACGGAGTATGGGTTCGCGATGGCCAGAGCGTAGGGTTCAAGAGGGTCGCCGCCGCCGAGGCCCTGATTCCCGCCCATTCGGAGTTTGACGCCGGATGCCTGGCGCCGAATGGCGACGTGTGGCTCTCGGCCCATAATCGCCTGCTGAGAGAGCAAAACAACGTCTGGACGGAGCCGCCCATCGACGGGTCACCGAAATTGCCGGGCGATCTGCTGGCGCTCTCCTGTGCCCAGGACGGTTCGATCTGGGCGACCGGCGAACAAGACGGTGTCTGGCGGTTCACGCCGCACGGAAACCGGTTACAAGGATGGCAACTGCAGATTCCTCTCGGGCTTCAATCTCTCGCTCCACTAGCCATTCTCAGCGACCACCGCGGCTGGATATGGCTGGGGACCGACCTCGGAGTGCTGGCCTGGAATGGTCATGAGTGGAGGCACCTGACGAGGGAGTCTGGGCTGATGTGGAACGATGTCGATCAAAATGCGTTGACCGAGGACCAGGACGGTTCGTTGTGGATCGGCACCAGCGGCGGCCTGTCGCACCTTCTGCATCCGGAGCGCGTCTTCGATGCGCAACCCATCAGCATCTCGATCACCGGAGTTGAGCGCAACGGCAAGACGCTGAGCGGCGACGCCGACCTGGTGATGCGGTGGGCGAAAGAGCCGCTGGAGATTCAGATCTCTTCGCCTACGATGCGGAATCGCAGTGAGTTGGTCTTCCAGTATCAGATGAGCGGACTCGACAGCGACTGGATCAACTCGCAGAATGGCGAAGCGGCGTTCTACGGGTTGCCACCTGGTGATTACTTGTTCAGTGCGCGCGCGGTGAATCAGGCGCTTAACGCGGTCTCGGAGACGCAGAAGATCCACATTTCGGTCTTGCCTCCGTGGTGGAGATCGACCTGGATGATAACCCTTGGGGCATTTGCCACGCTGCTGCTGCTCTGGGCCAGCCATCGCTGGTATGAGGGGCACTTGCTGGCGCGAAGCAGGGAGCTTGAAGCGTTGGTGGCAGAACGCACCCGCGAAGTCGAGGCCAGCCGCGCACAGCTGCGAATCCAGGCCAGCCACGATGAGCTGACCGGAATGCTGAATCGCAAGGCAATTCTCGCCGCTCTTGAATCGGAGATGAAGCGCGCGGTGCGCGATTCAACCACCGTCGCAGTCGCCCTGGTAGACATCGACCATTTCAAGCAGATCAACGATGTGTGCGGGCACCTGGCCGGGGACGCGGCTCTGCGCCGGTTTGCCGACGCCGTGCGCCATGTGATCCGTTCCTACGATCACGCAGGCCGCTATGGTGGAGAAGAGTTCCTCCTGGTTCTAAGCCGCATCCCGCTGCCGGAGATCAAAGCGCGCCTCAACAATCTGCAGCGCGCGATCTCCAATATCTCGTTCCAATGCAAGGACAATGAATTCAATATCAACTGCAGCGTCGGTGTCGCGGTTTACGATTTGTCGAACCACCTTTGCACTCTTGAATCGCTGCTTTCGGCCGCCGATCAGTCCCTCTATAAGGCCAAAGCTTCAGGCCGAAACTGTGTGGTCTTCAGCGACGTGTGCTGGCCTGGCGCCGGCGCGAAAACAAACATGACGCCGATGCGCCAGCGACACGCTGCGATTAGCTAGCTGTTGAGGACATCCAGATTCGATCCGCATCATTCTCCCGAAAACGGGTTCGCATCGTGCGGCTTGAGTTGGGTAGGGTCGACCTTTGGTGACTCCTGGTGCTCCGGCTGGCGAGGGGAGCGCCGGTTCTCGCCGTCCGACTGTTGATTCACGCTGGTGCCTTCAAATGTGTAAAAGACGCGATTGGGATCTCCTGGCAGCACATGATCGTCTTCCAGCGCCATGCGCACGCGGCGTTGAAACTCGCGGATCGGCCCGTACTGCTGGGTCGCGCGCGTCTTGAAGACCACGGGAAAGATCATCTGCGACCCCTTGATTGCGTCGAGGCCAGGAACCTGCGGGTCCTGGTAAAAGATACCCTTGAACTGACTGCTGTTGCGCACATCCATGGCGATCTGGGTCAGCAGCTTCGTTACCTCGTCAGGATTTGCCGAGAAATCCACACTCACGTTGACAGTCGCCACGGAGAAGCCCGCACTTAGATTGGCCACTGTGGTGATTTGCGAGTTGGGAATCAAGTAGAGGGTTCCGTCGGCATCCCGGACCGAAGTCTTGCGCAGTGTCATGGCTTCGACGGTGCCAGAGAGGCCGGCGAGCCGCACCGTGTCGCCGATGTTGAACTGGCCCTCAACCAGGATCATGATTCCATTCAGCATGTCCTTGACGATGTTCTGAGCTGCCAGGCCTATGGCGACGCCGGCGATCCCGGCCGAAGCCAGCATCGGGCCCAGGTTGAAATCGAGTATGTTCAGGGCCTGCAGTGTGGCCAGCCCCCAGATCATTGCCAGCCCCGTGGCCCGGACGACACCGGCAAGAGTCTTGATCTGGCCGGCTCGTTCCGGTCCGGCTGCGTGCCGATCGGCCGCTCGTGTGATTTGAAAGGTAATGAGCCGAAGCAAGCGGCTGAATATAAAGGCGATGATGACGATCAGGAACAGCCGCGGCAGCTTGGCGTGGATAAACTCCTGGCTATCGGAGATCCACTCGTCAAGGACACGACCCAGGAACCGGCCTTCCTGGAAGATGCCCCATCGCATGATGTGAAAAAAAACTGCCGATAATGCAGACGGCAGCATGCAAAAACTCATCCTTCTAGTCTAGACTGGGCGCAGGAACCGCTGGAACCCGGAGCCGCCCTCCTATACTCCTCCGGGTGAGATGCATTTTGCGCCGGCGCAAGCTTCGATTAACAGTATGCGGTTCATGAATCTATTCAGGCCTGCGCGACCGCCGCAGAAGCGGTGGGCGTGGCTCTGTGTGCTGGCGGGTTGCGCCCTCATTTCCGTGAGCGCCTGGCTATTGAGCGCCGGTGCGAAATGGGCCCGCGCGCAAGATCCTGCTGCGCCGCCGCAATCTGCGAGCGCGCCTCCGAACCCATTGGCCCAGGCGCCGCAACAGGCTGTGGCGATGTCGCGAGACGCAGGCGCCGCGCAGCCACGAAAGCAGATCGACAGCGCTGCAACTTCCGCCCCGGCTCCCAATTCGGACGTTGGCTCAAACGCCGCGAACGACTCGCAGAAACAGATCGCGGACCAGTGCGCGCAGTTGCTGAAGATGGCGACCGCCCTGAAAACCGAGGTCGATAAGACGACGAAGGATACGCTTTCAGTCGCCGTGGTGCGGAAAGCCGGAGAGATCGAACAATTGGCGCGCAAGGTGCGCTCGGGCAAGGATTAAGTTCCATCATGCGGACAGTGGTTCAAATTCGAGCCGGCCATCGGGATCAATCTTCGGCTGTGGTGCCCGCGTGGGCTCGCAGCGCCGGGTTGGGATTCGCGATCGTTTTCGCTCTTGCCGGAACCGGGCGTTGCCAGTACGCTCAATCGCAGTCTGGACTTGGCGGGGCCTCGGGTGTCGGCGGGACCAATGGAATTCAAGGGCAGGCGGGCCAGGGTTTTGGACATCCGCAGGTGCCGGCCCTGGCAGGGGATCCGGATATCGATGCGGTGATGGCCGAACGTCGCATCCGCGCACTCAACTTGGAGCGCCAGAAGAGGATGGTTGCCGACACCAACAAGCTCCTGGCTCTGGCCAAGGAACTGAACGACGAAGTGGCCGCGGAGAAATCTGGATCGTTGAACGCCGAGCAGCTCCACAAGATCACTGAAATTGAAAAACTGGCGCGCAGCGTGCGAGAGAGAATGACTGCTGGAATGGTGGATGTGCCCGGATTCCCACCTCCCATGGCGCCCAATTTTCCGAGCCGCCCGGGACTCGGACCTCAGTGACTCGCGTCGACCCGAGGTAGGCTGCCCAGTGGTCGCCGCCAACCCTCGATCTCGATGCCAGAATGGCTTTGGGATTGTTACAATCAAGAGGGCAGCGCCCGTAGTTCGGTTCGGGGGTCGACCGGAATGGGATTGGCAATTTCGAGCGCTCGCGCGTCGGTTAGTTTTTCGACACCGGGCGAACTGACCGCTCAACAGCTCATCGAAATCTACCGGTTGATGTATCTTTCGCGGGCACTCGACGACCGCGAGATCCTTCTCAAGCGACAACAGAAAATCTTCTTCCAGGTTTCGGGTGCGGGCCACGAGGCTCTCGAATTGGGCGCGGCATTGGCGCTCAGGCCGGGCTACGACTGGTTCTTTCCGTACTATCGAGACCGGGCCCTGGTCCTCGGCCTCGGCTTTACGCCATCCGACATGATGCTGCAGGCCGTGGGCGCCGCTGACGACCCCTCGAGCGGCGGGCGCCAGATGCCTATGCATTGGAGTAGCCGCGCGCTGCACATTGTCAGTACTTCATCCTCGACGGCAACACAGTTGCTGCACGCTGTCGGATGTGCCGAGGCCGGCAGGTTCTTTAGCCGGCATCCCGAAGCTGCGACAAGGGCCGAAGGCGACTATCGCGCTTTCCACGAAGTGGAGTTCCACGGCGACGAAGTCGTGCTGGCCTGCGTCGGCGAGGGCTCGACATCGCAAGGGGAATTCTGGGAAGCGCTGAATACCGCCTCCAATCAAAAGCTGCCGGTCATTTTCTGCGTCGAAGACAACGGCTACGCGATCAGCGTCCCGGTCGAAGTAAATACGCCGGGAGGCAATATCTCGAGGCTGGTGGCGAATTTTCCGCATTTCCACTTCTCTGAAATTGACGGGAACGATCCCGTTGTCAGTCTTCGCGCTTTTCAGGAGGCGGCCGCGCATTGCCGGTCCGGCCTCGGACCAGCCCTGGTCCACGGGCATTGTGTGCGGCTCTATTCTCACTCGCTCAGCGACGACGACAAGCTGTATCGTGGCGTCGCCGAGCGTGAGGCCGACGCTCTTTGCGATCCCATCGCCAGGATGAGGACCCGTCTGGTGGGTGACGGGGTCATTTCGAGCGCAGAACTCGATGCGCTGGAACAAGCGATGCAGCAGGAGGCGGCGCAAGCTGCGGAGCTCGCGCTCGATGCTGCGCTGCCGGCGGTTAGCAGCATCGAGACTCATGTTTATTCCGAGGACCTCGATCCGACCCGCGCGGCATTTGCAACCGAGCAGGTGCAATCGGCGGCAAAGACAAACGGGACGGCCGCCGGCGGCGCACAGAAGGTGTCGTCCGGCGCCAAGACGATGGCAGACCTGATCAACGTTTGCCTGCGCGATGAGATGCGCCGGGACCCGCGCATTGTGATTTACGGCGAAGACGTTGCCGATGCCAGCCGCGATGGTGCCTTATCTGAAGTCAAGGGGAAGGGCGGAGTCTTCAAGCTGACTGCGGGGCTGCAAACCGAATTCGGCGGTGAGCGCGTCTTCAACTCGCCGCTCGCCGAAGCGAACATTGTAGGGCGCGCGGTCGGCTACGCGGTGAGGGGGATGAAGCCGGTTGTAGAAATTCAATTCTTTGATTATATTTGGCCGGCTATGCATCAGATTCGCAACGAGTTGTCGGTAATGCGCTGGCGTTCGAACGGTGCCTGGGCGGCTCCTGTTGTCATCCGGGTTCCGATTGGCGGATATCTCACCGGCGGCGCAATCTACCATTCGCAGTCAGGCGAGAGCATCTTTACGCATATCCCCGGGCTCCGCGTTGTGTTCCCGTCGAATGCACTCGACGCCAACGGGCTGCTGCGCACGGCCATTCGCTGCGACGATCCGGTTCTCTTTCTCGAGCACAAGCGGCTCTACCGCGAAACCTTCGGCCGCGCGGCCTATCCGGGGCCGGATTTTGCCATTCCCTTTGGCAAGGCCAAGGTTGTCCGGCCTGGAGCCGACCTGACGTTGGTGACTTATGGCGCGGTGGTGCCGCGTGCGCTGCAGGCGGCCCAGCAGGCGCAGCGCCAGCACGGAATCGAAGTCGAGATTCTCGATCTGCGCACTTTGAACCCCTACGATTGGGACGCCATCGCCGCATCCGTGCGCAAGACCAATCGCGTGATCGTGGCGTACGAAGACATGCTCAGCTGGGGCTACGGAGCTGAAATCGCAGCACGCATCGCAGATGAGCTTTTCGACCAGCTTGACGCCCCGGTGCGCCGCATCGGATCGATGGACACGTTCGTCGCCTATCAGCCGGTTCTGGAAGATGCCATTCTGCCCCAGCCGGAGAAGATCCTCAAAGCCATCGTTGACCTGAAGCGGTATTGAACGGGTTCTGGCGGGTCGATCGGGCAGACGTTGGACGGCTTGGTCCAGATACAATATTGAGATGGATTCAGGGGCCCAGCCGCATCAGCGCGGTAACCCTAGGGTAGAAGCCGGACGGCCGGCATGAGGAATTTCCTGCGCCTGCTGCGCTATGGCCTGCCGTTCACGCTGCAATGGCTCCCTGGCGTCATGCTGTCCTCGCTGGTGGGCGTTCTCGATGCCTTCCGCTTCCTGTTGCTGCAGCCGATCTTCGATCGCGTGCTGGCGCCGGACTCGCCCGAAGGGCCGATCCTGATCGGACTCGCCAAGTCAAAGTGGCACTTCGATTTGCGGCAAATTGTTCCGCACTTTCTTCATCTTCACAATGCCTGGGACGTGGTGGCCTTCGGGCTGGTAGTCTCAACCATCCTGAAAGGGCTTTGCGACTACCTCGGAACATACCTGGTGAATTATTCCGGCTTCGGCATGATCACCGATTTGCGCAACCATCTTTACGAGACCACCTTGCGCCGGTCGTCGAGTTTCTTCCACAAGCACCCCACCGGCACGATCCTTTCTACGCTGATCAACGACGTCGATCGCGTGCAGGTTGCGCTGAGTTCGGTGCTGGGCGACTTCCTGCAGCAGTTCTTCACATTTGTGGTCGCCATCGTTCTGGTCATCAACATTGGCGGATACCTGAGCTGGGCACTGGTGCTGTTCATTCCGGTGGTCGTGGCTTCGGCTCGCAGGATCGGGCGCGAAGTGCGTACGCGCACCCGCACCGGTCAGGACAAGCTGGCCGAGGTGCAGAATCTGCTGCACGAAACGGTGACCGGGAATCGCATTGTAAAGGCGTTCAACACGGAGTTGTGGGAGGTTCTGCGCTTCAAGAATGCTGCCAAGCGCCTGTTTCGCGCCAACCTGCGCAGCGTGCGCATCCAGTCGATCAGTTCGCCGCTGATGGACACCATAGGCGCCATTGCGATCGCCCTGATGCTCTGGGTTGGGCGCAGCGAGATCAAGAACGGTTACATGACGGTGGGTGTCTTTGCCGTGTTCCTGTTTCTGCTCTTCAAGCTCTACGATCCGTTGCGCCGGTTCGCGTTTTTCTACAACAGTTTTCAGCAGGCGATGGGCGCGTCGGCTTCCATCTTCATGTTTTTCGACGCTGAGGACGACGTGAAAGAGAGGTCGCGCGCTGCCACTCTCACTCGTTTTCGCCAGTCGATCAGGTTTGACGATGTGGGATTCTCCTACTCGACGGGCGAAGGCGAGCAGCAGATCCTGCATAACGTGAATCTTGAAGTGCACGCAGGAGAGGTGCTCGCCGTGGTCGGGCCCAGCGGCGCCGGCAAGTCGACGCTGGTAAACCTGATCCCGAGGTTCTTCGATGTCACTTCGGGCCGGATTCTGATCGACGGCCACGATCTGCGCGAACTCACGCTCGGCTCGTTGCGCCGCCAGGTTGCCCAGGTAACCCAGGAGACCATCTTGTTCAACGACACCGTGCGCGGCAACATCGCTTACGGTCAGCCGGAAACGAAGTCATCCGTCGTGGAACAGGCGGCGCGCAATGCACTGGCGCATGATTTCATCACCAATATGCCCGAGGGCTACGACACGGTGATTGGCGAAAAGGGGTTTCGCCTCTCTGGCGGCGAGAAACAGCGCATTGCGATCGCGCGCGCCATCTTGAAGAACGCCCCAATCCTGATCCTCGATGAAGCCACCTCCGCGCTGGACGCGGAAAGCGAATCGCTGGTCCAGGTGGCCCTGGCCAACCTGATGAAGGACCGCACCGTTCTGGTGATCGCGCATCGGCTTTCAACCATTCGCCGGGCGAACCGCATCGCTGTGCTCGAGTGCGGCCGCATCACGGCAATCGGCACCCACGACGATCTGCTCGTCTCCTCGCCGACTTATCAGAGGCTTTACCAGCTGCAGTTTATTGACATGCCGGAGTCCAATGGCGTGCATGCCACCGATCCGGCGGTGCAATACCTGCCGTTCGATGATCGTGCGGCGCTTGCCACGGGCGGGCAGGAGTAAGAATGGCGATCTTTTCGATGACCGGCTTTGCGCGCGTGCAGGCTCGCGTGCCGATGGGAGAGCAGGAGCAACTCAGCTATACGCTGACGATAAAAAGCGTCAATCACCGCTTTCTCGATTTGCAGTTCCGGTTGCCCCCCGGGCTGGACGCCTTGGAAATGGAGTTGCGCAAGGTTCTGAAAGAGAATTTGGTTCGCGGCCATGTGGACCTGACCCTTTCAGTTGACCGCAATGCGCAGACCAGGACCGGCTACAACCGCGACCTGATCGCCCTGTACCTCGCGGCATTCGATGCCGCACGGAGCGAGCACGGCTTGCACGGCCAGCCGGATTTGAATGCGGCGCTGCGCTTGCCCGGCGCACTGCAGGGCGAAGACCGCGGCAACAATGACCTGAGCGCCCTGGCCGCGAGCGTGCTGGAGCAGATACCCGGCCTGCTCGATCAACTGAAGACCATGCGTGCCCGCGAAGGCGAATCGCTCGAGGCGATCCTGCACGGCACGCTCGACCGCCTTGCAGCAGCGACGGCCAACGTGGCCGAACTGAGACCGGACGTCGAGCAGCGGTACCAGGAGAGGCTCGTCCAGCGCCTGGCTGCAGCGGTGGGGCCGGAGTTCAGTCAGCAAAGGATCCTGGAAGAAGTGGCCGTGCTCGTCGAGCGCAGCGATATTAGCGAAGAGCTGGCGCGCATGACCACCCACATCGGCCATTTTCGCGAACTGCTAAGCGCCGGAGGAGAAGCAGGCAAGAAGCTGGACTTTCTGCTTCAGGAGATGAACCGCGAGGCCAATACGCTGCTTTCAAAAACCGGCGGGATTGGGGGCAAGGGAACTCGCGTAACCGAGTTAGGACTGGCAATGAAGTCGGAGATCGAAAAGGCCAGAGAACAGATTCAGAATGTGGAATGAGAAAGACAGTCTCTCGTTGCTAGCTGCCAGCTTCTGGCTCGTGAGGTGCGAGGTGGACCATGCAGAAATGGCTGGGAGCTGGCGGCTAGGAGCTGGAAGCTCAAAGACAAGGAGAAGGTTTGGCAGGCATCCTATTTATCGTTTCGGCGCCATCCGGTTCGGGCAAGAGCACACTGGTGACCGAGCTTCGCAAACAAGTAAGCGGTGTAGACTTCGGCGTTTCATGGACCACGCGTCCCCCGCGCGGATCGGAGGAGGACGGGCGAGAGTACCACTTCACCACGCGCGAGGAGTTTGAACGGATGATCGGCGCGGGCATGTTCCTGGAGCACGCGGAGGTCTTCGGCAACCTGTACGGAACGGCGCGCGCATCGCTCGACGAGGCGCTTGCGGTAGGCCACGATCTGATGCTCGACATCGATGTGCAGGGCGCAGGGCAAGTGCGATCGAAGATGCCGGAGTCGGTGAGCATTTTTGTGCTGCCGCCGAATCCCAGGGAGCTTCGCACCAGGCTCCGCAATCGCAGCCGTGCCGAAGGCGTGGTGAACGAGGCTGAACTCTACCGTCGGCTAAGCGAGGCCAGCCGCGAGATTGAGAATTATCACGACTACGGTTATATTCTCGTTAACGACAGTCTTTCGCGGGCGGTTGCCCAGTTGGAAGCCATTGTGCAGGCTGAGCGCTACCATCGCAATGGTGAACCTATCGTTTTCCGTCCGCGCCGGACGTTGGAGGTCGCCGCAGCCTGCCTGCTGGCCAACTCGCAGGAGCGGATCAAGCCTGTGCTCGAGGCCTTCGGAATTGAAGGTTCTTCAGGACAGCAGAATCTTCCCTTTGGAGATGACGCGAATGACGATTGAGACCAATTTCGACTCAAACTACCGCAAGGTGTTAGTCGCAGCCAGACGGGCTCGCCAGATACAGAATGGCTCCCACGCTTTGATATCAACGCACTCCAATAAAGCCTGTCGCATCGCTCAGGAAGAGATCGCAGCCGGCAAGATCGCTTACGTAAAGAACGAAGTTGAGGTGACAAAGCCTCTCGTGGAAGGGCCGGCAGTCCCCATTTTGCTTAGCTAGATTCCTCGCCATTCGCGGATCACTGTTGCTCGTGGTGCCGCATGCTTTCCCCCTTGGCTTTCCAATTGGTTCTGTGCCGTGGAATATGACACACATGCGTGTCTGCGGAGTCTTGGCTTTCGCAAGCGGCGCGGTGAGAGTCCCGCGTCTTGCGCTGCCACATCGTGGCGCGCCGGTTCCCAGCATGGTTATCGGCCTGCCCGGCAACAGCGGCGCGGCAACCCTCAGCACGCCCACAAGCGTCTATGCGCAGACCGTGTAGCTGCCGACGAATGTGACCGAGGCCTACCTGGACGTGATCGCGCAAACACAACGCTGACGGCTACTTGTGCTACACCCGCAAGCTGACCTCGGTGGTCGACGGGGCTGATTGTCCAAGGAGCCGTTAGTAATTACTGCGGCTTGAGCAGCAGCAGCGCGGCACCGCGACGGGTTCCGCGCTGCAACTGTCTTAGGTGACGCGGCTTCGATCGCAGTGACCGCTGCAGTTGAGTACCGATGCTCACAAGGGTGGGTGCCGTGTGACCGGTCCACCTTCTCTTGTTCTAGAATTGACCTCATGAGAGTGACCGTGGGCGTCACCGGTGGCATAGCCGCTTACAAAGCGGCGGAACTGGTGCGCGAACTGCAGCGCCATGCAGTGGAAGTGCACGTAGTGATGACCGAAGCGGCTCAGAGATTCGTGCAGCCGCTGACGTTTGCAGCACTTACCGGGCACAAGGTCATCACCAGCCTGTGGGACGAGCCCGGCCTCGGCGAGGGCCAGGCCGAGCAGAGCGGCATCGATCACATCGCCGAAGCACAGTGGTGCGACGCGCTGGTGGTAGCTCCGGCAACAGCGAATACGCTGGCGAAATTCGCGCACGGCATCGCCGATGATTTTCTGTCGACGATGTACCTGGCGACGACGGCGCCGGTCGCGATCGCGCCGGCGATGAACGTGAATATGTGGAACCACGCGGCAACGCAAGCGAACCTGGCAACGTTGCGACAACGCGGAGTGCTTGTGGTAGAGCCGGGCACGGGTGACCTGGCCTGCGGCATGATTGGCGCCGGGCGCATGGCCGAACCGACAGATATCGCGGCAGCTGTCCTGGCCATGCTCGGGCGGCGCAACGACCTGGCCGGCGAAGTGGTCCTGGTGACAGCGGGTGGAACGCGTGAAGCGCTCGATCCGGTGCGCTTCATTGGCAACCGCTCCAGTGGAAAGATGGGCTATGCGCTTGCCGAGGCGGCGAGCAGCCGCGGCGCCAAAGTGATTCTCGTAAGTGGACCAACGAATCTGCACGCGCCGCCGCGCTGCGAACTGGTGAACGTGACGACCGCGCAGGAGATGCGCGACACGGTTCTTGGCCGCATGAAAGAGGCCACCTTGATCGTCAAGGCAGCGGCGGTGGCAGATTATCGTCCCGTCACTGTCTCTGCACAGAAACTCAAAAGAAGCGGCCCTTTGACTTTGGAATTGGCACCGACGGATGACATTCTCGCCGAAATAGCGCGCTGCCGCCGGCCGGGACAGCTGATCGTCGGATTTGCCGCCGAGACTGAGCACCTGATGGAAAACGGACGCGCCAAGCTTCTGCGTAAGGGCGCCGACGCCATCGTGGTGAACGATGTGGCGGGCCAGGGTGTGGGCATCGACGCGGATACGAATGCCGCGACATTCCTCACGCCATCCACATCGGTGGAAATGCCGGAAATGCCCAAGCGCCAGCTTGCCGACCGGATTCTCGACGAGATTCTGGCACTGCGCCGGCCCCGCTCCGTCGTGCTCGAGATGGACACTGAGGATCCGGGAAGCAAGAAATCCGCGCAGGATCGCGTTCTCGAAGAAAGCATCTTGACCGTGGCCTCGCGCCGGCCTCTGATTGTGGAGTGATCCGCTTGCCGCGCGCGCTCGATCCAGCAACACGCGACGCTCTGGCTGAGCGCATGCGTTTCTATCGCGACCTGGGACTTACCGAGTTCTATCGCAGACCTGTCACCGATTCATCCGAGGGTGCCACCGGTCTTGATCCTGAGACCGGGGCAGGGAAGGCGGCGATGCCTGTGGTTCATCCTGATGCCACATCCCCTGCAACCCAACCTAACTTCTTCCGAGAGGAACTCGCCATCAAATCCAGGAAAGAATTTGCTGCACCTCCGCAAGCGGCCGGAGTCGTACCCGTCGAGCAGCGCGCAGCCGCTCTCCAGATGATCCGCGACGACATCGGCGATTGCACCCGCTGCGCCCTGCACAAGGGCCGCCACTCCATCGTGTTTGCCGACGGCTCGCCTGCGGCGCGGCTGATGTTCGTGGGCGAGGGACCCGGCGCAGACGAGGATGCGCAAGGTCTCCCTTTCGTAGGCCGCGCCGGCCAACTGCTCAACAACATGATCGCAGCGATGGGGCTGAAGCGCGAGGAGTGCTACATCGCCAACATCGTCAAATGCCGTCCGCCGGGAAACCGCACGCCGGAGCCGGTCGAAGCGAACACCTGCTCACCGTTTCTCTTCCGCCAGATTGACATCGTGCGGCCGCAGGTGCTGGTGGCGCTGGGAGCGACAGCTGCGACGTATCTGCTGGGCGCGCGCCAGCCGCTGGCAGGCTTGCGGGGGCGGATTCACGCGTTCCGCGGCATGAGCCTCATCGTCACCTATCACCCGGCATTTCTGCTCCGCGATCCACGACAGAAGAAGGAGGCGTGGGCGGATTTGCAGATTGCGATGAAGGAGCTGGGACTGAAGGCGCCAAAGGGCAGAGAACTGCCAAAGTGATCAGTGGTCGGTTACCAGTGATCTGAAGAGAACCCGCCGATCAAGAGGATCCCTGACGACTAAGTTTGTCTCCACAGCGCCACGCCGCCGGTGATGCCGTCTTCATTCGACACAATCGACACATCGGGCGGGAGGTCAAAGTCGATCTTCTTGGTGTTGCCGCCGCCTAGGTAGAGGTGGTCCCAGTTGAACAGTTGCTGGGTCTGCACGATCACCTCCTGCACGAGCTTGTTCCAGCGCTTCCTGCCGTACTTGTCGAGGCCACGGCGGCCCACGTAGTCCTCGTAAGTCTTCGTCTTCCAGGGGTGGTGGGCGAGTTCGAGGCCTGCGCAGAGCCTGCCCTCGGTGAACAGCGATGAGCCCAGCCCCGTCCCGAGGGTAAGAACCAGTTCTACGCCGCGGCCTTTGACGGCCCCGTAACCCTGCACCGATGCGTCATTGGCGACCCGAACCGGTTTCCGCCAGCGTTTCGCGAGTTCCCGCTCCAGGGGAAAGTTCTTCCAGCGCGGGTTCAGGTTGACCGCGATGTAGGTTACTCCGTGCTTCACCACTCCGGGAAATCCGACCGAAACGCGATCGAACTTCGGCAGGTGTTCGCGAATCTGGTCGAGTACGCGCAGAACTGCGCGTGGTGTGGGTATCGCAGGCGTGGCGATGCGCTCACGCTCGCTGATTGGCTTTCCGGTTGCGGATAGCAGCATGGCTTTGATGGCCGAGCCGCCGATGTCGATGGCGAGAGTGACAGGACCGCTGCTACCACGCGCCGCCTTATGTCTGGAGGATGCAGATTTGGGTGTCATCAGGGGAAATTGTAGAACAGTGAGCGAGGCGAGATAGCCACCGGCCGCAAGAGCCCGTTGCCGGCGCTGGGCGGGGAGTGAGGGAGCAAGACGGAGAGCGGAGGACGCCGCGCAAACTACACTGATGTTTGCCCTCAATGCCCTCTTATTGTGAAGTCGCGCTGCCGGTACCGCTGGACCACACATTTACTTACGCGGTGCGTCCCGAGCAATCGCCGAAGCGCGGGGCGCGGGTGATTATTCCCTTCCGGAACGAGAAGCTGATCGGCGTGGTGACCGCCGTGGATGCGAAGGCGCCGGAGCGGGAAATTGAAGTGAAGTATCTCGAAGCGGTGCTCGATGAAGAGCCGCTCCTGGGCGAGCATCTTCTGGATTTGGCCGAGTGGACCGCGCAGTATTACCTGGCGCCGATCGGCGAGGTGTTGCGCGCCATGCTGCCGCTCTCGGCCGAGGTGCGGCGAACCGTTTACTACACGCTGACCGACTTGGGGCGGGATGTGCTGGCGAAGGCGATGGAGGAAGGCGCAGACGGCCGCTCAACTGACAACGAGGATACGGCTCCTGCGACTCGTTCGCTGTACGAAGCCGGTCAGGATGACAAAGGAAAACGGCGCAGCCGCAAAATTTCACGCGAGACGCAGGATGTGGAGCGGCGTGTTCTCGACCGGCTCAAGTCGGGTGAGCCGGTGAAGGTCTCTACATTGCGCACGGCGACTGCGGCATCGCTCCAGGTGCTGGCTGCCATGGTGCGCAAGAAGTGGATTGTGCGAGAAACCGCTGCAGCGGAACGCGATGCGCGGCGCATGGAGCGGTTTGCCGTGCTGGCTCCCGAGGTACGGCTGCCGGCCCTGACCCAGAAGCAGCAGGCGATTCTGGCTGAACTGGCGGCAAATGGGGGAGAGATGCCCCTGGCTGAGCTGCGCATGCACGGTCAGAGTTCATCAACGCTGCAAACTCTCGTGCGGCGCGAGCTGGTTCGGATCGAGGAGCGTCCGGTGGCCTTTCGTCTCGGAGGTCTGACTCCGGGAACCGAGCCAATCCACCTGAACCTTGCCCAGACCGGCGCGCTCCACACCCTCACCGATGCGCTGGGTGCGTTTCGTACTTTCTTGCTTTT
>Ga0335069_10003386_pt1 | contig 24119 bp, 30 predicted proteins | sample Lox_Sample_11_FD_206714 | JGI IMG/M metagenome (GOLD analysis project Ga0335069, IMG submission 206714) | Soil microbial communities from Loxahatchee National Wildlife Refuge, Florida, United States - Lox_Sample_1.1 | ecosystem: Environmental > Terrestrial > Soil > Wetlands | place: USA... | reverse complement strand
CCCAGGAGTCGCCCGCGGTCCGTAGCGAGGAGGGCGGCGGGGAGTCACTGCGATCAGTCATAACGCGACCATGGTACCCGCGTAGTTAGGCAAACTATACGCTTTGTGCGCGACTTCACTCCGCTGGAATCGACGCCGCGTGATTAGGCCTCCGGCCGCCAGAGCGCGCCTTCCATAAGCTGGTGCAACATATCGGTGACGGCCAGCATCTCTCCATAACTTCGGACATACCCGGCATAGAGGCCCACCCCGCACAGCACAACGATCAGTGTCTCGACCAAAGCGGAAGCGTCGATATCGGCGGCGACCTCGCGATGCGCGATCGCGTCATTGACGGCCGACGTCAGAAATTCCCGGCTAATTGTCACCGAATCGTTTCCGAATCGCCTCAATTCGGGATGACGTTGCGATTCCAGCACGGCGGTGACCAAAAATGCCGACACCGACGGATTGTCCGAATTCGCGCGCACCGCGGCGGAGATGAAAGCCTTAAGCCGCGCCACCAGAGTGGTCTCGTGCTCCGCCTGGCGGATGCCGGCGCCGATGACGAGGTCGTTGGTTTGCTCCAACACTTCCCGGTACAGCGTTCGTTTGCTGGAGAAGTAGTGGTTGATCGCCGGCCGGGTCAGGTCGGCCCGGGCCGCCATCGCCTGGAAAGTTGCACCGTCGTAGCCACGCTCGCTAAATACCAGTCGAGCGGCTTGCATAATGCGTTGACGAGTCTCGTCTGCCTTGGCGGCAGGGGGCGTCCTGGCCTGCGACTCGCCCCTGATGACATTGCTAAAGTGTGCCACCGCCGTGGTGTGGCATTAGCGCGTTTGGCGGAATGCTGCCGAACTTTCCGGCTTGGTAGTCCTGCAGCGCCTCGATCAATTCAGACCGTGAGTTCATCACGAAAGGCCCGTAATGGAATACCGGCTCGCGAATGGGCTGCCCACCGAGCAGCAGCACATCAATGGCGTTGGTGCGGCGCGACTCCTGGACCGGGTGCGCACCCACGGTGATCCGGTCGCCGGGCCCCAGGACGGCCAACTGGCCTTGGTGGATCGGATGGTTGACCGGACCGACGTATCCGTTGCCGGACAACACATACAGCAGCGCGTTGAAATCGCGCCGCCACGGAATGTTGAGCCGGGCGCCATTCTCGATCGTCGCGTGTGCAAGCGCGATCGGCGTGTGCGTGACACCGGGTCCCTGGTGGCCGTCGATGTCACCGGCGATGATGCGGACCAAAGCTCCGCCGTCATCGGAGGCAAGCAACTTGACGTCGTCGCCTTCGATGGTCTGGTACCTCGGTGGCGCGAACTTGTTCTTTTTCGGCAGATTCACCCACAGCTGGATGCCGTGGAAGAGTCCGCCGCTGTCGACCAGCTCGGCAGGGGGCGTCTCGATGTGCAGGATGCCCGAACCGGCCGTCATCCACTGCGTCGCGCCGTCGGTGATCAGGCCCCCGCCCCCGTGGGAGTCCTGGTGGGCGATCTTACCGTCGATCATGTAGGTCACCGTTTCGAAGCCGCGGTGCGGGTGCCAATCGGTGCCCCTCGGCTCTCCCGGTTGGTAGTCCACCGCGCCCATCTGGTCCATGTGCACAAAGGGATCCAATGCGGCGGTACTGATCCCCGCGAAAGCCCGGACGACGGGAAAGCCCTCTCCTTCGTAGCCTTGCGGGCCGGTGGTGATTGATCGGACCGGGCGCTCGGTGTCGGCGGGGCCGGCAGCGCGGACTCGCGGCAACGTCAAGGTGTCTGCGGTGACGGCGGGCATATTGGGACCTCCATATCGACGAACTACCCATATAACCGGACTGCAGTCCAGTTATTCCGGCTCTCGCCACGCAGCGGGTCCTCGGGCTGGTGCATAAGATGACGTGGTGCTCGGCGGACCGGTGCGACGGTCGCGGGTCAGGCGGTGAGCCAACCGGCGGATGACGAACCCCAGCCCCCGACGGCCCCGGCTGCCGCGGCCGGCGGGCGATTCGGGGCATCGATCCGGGCGTCGGGGTACCTGCAAAAGTGGTTGCTGCTCGGCCTAGCGATCGGGGTCATCGCCGGCCTTGGCGCCGTCGTGTTCTTTTTTGCTGAGATCCACCGCGGACTTCCTGCTCGGCTACCTGGCGGGCTACCACCTCCCGATGCCCGTCGGGGAGGGCGGCAGCCATGGATCCCCGGGCTTTCAGCGCCCGTGGGCGCTTCCGTTGGTGACGACGGGCGGGGCGCTGCTTTCGGCATTCATCGTGGCCAAGCTTGCCCCCGAGGCCTCAGGTCACGGCACCGACGAAGCCGACGCACCGGTTGTGCAGCTCACAGCGAACGGATGTGCTGCACCGGCAGCCGGGCCCCGCGGCGCGGTTCGTACGCCAGTCCACTCGCCTCGAGCAACCGGACGACTCGGTGCCGGTGCGGTCGCATCGGCTCGAGCAGCTCCAACATGACCGCGTCATCGACCGGGCGGCCCAGCAATGTCCAGCCGACCATCCTCGGGATGTGATAGTCACCCACCGACACGGCGTCGGCGTCGCCGAACGCTCGTTGCGCCGTCTCGGCGGCGGTCCACTCCCCGACGCCCGGCAACGACGTCAACGCCTCGCGGGCCTGCGCCGCCGGCCGCGCGGCCAGCCGTTCCAGCGAGGCGGCCCGTCGCGCGCAGGTCACCACCGTCCGTGCCCGTCCCAGGTCGACATTGGCACGATGGAATTCCCACGACGGAATGTGTCGCCACGCCTCGGCCGACGGCGGTACCCGCATGCTGGCCGGCGCCGGCCCCGGCGCCGGTGTGCCGTACTTGGACACCAGCAGCCGCCACGACCGGAAGGCGTCGGCGCCGGGCACCCGCTGCTCGATGACCGCCGGAATCAAAGCTTCCAGCACGAGCCCGGTGCGACCCAGCCGCAAATGCGGGACACGTCGGTGTGCGGCAGCAACCGTCGGGTCTCGCGGCACGAAGTCCGACGCGTCGTCCTTCAGACCCAGCATCGCCGGCAACGTCTCGATGAACTCTGCTGCGCCGCCACCCCACGCGACGCACTGGGCGGCGTTAAAGCCCGCGCGGGTGATCCGGGCGGCGACGGGTCCGGTGGGCAACAAGCTGGTCCGCCAGATCGCGCCGTCACCGGCAACCTGAAAGCACGGATCGCCGTGCCCCCGGCGCAGCGGCGCCAACGTGTGCCCGAAACTGGCCGGCCCGGGAAATGTGACCGTGCGCGCGCTCTTCACCTGATGACTCTCCGGACCGCTCTCATTGACCGTTGACAACGTCCCAAGTCAATATTGCGATGTGATGACGCCGTTCGATGACCCGCAGGGCGAACTGGCTTGGATGTTCTTGCAGAGTACGACCGAGGACGGCGACCTCGACGAGGGTTTCGCGCTACTCAGTGAAGACTTCACGTACTGGACCCTTTTCTCCCGCACCTCGTGCGACAAGGCGACGTTTCGTCGGGCGATCGAGCGACGCAAGAAGGACCTCGAGCTGACCATCGATTTGGTGCGCTGTGTCAACGAGGGCGAGACGGTGGTCGTGGAGGCACATGCCAGCGGCATCACCAACGGCGGGGTCAAATACGACAGCCCGTTCGTGTGCATCTTCGACACCCGCGAGGGACTCATCGTCTCGATGCGCCTGTACAGCGACACCCGGGCGCAAGAGGCCGCGCTGCCCGGGTGGACGCTCTATTGAGTTGACACGCTGATGTCGGCTTTGTTCGGGTAAAAGGCGACATGCCCGGCGATCGCCGCGACCGCCGGATAAGGCTGCTCGTAAGTCCAGATCACATCGTCAACGGTGTCACCGGCCGAGGTGGTCACGCTGTAGTAGCTGGCTTCGCCCTTGAAGGGGCAATACGTGCTGGTGTCGGTGCGGGTCAGCCGATCTTGCACCACGTCATCCATCGGGATGTATTGCACCACAGGCAAAGTGGCTTCTTGCAACGCCAAGGCCGCGGTGGTGTCGGCGATCAGCTCGCCGTTGACGCGAACCTGGACTCGCCCCTCGGTCGGTTCGATGGTGATGGGATGCCCAGCGCTGGGTTCCAGAATCTGGCGGTGCGCCATGACTGATACCTCCTCAGAAGATGCAGACAGCGATTGCAACACCGACCGGCGTCCAAGGCTTCCCTATTCGGCCGGGGCGGCGCTGCTCTTCTTCTGCGGGGTCTTCATCGCGGCCCAGAACCGCGCCGCCTCGCGGATGGATTCGTCGACCGGGCGCGGCTGCCAGCCCAACTCGCGGACCGCCTTGCTGTGGTCGACCGGGGCTTCGGCGCGCATCATGCGCACCGACGCGAGGCTGAGTTCGGCGTCTTTTCCGGTCAGCCGTGCGCGCACGCTGCCCAGCGCGCCGAGGCCATACAACACCGGTAGCGAAATCGAGCGCCGCGGCGGCGGCACACCGGCTTCATCCGCCGCGATCCGCACCACCTCGCTCAGCGCCATCATCCGCTCGGAGATGAGGTAGCGCTCGCCGATGCGCCCGCGTTCGGCGGCCAGGATCATCGCCCGGGCGGCATCGTCGACGCCGACGACTTCCAGCTGGATGCCGTCCATCAGGAAGGGCAGTTTGCCGAAGACGGCGCCGGCGATGAATGCCCCGTGTGGGGTGCGGCCCCAGTCGCCGCTGCCGTAAGTCGTTGAGACGCACATCGCTACGGCGGGCAGCTGGGCCTCCGCCACGTACCGCATCACCAAGTTTTCGGCCTGAACCCGCGATTCGACGTAGGGAGTCAGTCGCCGGGAGCTGATGACGTCGTCTTCGGTGGCGACGTGTCCGTGTCGCCGCCCAACGGTCGCGTAGGTGCTGGTGAAGACGAACCGGCGTAAGTCAGGCTGCTTGACGGCGACATCGAGTACGTTGCGCAGCCCTTCGACGTTGGTGCGGAACAGGGGCGAGGGGTCACGCAACCACGCGCGCGTGTCGACGACGCAGTAGTAGACGTCGTCGACACCGTCCATCGCCTGTTCCAAGGTGGCGGTGTCGAACACGTCGCCGTAAAAGCGGGCGAGCGCGAGGTCGTCGATGGCGCGGGTATTGGCATTGGGGCGCACCATCGCCCGCACGTCATAGCCGTCGGCCACGAGCAGGCGGGTCACATGCGAACCCAGAAAGCCGTTGGCGCCGATGACCAGCTTGGGTTTCCTGCTCACTGCCGCGCACCCCCGTTCTCATGCATCCAGCGCGCGGCATCCTCGTCGAGCGTCCCCAGAGCCTGTGCCGTGCGGCACCACTTCATCCCCGCGCGCCGGAAGCGCAACGGGTTGTAGATGTCTTCTTCGCGGCTCCACTGGCCGTCGCCGGCGTAGGTGATGATCGTGATGTTGGTCGCGCTGATGACGCTGCCGTCGCCGGGGTCGCGCATCGGGTTGTCCAGTTCGAGGATGACCCGCCCGGTGGGCTCGTCGATGACCGACCACAGCGTCGGGAACGCCACCATGTGGCTGCCCGGGAAGGTCGTCATGGTCTGCTGAATCCAGGCGCGCACCTGATCGCGGCCCCGCATGGTGCCCGCCGCGTGCTCGATGTAGAGCACGTCCGGTGTGTATTGCTCGACCCAGGCGTCCCAGTCTTGCGTCTCGGCCGCCCGAGCAACCATCGCCTCGAATTGGTCGAAGGCTTCGGCCAGTTCGCTGCGGGTGAACTGTCGGGCTGTCACGTGCGCTTCTTTGCGCCGTTACACGTCATCGCCGGAGTGTAGCCTGGCGGGCGTCGCCGGTTACCAAGGAGGAGAACCAATGAGCACCCAAAAGGCGATCCTTGCGGGCGGCTGCTTCTGGGGAATGCAAGAGCTGATCCGCAAGCAGCCCGGCGTGATTTCGACCCGGGTGGGCTACACCGGCGGCGAAGTCCCGAACGCGACCTACCGTAATCACGGCACGCACGCCGAGGCCATCGAGATCGTGTACGACCCAACGGTCACCGACTACCGCACGCTGCTGGAGTTCTTCTTCCAGATTCACGACCCGACAACGAAGAACCGTCAGGGGAACGACCGGGGACCCAGCTACCGCTCGGCCATCTTCTACCTCGACGAGGAGCAGAAGCGAATTGCGCTGGACACCATCGCCGACATCGAGGCGTCCGGCCTGTGGCCGGGCAAGGTCGTGACGGAGGTCAGCCCGGCCAGCGACTTCTGGGAGGCCGAGCCCGAGCATCAGGACTACCTGCTGCGCTACCCCAACGGGTACACCTGCCACTATGTGCGCCCCGGCTGGAAACTGCCGCGTCGGGCCACCGCCGACAGCTGACTGCCGGCTCAGCGCCGGTGCACCACGATCCGCCCACCATTCTTGGGTGTGTAGGCGACGCCGCGGCAGTGCCAACGCTCGCCCGGGGCTTCTGTCGTCTCGATCGTGAAGTGGCGCAACACTGTTCGGAGCACCACATCCATCTCCATGTTGGCGAACGCGGCGCCCACACAGCGTCGGGTGCCGCCGCCGAAGGGAATCCACGCGAAGGTCGACGGCCTGGCGCCGATGAAGCGTTGCGGGTCGAAGCGCTCCGGCTCCGGGTACACGTTGGGGTCGTCGTGGATCTGCGCGATGCTGACGATGATGGAATCCCCGCGCGGAAGTACCCAGTCGCCGAGCTCGAAGGCCGGAGGGTAGACGCGGCGAGCAGCGAAATCGATGACCGTCCGGGCCCGCTGCACCTCCAGAATCGTGGCTTGGCGTAGTTCGTCACCTCCGTTGTCGGCCTCCGCCACCAGGCCGGCCAGCACCTCGGGGTGGCGGCTCAACCGTTCGAACGCCCACGCCAGCGTGGCCGCCGTGGTTTCGTGTCCGGCAGCCAGCAGCGTGAGTAGTTCGTCACCAATGTCCTTGCGGGACATGGACGAGCCGTCGTCGTAGGTGCTGCGCAGCATCAGCGCCAGTACGTCGGTCCGATCGGCGAAGTTCGGGTCCGCGCGCTCAGCGGCGATCAGCTTGTCGATGATCACGTCGTACTGGCGCCGCCACTCGGCCAGCTGGCCCCATGGGCTGAACCGCCCATAGGTGCGTTGGGGTTTCGGCACCGCCGCCAGCCGCGAGCCGAGGGTGACCCACGGCGGGATGAGACGACGCAACTCGTCGAGTTCGGCTCCGTCGGCCCCGAAGACCGCACGCAGGATGGCGTTGAGCGTGATGTGCATCGTCGACGGCAGCGTTGCGAACGGCCGGCCTTCGGGCCAGTTAACGGTTTCGCGCAGCGTCTCCTCTTCGATGATGGCTTCGTAGTTCTTCATGCTCTTGCCGTGGAAGGGCGGCGCCAACAGCCGTCGCCGCTGACGGTGCTCATCGCGGTCGAGCGCAAACACCGACCCCGAGCCGAACAGGCGGCTCAGGTTGGGCTGGATGTTGCCGAGTTCCTCGGGGCTGGTGGTGAAGACCTGCTTCGCCAGTTGCGGGTCGCCGACGATCACGACGCGACCGTAGATCGGGATGTTCAGTGTGAACACGTTGCCATAGCGGCGGGCCAACCGTTTCACCATGCCGCGCCGGGAGATCGCGAATACCAGGCCGCAGAGCAACTTCGGGATCCGGGCCTGCGGCGGCATCCTGATGGCAGGGATCGCCGATGGGGCGGTGACTACTTCGCTCATCGCGGTGATGCTTCCCATATCTCCCCGTGCGGGGTGGTACGACGGTGTACCGCACACCTTTCCCGGTACGGTACTCTGTGGTACCAAGCCTGACAAGGTGCCATACCTACCGAAAGGGCGCCGGCCGTGATATCAGCAGCGACATCACCGGCCGACGAAGCGGTTGTCGGCGACCCACTGGCCGAGCCAGATCCGTTCCGCCTCAGGCTCCTTGACGGCTTGGCCACCTCAATCGCCGAACGTGGTTACCGTGCCAGCACGGTCGCCGACATCGTCCGTAACGCCCGCACGTCCAAGCGCACCTTTTATGACCGGTTCGCCGGCAAGGAAGAGTGCTTCCTGGAGCTACTGCGGGCCGACATCGAAAAGCTCGGCCAGCGCATCGAGGCAGCGGTCGATGCCGAGGCGGATTGGCACCAGCAGATCCGGCAGGCGGTCGAGGCATACGTCGGACATATCGAGTCCAGGCTGGCCATCACGCTGAGCTGGATCAGGGAGCTGCCGTCGCTCGGTGCCGCCGCCCGCCCGGTCCAGCGCCGCGGGCTACAGCTGTTGTCGAGCCTGCTGATCGACCTCAGCGCCAGCCCCGGGTTTCAGCGGGCCGGACTACCTCCGTTGACGGAACCGCTGGCAGTGATCTTGTTGGGCGGTTTGCGTGAACTGACCGCCCTCGCCGTCGAGGACGGAAAACCCGTCCGCGGCATAGTGGAACCTGCCGTGGACGCGTCCATCGCCCTGCTGGGCCCGCGGCATTAGGCTCATCGCAGACCCTGTGACCTTCTAGACCTGGAGGACCTTCCGTGCGGCTATCGACCCGCAACCAACTCAAAGGAACCATCACCGAGGTCGACCTCGGCAGCGTGATGGCAATCGTGAAGGTCAAACTCGACGGCGGCGATCAGCTTGTCACGTCCTCGATCACCAAGGATGCCGCGACCGAACTCGGGCTGCAGGTCGGTCAGCCTGCGACGGTATTCATCAAATCCACCGAAGTAACCATCGGCGTCGAATGACGCTGCGGCCGTTCAGCTCTCGGTCCGAAGGAACGCGAGCACCCGGTCCAATACCAGCTCGGGCCGCTGATGCACGATCCAGTGTCCGGCGTCCTCGACCAGCTCGACCTCGAAATCGTCTATGTGGTCGGCGTATCCGTCGGTCAATTCCGGCCTGATCACCGCGTCCTGGGTACCTGTCAGCCAGCGCACCGGTACCTCGACGCGGGCGTCGTCGTACTCCCCGCGCATCCACCGGAGCATCTCGCCGGTCTGAAAGCTGCGATACCACCGCGATCCTGCCTCGGCGTGACCCGGCTGCCGCATGCATTCGGTGTAGATGCGGGCGTCATCCTCGGGCAGCCTGAAACCGCCACCTACCCATGACCCCAAAAATCGGCTCACTGGGGAGTTGAGGTCGCTGATCATCCGCGGACCGATGACGGGCAGCGAAATCGGGATCTGATACCAGAACCGCCAGATGTTGCGGAGCGCTGACAAATCGCGCTTCACCCAGGGCGCCACGGTGTTCACGCCGAAAAACCCGCTCACCTTTTCCGGGTGACGCAGCATCATGATGAACGCGACCGGTCCGCCCCAGTCGTGGGCAACGAGCTTGACCGGGGCCACATTCAAGCGATCCAGGACGGCGGACAGGTCCTCGGCCATCTCGGCCTTGGTGTAGCTCGAGGGCGGCGCCGAACTCCACCCCGCGCCGCGCAGGTCCGGGCACAACACCCGGTAGCCCGCGTCGGCCAGGGGTGCGATCAACTGGTGCCATTCCCACCAGTTCTCGGGGAAGCCGTGCACCAGCATGACCGCCGGCCCGCTCGCCGGTCCCGCGTCGGCGACATGGATCGTCACGCCCTCCCCCACATCCACGTACCTGTGTTCGACACCGTCCAGCGCCGGCATAGTGACCATGTCTTCAGAAGGTAGCGGCTCGCCCCCGGGCTAGGCCAGAAAACGCTCGACGTAAGGGGCGAAGCGGGCACGCAGATCGTCCTGCGCCAAGCCGAACATCTCGCATGACGTTGCGACGTTTCCGTGCCTGCCGCGCCGGTGGCCTGCCAGGTAGTCGGCGATCGCGGCACGCTCCTGCTCGGTGAACGCTTCGCCGGCCAGGGCGTAAACCCGCTCGGCGACGCCGACTTCGTCGGCCATGAAGTCGTCGAAACGGACGTCGATCGAGCGTTCCGGGCCGATCGTGTCGCGATCGCGGACCAGAGCGGTGAGCATGTGGTCGAGGCGGTCGATCCAGGACGCCGCGATCTGTTCCACCGGCACCACGGTGCGGTGCATGCGCGCGGAGTACGTGATCATCGCGATCATGGACAGCGCCACCGGCACCGGGTCGCGGTGGGTGAATACCACGATGCCGCCGGGGAACACCCGATCGAGTACCGGCACCTGCTCGAGATGTTGCGACGATTTGAGCAGCCAGCGCCGCCCACCGCGCAAGAGCTGCATCGCTTTGAGCTGCCGGGCCAGGTATTCGTAGTGCGGCGTCTGGTCGTGGGCCTGGTAGTACTCGCGCCAGCGGGGAACCTCGGCCAGCGTCTCGAAAAGCATCGTCGAGAAGTCGTTCGCCAGTAGTTGGATTTCCTCGTGCACGTGATCGGTGGTCATCTCGTGCATCAGCGGGAAATGGGGCATCACGGTATTGATCACCCCCACTGCGACGTCCATCCGGGTCCGGCGCGGATCCGGCATGATCCCCGCCTCCTGCGGCAACGGAAACGGTTCGACGCTTTCCCAATACGGCATGGTGCGGAAGGTGGCCGGGGCCGCGAGCATGTTGTGCAGATGCGTAGTGCCGGTCCGCGGCAGGCCGGCGATCACCACCGGCGGTTGCAGTTCGATGTCGTCGATTTCCGGGTGCCGCGCCAACAGGTCGGCGAACAGCAGCCGGTTCTTCAGTAGCTGCAGCAACTGCCCGTAGAAGTTGACCACGCCGGCGGCGTGCACCCCTTTGATCTCGTGCAGCGCGGCCAGGTAGACCTCGAGTCGCTCGCGGTAGTCCTGCGCACCGAAATCGTGCAGGCCGGTGTCGGCGCTGGCCTTGGCATGCAGCGCGTCCGCGTCCAACGGGCAATCCGTCGCGATCGCGGCCATCATGTCGAGGATCTGCTGGGCCTCGGGGCTGAACCTGGGCTGGGCGAGGTCGTCGAGGTGGACGACGGCGGTGTCGGTCATGGCGACTTATGTTACTCTCAGTATCGTAATGGTTGTTGATTTCGGTCGGCCCCGTGATCCCCGTATCGATGGCGCGGTGCTTCGCGCGACGGTCGAACTTCTTGCCGAAGTCGGGTATCCCGGCCTCCTGGTCTCCGCCATAGCCGACCGAGCCGGTACCAGCAAACCTGCCATCTATCGCCGCTGGCCCAGTAAGGCACACCTGGTACATGAGGCGGTGTTCCCCATCGGTGCTGCCACCGCCATTCCCGACACCGGATCGCTGGCCGAGGATCTGCGTGAGATGGTGCGCCGCACCCTTGCCGTGCTCAGCAATCCGGCCGCCAGGGCGGCCCTGCCGGGGCTGATCGGCGAAATGGCCGCCGATCAAACATTGCATTCGGCACTGCTGGAGCGGTTCGCCGACGTCATCGGCGGTGGCCTCGGCGAGCGGCTACAGCGCGCCGTGGCACGCGGCGAAGTCCGCGCCGACGTGAGCGCCGCCGAACTGGCCTCCCAACTGGCCGAGGCCATCGCCGGCATTGTGCTGCTGGGACTGCTCACGCGCCCCGCCGAACTCGATGACGCATGGGTCGACCGCACCACCACGTTGCTCCTGAAAGGAATCAGCGCATGACACACGAATCGACGGCCGCATGGCAGGAATTGCTCGAAACCCTTGGTGCCCTTGACCATTCCTTCCTTGACGGCGACCGGGCGGTCACCGATGACCGGCACATCGCCGACGGTTATCGCGCGCTGGCCACTACGCTCGGTGTGGCCTTCGACGCCTACCTGTTCCCGGAGCCCGGCCGGCCGCAGTTCACCGCGGTCAACACGCCGTTTCGTCGCGATCGTCGATGGGGTGGGGACAACACCGATGCGTATTACTACATGTGCTCTGTTGATCCCAAGCGGCGCTACCGCATCAGCGGCAATCGGGGAGACAGCGTGTACTTCTCGGTGACGGCCTACAACGAGCCAGCACCCGGCGCGTGGTCGGACCGGGTTGTTGCGATAGTCCGGGACACCGACCTAGACGTCGACGCCGACGGCAACTTCACCTTCGAATTCCCGGCAACGCCGGAAGCGGCGGTGCTGATGACCCGTGACTACCAAGCCGACCCACTGACCGGCCGCCCCGTCACCTGGCATATCGAAGCGCTCGACGAGCCCGAGCCTATACGACACAGCGACGCCCAAACCGCGGTATCCCTGCGGGCGACCGCGACCTGGTTGCGCACCATGTTCGCCATCGTGCCGCTGGCGGTCGGAGCGCGTGTTGACGACACCCATGTTCTCGGACATGAAACAGGTTCCCCGGCAAACCAATTCGCCGCTCCTTACCAAGTGCCGGACGCCAACTTCGGCTGGTCGGCGCGCGATGCCTGCTACTCCTACGGCAGCTTCGTGCTCGACGACGACGAGGCGCTCATCATCACGCACCGACCCCCGTCGTGCCGGTTCTGGAATCTGGTGGTGTGGAACCAGTTCATGGCCACCTACGGCGCCGCCGAGGGCCCCGATGCTCGTTGCTCTATCAACGGGCGGCACGCCGTGCCGAACGGCGACGGCTCGGTGACGATCGTCTTGTCCCGCGGGATGACCGCCCACCCGAATTCTTTGACCGCGCTTGGCTATCCGCGGGGCAACCTCGCCTTTCGGTGGTTCCTTGCCGAAGGCCTGCCGATGCGGCCGGAGGTGAAGCTGGTGAAGGTATCCGAGGCGCCGACGGCCATCGACTGAATCACCCGGTCTGACGGGCGAGCTCGATGGCCCGGCCCAGCGTACGAAGCTTCGCATCCAGCGTGTCACCGGCCGGATACAGCCGCACGGTGTTCACACCGGCGTCACGCCAGACGATCAGGCGACTGCGGACCATCTCCTCGGTCCCGATGAGCGTGGTGGCCAGCACCATTTCGTCGGTGACCAGCGCGGCCGCGCCGTCACGGTCGCCCCGCTGCCAGCGCTCGCGTACCTCGGCGGCAACGTCGGCCCACCCTTGCCTGCTATAAGCCTGGTTGTAGAAATTGGTGCTGGACGAACCCATGCCGCCCAGGCTGAAGGCAAGCTCTTTTTTGCGGGCCGCCACCATCGAGCGCAACTCGTCTTCATCGGCGGCGAACCCGACTTCGGCGCCCTGGCAGATGTCGATATCGGCGCGGGTGCGCCCAGCGGCGGCCAGGCCCTCATCCAGGTGGGAGAAATACGCGTCGCCGGCGCCCTCCGGAACGAAGCTGGTACCCAGCCAGCCGTCGGCGATCTGTCCGGTCAACCGCAGCATCGCCGGTGACAAGGTGGCCAGGTAGATCGGAATTTTGTGCTCAGGCCGAGTCGACAGCCGCATCGGCGCCCCTTCACCATCGGGCCGCGGGATCTGAAACGCTTTGCCGGAGTAAAAAATTTTGCCCCCCGCAAACACTTGCCGCACGATGTCGACGGTTTCGGAGATCCGCGTCAGCGGTCGGCTGAACGACTCGCCGTGCAGGCCCTCGATCACCTGCGGACCGGAGGCACCCAGCCCGAGCAGGAATCGGCCGTCGGACAGGTTGGACAGCGTGATCGCGGTCTGGGCGACCAGGACGGGCGAGCGGGTCCCGACCTGAAGGATGCCCGAACCCAGCAACATGCGGTCGGTCCGCGCCGCGAGGTAGCCCAGCACCGACGGCGCGTCGGAGCCCCATGCTTCGGCGACCCAACACACATCGAGACCCAGCTTCTCCGCCTCGACGACGAGCGTGAGGACTTCGTTTGCGGAGCCAGATAACTCGACCGTCGTCGCGGTCCGCATCAACGCACCCCGTGTTCGGCCAGCCTCTTGATCGCAGCCAGCGTCTTGCTGATCGCGCCCTCGAATTCGCGCAACCGGACGAACACGATCTTTTGCTCCTTGTCGGGCATCCCGTCGATGGCCGACGACAACCCTGAGCGTCCAGGTCCCATTTGCATCCAGAAATTGAGCGAGGTACCGCCGTCTCGGGGCGTCAGCCGGAATCGCCACGTGGCGGCGGGGTTATCGGGTTCGCCTACCGCCCAGGCGAATTCGCGGGGCTGGTCGCACACGACAATTTGGGAGGTGGTACTCCATTGCCCGAAGGCTTGGTGTTCATTGTGTCCGATGAAGCGGGCCCCCACGCGGGGACCATCCGCGTCGTCGGCCCACTCCACCGCTTGCAGCTCATTGCTCAGCGTCGGCATCAGCTTGATGTCGGAGACCAGACTCCATACCCGGGCCGGCTCGGCGTCGATCCACGTCGACGCCTCCACCGTCGGTTTATCCGCATAGCGCGCGCCGGTCCACTCCATGCGGCCTATTGTCCCCCGCCCGCAGCGGGGCGTTTTCGCGGGCTACGCGGCAGCCGGTACGCGATCGGTCGGAGGACTGGCCGTCGGTTTCCCTGCGGACCAAGAATCCGGGAAGGTCAACCTGACGATCTTGCGGACGACCGTGCCGAACTGACGCAGCAGCGGGCCACGGTTGTAGGGGATGCCGTAGCGTTCGCAGATCTCCTGGACCTCGGGTGCGATCTCGGAGTAGCGACGGGCCGGCATATCGGGGAACAGGTGGTGCTCGATCTGGTGCGAAAGGTTGCCGGATAGCAGGTGAAAGACCTTGCCGCCGGGCAGATTCGCCGACCCGAGCACCTGGCGGAAATACCACATCCCGCGGGATTCGTCCTTGGTCTCTTCGACGGTGAATTCCTGGGTGCCGTCCGGGAAGTGTCCGCAGAAGATGATCATGTACGACCAGACGTTGCGCATCAGGTTGGCCGAAAGGTTGCCGGCGAACACGAACGGGGCGAACGGCCCGGCCAGCAACGGAAAGGCGACGTAGTCCTTGAGCGTCTGCCGACGCGTCTTTCGCCAGATCTCGCGGAGCACCTGACGTTTGTCGGCCAGCGTGATCTCGCCGACCCTGATGCGCTCGGTTTCCAGCTCGTGCAGCGCGACGCCGTATTGGAACAACACCATCAGCAAGAACGCGTAGAGCGGATTGCCGATGAAATACGGTTCCCAGGGCTGGTCTTCGCTCATCCGCAGGATGCCGTAGCCGATGTCGCGGTCCATCCCCACGATGTTGGTGTAGGTGTGGTGCATGTAATTGTGCGAGTGCCGCCACTGGTCGGCTGGGCAAGCCGTGTCCCACTCGAACATGCGACCGGAGATGGCCGGATCGCGCATCCAGTCATATTGGCCGTGCATGATGTTATGGCCGATCTCCATGTTGTCCAGGATTTTCGACAAGCCCAGCATCGTGGTGCCCACCAGCCAGGCCGGCGGCAGGAAGAGCAGCGCTCGGCCGCCGACTTCCAGCGCACGCTGGGCTTTGATGACGCGACGAATGTAGTCGGCGTCCTTTTCGCCGAGGTCCGCCATCACTCGTTCTTTGATGGCGTCCAACTCACGGCCGAACTCCTCGGCCTGTTCTGGAGTCAGAGTTATCTTTTTGTCTGACATGGGTTTACCTCCATGACGTGTCTGACGATCTAAAGGGATAAATCGACGTCGCCGACCGGAACGGAGACGCAAATCTGCACGTCCTCATCGGGCAGCGTCGACACCGCGCCGGTGACCAGGTTGCGCACGGTCCCGGCGGTCTTGCGGCGTGTGCAGGTGTGGCAGATGCCCATCCGGCAACCGTTCTGCGGCGTCAGACTAGCGGATTCGGCCTGTTCCAACAGCGGGCCTCCGTCGTCGATGACATCGATGCCACTGTCGGAGAAGGTGATTCGGCCACCGGAGGGGTTCGCCGGCTCCATAACCGGCAGCACGAAGCTCTCGGTGTAGACGTTGTCGCAGTGCATTCGGACCCCGTCCACCAAAGATGCCGGCCCGCAGACGAATACCCCGTCGGGGGATGCCATGGCCGCGGCCAGGTGGTCTGCGCCGAAACGCCCGACGAGGTCACCGGCGTCGGCACGGGTGTAACCGTGCAGCACCCTGACCCCGGGCATCATCGCCAGCTCGTCGCGATAGCACGCCTCGGCGACGGTTCGGGCGTAGTGGACGAATGCGATCTCGCCCCGGTGGCCTTCGGCGACCAGCGTGCGCAGCATCGCCATCACCGGCGTGATGCCACTGCCCCCGGAGACGAACAAGATCCGCCGCGGGCGCACCGTGGGCAATACGAAGTCGCCGCCAACGCCGGCCAAGCCGACGATCATGCCGCGGCGGGCGCGCTCGTACAGATAATTGGAAACGAGGCCGCCGTCGTGCCGACCGATCGTCAGCTCCAGGTGGGCTGCCCCCTCGGCATTGGCCGGCGAGTAGCAGCGGGTGTGCCGGCGGCCATCGATGTCGACCGTGAGGTTGACGTACTGGCCGGCTTTGGCGGGGCAGGACGACGTGAAGTGCTCATTCGGCGCAAGCGTCAAAGTGACGCTGCGCGGAGTGCTCGGCCGCACCTCGATCACCTTGGCGCGGGCCTCCCCCAGCGTCCATGTCGGCGCCACCAGTTCGGTGTAGCGGTCGACACCGTGCGGACCGGTGAGCAGGTCTAGCAGGTCTGAACCCAACACTCGCTGCCGAAAAGTTCGAGCGAGGGCACGACCAGAAGCCTGTGCAGTTTGAGTGAACATATGTATACCGTGCGACTCGTCGGCCCAGGCGGTCAAGGGTTTACTGCGTGATTGTGGTAGGGTTCACACAGTGAACAGCCGTACTCCTAGCTCACGTTCACGGTCCTCCGGTCGCGGACGCTCAGCAGAAAGCCAGTCGCGGGAGGAGCGCAAGGAGGCAACCCGTCGTGCCATCATCGCCGCTGCTCTCAAGCTGCTGCAGGACCGCAGCTTTTCCAGCTTGAGCCTGCGGGAGGTGACCCGGGAAGTGGGGATCGTCCCCGCGGCGTTCTATCGGCACTTCGAGTCGATGGAGGCGCTGGGCCTGGTCCTGATCGACGAGTCGTTCCGCTCCTTGCGCGACACGCTGCGCGAGGCTCGTGCCGGCAAACTCGACCCCAACCGGGTGATCGAGTCATCGGTCGAGATCTTGATCGCCAGTGTCGCTCAACGCCGGGAGCATTGGCGCCTCATCGGCCGTGAGCGCAACAGCGGGCTAAGCGTGCTGCGCTATGCCATCCGCACCGAGATCCGGCTGATCACCTCCGAGCTGGCCACCGACCTGGCGCGGTTTCCGGGCTTACACGAATGGAGCACCGAAGACCTCAACGTGCTGGCGACCCTGTTCGTCAACGCGATGATCGTAATCGCGGAGGCGATCGAAGACGCCCAGAGCGCTGAGGCGCTGGAAGACATCCGGCGGATCGCGGTCAAGCAGTTGCGGATGATCGCCACCGGTATCGCCGGCTGGCGAAGCAGCCCTTAGCGGTCACCTCGCCCTGCGAGTGAACAACCGAGCACTAATTATTCGTCGACGACCTCGTACAGCCAGTCGCCGTCTTCCGGGGTGCCGTCAATCTGGCCTCGGTGAGTGCGCCGGGGACCATCCTCATCGGTCTCCTCGATCGCGTCGACCGACACGTCCGGCTCCTCCTCGGCCAATCGAGCGTCGAGGGATTCGCCCTCTCGGGCTTCACCCGCCGTCACTCCGAACCGGTCCGCTTCACTCCACCCCTCCGGCGGGTCGACGACGACGTCACCACCGTCGTTGCGCACCGCGTCGGAGTCGGTGCTTTCGCTCGCGTTCAGGGTGTCACCGGGGCCGCCCTCCTCGGGAAAGTCGGCGGGATCCGCCAGCTCGTCGGCCTGAAGGTCATCGCTGATGGAAAGCGGTTGCCCGCCGCGTCGGGGGGCTAAACGCGCTACCGCGGTGTCCGCCACATCGCCCGCATGGTAGGTCCACCATCGGGCAGCACGATCTCGCGGGTGACAGTGAAACCGAAACGTTCGTAATAAGGCACATTCTCAGGCTTGCTCGACTCGAGGTAGGCCGGGCAATACTCCGCATCGCAGCGATCCAGGCGCGACCGCATCAGGGTCTGGCCAAAACCCTTGCCGCGCACCGAAGGGTCGCTTCCGATCGCGGCGAGATACCAGTGCGGTTCTTCGGGATGCGCCCGCTTCATCAGTTCCTGCACGACGCGTCCCTTGATGGCACGGGGGCCGAAGACGCGCAGAAATGTCGGGGTCATCGCCAGTTCCGCCAGCCGCGTCTCGCGCCACTGATTCGGCGGATCCCACAGCGCCGCCGCACCAATACCGGATCCGTCGCAGGCCACGTCGACGCCACCGCAGCCCAGATGGTGGTGCCGGGTCATGGTGGCGAACAACCGGTACAGATTGACCATGCGTGCCTTTGCATCAGGAAGCAGCCAGATCATCACCGGGTCGTCGTAAAAGGCCCGGGCCATGGTGCGTGACAGCTCGCGAATATCGGCTTTGCGCGCGGGTCGTGCCTGCGGAGTCACCCCAGTCAGGCTAGTGGGCGCCTACCACCCCGGAGGTCTGATCGGCAGCACGGCGGGTACGTTAAGCCGGTGACCGGCATCTCGCGGCGAGCGTTTGGGCGGATCGCCGCCGGCACGAGCGTGCTTGGCAGCCCGGGATTATCCGCCGGCTGTGGGCAGCCGAGAGGCGACCAGGCCAAGCCCGCTGCCCCGCCCCCGCCCTCCGGTGCGGGGGTGGGGTTCGTGCTTTCGCACGAGCAATTCCGCACCGATCAGCTGGTGACGCAAGCGCAGGCGGCCGAACGCGCCGGCTTTCAATATGTGTGGGCCAGCGACCATATCCAGCCGTGGCAGGACAACGAGGGCCATTCGATGTTTCCCTGGCTGACCTTGGCGCTGGTGGGCAACAACACCAGCCACATATCCTTCGGCACCGGCGTAACCTGCCCCACTTACCGCTATCACCCGGCCGTCGTGGCGCAGGCGTTCGCCTCGCTGGCGATCCTTTATCCGGGCCGGGTGTTCTTGGGGGTCGGCACAGGCGAGCGGCTCAACGAGCAGGCGACCACCAACGCGTTCGGCAAGTACACCGAGCGCCACGACCGACTGGTCGAGGCCATCAGCCTGATCCGCCAGCTGTGGAGCGGTTCGCGAATCTCGTTCGCGGGTCGCTACTTTCAAACGAATGCGCTGAAGCTCTACGACACGCCGCCCACACCGCCGCCGATCTTCGTGGCCGCCAGTGGTCCGAAAAGCGCGACCTTGGCCGGCCAGTTCGGTGACGGCTGGATCAGCCAGGTCCGCGACATCACGAACTCAAAACTGCTGGCCGCGTTCAACGCCGGCGTGCAAGCTTCCGGCCGCGACCCGGCAAGGATGGGTAAGCGCGCCGAGCTGTTCGCGGTCGTCGGTGATAACACCGAAGCCGCTCATGCCGCCACGTTGTGGCGCTTCACCGCGGGCGCCGTCGACCAGCCCAATCCAGTCGACATCCAACGCGCCGCCGAGTCCAACCCTATCGAGAAGGTGCTTGCCAATTGGACCGTCGGCACCGACCCCGCTCCCCACATCAAGGCCGTACAAGCGGTTCTCGACGCCGGTGCAATTCCGTTTCTGCACTTCCCGCAGGGTAATCCGATGACCGCAATCGACTTTTATCGCGCCAACGTGTTGCCCAAGTTGCGCTGAAGCCTTTCGCTGCGTCGTTTCAGCGCCGCGCACCCGGGTATCCGCAGGCCACTCTTGGATTCAGAGGCCAACGGGAAGGCAAGGCATGGACGCGATCACTTTTCTTCGCCAAGACCACAAAGTGTGCTCGGTCTGTTCGAGACGCTCGACGGGGCACCGTCGGGCTCGGGCGCGGAAAGTAGCGGCCTGGAGACCGTGGTGAACAAGCTCATCATCGCCGAGTCGCAACATGAGGCGATTGAAGAACAATTCTTTTGGCCGGCGGTACGGGACGCGCTCGGCGACGCGCTGCCCGACAAAGCGATCGAGCAGGAACAGGCCGGCAAGCAGCTGTTGCAATGGCTGGAAGACGGCAAGCCGGGGTGAGCCGAACTACCATGAAGCGTTGCAGGAGTTCATCAAACTCGGTCACGAACACATTGCCTATGAACAAGACGTGGTGTGGCCGCAGGTCGAACCGGCGATCAGCCGAGAAGAGCTCGAGAAGATCGGCGAAAAGCTAGAACAGGCAAAGAAAGTCGCCCCGACCCGGCCCCCTCCCAAAACCCCGCCCAACCCAGCGGTGCTCAAGACCATGGGCATGGGAGCGGCGATGGTCGACCATGTGCGTGACGCGTTCACCGGCCGCGCGGAGGACAACCCGCCGGATCCGCAAGTCAAGTGACCAACACCGAAGGCCGGGGGCGTGATGTGATCGACGCCCCGGCCTCATTGGGTGATTCCAGTTATGTTCTGGCCATGCGCTGTTCGTGGGTAAACGGCTTTCGCCCTGCACGCCCGGCGAGCCATCCGGATTCCGTTCCGCCCCCTTGTTCTTGCGCTTTTGGCTGCCTAGCCACTCCACGGGGTTGTCCACGAATTCCCATTCCATGCCCTGCGGCCACGGCCCCTGACCTTGGTTCCACGGGCCCCTGATGGATTCGCCGTCGCCGTCAGACATGTTGAAAGCCACGTTGTGGAAACGGTCGTCGGCGGGCAGCTGGCCCGGTGAGAAATTGACCGGGAGTTCATTGAGAGCCGCGGTGAACTGCTGATAGTGCGCCACCTCGCGCGTCATCAAGAACGACAGCGTGTCCTGCAAACCCGGATCGTCGGTGAACTGCTTGAGGTTACTCGTAGAACGATCTTCGCCCTGGATTCCGCGGCCAGGTTGCTGCGCAAGTCAACCGTGGGATCGCCATTGGCGTTGAAATATGACCCCATCCATGGCACGCCCTGGGAATTGCTGACATCCGGGCTCCCGCCGTTCAACGCGAGATACAGCGGGTTCACGGCAACTTGATGAATTATCTGGTCCCGGCCATCGCCGCTGGCAACCGCAGGCATCCAGTCGCATCGCTCATTGGCGATCTTGAGATTGTCGTTGAGCCCGTCGAGCAACATGGTGATCATTGAGCCGACCATCTCCAGATGACTGAGCTCTTCGGTCGCGATGTCCATGAACAGGTCGTACATCTTGGGGTTTTTCCCGCGCAGCACAAAGGCCTGGGTGAAGTACTGCATGGCGGCCTTGAGTTCGCCGTTGGCGCCGCCGAATTGCTCTTGCAGCAGTGTCGCGAACCGAGGATCGGGTCGGTCGACTCGGACCTCGAATTGAAGATCTTTGTTGTGGATGAACACTGGGCCTCCGTAGGCGGGTCGAGATTTGGTCCGGTCGACGGCGGGTACCCGCGACCTATGTGGACAAACGTTGTCCAAACCAGGTCCTTGAACGGCTGACTGTTCCAGCGCGGTCGGTGTGTTCCGGGGGCTCACCGGTTATTCATTCCCAATAGACCGCGGAGAATGCGCTCGTATGGACGTTTGGACCCCGGTTCCCGACCCCAGCTGGCCACACGGATGGCTGAGCTGGTACGCCGGATCGCCGCGCCGCGCCGGCTCGAGCAAGTGCTGGCCGACGTCACCATAGCCGCGGCGGAGTTGATGCCGAAAGCTGATGTCGCCGGAGTGCCACTGGTGAAAAGGGGCGGAGAATTCGAATCTGTCGCTGACACCGACAGCCTGGTGGCGAAGCTTGACCGGTTACAGCACGACTTCGGCGAAGGTCCCTGTGCGGACGCTGCTCTTAAAGAAACGGTTGTGCGGACCGACGATCTGCGTAGCGAGTCACGCTGGCCCCGACACGCACAGGCGGCGATACAGCATGGTGTGAACAGCAGCCTGTCGTTCAAGCTGTACACCGCGGACCGCACCGCCGGGTGCGCTCGACCTGTTTAGTTTCGAGCCCGGCGCGTGGGACGCCGAAGCGGAAACCATCGGCTCTGTCTTCGCCGCGCATGCCGCCGCAGCGATCATGGCGGCACGGCACGGCGAACAGCTGGAGTCGGCGGTGTCCACCCGAGACCGCATCGGCCAAGCCAAAGGCATAATCATGCAACGCTTCGGGGTAGACGAAGTGCGCGCCTTCGAGCTGCTGCGGCTGCTGTCTCAAGAGAGCCAAGTGAAACTCATCGACATCGCCCAGCGGATCATTGAGACGCGCGCCAGCGATTAGGTCTATGCCGTCCGAATTAGGATGGAGCAGCTTTAGCAACGAGTCCGGCGCGGCGCTGCGCCGGGGAACGGTTGACCACGGTGTGGGACTTCGAAACGGACGCGGAATACCAGGCAAAGTTGGACTGGGTCGAAAAATTCATGGTCGATGAGCTTGAACCGCTCGATCTGGTCGCTCTTGATCCCTATGACAAAAAGAATGCCGAGATGGTGGCCATCCTGCGGCCGTTGCAGCAGCGGGTGAAAGACCAAGGACTGTGGGCCGCGCATCTGCGGCCAGAATTGGGCGGTCAGGGCTTCGGGCAGGTCAAGCTGGCGTTGCTCAACGAAATCCTCGGTCGCTCCCGCTGGGCGCCGTCGGTGTTCGGCTGCCAGGCCCCCGACTCGGGCAACGCCGAAATTCTCGCCCTGTTCGGCACCGACGAGCAGAAGGCCCGTTACCTACAACCGCTGCTGGACGGCGACATCACCTCGTGTTACTCGATGACCGAGCCACAGGGCGGCTCTGACCCGGGGCAATTCGTCACCAATGCGACCCGTGACGGCGACTACTGGGTGATCAACGGGGAGAAATGGTTCTCCACCAACGCCAAACACGCGTCGTTCTTCATCGTCATGGCCGTCACAAACCCCGAGTCCCGCACCTACGACAAGATGTCGCTGTTCATCGTTCCCGCCGAGACTCCCGGCATCGAGATCGTGCGCAACGTCGGCGTGGGAGCCGAGTCCTCGAGCCGCGCCAGCCATGGATACGTCCGCTATAACGATGTCCGGGTGCCCGCCGATCATGTGCTGGGCGGCGAGGGCCAAGCCTTCATGATCGCCCAGACCCGGCTCGGCGGCGGTCGCATCCATCACGCCATGCGTACAATCGCGTTGGCACGCAGTGCTTTCGACATGATGTGTGAGCGTGCGGTGTCGCGCAAGACCCGGCATGGGCGACTGGCCGATTTCCAGATGACCCAGGAGAAGATCGCCGACAGCTGGATTCAGATCGAGCAGTTCCGGCTGCTGGTGTTACGCACCGCATGGTTGATCGACAAGCACCAGGACTACCAGAAAGTGCGCCGCGATATCGCGGCGGTGAAAGTTGCCATGCCTCAGGTGCTGCATGACGTCGTGCAGCGCGCCATGCACCTGCACGGGGCACTCGGCGTCTCCGACGAGATGCCGTTCGTCAAGATGATGGTCGCTGCAGAGTCACTGGGCATCGCCGACGGCGCTACCGAGCTGCACAAGATGACCGTCGCGCGCCGAACCTTGCGTGAATATGAGCCCGTCGCAACGCCTTTCCCCTCCGCACACATACCGACGCGGCGCGCCGAAGCACAGTCCCGACTCGCCGAACGCCTAGAACACGCGATCGCCGAGTTCTGACGCCTCAGCGGGCGCCCGCGCCACCCACCGCGACACTTAAACCACGCACACGACACGCCGAAGAACACCGACGTGGCTTAAGTTTCGTGGGCGCCAGGTGGTCAGGACACGTAGCGGACGATGCTTTCGGCCACGCACGCCGGCTTGTCGGACCCTTCGATCTCGACGGTCGTCGACATGGTCGCCTGCACGGCACCGTTTCCGATGTCGTCGACGCTGACCAACGAGGTTCGCGCACGCACTCGGGAGCCGACCGGAACCGGGGCCGGAAAGCGAACCTTGTTGAGCCCGTAGTTGATTGCGAGTTTGATGCCGTTCACGGTGTAGATCTGGTGCTGCAGGCGCGGTAGTAGCGCCAGGGTCATGAAACCGTGGGCGATCGTTCCGCCGAACGGACCGGCGGCCGCACGCTCGGGGTCGACGTGGATCCACTGGTGATCGCCCGTCGCGTCGGCGAACAGGTTGACGTCTTCCTGGGTGATGGTGACCCAGTCGCTGTGCCCGATGGTCTCGCCGGTGGCGGCTGCGAGGTCGGCTACTGATTCGAAGGTGCGCATTGAAGTCCCTCCTTGGTTCCGCGTGGCTAACGATAGCGCCGACGTCATGGGGCCTCGCCGCCGCCTACGCCGCCGCGCCGGCTTGTTTGGCAGGGCCCGCCGCGGGAACCCCAAGCATCAACGTTGCGCAAAGCCGGAAGGAATCACCATGCCAGACCCCAACGGCCACAAAGCCGAGTCGGACGTCGAAAGCGAGGCCCACGAGTCTCGGTCGCGTGCGGCGCAAGGAGACGACGGCTCGTATGTGGGGGCGGCTGGTTCCGATGATTCCTTCGACGCCGGTGAAACGGGTGCTGAAGCGCGCAGCCAGCGAGGCTGACACCCGGGAGTGCACCATGGGCAAGATGGGTTTGTGAGGCTGCTGCTGATTGCCGATACCCATGTGCCGAAGCGCGCGCGCGACCTGCCCGCGAAGGTCTGGG
>Ga0335069_10003385_pt1 | contig 24130 bp, 28 predicted proteins | sample Lox_Sample_11_FD_206714 | JGI IMG/M metagenome (GOLD analysis project Ga0335069, IMG submission 206714) | Soil microbial communities from Loxahatchee National Wildlife Refuge, Florida, United States - Lox_Sample_1.1 | ecosystem: Environmental > Terrestrial > Soil > Wetlands | place: USA... | reverse complement strand
TCGATCCCACGGCGCGATAGCTGATTTTCACTGCCGGAAATTTTTCGCCGAACGTCTGGATCCACTTTTGATACAGCGGCGCCGGAAACGTGGCCCCGGCCGCGGTGAGCGAGTCTTCCGCGCGCACGCACCAGGCGGCCAAAAGCAGGCAGACAGCGTATCGCGATCTCATGGTTTTGCCGGCTGCCGCTGTTGCTCGATGATCGTCATCAGCTTGCGCACCATCTGCCCAGCCAGGTTGCGATTGATGTCATCGGATCCGAATCGCCGCGGCGTCACCAGGTACGACCACACCGGATCGTGAGCCCGGTTCTTCAATTCCACCGAAAAAAAACCACCATAGATGGGCTTCGCGTCGCTATTGAGATACCGCACGCGCGGATTCGTCCCCATGTAGCCCTTGATGTATGTCTCCCCCGAACCCGAAAGGACGAAATCCGCCGCCCCGCTGGAGTCTACTACTTCGATGCCGCGTTGTTTCCGCAGCAGCGTAATGAATTCGCTGCGCAGTTCCGCCGAGCCGTTCTTATCGGCAAATGGTTCGATGAAGATCCGCGTCGTTCCAGCGGCGCACCAGGCCGGAACGCCTAGTAACACAGTTGTAACAATCCAGGGGAAGATTGTTTTCGAGAGAAACAAATCAGCACAATTGTACGCGACGCTGCGCCGCTCACGCGCGATCTTCTCTCACACGAAGACCTCAGTGTTGTTGGATATACTTCTTTCAGTGCGCCATCACCACGCTGCGGCAACACAACCTGCGAATCCTGTCATTTCCGGACGTCCCGCCTGATCATGCCGGGCTCCTCTCACACTCCCTATCGCCGTATCGCCACGCTCAAAAGCGCGGATGACTTCTCCGCCTACCTCGCGCAACTCGGCATCTCTCTTGCCTTCGATCGCGATTTGACTGCGGGCGCCGCCGCGCCACTTGGGCAACCCTACGATCTCGGCGATTTCCGCATCGGCAATCGCATCTGCATTCTGCCCATGGAAGGTTGGGACGGCACCGCCGACGGCAAACCTTCCGAGCTCACCACGCGCCGCTGGCGCCATTTCGGTGAGAGCGGAGCCAAGCTCATCTGGGGTGGCGAGGCCGTGGCCGTGCGACATGATGGCCGCGCCAACCCCAACCAGTTGCTCTCGGCAGATCACACAGCATCATCACTCGAAGACTTGCGCCACGTGCTGGTTTCCGCGCACGAGGAGCGTTACGGATCCAGCCGCGATCTGCTCGTCGGTTTGCAGTTGACGCACTCCGGCCGCTTCAGCCGTCCCAACCGCAAAGACCGCCTGGAGCCCGCGATCCTCTATCACCATCCGCTGCTCGATCGAAAATTCGGCATCACGCCTGACCATCCCTGCCTCACCGACGCGCAAATCGAGCAGATCATCGACGATTTCGTGCGCGCCGCCGTCCGCGCCAGCCGCGCAGGCTTCGCCTTCGTTGATGTCAAACATTGCCACGGTTACCTCGGGCACGAATTCCTGAGCGCCCGCACGCGCCCGGGAAACTATGGCGGCAGCTTCGAGAATCGTACGCGCTTTCTGCGCGAGGTCGTGGCGGGCATCCGCCAGGCCGCGCCTGGTTTGCTCGTCGGCGTTCGTCTGAGCGCCTACGACCTCATCCCGTTTCGCATGGGGATCGATCACCGCGGCGAGCCCGAGAAGTACGGCGTTCCCTACGAGTATGCCTTCGGCGCCGATCCCGCCAACCCTCTCGCCATCGATCTCACCGAGACCTTTCAGTTCCTCGATTTGCTCCAGACCCTCGGAATCCAACTGGTCTGCATCACTGCCGGCAGCCCTTACTACAACCCGCACATCCAGCGCCCCGCGCTGTTTCCGCCCACCGATGGTTATGAACCTCCCGAAGACCCGCTCGTGGGCGTTGCCCGACTCCTCAACGCGACTAGCCGCATCAAGGCTCGCTATCCACGCCTGGCGATCGTTGGAACCGGCTACAGCTATTTACAGGAATGGCTGCCGCACGTGGCGCAGCATGATGTGCGCACCGGACAAGTGGATTTCGTCGGACTCGGCCGCCTCGTGCTGTCCTACCCCGATTTCGCGCACGACGTGCTACGCGGCGCGCCGCTCGACACCAAGCGCCTCTGCCGTACCTTCAGCGACTGCACCACCGGCCCGCGCAACGGTCTGGTCTCCGGCTGTTATCCGCTCGACCCCTTCTACCGTGCCCACCCCGACGCCGCGCCCGTAAAGATCGCCAAGCAGAAGTTCAAGGCTGGGTCGTGATCTTTCGTCTGAATATTCGCGCAATCAGCAGCACGACAAAATAGATCGTCGCCGCATTGCAGACCAGCGATAACGCCGTCAAAATCGCCCCGGGCGTTGGCCATGGTGCCTGCCACGAGCTGTTGCCCACGAATAACCCTCCCACCAGATAAAATGCGATCAGAAACGGTATCGGCAGAACCGAATACACGCGCGCCGGCAGGTCGCAAAATGCGCCCTGGCACGCATAGCTCGAGACGATAATCCACACGCCTGGAAGCAGGTATAACGCGGCGAGAATCGCCGCAAATCGGCGCTGGAAACGGGAAGGCGTCATCGTGCTCTCAATGTAACACCGCCCATCGACTATCATGGACTCGATGTCGGCGATCCAGGGCATCCTCCATCACCTCTGCCCGCGATGCCGCCAGGGCCGCATCTTTCGTGGCTGGCTGGCCATGCATGAGGCCTGCCCGTCTTGCGGATTGCAATTCAACCGCGAGCAGGGCTACTACATCGGCGCCATGTATGTCAGCTACCTGCTCTCTATCCCGCCCGTTCTCGTGCTCGATGTGGTGCTATGGCGCGTGGCCCACTGGTCCTTCGGCGCCGCCATTCTGGGCGCCTTCTTCGCCTACCTGCCCGTCGTGCCCTTCGCCGTGCGTCTTTCGCGCGTGATCTGGATTTACGTCGACCGCACGTTCGACCCGCGCTGAATGCCGGCCGCTATACCGTCGCGCCCACGACCTCGACTTTCACCGCGGAACCAGCCAATTCCCGCAATCGGCCGTCGAATGTGACGAATGTGGCCTTGTGCAAGCGGGCCAATTGTAGCAGGTACGCGTCCATCACTTGCTTGCTACCCATGAGTTTCTCAAAGGCGGGTAGGAATTCTTTCGCAACGGGCTGCGGCAGCGAGTCCACGTAAACGTGTAACGCGTCAGAGACTAGCTCCGCCAGCAGAAGCGCGGCCTCGGCAGGTGTTTTCGTGGCCTGCACCGCGGCCGGGTTCGAGGACAGCCGGATGAAACCAATCTGCGTCAGCGCGCAGGTCGCCCAACGCTCCCCGGCATCTAGCCGTCTTGTCGCGGCCGCATGAAATTGATGGTTGGGCCAGGCCAGCGCGAGCAGGACGTTCAGATCCAGTAGCAGAAGATCAGAAGATGCCTTCTTCATCAATCACCCGCTCAATGCGGGATGCTGGAATGATTTTTGCACCCGGGGGTACCTCGAACGTGGGAAAACGTCGCGACCTTGCTTTCGAGACGGGCTTAGCTGGTGCTAGTCCCCGACGCGCAAGTGTCGACAGCGTCTTACCCAAACCTTCTCCCGAGACGCGCGAAAGATGCATCGCGGCTTCGTAGACGTCATCGTCCAGCGTAACGGTCGTTCGCACAACTTTAGATTGATACGCTGATACGCTGATGTCAAGATGTCGCCTTGGTCTAAAAATGAAAACCCGGCGAGTTTGGACCTCGCCGGGTCGAGAAGGTACAGCAGTGGCAGATTTCGATTACTCGGAAGCGGCTTGGAAGCTGGCCACGAAAGCGCTGCGCTTGTCGGGGCTGCTCCACTGTTCGCCCAGGCCCTGCCCCTTGAACGTGTTGGCAGTCGCGAATGCGGGCATCGCGTGCTCCACTTTGGTCAAGGGCCGGTACCAGACTTCTTCGTTGCGGCAGATATGATCGTTTTCGCTCAGTGCACGGGTTTCAATCTTTGCCAGGTTGCCCGCGGTCAGCGTCGCCTTCATGCTGTGCAGATCGCCGTTGGCAAAGCTCATGTCGATCGGCTGATAATCCACGCGCACGACGTCTTGCAACAGGTCGCCGCCCATGCGCTTGGCAAAGCTCTGTAACGCCAGACGCTGTTCCGGGTTGGCGCGCTCATCCACAATGAGCACCGCCTTCACCGGGTATGCCGTGTGATACACATCTCCCAGCGTGGAAGAAGCGCGAACCACACCTACAACGCCCAGATCGTCCAGCGCCACCCCGTTCCAGGAGCCTTTCGTTACTTTCCAACCGAAAACCGCGAGTTGACCGGTCAAACCGACTTCTGAATTGGCGAAGCAAGGACCAGTGTAAACATCGGCTGTGCGGGCTTCGACGTAATTACCATAGATACTGCCACTTGCAACGCTGCCCGCAAAACTCAAGGATGCCGCCAGGGAAATTGCCAGCGCGCTCCACAAAAACTTCATCATTCCCCCTTGCCTCCTGAAAAAAGAGTATACACCTCTTAGACGCAGCACCAAGTTAATTAGTCGCCGACGATTTTTCGAACTACAGTGCTTCGTAACACTTGCGGACCGGATTGCACTCGTAATCGTCCACGAGCTTGCTGTCCGGCCCCAAGCAGTTGTATGTGTGCTGACACCAGAAGGCGCGGTCGTTGCCGTGCGGAACCGTGGGGTCCCAGGCGGCCTCGATGTATAAGCCCTTCCAGCGCAGGTTCTTACAACGATCCTCGCCGATATTGGTCAACCCGGCGCGTTCACCGCTGGTTTGCGGCATCTGATTGCTCCTCAAGCCTTTACAGCCTGCAACAGCGCCCGTTTCACGGCCACGCGCGCCAGTTGCACCTTGTAAGCATTCTGGCTCAACGGCTTAGCGTCAGCCAGCGCGGCCTTGGCGGCTTCCTCGGCGCTTTCCGCCGTGATCGCCTTGCCCGCCAGTGCTTGATCCGCTTGCGTGGCAGCCCATGGCGTAGGCGCCACGTGACCGAGAACGATGCGCGCCGAAGCCACGGTGCTGCCCTTCATCTTTAACGCCACCGACGCCGTGGCCAAAGGCCAATCGAGCGCTTCCTTCTGGCGCACTTCGTAAGTCGCATTTTTCGTGCCCTCGTGCGGCACGACGATCTCGGTCAGGATCTCGTTCGGCAGCAGAGCGATTTCCCGTGCGCTCTCATTCGGCGGCGTAACGAAAAACTTCGCCACCGGCACCTCGCGATGGGCGGACGCGGAAGCCAGCCGCACTTTTGCTCCGAGCGCAATCAGTGCCGGCCCGAGGCTCGATGCACTGACAAAATACGCGGGCCCGTCATTGCCCAAAATCGCGTGGTAGCGGTTTTCGCCATGCGGAACCAACGCCTGCCCGTCTTTGGTGCCGAACAAGCCGAAGCCCTGGCGGAAATACCAGCAGCGCGGCCGCTGGCAGAGATCGCCGCCCACCGTCCCCATGTTGCGGATCTGGGGGCTCGATACCCCGCGCGCCGCTTCCGCTAGCGCCGGAAACGCCTTTCGCACTTCGGCATTCTCCGCCAGCTCTTCGAGCGTCACGGTAGCGCCGATGCGCAGTCCCGCCTTGGAGTTTTGAACGCCGCCCAACTCTTTGATGCTCTTGATATTGACCAGGCGTTTCGGTGTGGCCAGATACTCCTTCATGAGGCTGAGTTGGTCGGTTCCGCCGGCCAGCACGTCCGCCTCACCCCATTTGTTGGCGAGCAGGCCGAGAGCGTCCTGTAACGTCGCCGGATTTGCATATTCGAAGGCTTGCATTACGCTTTCCTCCCTTCGAGCGCCGCCAGCACCCGGTTAGGCGTCAGCGGAATCTCTGGCACACGCACGCCGATAGCATTCGCCGTAGCGTTGGCGATCGCCGTAATGAGCGCGATGGCCGCCGGCTCGCCTAAACCGATCGGTCCGCGTTTGTCGTGGTCTGGCGTAATATCCAGATGCACGACGATCTCGCCGATATCCCCGATACCCGCCAGCTTGTTGAACTCCATGTCAGGATTCAGCATGTGCCCGGTCTGTTCATCCATCACGCGCTCTTCGAACAACGCCGCGCAAATGCCCATGATGCAGCCGCCGTGAATCTGGCTCTCAGCCGTCGTGGGGTTGATGACAAGGCCGATATCCTGCACCGCCACCGCCTTGTTGATTTTGACGATTCCGGTTTCGGTATCCACCGAAACGTCGGCCATCTGAACACCGCCTACACCGCTCGAGTTGAGGCCGCCCGGATTACGCTGGTTGTTCTCTCCCATTTCGGAGATCCCTTTTACTCCCAGCTTCTGGCAAGCGGCTTTCCAGGTTAAGCTCTTCGACGGGTCGTCTTTCATTTGGATCCGTCCGTCCACGGCGACGAGTTGATCAGGCGTCGTTCCGAGCGACGGCGCCACCGCGTCAAATAATTTCGCCAATGCGTTGACCGCCGCCTTGCGCGTGGAGGAGGAAACGCCGCCAACCGTGGTCGATCCGCCCGATGCTCCCGAGGGCGGCAGCGAACTGTCGCCGATCTTCAGTCCTACCGCGCCGATCGGCAATCCCAGCGTCTCCGCCGCGACCATCGTGATGATGGTGCGCGTTCCTGTGCCGAGATCCTGCGAACACAACTCGACCTCGACGGTGCCATCGGGATGAATGTTCGTGCGGCATTGGCTGTTATGCCCGCCGCCGCCCCAGGTGCTCAGTGCCGCTCCGAGACCGCGTTTGACTGTCCCGGAACCCGATTGGCCGCGCGGATGCCATAGCTTCTGCCAATCGATCAGTTCCGCGCCTTTCTTGAGTTGCGCGCGGTACACTTCGGCGCGCGCCGTTACACCCAGGTTCTTTTCGAATACAACCAGCGGATCGAGATTCAGCTTGGCCGCCAGGTCCTCGATGGCCGTATCGGTCAAGTAGCAAGCCTGCTGATGGTTTGGCGCGCGCCATGCGCGCACGCCGCCGCAGTTGGTCGAAACCGCCGTGTGGTTCTTGCGCTGGTTGGGGATATCGAAGACATACGGAATGGGCGGGCTGCCTCCGCCGCCGATGCCGCCGGTCGACCAGGATTCCGATTGCCATGCCGTGATGGTGCCATCCTTGGTGCCCGCGATTTTCACATTCGCGTAGCCGGACGGCCGGTTACCGGCGATCAACAGCTCGGTCGCGCGATCAAGGAACAACTTCACCGGACGGCCGCCGCTGGCCTTCGAGAGACGCGCTGCTTCCAGTCCCCACAAGTCAGCCGCGAATTTGCTGCCGAATCCACCACCGATGAATTGCATGTTGACGTGCACGTTCGGCGCGGGAATCTTGAGGTTGTTGGACAAATCGCCGCCGATGCCGGAAACGTTCTGTGTGGAGGGATACAGGTTCACGTGATCGCCCTTCCACTCGACGGCGTTGCCGTGCGGCTCGAGACAGCAGTGCGTGATCACCGGGATGCCATAATGCTGTTCCACCACAGCATCCGCTTCCTGAAACGCCTTATCGGGATCGCCCTTCACCTGCTCGCCAGCGGGTTTGGCGCGGGCACCGGCCTTCGCCAGGTTATCCTCGCGCACCAGGTGCGGCAGCACTTCGTATTGCACTTTGATCTTGCGCGTGGCGGCCTTGGCGAGTTCCTCGGTTTCTGCCGCGACGGAGGCGACTTCCTGGCCCTGCCACATCAACTCGGTCCCGGCCGACGCAATCGTTCGCACTGCGGTGACGCCGGGTGACTTCTCGGCTTCGCTCGTGTCAATGCTGGTGACGCGGGCATGCGCATGGGGAGAGGTGAGCAGCGCGCCGTAGAGCAAACCATCTTGCTTGTAATCGGAGGAGTACTTGGCCCGTCCGCTAGATTTCATCGGCCCATCCAGGCGCTTGGTGGGTTTGCCCATCACGCGCCGCTTGTCCATCGGAGGCCAAGCGTAGTTGGGTGTGTTTGGCGTGTCAGGCATTGTGCCCTCCCTTCATTTCTTTGGCGGCTTCAAGCACGGCCTTGCGGACACCCACATAGGTTCCGCAGCGGCATAGATTGCCGCCCAAGCCCTTCTGTACTTCTTCGTACGTCGGATTGGGGTGCTTGTCCAGATAGCCCTTCACCGCCATGACGAAGCCTGGCGTGCAGTACCCGCACTGCTGCCCGTCGTGATTCACGAACGCCGCGGAAACGGGATGCAACTTGCCGTTCTGCGAAATGCCCTCGATGGTCTGGATATCTTTGCCCTGCGCGTCGATGGCGAGAACCGTGCAGCTATAAACCACCTTGCCGTCCATGATGACGGTGCAGGCGCCGCAGGTGGCGCGATCGCAGACCTTCTTGGCGCCGGTGAAATCCAGGTAATTGCGCAAGGCATCAATCAGGGTGACCTGCGGCTCGATAGTCAGCTTCACGGGCTTGCCATTGATCTGCAGTGTGACCGGCACTTCTCCGGGGCCCACAACGCCCGTGGAAGGAGCGGCTTCGGCCGGGGTCTCAACCAGGAGGCCGACGCCGCTCAACGCGCCGGAACCGATGCCCACGCCGCGAATAAAGCCGCGGCGGGAGAAGCCGCCTTTGGCCTTTTCGGGCGCGTCAGGATATTTCTTGGAACTCACGCGATACCTTCCTTTCGTTCAATCCAAGGTTGGAATCTATTGCGATGATTTGGCTCTGAAACGAGTCAACTATACCAAAGATGAAAACCTGGGTACAACGCTACGATCCTCAAAGGTACAGCCTTACCAGACATGGATCACATACTTCAGACGCGCGAGGAGGCGGGAAGTGAGGATCAACAAAAAGGGCGAGACAGTGCCTCGCCCCTACAGTGTCTTGGGAGCGTCCCTAGAACCGGATGTATGCGCCGAACTGAATGATGCGCGCCCCATTCGCCACGCCGATAATGCGTCCGAAGTTGTAGTAGTTCACGTTGTAGCCGGTCGCGCCGGTATTTCCATCCTGCCCGACCGTAAAGCTGGGGTGGTTCGTAAAATTGAAAAAAGCAGCTTGGAAATCGACCCTCACCCTCTCGGTGATCGGTATACTTTTGGCCAGTTGCGCGTCCCAGTCGAACAGGTTCGGCCCGGTGAACATGCGGCGCTGAATGTCACCATCAGTGCCGGCAGTGGGATCAACAAATACCTGGCCGTTGAACGGCGCCTCGCCGAACGGTTGTACTCCCAGGCCGGTGGGAGCGATGGCGCTGGGGTTGACAAAGTACGGGCCAGTACCGGTCATGAAGAAACCAGTAGTCCCACTGGGAATCTTACTCGTCAGTGAATCGACAGTGTTGTAGGTGGCACGGCTGCCGCCGCGATTCAAGGTGCCAAATTGCGAAACGATGGAATACGGCGAGCCGCTTTGATACGTGATGATCCCACTGGCCGTCCAGCCGCCGAGAACACGGTTTACGAGGCGATTCCCGCTGAACCGATGACCTTCACCGAATGGAATCGGCACGACGTAATTCGCCTTCAGACAGTTGGTCAGGTCGAACGGTGCGCGAGCATAATCCAGCCTGCCGTTGTGCAGGTCGAGATACGGCTCGAACCGGTCATTGTTCAAATCTCCATTCGTGTCGGCTAGCGCTTTTGAAAAGACATAATTGATCTGAAGTTGCTGCCCGTTGGGAAGGCTGCGCCGAACATCGATTTGACCGGACTGATAGTTAGAATAGGCGCCACTCTCGAGAACGTTCATACCGAAGCCATAAAGACTCGGGAAGAAGCTGTAGCCACCGTAGAGACCGGGCACGAAAACTTCCTGATAGATGGCTCCCAACTGGCCGGCCTGGCCGGACTGCAAATAACCAGCGACGGTTGGGTCGCTCAGGAAACCTCCACCGGGCAGGTTATTGCTAAAGAACGGAACAGGAACGCTCCCCTTGATCGCGGGATTGTAATCGCCATCGGCGCCTTGGCCGGCCGCCAGCGAGAGGAACAGGTTATTCTGTGCCTTCTTGAAGTCCGTTAAGTATTGGGTGCCAGCGACCTGGACTTGATTGAAGTCAACAGCGCGCCACTCGTGCACGCCCTTGTTGGCCACATAGCGTACGTCAATGACGAACTTCTTGACTTCATGTTGCACGCTCAGGCTCCACTGCTGAATGTATGGCTGCGAGATGTTGGGATTGATGAGTCCCTCGGCGTTGGTAGGATTGTTCGCCAGGTTGTCCGCGAAGGTAAGCGGCACCTTCAGAGTGGGAGTGGGAATCGCGGGCGGGTGAGAAACCGTCGCGATGACGTCCGGATTGATCACCGCGCTCTGCAAGCCCGAGTTGGTACCGACGTTATTCGACGCGGTGATGATGGCGTCATCGTTGTAATACGAGAGGCTGTAACCGCCGCGCACCGCGGTCTTCCCATCGCCGAAGACATCCCAGGCGAATCCGACACTGGGCGCGAAATTCTTCTTGCTGGCATTGTAATAAGGCCGCCCCGCGGAGTTGCCGCCGAAATTGAGGGTGGCATCCGAGAGGATGGTCGAGATGTAGTTGTTGTTGGTAAGCTCGGGCGTCAGGAACAGAGAGTTAGCTTCGTTGAAGGCCGGGTAGTAGTCCCAGCGCAATCCGGCGCTCACGGTGAACCGCGGGCGCAGCTTCCATTTGTCACTGACGTACGCGGAATAGGTGTCGTATTGAAAGTTGCGGACGTTAGCCGCGCCGGGCACGAAACCGGAAGTGCGGCTAGTGACGTTGAACGTCTGCTCGGTTTCGCTGACAATACCTGCCAGTGTGGCTAACAGGTTATTGGCCGTCGCCACATCGTTGGCGTTCGCCTGGGGAAGCCCGGGGATCGTGGTCAAGCCGTTCGGATTCGAAGTGCTAAACCCGAGGTTGTAGTACGGCGCCTGGACATCGCCGTTGTTGTCATAGGATTTCACGCGGATATCCTGCTGCTGATACCCGAAGGTCACCGTGTGGTTGCCGTGGATCCAACTGGCGTTGTCCTGCCAGGCATAGGTATTCGTGAACCTACCCTGGGGAGCAAAAGCGTATTCACCGGGAAAATCGACCAGAGGGCTGTTGACGTAAGCCGGCGGCACAGGAGTCCGCACATCGAAAGGCACCGGGGCCAGGTTGAAGCCGCCGCGCAGTTCGTTGGTCAGATTTGGAAGGGGATTCCATCTCCAGCCAATGGAGAAGAGCTTGCCTTCCGCGTCATTGTAGGTGGGGGGCACGGTGGTGTAGAAGGCGTCATCACCCAAACGGTCGACCACGTTGCGGTTCCAGGTGTAGGTGGCGAAGAAAACATTTTTCGGGGAAAGGGCATAATCGAGGCGGCCCAGAATGTTATCTCGCGTGGCATTGTCGCGAGCGTTGAACTGGTAACCGGCGGTGTTCAATCCGTCTCCGAGCAGGTTATTGTTCGGTAAGGGCATTTCCCCCAGCAATTTCGAAATGTAAGGATCCACGCTGCTGTGGGTGGCCGTCAGCAGGTTGGCAGTCGCGCCACTGCCATCGGTCAGCGTCATGACTCCTGAACGCGCGTTGGGGGTGAAAACCGTGTAGTTCTGCAAGGCCTGCTGGCGCAGACGGTACGATTCGTAGGCGGCATAGAAGAACAGTTTGTCTTTGATAATCGGACCGCCGATGGTCACGCCGACCTGGTTGAGGTTCAGAAACGGCTTGGGTGTGCCGATCTGGTTGGAGAACCACTGGTTCGCCGCCACCGCACTGTTCCTGTTGTAATAATAGGCCGAACCGTGGAACTGGTCGGTGCCCGAGGGCGTCGTCATCGTCACCTGGGTGGCGCCGATGCCGTAGTTGGCGGGCTCGTTGGCCGAGGAGATGGTAAATTCGGCAACCTGGGCAATGGTGAGAAGATTCGCGCTGATGTCCAGGCCGCTCAGCCGGATAAACTGATCCTGCACGTTGATGCCATCGAGAGTAACGTTGGTGGCCTGGGAACGCATGCCATTGATCACCGTGCTGCTGCCGGATCCGTTATTTCCGACGCCTGCCTGCGTGCCGTAGAGATTGCTGATCTGGCGGTCCAGCACGGGCAGGTTGGTCACCTGGTCCTGGGTGAGCGTAGTTGCCACTTCGTAAGTCGTATTCTGGACTCCAACAGGGCTCTCTACGACATCCACGGTCTGCGAAGAGCTGGCGATCTGCAACTTTACCGGGGGCAGCGAGATCTCCTTGCCGGGATCCACCGTAACGTCGGTCAAGTTCACCTTAGCGAATCCCGTGGCCATGACCGAGAGCTGGTACTTGCCCGGCTTGATGACCGGGATAGAGAAGCTGCCGTCGGTGCCGCTTTTCGCTTTCAGGATCGCAGAGCTTCCGCCCGGCAGCAGGATCTCGATGTCGGCGTTGGGCACGGCGGCCCCGGTCGGATCGACCACGGTACCGGTTAAGGTGCCGTTATTCTGCGCATGGAGGGGAGCGAAAGAAAGTACTGAAAACAGTACGGCAAACGTTACGACGGAAGCAACTTTTCTCATAAGAAAGTATTCTTCTTTCCGGAGGTATAGAACGTACCCCCCGAACCCTGGTTGGGCCCATGATAAACCGAAAATGTGAGTAAACGCCACAGTTATTGGCAAAAAAGGAGATTTTTGGGGCTTCCCGCGCTGCTAACTATCTATAGCCGCGGGGGCTCAAAAATTGTGCGCCGGCGTCGGCCAAGCATATGGGAAATGTGATGGTTAGGTGGGATATCTCGACAGCATACACGGATTCTGCTATGATATGTGCTTAGCTGTGCTAAGTTCCCCTCACGCCGGTGGTTGGTCTTTAGCCGCTCCCACCTTGAACATAAAATAAAAAGGAGCACCACGTAGCCTTATGGCTGCCAATCCATATAACCAGGGCGCCCAGGTTGAGCATACGATTTTCGGGCTGGGCACCGTGATGTCAATCAATGAGGAACGCATCGTGATCAAGTTTGATGATCACGGCGAAAAGAAGTTTGTCACCCCCATGGTGGTTGGGTCGCTGAAGAAGAGCGACCGCCAGCCTCCTGCCGAAAAGCGGGCTTCGCGACGCAAAAAGGCGGCCACCCCGGCCGCGGCGACGCAGTAACCGTCCAGGAACGATCTCCCTTGAACGCCAGACAGAAACGTCTTTTTGAAGAGGCCCGGAAAAAGAACCCCGGCCTGAAGATGCCGGAGGCGGCACCGGTCGCAAATTGGACCGAGGACGACCTCGCGCTGATCAAACAGGGTGTGGGCGACAAATCCGGGCGGCCCGCCACTGCGGCTGGAAACGCTCCGGCTGCTGAAGGCGAAATGCCAGCAGCGGAAACCGGGTCGGTTGTGACCTATTTCGAGGAGAAAGGCTTTGGATTTCTCCGTCCTGATGGCGGCGGCCGCGATATTTTCTTCCATATCTCCCGGCTGAACGAAGGCCAGGCCAGCGACCTGGTGCCGGGCACGAAAGTAGTTTACGAACTGGGCATGGACCGCACGGGCAAGATGGCCGCGAGCAGCGTGCGCGTGTTACCCCCGCAAACTTAACGAGACCGATTCCGGCGGCGAACGTCTCCTTGTCGTAAAATCAGACACTCCAGGAGGGTTCATGAAGACGATCGGTCTGCTCGTTGGCCTTGCCATGAGCGGCGTACTCGCGCACGCACAATCCGCATCCGATCCCCTAAGCAACGGGATCAAGGGCATTTACAAAATCAGTAGAAACGACGTGGCGCGAGCCGCGGAGAAGATGCCCGAGGAAAACTACTCTTTCAAGCCGGCACCCGAAGTGCGCAGTTTCGGCCAGATCGTCGGCCATATTGCTGACGCCCAGTACCTCTTCTGTTCCGCGGCGATTGGCGAAAAGAATCCAGCACCGGGAGTTGAAAAGAGCAAGACCACCAAAGCCGATCTGGTGCAGGCGCTCAATGACGCTCTGGCCTATTGCGACAAAGCCTATGACGGCATGACGGACGCGCACGCGGCGGACATGGTCAAGTTCTTTGGCCGCGAACAGGCCAAGTTGGCGATCCTGGCCTTCAATAGCGCGCATAACATGGAGCACTACGGCAACCTGGTGACCTACATGCGGATCAAGGGCCTGGTGCCGCCATCTAGCGAGCCAAGGAAGTAGCGGCTTCCGGGTGCGATTGCGCCGTGCCGGACGGCTGCCCTATACTGGACGCTGCACTGCAGGGTGCATCCCGTCCGCGGGAAGGGACGATCCCACCTGACCTGTTGAGCCGTATCGAACATCAACCTCACTTCTGCCCGTCATAGCGGACATCGGGCAACAGAAGGAGGAGTGATGTCTCGCGAATTACCTCAAAAGCCAAACCTCGAACATCTCAAGAAACAAGCCAAGGACTTGCTGCGCAAGTTGGAGAAGGACGGCGCAGCGGAAAGCCCGAAGCTTGCGGACGCCCAACACTTGATTGCCCGCGAATACGGCTTTGCCAACTGGGCGAAGCTGAAGGAGCATGTGGAATCGGTAGCGCGCCTGCTCGCACCGGCCGAGGAGCTATCGGCAGCCGTCTGCGCCAGTGACGCGCCATGGACCGCGCGGGTGCTGGAGAGCCACGCGGAGTTGAAGGCGCAACTCAATGAGCCGATGGCGAATTACGGGAATTCCGGCATGCAGCCGCTACTGGCAGCGGTGCAACGAAGCGACCGGAAAACCATCGATGTGTTGCTGGGAGCCGGCGCGGACATCCACGCGCGAAGCCGATGGTGGGCGGGCGGCGTGGGAGTGCTGGACGAGTGTGGCCCAGCCATGGCGGATTTTCTGATCGAGCGAGGAGCTGTGGTAGACGCGCACGCGGCGGCGCGGCTGGGAATGGTCGAGAGGCTGCGGGAACTGGTCGCGGCGGACCGTGGCGTCGTCAATGCGCGAGGTGTCAACGGCGAAACGCCGCTGCATCGCACCACAACTCCGGAAATCGCGCAATTTCTACTGGAAAATGGAGCGGCCATCGATACGCGCGACCTGCTGCACGAATCGACGCCCGCCCAGCATATGCTGCGCGTGGTGCAGGCGCGGCATTATCCGCAGGACCGGCAGGAGATCGCCAGATACCTGGTGGCACGCGGGTCCCAGACCGATATTGTGATGGCGGCGGCTCTAGGTGACCTGGAACTGGTGCGGCGGCATCTCGACGCCGATCCGGCTGCGATCCGGATGCGCACCTCGGATACTTACTTCCCGAAACAGGACGGCCGCAGCGAGGGCACCATCTACATCCAACTCTTCGGCAAGGACCGGACGCCGCATCAGATCGCTCGCGACATGGGCCATCTGGACGTGTTTCGATTCCTGATGGAGCACAGTCCGGAAGATGTGAAACTGGCACAGGCATTTGAGCTGGGCGACGAGGAAACGTTTCGCGCCATGTTGGCCAGCCGTCCAAACCTGATGACAGCCATGCCGGAACAGGACCAGAGGCGGCTGCCCGATGCCGCGCAGAACAACAACACGGCAGCCGTTCGGCTGATGCTGGAGGCGGGCTGGACGGTCGACGCCAAAGGCGAGTACGGTTTGACGGCCTTGGGCTGGGCCTCCTGGCACGGCAACGCGGAGATGGTGCAGGAAATTCTGCGCCATCATCCCGGCCTGGAACGCAAAGATTGCGAGTTTGGCATAACGGCGCTCGGATCCGCGCTGCACGGCTCGGAAAACAGTTGGCACCGGGACACCGGAGACTACGCTGCCACGGTCGAAGCGCTGCTGGCCGCCGGAGCGAAGGCGCCGAAACTCACGGATGATCTCGAAGCCAGCGCGGCGGTGCGGGAGGTGCTGCGGCGGCACGAAACAGGATCGTGATGCGGCCCCAAAATCCGCTATAATGGCTAAATCATTCCTGGCCACCGGTTTGCCTTGGTGCGTCTGGTTGTAACTCCGTAAGGGATCATGTTCGACAACTTATCGGAAAAGCTGCAGCGGGTATTCAAGAATCTGCGCGGCGAGGGACGGCTGACCGCGGAAAACATGGAGTCCGCGCTGCGGGAGATCCGCGTCGCGCTGCTCGAAGCCGATGTCAATTTCCGGGTTGTCAAGCAGTTAATCGAGGCCATCAAAGAGAAAGCCATGGGTGAGGAAGTGCTGACGGCGCTTTCTCCTTCGCAGCAGGTCATCGCCATCGTGCGCGATGAAATGATCAAGATCCTGGGCAGCCACGAGTCGAAGCTGCGCTTTGCCAACGAGCCGCCCAGCGTCATGCTGATCGTGGGCTTGCAAGGATCGGGCAAGACCACCACCACGGGCAAACTGGCACGGTGGCTTTCCAAAAACGGGCACCGGCCGTATCTCGTGTCGGTGGACGTGTACCGGCCCGCGGCGCGCGAACAGTTGCGCGTGGTGGCGCGGGACATCAATCAGCCCATCTATACCGGCACGCCGGAAGAAACGGCGCCAGCGGATCTGGCGCGGTCGGCGCGCAAGGAAGCAACGAATACTGGCCGCGATGTGCTGCTAGTGGATACGGCCGGGCGGTTACACATTGACGACCAGCTCATGACCGAGTTGCAGCAGCTTCGCGAGATGCTAACGCCGGTCGAGATTCTGTTCGTGGCTGACGCCATGACGGGCCAGGACGCCGTCAAAAGCGCGGATGAATTCCACAAACGCCTGGGCATTACTGGCATCATCCTGACCAAGATGGACGGCGATGCGCGCGGCGGCGCGGCGCTCTCGATCCGGCAGGTCACGGGGCAGCCGCTCAAATTTGTGGGCGTGGGCGAAAAATCCGACGCGCTCGAAGTGTTTTACCCCGATCGCGTGGCGTCGCGCATTCTGGGCATGGGCGACGTGCTCTCGTTCATCGAGAAGGCGGAAGAGGCCATCGACAAGAAGCAGGCCGTCGAGATGCAGCGCAAGCTCATCGAAAACGACTTTACGCTCGAGGACTTCCGCGACCAGATCCGGCAAATTCGGAAGCTGGGTCCGCTCGAGTCGATTTTGGGGATGATGCCGAACATGGGCATCATGAAGGATCTGAAAAACGTCAAGATCGACGAGAAAGAGATCACGAATGTGGTGGCGATCATCGATTCCATGACGCCTAAGGAACGCGCCAACCACATGATTATCAACGGGAGCCGGCGGCGGCGCATCGCCAAGGGCAGCGGCACCAGCGTGCAGGACGTGAACCAGTTGCTGAAGCAGTATTCGCAGGCGCGTAAGATGATGAAGAGCTTATCCGGCGGATTTCTGGGCAAGAAATTGGGTAAGTTGAAATTACCGGCATTTTAGAGACAGGAGTCAGAAAGTCAGCATGTTAATGATTCGACTGGCGCGGTTCGGCGCCAAAAAGAAGCCGTTTTACCGGGTGGTGGTCATTGAGAAGGAAAAGGCGCGGGATGGCCGGAACATCGAAGTGGTGGGCCACTATAATCCGCGAACCACTCCCGCGGCGGTGGAACTGAAACACGAGAGAATCACGCATTGGGTAAAAAACGGCGCACAGATGTCCGCCACGGTAACGCGGCTGGTTAAAGATAACCCTGCCCCGGCGGCGACGCCGGCCGCTTGACACGCGGAAACTGTGCGATTTGGAACTTTGAAAGTGGGCGTTTAGCAACTCCTTTCGCCACTGCGGTTTGCACTGTCGTTTAGAATGAGCTTAGGAGGCGGGGGGATGAAGCAGCTGATTGAAGACATTGCGAAAGCTCTTGTAGACATCCCGGAAGAGGTCAGTGTGCACGTGGTGGAGGGCGAACAGGTGACCGTTCTTGAGTTGCGCGTCGCCCCGAGCGACCTGGGTAAAGTGATCGGGAAGCAGGGGAGGACAGCCCGCTCGATCCGAACGATCCTGGGCGCCGCCGGCATGAAGCTCAACCGGCGATTCACGCTCGAAATCCTGGAGTGAGCCCGGAAGAAAACCAATGGGTCACCGTTGCCAGGCTGGGGCGGGCCTGGGGAATCCGCGGAGAGCTGGCTGCCATAGCGCTCACCAGTAAGCCGGAACGATTCCACATACTAAAAGAAGTTTTCCTGTTCCGTGATGGGCAGGCATTGGAGCCGGCGCGGTTTCAGGTCGAATCGGTGCGGGAACACCTGCGCGGGTGGCTGTTCAAGTTCCAGGGCGTGGATACCATGTCGGATGCCGAACTGCTGGCGCATGCCGAGGTCCGGATTCCGATGGCGGAACGGCTGGCGCTGGAAGAGAGCGAGCACTACCTTTCGGATCTCGTAGGATGCGAGGTCCGAGACCGTGCGACGGGAGAAACGGTAGGCGTGGTGACGGGCTGGCAGGACGCAGGAGGCCCAGGATTGCTGGAAGTTGGCGAGCTGCTGATTCCGTTCGCCCGCTCGATTTGTTTGGAGATTGACACAGCAGCAAAAAGGATTTTGGTGGATTTGCCGGAAGGCTTGAAGGATTTGAACCGCAAGTGAAGTTTCATGTAGTCACCATTTTTCCCGAGTTTTTTCGTGGACCGTTTGAGCACGGAGTGGTGGCGCGGGCTCAGCAGGATGGAAAGCTCGAAATCCGAATCCACAACCTGCGGGACTGGACTTCGGACAAGCACAAGACCGTGGATGACCGGCCGTTCGGCGGCGGCGAAGGCATGCTGCTCAAGCCGGAACCGTTGTTCGCGGCGGTGGAGACGATTTTCCCGGAGCGCGCGGCGGGTGGGCGAGAAGAAAAACGGCGCGTGGTTCTGCTATCGGCGCAGGGAAGGAAGTTCGATCAGCCGGCCGTGCGGCGGTTGAGCGAAGCGGCAGAGCTGTTATTGATTTGCGGCCGTTACGAGGGTGTGGACGAGCGCGTGGCGGAGCACCTGGCGGATGAGGAATTGGCTATCGGCGATTACGTGCTGAGCGGCGGAGAGCTGGCGGCGGCGGTGGTGATCGATGCCATAGCACGGCTGATCCCGGGCGTGCTGGGCAATGCGGATTCCACGCTGCGTGAATCATTCGCCGCCGATGCGGGCGTGCTGGATTGCCCGCAGTATACGCGTCCCGCTGAGTTTCGCGGCTGGCGCGTGCCGGAGGTTTTGTTGAGCGGTAACCATGAGGAGATCCGCCGCTGGCGAGAGCAGGCGGCGCTGCAAAAGACGGCGCGCGTGCGGCCCGACCTGAAGCAGGCGGCGCAGGTGGATTTCAAGTACGATAGAAAAATCTGAAGGGATCAAAACTATGAATCACCCGTTGTTGACCAAGTTCATACAAAAACATAGGCGGGCGGAAATTCCGGAGTTCCGGCCGGGCGACACGATTCGCGTGCACGTCAAGATTAAGGAAGGCGATAAAGAACGGCTGCAGGCGTTCGAAGGCACGGTGATCGCGCGGAAGAATACGGGGATGGGAGAGAGCATCACGGTCCGGAAGGTGAGCTTCGGGCAAGGTGTGGAGCGCATTTTTCCGCTGCACGCGCGGGTGATCGATCACATCGACGTGGTGCGCACCGGCCGCGTACGGCGGGCGAAGCTATATTATCTGCGCAATCTGAAGGGCAAAGCGGCCCGGCTCCGCGAGCGCGAGTAAGCCGCGAGTGGCCGCGCACGTGGCAACGGCAAACCCAGTCGCGAAACTTCGCTGCGAGGGAACGCTGGAGCGCGAACTGCATGCGCGCGGCTACCTTGCGGTGGCGGGCGTCGACGAGGTGGGACGCGGATCGCTGTTTGGCGCGGTATTTGCCGGCGCGGTGATCCTGTCCCCCGACCGGCCCATCCGCGGCCTCAACGACAGCAAACAGCTCGAAGCGGAACGCCGGGAAGTGCTGGCGGAGCGCATCCGCGAGCGCGCGGTCTCATGGGCCGTGGCGGCGGTGGATGCCGCCATGATCGACCGCATCAATATCTACCAGGCGTCGCGGCTGGCCATGAAGCGCGCGGTCGAACAACTCTCGCCGGCGGCGGATTTCCTGTTGATCGATGCCGTACCGCTGGATCTGCCGATTCCGCAACAGCCCCTCATCCATGGAGACGCGCGCTGCCAGGCGATCGCCGCGGCGTCCATCATCGCCAAGGTGACCCGCGACGCGTGCATGTGTGTGTGGGACGAAGTCTATCCGCGGTACGGTTTGGCGAACCATAAAGGCTACAATACGCCGGAGCATCTGAAGGCGCTCGAGGAATACGGGCCGACGCCGCTGCATCGCGCCAGTTTTGAGCCGGTGCGCGCGCGGTGGCTGTTCCCGCTGGACGACGGGCAGCTCGAACTCTTCGCCCTCGAAGCGAGCGCATGCCGATAGATCCATCTACACCGACGGCGACCGAGCCGGTGGATGCCGAGATACGCCCGGCGTACCCGTGGTATCACAAGCTCTCGGCGATCCTGCTGATCATCTTTTGTCTGGAACTCGGCTGCTTTCTTCTGGTGTTTCCGTGGGTGTCGGAAGTTTGGGACAACAATTTCTTCTCTTCCCTGCTCCACAGCGGATATTGGGACAGCGGCTATTTTCGCGGCGCGGTCAGCGGGTTGGGCGTCATCAACCTGTACATCGCATTCGTCGAGATGCTTCGCTTGCGCCGGTTCTGGTAATGGACCTAGGGGGTTTGCGGCGCTACTGCCTTTCGCTGCCGCATGCGACAGAAGACGTGCAGTGGGAAGACAACCTGTTGTTCCGCGTCGGCAAGAAGATGTTTGCGATCGCACCGCTCGACCGGACGCCTACCACCGTTTGCTTCAAATGCACGCCGGAGGAATTCGCGGAGTTACTCGAGCGCGAGGGCATTATTCCCGCACCCTACCTAGCGCGCAATAAGTGGGTGCTGCTGGAGCATCTGGACGCGTTGCCGGCGAAAGAGCTGAAGCGGCTGATTCAGGATTCCTACAAAATGGTAGCGGCTGGGTTGCCGAAGAAGGTGCGGAGAGAGTTGGGGTTGGGCTGACTACTTCTTGGGTTTTTTCTTCGGCCGCGGCTTGCCGTTCTTTTCCACCCGTAGCTTCCAGGCCGTGCGCAGGGCGCCTTCGAGAACATCCTCGGTGACGGCTGCGAGGCGGATGTGGGTCGCGCCCATTCTTCCCCAGCCGCCGGCTATGGGCAGAAAGACCTCCGGCAGCTCTTCGACGAAGGCGCCTTGCTGCTCCGGGGTGAGCATCAGGTTGCCGTATCCCTGGCGCTCGGAGGCAAGCGTAGCGAAGATCCGGCCACCGACACGGAAATCGGGCGAACCCATGTGCGAGCTCTCCTCCGCGCCTTCCAGGCTCAGCGCGATGCGGCGAAAATCTTTCGCGGTCATTGCCCTCGACCTCCGGCCTGCGCCGGCGAATTCATCTCACGCAGGCGACGCTCCAGGAATCGGCGTTCACTGGCATTCGTTACCAGTGCGAGAGCCCGCGAATAGCTCTTGGCCGCTTCTTCGAGAGAGCTGAGCCGGCGCAGCATGTCAGCCCTGGCGGCATGTAGCAGGTGGTAGTTATCGAGATCGTTCGTGGCGGCCAAGCCGTCGATCAGCCCCAATGCCTGCTCTGGGCCATCCACCATGGCGACGGCCACCGCGCGATTCAATGCGACGACAGGAGAGGGTTGCAGCCGCTCGAGCTCAGTGTACAGCCGGAGGATCTCGGCCCAATTCGTATCTTCGGCACGAAGCGCGCTGCAATGCACGGCGGCGATCGCCGCCTGGAGCGCGTAGGGACCCGGCTCACCGCGCAACGCGTACGCGACGAGTGGCAAAGCCTCGGTAATCTGGGCTCGATTCCAGCGGCCGCGATCCTGCTCCTCGAGAATGACCAGGTCGCCGGCCTCATCGAGCCGCGCGTCACGGCGCGCATCGTGAAGCAGCATGAGGGCGAGAAGTCCCGCAGCTTCGGAAGGCGTGCGCGGACCGAGCAGGGTCACGACCAGGCGCCCCAGGCGGATGGCCTCGGCGCAGAGATCGGTTCTGACCAGCCGACCGCCGCGCGTGGCGGCGTAGCCTTCGTTGAAAACCAGATAAATGGCGGTAAGCACGCCTTCCAGCCGGCCGGCCATCTCCGACATCTCTGGAACGACGTAGGGAATACCGGCGTCGCGAATCTTGCGCTTGGCGCGAACCAGGCGCTGCGCCATGGTGGCGGGAGGCACGAGAAATGCGCGCGCGATTTCATCGGTTTCGAGACCGCAGAGTGTACGAAGCGTCAGAGCAACCTGCGCTTCGAGCGCGAGCGCCGGGTGGCAGCAGGTGAAGATCAGGCGAAGACGGTCGTCGGGAATTTCGCCGGTGTCGTAATCCGGCTCGTGGATAGTTGGCGCCAAGCCGGAAGCAACGTAGGAATCGAGCTTTTCTTCGAAACTCGTCTGGCGGCGGATGCGGTCGATGGCCTTGTGCCGGGCGGTCTGAATGATCCAGGCACGCGGAGAGTCCGGAATACCGGAGGCGGGCCACTGGTCGACGGCGGCTGTAAATGCTTCCTGCGCAGCCTCTTCGGCGAGATCGAAATCACCGACCAGGCGGATCAGCGTCGCCACAATCCGGCCCCAATCGGAACGGTACACTTCTTCGATGGCGGCGGTAACGTCCGACGGCATATTTGATTGTAGATATTTCCGTACTTGGGTTGTCGATCGGGCCTTCCGCCGTTCGACTCACTGATGGAGGAGCGCGAATGAGATACATGCTGCTGATCTACCAGGATGAGCAGGCGCTGAACGAGACCGAACGACAGGCGTGCTACGTGGAATCGACCCAGCTCGCTCATGATCTGAACGCAAAAGGCCAGTTCGTAGCCACCGCGCCGCTGCAACCGGTCGCCACGGCCACGACTGTTCGCGTTCGGGATGGCAAGCGCCTCGTGACCGATGGCCCGTTTGCCGAGACGCGCGAGCAACTGGGCGGCTTCTACATGATCCACGCCAAGGATCTCGACGAAGCGATCGGCATTGCCGCGAGGGTTCCGGGAGCGCGCAAGGGCACTGTGGAGATCCGGCCAGTGATTGAGATTCCGTCGCTGCCCAAAAGTACGCAGTAGCGTGTCGATTTCCGGGCCGCTCGTTCGACTTAGCTATGGGAGAAAAAAATGCGATTCATGATGATCGTCAAAGCAAGCAAGGAATTCGAGGCGGGCAAGATGCCCAGCGATGAGCTGGTCGCGGCCATGGGCAGATATAACGATGAAATGAGGAAAGCGGGCATTCTAGTGGACCTGGCAGGGCTGCAGCCGACTTCGAAAGGCGCCCGCATCGAGTTTTCGGGAGACAAAAAGACCGTGATCGACGGACCGTTCGCCGAAACCAAAGAAGTGATCGGCGGCTTCTGGATCATCAACGTAAGATCGAAGGAGGAAGCGATGGAGTGGGCCATGCGAGCGCCGGCTCCTCACGGCGAAGGCAAGGATGCGGAGATCGAGATTCGCCAAATCATGGGACTCGAGGAATTTGTCCGCGCGAAACAATCAAATGCCAACGCGAGTTAGCCGATGCGAATCCAACAGAGAGGATAAAAGATGAGTCAAGTACGCGTGCTCGTAGGAACCCGGAAAGGCGCGTTTGTTCTTACAGCGGATGGGAAGCGCAAAGACTGGGACATCAGCGGTCCGCATTTCGCGGGCTGGGAGCTGTATCACATCAAGGGGTCGCCTGTCGATCCGAACCGGCTATACGCTTCGCAGTCGAGCGGATGGTCGGGGCAAGTGATGCAGCGATCCAATGACGGCGGCAAAACCTGGGAAGCAGTCGGCAACAAGTTCATCTACGACGGCGTGCCCGGCACACACCAGTGGTATGACGGGACGCCGCACCCCTGGGAGTTCAAGCGCGTCTGGCACCTGGAGCCCTCGCTGACCGATCCGGATACGGTCTACGCCGGCGTGGAAGACGCAGCCTTGTTCATCTCGAAAGACGCCGGACAGAACTGGGAAGAACTCTCCGGGCTGCGCGGGCATGGCTCAGGACCGAAGTGGCAGCCCGGCGCGGGCGGAATGTGTCTGCACACCATCATTTTGGATCCGAGCGATCCCAAACGGATTTACATCGCCATTTCCGCGGCAGGCGCCTTTCGCACCGACGACGGCGGCAAGACATGGAAGCCGATCAATCAGGGGCTCCGTTCACAATTCATTCCCGAACCAACCGCCGAGGTTGGCCACTGCGTGCACCACGTTGCCATGCATCCGTCACGGCCGGACGTGCTGTTCATGCAGAAGCACTGGGACGTGATGCGAACAGACAACGCGGGCGATTTGTGGCACGAGGTCAGCGGGAATCTGCCCACGGATTTTGGATTTGCGATCGACGTTCACGCGCACGAGCCGGAGACCGTTTACGTAGTTCCCATCAAAAGCGATTCCGAGCACTTTCCGCTCGAAGGAAAGCTGCGCGTTTACCGCAGCCGGACCGGCGGCAACGAGTGGGAGCCGCTGACCAAGGGCTTGCCGCAAGCTAATT
>Ga0335069_10003384_pt1 | contig 24136 bp, 21 predicted proteins | sample Lox_Sample_11_FD_206714 | JGI IMG/M metagenome (GOLD analysis project Ga0335069, IMG submission 206714) | Soil microbial communities from Loxahatchee National Wildlife Refuge, Florida, United States - Lox_Sample_1.1 | ecosystem: Environmental > Terrestrial > Soil > Wetlands | place: USA... | reverse complement strand
AGTCGTCGCGCTCGCCTTGTCCTTGAGCCTGCTCGATGCCTGCGCCCTCGGTCCCAACTACCAGCGGCCCACCGTCGACACACCGCCTGCCTATCGCACCGACACCACACCACAAGCCGCTCCCGCCGATGCAGGCTCGCTGGCGGACCTGCCCTGGTGGGAGGTGTTTCAAGACCCGGTGCTCAAGGGCTTGATCGAGGAGTCGCTCACCAATAGCTACGACATCCGCATCGTCGCCGCGCGTGTCGAGCAGGCGCGCTACGCCGTGGGAGTGACGCGCGCCGACCTGTTGCCGCAAGCATCGTACGAAGGCGCGGCACAGCGGGGGCGGTTCGCCAATCCGCTCGGCGGGAACAACGTCACGACCAACCAGTTCCTCGGCGCCTTCCAGATGGCGTGGGAGATCGACATCTGGGGCCGCATCCGCCGCGCCACCGAAGCGTCTCTGGCCGATCTGTTCGCCACCGAGGATGTGCGGAGGGGCGTCATCCTGTCGCTGGTCACCGCTGTCGCGCAAGCGTACTTCGAGCTGCGCGAGCTGGATCTCGAGCTGGAAATCGCCAAGCGGACGAGCGACTCGTTCCAGCAATCCCTCGATCTGTTCACGCGGCGACTGCTCGGGGGCGTCGGCAACAAGCTGGCAACGTCGCGCGCTGAGGGCGCGCTCGCGGGCACGCTGGCAACGATCCCGGATCTCGAGCGACAGATCGTCGCCAAGGAGAACCAGATCAGTATCCTGTTGGGCCGCAACCCAGGACCCATCGCGCGGGGCACCGTGTTGACGGAGCAGAACTATCCGCCAGACGTCCCCGCTGGTTTGCCCGCGGCGTTGCTGGAGCGGCGTCCTGACATTCTCCAGGCAGAGCAGAACATAGTGGCGGCGAACGCCCTGGTGGGCGTCGCCATCACCAACTTCCTACCGCGCATCGGCCTCACCACGCTGTACGGCGGGCAGAGCTCAGAGATCGAGAACATCGTGAAAGGACCGGGGAACGTTTGGTCGATCGGCGGCTCGCTGCTGGGCCCGATCTTCCAAGGCGGACGCCTCTACTATTCGTACAAGGGCAGTGTTGCGTCGTGGGAGGAAGCGAAGCTCGCCTACGAGCAGACCGTCCTGAACGCCCTCGGCGAGGTCTCGAACACACTGGTTGCCCGGCAGAGATTTGCGGAATCGCGCGTCGATCTGGAACGGCAAGTCAAAGCGTTGCAGGAATCGGTGCGCCTTTCGACCCTGCGCTACGAGGGCGGGCTGGCCACCTACTATGAAGTGCTCGAAGCGCAGCAGCAACTTTTCCCGGCCGAGAACTCGCTGGCGCAAACGGAGCGGAATCAGTTGGTAGCGGTCGTCCAACTCTACCGCGCGCTGGGCGGCGGCTGGCGCGCCGAGGAGGAGCGTCATCCGGAACAGTATCCCATGCGCCGTGAGGCGCTCGATCGCATCGTGCCAGGGGGTGGACGGCCGGAGTGAGCGCGATCGACATGGGTTGAAACACCGGCACGGCCATGTCGCATCCGCAGCGCCTCTGGTCGACCGATTACAGTCTGACAGCTCTGCTGCTGTTTCTGTGTCTCAATCTGTTCGTGGTGCAGCCGTTGGGTAACCTCGGCGTTGGTGGTCGCCTGCTCGTCAGTCTGCTCTTCTCGCTCATCCTCATCTCGGGTGTTGGCGTGGTTGCGAAGAGTAGGCTGATTACCATGTTGGCAGGAGGCGTAGTGCTAGCCGGCCTCATCGTGCACTGGCTGCGCTTCTCGGTGGGTAGCGCAGTGCTCGTTTTCTGGGATGTGGGCATCTCGGCGCTCTTCTTCGCCATCCTGGCGCTGGTCGTGCTGGCTGAAGTGTTCAGCAAAGGTCCGATCACCTGGCACCGGATTCAAGGCGCTGTAGCAGTCTACCTCTTGATTGGATTCGCCTGCGCCTTCGGCTACGACCTCATCGATCTCCGCTGGCCACAGGCGTTCGCTCCTGTGCAGCTGCCCGGGGCGAATCCAGAGGACGGTTCCATGTCTGCATTCTTGTATTTTAGCTTTGTCACGCTGACGACGTTAGGCTACGGCGACATCACGGCGGTCCATCCGGTCGCCCGTTCGCTCGTGACCATGGAAGCGCTCATCGGCCAACTCTTTCCCGCCATCTTGCTCGCCAGGCTCGTGTCGATGGAGCTCTTCTACCGACAGACTAGGACCTCGGATCGCCGATGACCCGGCCTCCCGTTTACACTCGGCGACTATCGATTGATCGTAGGGCAAACGGATGCGTCAATCGGTGGTGGCCATACCACCGGCTGCCTATGTGGTCACCAATCCGATCGAAGGCGTTTGCCGCATCTCTCCGCTTCCGCTAGTGAAGCCTTCGGCCAGTAACCCTGAAAGTCCCAGCCACCTCGCTGGCAGGCGAACGAGAGCGGGCAGGCGCGGATGACCACGATGACTCGGCCAAAATCAGGCCCACGCTCGCGGACAGCGGCGGGAAGACTCGTGCGCGCGTCAGCGTTTGTCGCCGGCGCCGCCCTTCTCGCCTACATCTTATATGGTTTCGGCTCGGCCACCGTCTGGGTCGACTTGCGGTCGATTGGCTGGCGCCTCTTGGTGATCATCGCGTTGGAAGTGCTCGTCAACGGCATCAACGCGCGCGCCTGGTGGCACACGCTTCCGCGTCAGACTCGGGGCGGCTGTTTTTCGCGGGTGATTCTCCTCCAACTCGCCGGAGGCGCACTCAACGAGACGATTCCCGGAGCGCCATTGTCCGGCGAACCGGTGAAAGTGTTGCTCCTGAAGGAGCGATTCTCGCTGTCCGTGACGACGGCCAGCCTGCTGAGCGCAAAGCTCGCGCAGGCGGTGGCCAGGTTGATCTTCGTTCTGCTCGGTATGCTTGCAGCGTCCCGCTCTCTCAAGCTTGACCGGCTGCCGGTGGAGACCTTGGCCGTCGCTTTCATCCTGGCAGTCGCAGGCGTTGCAGTGTTCATGGCTCTGCAGCTTCGCGGCTTCTCCGGCATCGCGAGAAGAGCGTCCAGCCGCTTGAGTGTGTTGGGTACGTGGGTCGAACGATTCCAGCACGGCCTGGGGCGGGTTGACGACCACTTGCAGGATCTCTACAGATCGCGTCCCTGGGACTTTGTTGCGTCCGTGCTGCTGGCTCTCGCGGGACTGGGTGTGGGCGTCGTCCAGATTTGGCTCATGATGGGGTGGATCGGCCTCGCACCGGATTGGCTGTCGAGCCTGACCATAGAGGCCTTCTCGGTATTGGTCAGCTTCGTCTCGTTCGCCATACCCGGATCGCTGGGGATCCAAGAAGGCGGCAAGGTACTGATTTTCGCCGCGCTCGGTTTGCCCGTCTCAGCCGGCGTCAGCGTTGGCGTGGCGTTTCGGCTCAACAACCTCGCAAACCTGGCGATCGGTCTGGCCGTGTTTGCCTGGCTGAGGCCGCACAGGATTCTGCGGGCCGCGCGCCTGGCTGAGTCGGGGAAACAATAGTGTCATCGGCTATGGAGAATGGATGTCAGACTGTGGAGTAGCTCCCTCGCGCAACAGCAGCAATGCAGTCGCAACGGCACTCATCTGCGCGCCCACGCGCGCCAACACCCTTGTCTTCGGGCGGCCGCTGTTGGAACGGCTGCTGTGGGTATGCCGGCGCGCCGGAGTGACGCGGTTCTTCATCACAGCGAGCGGCGATGAGCGCGCCATGGTACGCGCGTCACTGGGGTCATTTGGCGAGAACGTCGACGTCAGCATTGTCGATTCCATTGCCGACGTACTCGGGCAATTGCCCGCCGATACGCTTTGTGTCGCGTTACGGGGCAACCTCGTATTGGCAACCCCGCAGGTGCGCAGGGTGATTGCCGAGCAAGCAGCCCACCCGGGCAGGGTGGTCATGCTCGAGGCCGGTGACGGCGAGCGGGCCGGCAGCGTAGCGGCGGGCCCGCTCGCCCTCCTCGTCAACGGCGGCGGCACCGAGGTCACTCGGATCGTGTCCGCAACCCGCTTGCCCCACGTGCTCGACGGCCGCCCTGGCGAGATCCACGAAGCGGAGCTCCGGCTGGCGGGCGACCTGCGCCACGAAACCGCGGAGAAGGATTCGCCGATGGCTCGTTGGCTCGACCGGCGGCTGTCCTGGCGAATCAGCTACCGGCTGGCGCACACTACCATCATGCCTAACGCCGTCACCCTCACGAGTACGGCGATTGGATTGCTGAGTGGGTGGCTCTTCGCGTCTCCCGACTATTGGCCGCGCCTACTGGCGGCGGTGCTGTTTCTGCTTTGTACGACACTGGACGGAGTCGATGGCGAGTTGGCGCGGCTCAAAATGGCTGATTCACGGTTGGGTGCCCAGCTCGATACACTGACCGACAACCTGGTGCACATCGCCATCTTTGCCGGTGTTCTGACCGGCTGTTATCGAGCCAGCGGCAGCACCTCCTACGTGTGGTTGCTCGTCATCCTATTGGGCGGCTTCGCCGCGTGTACGGTCGCCGGCCGACGGGCGCGGCTGGCCGGCGATCGCGAATGGATCGGCAAAGTGGAACGGCTGACCGGCCGCGACTTCGCCTATCTGCTGCTCGTGTTGGCCCTAGTGGATCGGCTCTACTATTTCGCCTGGGGCGCGGCCTTTGGTACCTACGTGTTCGCGCTGGCCCTGTGGCGGGTTACCATCATGCGCTGGGGGCCAGACGTGAGCACAGGTGCTGTCTCTAGCGCGAGTCCCATCGGCAGCTGGGAAGGCCGTGGTCTACTGATCGAACTCGGCGATGTTTTGCGTCGGGGCATGGCCATGCGACCGCGGAACGGCAGCGGCAAGCACGGGCAGTCCGACGGCGGCTAGTATTTTCTGCGCTCATCGATGGGGGCGCTACTTCCTGAGCGAGGCACTCTCTGGGTTGTACCGGCGCGCGGGGAGAGGTTATCCCTGTCTCTTGTCATGGGCAGCGTTGCCGTTGACGCATTTGTGGAGGACGCTTGCAATAAGGCTTTGATACGGAAGCCCTTCCTCCACGGCGCGCTGCTTGAGCATTTCGGGGTCGGCGCTAGAAAGGCGGATGTTGATCCGCGCCTCTTTCCGCCTATAGCGCTTGGCTGTTTGGACGGCGGTCCGCTTCGGCCCCTTCTGGTTCTTCACCGATTTGAAGTCACCGCGCTCGTATGCGGTGATTACCTTCCTTTCCTCGTCATCGTAGAATGCGACCTTTTTCATTCTGGCTCTCCCTTCTTGCGTTTTCTGGTCGCCTTTCGGCTCGGATAGATGATAGATTGTCTTGAGAACCAGGGTCCGACCTCGCTTGACTACGGGCACGACGTGCACGTAGCCGTCGACGTCGACCTCGTAGAGAAGCTGCTCCGGGTATCTCTCCTTGTCAGGGTGCGCAAGCACCTGAATGAGCTTTCCGGCCGATGAGCATAATCCGGCGGCTTGACCGCCGGCGCAGTTAAACATAGTATTACGCCATGATCAAAACGATTACCAAAATCGGCAATTCGCAGGGTATCATCTTCGACGCGGCGTTGATGGAGCTGGCGCACCTGAAAGCGGGTGACGAGCTAAACGTCGAAGTACACGAGGGCGGCACGCTCACCCTCACACCCATCCGCCCGCGCCCGTCGCGCCAGGAGGTATCGAAGGTCATTAGGGCCACCATGAAGGACTATGCGAGGACGATGAAGAAGTTGGCATGAGCCCCACGCCGGCGAGCTGTTTTCATCTCACGGTGGAGATCGTGCGCGAGATTCGTGCCGAAGCCATCGCCCGATTCGGCGGATCTGATGGCGTGCGGGACATGGCCTTGTTGGAATCAGCGGTGGCCGCGCCGCAAGCGACGTCTGGCGGTAAGTCGCTCTACGAGGATCTGGGCGAAGTGGCGGCGGCGTATCTGTTCTACTTGTGCCGCAACCACCCGTTCATTGACGGCAACAAGCGAACCGCGCTGGGCGCGTGCATCGTATTTCTGCGGCTCAACAGCATCGAGCCGAAAGCCGATGGTGAGGCGTGGGAAGATCTGACTCTGGCCGTCGCCGCCAGCTGGATCGATCGGAACGAGACAACCAAACGACTCCAGAAGCTGTTACCGAAACGCGCCTGACCCGGCGCCCTTGTTCAGAAACTCTGGAACTACTGGGACATTCTGCGGGCGCACGGCGCGGGGCCGTCGTTCTGACGAGCGCTCAAAGGCTTGGCCGCAGCCTCCGACCGCACCTCAACGGGGCGGGAACTCTGCGAGAATCTGGTCCACCGCTTGATTGATCCGCTGCTCGCGTTTCTCAGGACTTGCGTCCGGATGCACCACTCCTGTCCCCGTACCACGCCACAGGAGCTTCATGGTGGTCGGGTCGATGACGTCGATGAGCAGCACGCCTTCCTCGTATTCGTGCACGTAGGTTTCCGGCCAGCCGCCCCAGCCGCCAGCGCCGTACCCGTACCACATGTTCATCGGTTGACCGGTCGTTTGCACAGCCGTCTTCTGGCGCACGGCGACGTGGTAACCAACCAAGAAGTTTGGTGTCGTTCCCGCGGCAGCCGTTTGATAGCCTTTTGAGGCAAGCACCCGGTCGACGGCGGCGCGCACCCGCGCGTCGAGCAGCGTGCTGTCCAGGAGCGGGTCACCCGTCTCGGGCTGCGCACCCGTGCGCCACGCGTAGGAGTGAAGAGCGCCGAAGGTCGCCGACGGGTTGTAGTCAACGGACACCTTGATGGGTGAGCAGCCACTGAGCACCAGTGCGACGAACGACACCGCCAAGCACTGCGTAGACTTCATGACACGCCTCCTATATCGCTGTTGAGCTCAGTTGGCGCCAGCAGGTCACTTGGCGGGCGCGCCGCTCCGGCATCATGCGCTGTGGCCGGTACTCCCCACTTCCGAGCGCTGGCCCAAAGCCAGCGCCACGACCCACCACGCCAGCCCTTGGCCGAGGAGAACCATCAGTTTGGGTGCCACCGACAGCACCGTCCGGTTTCGCAGGATCACGTCGTGGATGGCAGCCAGCGACCACCACGTCATCGTTCCACGGCCGACGAGTTGCAGCCATGGTGGCAGCTTGAAGGACGGCCACCAACACCCGCCGATCATGGCCACGGCAAAAACGGCAGCCAGGCTGATGGGAACGACTTGCTCGCGGCTACGCGCTGTGGTGGCGATCGCCAATGCGAAGCCGGCCATCGAAAACACGCTGCACACCACGACCAATGGCAGCGCGAGGGGCGAGTCGCCGAGACGGAGCCCATAGACGATGTGGCCCACGACCAATAATACCAGCACCTGCGCTGTTCCTACGAGCACCCAAGCAAGCGTCCGGCCGGTGAGCAGGAGAGCGCGCGCTACCGGAGCCGCCGCGAGCCGTGCGTTGATACTGTTGGCGCTCTCGTCATGCGCGGTGAGGGCAACGCTCATGACCATGCTGAGTAGCACAAACGTCACCGTGAGCCCCGGAACGCGCTGCTCGAGCCGTGGGATGTCCGCCTGCTCCGTAGTCACACTGCGCTCTCGAATCTCGAGAAGATCCTTGGCGAAGGGATCGTCGACGTTGGCGAGCTTACGATCAGCGAGCAGCAGCAGGACTCGCAGCGCTCCCAGCTCCGGCCCGCGCGCCGGATCGGTCAGCAATTCGAGCGTCGACGGCTGACCCGCGTGGAAGCGCTGGCTGAGTCCTGTGGGCAGGATCAATACCGCTGGGGCGGCATTCTCGATTGCAACCAACCGTACCGCCGCGGGCCGGTCGAGCTCGCGCACGTCGACATACTCACGGAGGACGTTACACATCGCGCTGGCGATGGCACCCTGATCCTCGTTGACCACAGGCAACAAGATGCGGCTGGTGTCGCCACTCTCGACACCCACAACGACGAGGATCACCACCAGCGGCAGGACCAGAAGCGCGACCAGCGCGGTCCGCGGACGGGTCGCGAGCTGCAGGTCGTTGAGAATGACATAGAGGAGTTTCATCGCCTATCAGCACAGGCCGAAGCGCTCGCAATAGGCGCGGTAGCGCTGTCGCTCGGTATCGGCGTCGAGGCCGAACTGTTCGAGTGAATACTCGTGCCGGCCATTCTTGTCCTGCGGATTCTCCACCAAGCACTGGCGCATCCGCGCTTCTACCTGGGGAAGGAGCGGCAAGTCGAAGTACGCATAGATCTTCCGTACCATGCCGAGCGGATCGCGCAGCAGATCGGGGTAACGCACATCAAGGACACGTCCCGGCGGTCCGCCGGATTGATCGAGCAGTCGCATGCCACGTGCGATGTCATTGGCGAGCATCTGCGAGACTTCCGGACCAACTGCGATGGGGTCGATGGCATCGCTGAACGTGCGCCGCAGCACAAAGTGCAAGCTCGCCACCGAGGGGACCACTTCGAGCGGATCACGGTGCGTCAATATCACCCGCGCGTCGGGATAGACCGCGAACAAGGCGTCGAGCCCGGGCCAGTGGGGCGGCGCCTTCAAGACCCAGCGTTCCGCCGGGCAACGCCATTGCAGGTGTTGAAGGAAGCGGCGATGGAATTCGTATGCCGGCCGCAGATCCTGCTGTTCCAACCACGCCTGATAGGAGGGGACGAAATAGGTCGACGAAAACTGAAAGCTGAGAAAGGTGTGGCTCAGAATGACGACGCACTCCTCTGGGAGCCGCGCACCCACGGGATGGATCTTGCGGAACTCCGGCTGCAGCCGGTGGAACCAGCGGATCTCACGTTCCGCGAGGGCGCAGCGGCGATCGGTGTTGTACGTGGCTCGTTCCGGAGGCGGCGAGGGGTGCAACGTCTCCCAGTTGAGCGGGACGCGACTCGCGGGATCCCGTGCCAGCAAGCTGTGCAACAGCGTCGAACCGCTGCGGGGCAAACCGGTAATGAACAGCGGCTGCCGAATTTCCTCGCCGGCGATCTCAGGATGCAAATGGCGGTCGCGTTCGAGTTGCAGGCGATTCACCAGCATGCGCGTCAGGTCTTCCCGCGCGGCAATGCACCCCATCAAGTTGAGCTGCGCTTCGGATCGCAGCGATTCGAGGAGCCGGTGGAGTGGCTCGTGCACCGCAGGCGCCCCGAGGTCCTGGCAGCGCGCCCGGCGCCGGGCTGCTGCCAATAGCGTGGATTCGTCCAGACGCAGAAAGCGGCGCCCGGGTCCCTCGAGCATCTTTCCACCCCATCGGATGATTTCCCGCAACGTGTCCCGCGGCACCATCGATGGCCTCATTCGACGCCTTCCCTTCTTCGCTTCCTCTGACCGGGCAAGTCTGGCACACATTGCTCGCGAAACAAGAATCACCCTTCCGATCACATGTTGCGAGATCATGCAAACTGGTCCGTTCCACGCACACCTCAGTGACCTGCATGGGACAAGCGCCGCAGCGCTCAACACTCTACCGGCGAGATGGCGTACTGACGGGCAAACCTGGCGTGGGCTGGAAGGGAGAACAGCGGCCACACACTTGGCACGCCGATCCCTCAACGGCTGACCCCTGCGCTGCAGGCGCACGGGCCCCAACACCGACCGGCGGTCTAGGATTTGCTGTCGATAACGGACTGCAGTCGCTCGCGGACCGCGGTAGGATTCAGGCCGAGAAGATCGCAGACGTTCCGGAAGGCGAACGGCCAGTCCGAACACTCTTCCCAAATCCATTTGCAAGCCTTGGAAAACTCTTGCCGCCGCCGGCGAGTGCGCGCCTCCGTGTTGCTGACAATGCAGTTCACGGCATCTTCGAGAACGGCCGCTGCCAAGCGCATTTCGGGGGCGGGCAAGTGGCCGCTTCTCGGCACCAGCTGCGATGGCAGGATCGATACCGGAGCGAACACGGAAGATGCCGCATCGTGGGCCGCCGACAGGTTCTTCACGAACTCATTCTCCATTCGACTTTCGGTTCCGAAGGGGCTCGCTCGGCGAGATCACCGAAGGCACAGCTCGGACAGTACGGTGCGCGATTGCCGCCGCCGAGGTAGCAGGCCGAGTTCACCACGCAGCCGCACTGGGAGCAGTCGGCGAAACCCGCGCTTGGGCGACGGTGCACCATCCACCGTTGATTGTCGATGAGAACCTGCACCTGGCCCATGGCGCGAACCCGGCTCTGAACGTGTTCGACAAGCAATTGCCGATCGTAGGGGCTGCGAGCGGGCAGGAAAATGCCGCCACCAACAAACGATACGTGAGCGATCCCTCTCGTCATGTGATTCACGTTCCCCTTTCCCAACAGAAGCCCCGAGCCTTCGCAACCGTCATGCCAGCGCGGATCGGCAGTGAACGCGAAAGCTTGCTCGAAGACGGCGGAATCACCAAGGATCGACTTTGTAAGACTTGTCCACGTCTTTGAAAAAATGGGCTGCTCGGCGCGCTCGGAACGGCCGGGACATCGATGACGGCTGCCGGTGTACTCGCGAATCAGTTTTGGGTATGGCTACACGCGTGGACTCCGCAGCGGCGCACCGGTTGAAGCCTGGGAAAGCATGCTCGGTTGGGGAGAGGGAGCAACAACCATGAACCCGTACAAAGCCTCCATCCACCGTCTGCTGCTGGTTGCCGGCGTGCTCACGTTGCTCTCCGCTGTCGGACTCTTGCTCACCAATTACCACGCAGCGATCGCACTCAATTACTGGTCGATCATGTTCCCAGCCTTCGGACTGGTGGCGCTCTGGCAGGTTCTGACACGGTCGTCCCGCACGGAGAGCGTACCGCTTACCGTCGCACGCGTCGCGGCCCACTGGCTAGGACCATTGATCGCACTTCGACTGCTCTTCCTCCAACTGCATCGCGGTCAGATGGACGCTGACGCTGTCGGGGCAACTACACTCCTTCTGCTTGCAGTCACCTGTTTTTTGGCGGGGATCTATCAGGACCGCATTTTCTTTTTCGCGGCAGCCATCTTGGCCATTGGTACCGTCGTCGCCACGGAGATCGAGGCCTACATTTGGGTCATCGTGGTCATCACGTTGATCGCCCTCGCTGCCATCGTCGGGGGAGTCATGCTGTGGCGCCGTGCAACCATGCCAAGCGCGCCGGGCACCTCTGGAAGTCCCGTTTCGGGATGATCCCGGAGGCCCGTCGGCGGTAGTCGGCATGTCACTTGTTCAATGAGAGGAGGCTTCTGCTGATGTCGCAGCCGCAAGCGGGCATTCTTCCGGAACCGTCTCAGAGTGCGCTGTTCTTGATCCTTCGTGTTCGCAATCGCGTAGCAGACGGGGGTACTGTGGCGCGAGCCAGCGCTGGCGTTCCCGCACTGGTTGCAAAGGTCGCGGCCGCCGATCGCCGCTCACGACTGGTGTGCACGGTGGGCTGTGGCCCGGAATTCTGGGACCTCATCTCTCCGGCCAAACGACCGAAGGGCCTGCGCCGCTTCACAGCGATCGATACACGCACGCCCAGCACGGGCGGCGACCTCTTGCTGCACATCATCTCGCGACGCTCCGACTTCAACTTCGAGTTGGCGAGGCGTATCATGACCCAGCTGGGCGACACGGTCGAGGTCATGGACGAGGTCCACGGCTTTCGATACCTCGACACGCGCGACCTCACCGGATTCATTGATGGAACCGAAAACCCAAAGGGCAAGCAGCGTGCGCTGGTCGCTCTGATCGGCAAAGATGATCCCGATTTCAGCGGTGGCAGCTACGTATTCACGCAGCGCTACGTGCATAACCTGAAGAAGTGGGCGACCCTTCCACTGACGCAGCAGGAAAGCACAATCGGTCGTCGCAAGAAGGACAGCAAAGAGCTGTCGGACAAGGTCAAGCCGCCAACGGCACACATCAGCCGGGTCGTCATCGAAGAGCACGGCGATGAGCTGCAGATCGTGCGCCACAGCTTTCCGTACGGAACGATGACGGAGGCCGGGCTGTTCTTCATCGCGTACACCAAGGACCTGACCATTCCGGAAAAGATGCTGAAACGGATGTTCGGCAGGACAGGCGACGGCCTGCACGATCAGCTGATGGATTTTACCCGCGCCGTCTCGGGCGCGACGTTCTTCGCGCCCTCTCTGAAGGTCCTCACGTCGCTCGCCGGGCGATGAGCGGCAAGACCATAGTGCGCTCTCGCCGCTATTGGCTCTTACCTTCGAAGCAAGCCCGCCGCCGCCGGATCGACCAAGACGAGGGCGCGCCGCGCCGCGCGGACAGCCAGCGCAGCCGGGATCCGCGAGTCACTCACCTCCACCGCTTCGTGGATCGCCTGCGCCTTCGAGTTGCCAAAGCCGGCGACGACAATCGTTCCCGCCAACTCCAACGGCACCATCGTGAACGTGATTCGCTGCGGCGGTGGCTTGGGCGAGTCGGTAATCGGAGCAACCCGGCGGACGCGCTCGCGCAACAGCTGGTGACCAGGAAAGAGGGAACACACGTGTCCCTCAGGCCCAAGCCCCAGGAGCAGCAAATCGATGCGTGGCGGCTCGCCGAGTGCATGTACCATTTCTGCTTCATAGGATCGTGCGGCAGCGTCCAGATCGCCACCTTCTCCGACGATGCGATGTATGCGGTGCGGATCGATGCGCACGCGATCGAGCAGCAGCCGCTTGGCGAGGCCGTAGTTCGAATCGGGATCATGCGGCCCGACAGCGCGCTCGTCGCCCCAGAAGAACTCGACCTTGCCCCAGTCGATCGGCGTCTGCGCCAGCACCGGAAGGAACGTCTCAGCGACGGATCCACCCGGCAACGCGCAAGAGAACAGTCCGCGTGCGGCAATCGCGGCCTGCGCTTCCGTCGCGAAACGCTCTGCGAAGTGGCGCGCCAACGCCTCGGGCGTGTCGATCACGATTTCCGGCTTCATGGGCGTCCTCCTCGGTCTGGGTTCTCATCGAGTTTTCACCTCTTCGGAGACTGGCCCCTCCTTGGCAGGCGGGGGCTCGTCATTGCCCCCGCAGCAGGTCGGGGAGCTTGTAGCTTGCGAGGTCGCCGATACGTTCGACCGTCACGTCCGCTGCCGCGCCAAACGCAGCAACGACCTTCGGGTCTCTGGCGTACTGTCCTTGCTTGGGAAACACAGTGGTGACGAGGTTGCCCCACGCGTTTTTGACCGCAGCGAGGATGCGCAGTTTGTCGTCTACCAGCACGTAGTGCGCGGCTGGATAGCGTCGTTGTACATCATCGAGCGCCTCTTCCTTATGGATATAGATCAGCACCTGGCCATCCACCGCTTCGGAGAGGCCCGACCGTTCCACCTTGCGGGGTTGGAAGACGACATCGCCGTCCGACAGGATGACCGTCCGTCCCCAGGAGCGGAAGAGCTCCAGAACGTCGAGTGCCCCTGGAAACAGGCGGTTCGCAAACGGGTAGTCGATGAGGAACGACGACATCGATAGTAGATGTGCATCTTGCACGTGTTCCACCCGATAACGCTGCAGCGCGCCGAGATAGTCGCGATATCCAAGCTCGGTGAACAGCTCTTCGAGAATCGCCCAGTAGCGGTCACGGCAGGCGACCCCGAACTCGCGCTCGAGATGTTTCTTCACGTCGGCTTGGATGCGGTCGTTGTCGAGCAGTGTGTTATCGACATCGACCAGAAATACGATCGAGCTGGGAAGCGTCGTGACCGTCATCGCTTCACGTGCGCGGTATCGTTCCACAACTTGATCACCGGCTCGCACCAGTTGTGTTCGTAGCTCAGCGCGCACACGGCGGCCGTGCCCAGGAGGAGGAACCGACCGCCGACGGGTTCGAGACCGAGCCAGCGTGCAGTGAGCACCCGCAGGATATGTCCACTGGCAAACAGCAGCACGTTCCCAGGACTCGCGCGGGCGCCACAAACGACGCGATCGGCACGTGCGGCGACCTGCGCCGGCGATTCACCTCCGGGGCAGCCGTCACGGAACAGTTGCCAGTCGGGGCGCTCTGCAAGGATCTCGTTCGTGCGCCGTCCTTCATAGTCACCATAGTTCCACTCGACCAGGTCACGATCGATCTCGGCGATCGTGCCGAACCCGGCCAGTTCGCACGTTCGCGCCGCGCGCTGCAAGGGGCTGGTGAAGACTTCGGCGAATTTCAGACCCTTCAGCCGTTCACCCAGACGGCGTGCGTCGTCTTCCCCCCGCGCCGTCAGCGGCAGATCCGTGAGTCCGGTGTGCTGGCCCGAGAGACTCCACGCCGTTTCGCCGTGCCTGGCCAGGTACACGATGGGTAGTTCTTCGCTCATGCCGTTGCCTCCAGCGTTGCCGAGTTATGCGCGTCCACCTTCGGCGCCGTCAAGACTGGCGATGTGCGGCCTGAGGTTGCTGCCAAGTTTCAACAGCCGCGCCAACAGCAGGCAGCCGGCGGTCAGCAGTGCGACGAGCCCGGCCAGCGCCACGTACTGCTGGCTGGCCATCGGTGCCAGGTGCGACAACCCACTCGCGAGGACGGCCGCGGTCGCCGAATCCGCCGCCACCACCACCAGGTAGCGCGACGACCCGAACGCGGCGAACGCCGCCAACGGCAGTAGCAGGGTGTACAGCCCGGTCACGACGGGCGTCCCGGCGATCTTCGTGTAGCCCAGCGCCTGCGGGATGTTCATCGCCGCGAGCGTAAAGCCGGCCAGCGCATCACGAGTTGCACCAGCACGACTGATAGGACGTATCGCTTCGAAGAGCCTCAGCCCGGCTCTGTTCTGCGCCGACTTCTCCTGCGTCGCACCCACCACGCGTCTCTCTACCAACAGCCCGACCCAACGGGAAGCGGCCATGGAAACGACGCTGCCTGCAGGTCCGTCGTGAGAAGCGCCTTATGCGCCCGGCGCCTCCTGCAGAAACTCGGCGATAGCAGCGTGCGTTTGCGCCGGGCGTTCGAGCTGCGGGACGTGACCGCAGTCGAGCTCGAGATGACGAGCGGAAGGGAGCGTGTCGCGTACGTGCTTCGCAAATCCGATCGGCACGAGCGTGTCTCGTTTCCCCCAGATGAACAACGACACGGGTACGAGTTTCGCGAGACGCGTCCAAAACCCTTTCGCCCCGTGCGGCTCTTCCAAGTAGATCTGCCGCGCCGCTGCATAGAATGCGGCGCGTCCGCGCGGCGTGAGATAGGAACGCAGGAATTCATCCACTCCCGCCTGAATCCAGTTGGAGTCGGCGACGGGGATGGTGCGGTGAACTACGGCCTCTACCAGCCACCTCGGCGTGATCTGCACCAGCCCGAGCTCCGGTCGGAGCAATCGAAGGAACGGCGCCCACGGCCGCTCGCGCCGCCAGGCCAACGACGGTGACAACAACACCAGCCGTCCAACACGCTCGGCGTGGCGCAAACCCAGCTCGAGGGCGGCCCGGCCGCCCATACTATTGCCGATCACGTGGGCGCGACGCAGCCCGAGAGCGTCCATCAGGTCGACCACAGCGCGGGCGAAGAACGGCGGGTGATATGCAGCGCCGAGCGGCTTCACCGAGTCGCCAAATCCAGGGAGATCGAGCGCAATCATGCGGAATGAATCGGCCAGCGCCGCAACCGTGGGGAGGAAGGAGCCCTTCGTTGCGCCGAGTCCATGAATCAAAATCACCGGCTCGCCCGCCCCTGCAGACAGGATGGAAAGCGTGCCGGACGGCGTGTCGACGTGCTGAAAGCGCAGCCGCTGAGACCCGGTCGCACCGCTCGTAGCCGCCAGAAATCCCACCCCAATGTGAAGGTTGCGACGAATGATGAGGCGGCCAGCGCGATACGCGTCCATTCCACCGCGGAGGTCGCTGGCCATCTGATCCCACGTGCGGCGGTCTGCAGTGAGGGTCGCGTCCGCAACCAAACGCGCATCCGCGGGCGAGACGCGAGCAGCGTTGCCGACGAGGACATCCCACTGGGCGTCATCCACGACTGCTAAGCGAACCCGGGCGCGGCCCTCGGGCGCGTCGAATGCCGTCCTGTCAAAACGATCAACCAGCGTACGCAGGCTCTCTGGCAGTGAGGCCATGGATGCGAGTCTAACGTCCCATACACCGCCTCAGGCAAGAACAGCACCAGCTGCCATCGGACCAAGCGGTCAGCGTCATTTCTATCGATCGCTCCCGTTGGTCGCTGGTGAGTGCCAAGTCCGAGAGGCTGGGAGAGCCCTTCTTTACCAGAACTGAGAGGATACGAGAACGAATCGCTTGCTCGCAGGTGTATTCTGTGGGTAGTTGACGCAGGTTGTCGGTGCGCATGGTGGTAGCGGTGGGGCAAAAGGACGAAGGTGACCGTCGCGCTCGACGCCTCCGCCAGGTGATCGGGTTTGCGGCGCACCTGCTCCCCGCGCAAGGGCCCATTTCGATCTTTGTCCACCACAATACGCTGCATGCGTACGAATACGTGCCGTTTGAATCTGCGGTCGTCGAGGCTGCGGATGTCTTCGGCTGCGAGCCCTTTCTTACCGAGGCGGAGTACCGAAAGGAGCTGGCGGCCGGCCGGATTTTGCTCGCCGATCTTCAAGCCGTGCTAGCGCAAGAGCTCGGCAGCCAGGGGGAGGAATCGATCGCAGCGCTGATCACGCGCCGGGAGTTCCAACTCGGTCTCTTGCGCCACCAAGTGCGCGACGTACGCGGACAGGCGCTCGCATGGATGCTGATGGAGACTGACGCGCGCACGCAGTGGCGCTACAACCAGGTGGGGCCCGCGCTTGATGAGCGCCATTCCGCCAAAGAGAGGGTTCAGGTCGGACGTCTTTGGGACGCGTGTCTGCGCGCCGCCGAAGGCGCCGTCGAAGGCCCGGTTGCCGCGCCACGCCGAGCGGTGCGCCATCGCGATCTCTTGCTGGCCGCTACTGGTGCGGACTCCGACGCGCTCGTTCACCCCGTCGTGATCCGACTCTGTGCGGCTTTTCTCGATCAGGGCATTGCCTACTGGCCGATGCCGGATCGCGAGTGCGGCTTGTACCCGTCGTTTCGGCGGCTCTACCGGTCTGCGGGACGGGCAGTGGAATCGTGGATGCGGCCCATGGCCGCGGAGCTCGACGAGCAGGAACGCGTCGGTACGAGTGCGCTCGATGCCGTTCTCGACTCGTTGGCTGGTCTCGGTGTCGCGGAGCGCGAGTGGGAGGTTTTCCTTGCCGCAACACTCCTCGGGTTGCGCGGGTGGGCCGGCATGATCCACCAGATCGAGGTTCGCCCCGATCGGGTTCCCGTCCACGCCCCGCCGGCTTTGCTGATCGACTTCCTCGCCGTGTATCTGCTCCTCGAGCGCCATGCCGTCGCCCACCTGGCCCGTCACAATCTGGCATGGTCGAACGGCTTGGCCGAGCTACGCGCGGCGTTGGCGGCTACGCTGCCGCCCCCCACTCCTCGCAGCACTGTCGAGCGCGCCTGGCTGCTGTTCGAGATCGCGCAGATCCACGGCTGGAGCGAGGAGCACCTGCAGGAGCGCGCCGCGGGCGACATCGAAGCGCTGCTGCGCGAGTACGACCGGTTCGATGAGAACGAGCGCCGCCGTCTGCTGCATCTTGCCTACGAGCGGCGTCATCGCAATCAGGTCCTCGATGCTCTCTGCGCATACTCCGGCGAAGCCCCAGCGCCTGCGACGATGCCGCTGCGCTTTCAAACCGTGCACTGCATCGACGAACGTGAAGAGTCGCTCCGCCGTCACATCGAGGAGGTCGAGCCAGCTTGCGAGACCTTCGCAACCGCTGGCTTCTTCGGGGTGGCTATGTATTACCGAGGCATCGGCGACGCCCATCCGACGCCACTGTGCCCGATTGCGATTCGGCCAGAGCACGAGGTCGAGGAGACGGTCGGCGAAGAACTGCACGACCAGCACCTGCGCCGGCAAGCGCGGCGTCGTTGGCTTGGGCTGCTCACCTACGAAGCCCGCCTCGCGAGCCGCACGTTCACCCGTGGCGCACTTCTGAGTTTCGCCGTCGGCTTGGTGGCGGCGATTCCCCTGACGTTCCGGGTGCTGCTGCCACGCTGGACCGCACGCTTGCGCCGCCAGGCGAGCCGTCTGGTACGCGCACCGACAAAGTCTCATCTGATGCTCGAGCGCAGTGAACGGCCGGTCATGCTGGGCACGTACGCCGGCTTCACGGTCGCGGAGATGGCCGCGATCATCGGGCGCGCGCTGGTCGACATCGGACTCACGCGGCGCTTTGCCCAGCTGATTGTGGTTGTCGGTCATGGCTCGTCGAGCCTCAACAACCCGCACGAGTCGGCGCACGACTGCGGCGCTTGTGGCGGCGGCCGCGGTGGGCCCAACGCACGCGCCTTTGCGCGCATGGCGAATAACGCCCGCGTACGCGAGGTGCTGCGCGCACAAGGACTCGACGTCCCGGCGACGACGCTGTTCATCGGCGCATACCACAACTCGTGTGATGACACCCTGGTGCTCTTCGACACCGACGAGATCCCCGACAGCCACGCGCCCGACGTTACCCATCTGGGAGCGGTGCTCGAAGAAGCCCGCGCGCGTACCGCGCACGAGCGCTGCCGGCGCTTCGACTCGGCACCGCTCTCGCTCTCCCCGCACGAGGCGCTGGGTCACGTCGAAGCCCGTTGCGAAGACCTCGCTCAGCCGCGCCCCGAATACGGCCATGCGACGAACGCCGTCTGTATCATCGGTCGTCGGGGGCGCACTCGTGGTCTCTTTCTCGACCGCCGTGCCTTCTTGGTGTCGTACGACCCGGAGACCGACGACGCGGCCGCGACGATCCTGGCGCGCGTCCTCGCCAGCGTCGTGCCGGTCGCCGCCGGCATCAATCTCGAATACTACTTCTCGCGTGTCGACCCGGTCGGCTACGGGTGTGCCACAAAGTTGCCTCACAACATCACGGCGTTGCTCGGCGTGATGGACGGGCACGCCAGCGACCTGCGTACGGGCCTGCCCTGGCAAATGGTTGAGATCCACGAGCCCGTGCGTTTGTTGGTGGTCGTCGAAGCCGCTCCTGATCTACTGCGCCGCATCATCGGACAGAACGACGATCTCGCACGCCTCTTGCAGAACCGTTGGATCCAGATGGCAGCTTGGACTCCAGGAACGGCTGAGATCTCTCTCTTCACGCGCCGTGGGTTTGTACCTCACGAAACCGAGTCGGTGGGTCTGCCGCACGTCGCCGGCTCCGTCGACTGGTATGGCGGCCGGCGCGGCTTCCTCCCGTGTGCCCGTATTGTCGGAGCGGCAGAAGACAGAGCATGATACTGAGCTCGATCCTCACGGGCTGCGGGCTCACGGTCGTGGCCGCACCGGTTCTCGTACTGGTCCTCCTCGGCATGGCGTCACTTGCGGGTCGTCCGCTCAGCGAAAACGCGACCGGCACGTTGATGCGGCTGGCGCTGGCGACGGCGTTTGGCGCGCTGATGGTCGTCGTGCTCGCCGAGGTGGTGAGCGGAGCACGCGCCATGCGTGCCGACGCCGGCACATGGTTCAGTGCTCCGGGCTACCACTTCCGCGTCAGCTTTCTTTTCGATCGGTTGTCGCTTCCTTTCGCAGCATTGACGATCGGGCTCGGCGGTGTGGTGGCGGTGTTCGCCGAGCGCTACCTGCACCGGGAACCGGGCTACAACCGCTTCTTCGTGATGCTGGTGCTCTTCGTCAGCGGTTTGCTGATCACCACACTCGCCTGCAGCGTCGAGCTCGTCTGCGCCGGCTGGGAGCTGGTGGGTCTGAGCTCGGCGTTGCTGATTGCCTTCTTTCACGAACGGCCGGCGCCCGTCCGCAACGGCTTGCGCGCCTTCGTGGTCTACCGCGGTTGCGATGCCGGTCTGCTGGCTGCGGCAGTCCTCGTGCATCACTGGTGCGGAACGGGCGACCTCGTCACCTTGCTGGGCCCTGGCCCGTGGCCATCCGGCAACGTGCCACTGGCTGGCGGACAGATCACCGTGCTTGCGGCGTCGATCCTCATCGCTGCCGTGGGCAAATCCGCGCAGTGGCCGTTGTCGGGTTGGTTGCCGCGGGCGATGGAAGGTCCGACGCCGTCGAGTGCGATCTTCTACGGAGCGCTATCGGTACACGCCGGGGCGTATCTGCTCTTGCGCATGGGTCCCCTGCTCGACCGCGCGCCGATTGTCGCAGGCGTCGTGGTCGTCATCGGCCTCGGCACGGCGCTGCACGCCACGATCGTCGGCCGGGTGCAAACCGACATCAAGTGCGCACTCGGCTATGCGGCGCTCACGCAGGTGGGAATCATTTTTGTCGAGATCGGGTTCGGCTTACGAGAGATCGCCCTGGCGCACATTGCCGGTCACGCCTGCATGCGAAGCCTCCAGTTTCTACGCGCCCCGTCACTGCTCCACGATTTTCATCAACAGCAAAACGCCCTCGGCGGCCACCTGGCGCGCACCGGGCTGCACCTCGAGCGCTGGGTTCCGGTGGCATTGCAGCGCCGTCTCTATGTGTGGGCGCTCGAGCGTGGCGGTGTCGATGCGCTGCTCGACCGCATACTCGTACGGCCGTTTCTGCAGGCGTTCGGGTTCTGCGACCGGCTCGAACGGCGGTGGGTGAAGTACATTGCTGGCTACGGTGCCGGGTCTCACCATGCGTCTGAGGAACGCGACGGATGACTGAGTGGCAGGTGCCATCTTCGACACTCCTCGCCATCGCTCCGGCTGTCGTCGCCCTCTTCGCCTCGCCATCGATGAGCCGGCAGGCGGCTCGGCGGCTTGGTGTCGGAACGACGCTCACCGTCCTCGCCTTGGCGCTCGCGGTCTCGTTTGCCTGGCTTCTGTTTGGGGGAGTCCCGGCATGTGACCGCTTCGATCCCGGACGATGGCTAGGAGCATCTCCGCTCTTCGTCGTCGACGGACTCAACGTGTTGTCGCTTCCCTTTGCTGCTCTGATCTTTTCCTTCGTACTGCTGGTACAGCCGGGCACCGACGCGATCGAGCGCTCCTTACGGCGCGTTCTCTTCTCGGAGACGGTGACGCTCGCGGCCTTTCTCAGCTCCGACCCCTTCGTGCTGGCAGTGCTATGGAGCGTCTCGGCAGCGGGGGCGTGGTATCAGCTCCGCTCGCAGGGCGACGACGGACGCGGCGCGGCGCGCGTTTTCGCCAGCTACATGTTGCCGAGCTGCGTGTTGCTGGTGCTCGGTGCCGTGATGTTGCAAATCGATTCCGGCATCGCGCGAGGAACCGCCAGTCTGCTGATCGCCCTCGCGGTGATGGTTCGCAAGGGCATCGCCCCGCTACATTCTTGGTTGCCCGAGCTGTTTGCCCGCGCCCCGCTGCCGGTTTCGGTTCTGTTCAACGCCCCACAGATCGGCGCCTGGGTAGCGATACGCATCATCGCGCCGCGGGCGCCGCTTTGGGTATTGGAGTTCATCTCGCTCGCCTCGCTGCTGACCGCAGTACACGGGGCGGGTATGGCGCTCGTGCAGACCGATGCGCGGCGCGTGTTCGCCTGGCTCTTCCTCAGCCAATCGGCTCTCATCCTCGTGGGGCTCGAGTCGCAAGCTTCGGTGGCGCAGGCGGGAGGGCTTTCGATCTGGATCTCGAGCGGCCTCGCCCTGGCGGGGTTCGGCATGACCATCGCTGCTCTCGAAGCCCGGCGCGGCCCGCTCTCGCTCAGGCAGTTTGCGGGCGGCTACGAACGTAAGCCGTTACTCGCCATCTGCTTTCTCGTCCTCGGTCTTGCCAGCGTCGGGTTTCCGGGAACCTTGGGGTTCGTCGGCCAAGAAGCCCTGGTGCACGGAGTGGTGAGCGATTTTCCGCACCTCGGCTTCGCGATCCTCGTCGCCTCGATGCTGAACGGCATCGCCGTTCTCCGAACCTACTTTCTGTTGTTCTGCGGTCGTCTGGAACGCGACCGCATCTCGCAAGGCTTGCGGCCGCGAGAGCAGTTTGCTTTCGCCACGCTGGCGGCGCTCCTCGTCCTCGGAGGCCTGTTCCCCGGACCGTTCGTGCGCTCTCGAAGCAGCGCAGCCGAGACCATCCGCCATGCGGCTGGGGCCGAGAAAACAATCTCTACGGAACCCGCTTCTTCGGGGCGGAGGTGGGACGCGCCTGGGTGGACTGATCCGCCACCGTGGTGACCCGCTCCGCGCCGTCCGTCAGTGGCACAGCGTCGAATCCGGCAGTCGACAGACGCCACTGGTGGCCGCCCCTCCTCCAGTCACGCAAACCGCCGGTGGGATGCAGGACGGGCCAGCCTGCGTATCGCACAGCGCACCGTCTGCCGCATCCGCCACACAGGTGCCTGGCGTTTGCCCCTGTGCACCAAAGCAGGTTGAGGCATTGGTGCAGGCGACGGCGACCTGGTTGACGGACCCACATTGGGCGCCCGCGGTCGCGTAGGTAACGGCCTGGCAGGTATCCGTCTGCGTAGCGCAATACAAGCCGGCGTTCGGGTCACATCCTGGAGCGCTTTGGTGCTTGGGGTCGCACGCAGCGCCCACGCTAGAGCCCGCCACCTGGCATGTGCCGGATGCCATCGCCGCCGGGATGACACACGACAAGCCGGCACCGCAGGGGTGGTCAGCATCGCAAGCGCTGCCGGAGGCGCCGCGCGGCTGACATTGGTGGGTGGTGGCGACGCAGAAGAGACCCTGCGAGCAGGAGGTCGTGGCGCAGGAATCGCCCGTCTGATTCGGCGCCGCGCAGGTGCCACAAGTGGTGCCCGTGGCAACCGCGCAATTCGCACTCTCGCATTGCCCCGAAAATGCGCAAGCGGCACCATTCGCACCACTTCCGACCTTCGCTTGACATTCCGGAATGGTGCCCAAATCAAACTCGCTGCAGGATGCGGCGGGCACCTCACTGACGCAGAGTTCGACGCTGTTGGAATTGTTACCGGTTCCCGTCGCCCCCAAGCGTTCCAAGCACGCCTGTTTCTGGCGCGTTTGGCATGTGGTGGCACCGCCGTAGCGTATCGTCGTGCCATTGAGGACACACTGGTCGAGCTTCGTGCAGTTCGCCGTGGCCGAGTCGGCGCACGCCTGATCGTTACTGACCGGCGCTAGGCAACCGTTCAAGGCGTTGTTGACCGCCTGAATAATTTCGTTGATGGTCACCTGACCATCACAGTTGAAATCACCGCTGCATTGCTCCGAACCGCAGCACTGCGCCGCGCTGTGCTGCGGTTCGAGAGTCGTCACGGCAAACACACAGAGAATCACTAGCCAGCTGAACGCGATGCGTGTCATGGGTCGATCCTCCCGACTGCGTCCACCCGGCAAGACCAAGGGAAAACCGGCCGGCCACAGTGATGTTCACGGCTCCCTCGGGGAAGCGCGAAAGCGTTGGTCCGTCCAACCTTATCTCTGCAGGTTGTCGTGTATCCCTTCAGCTCGTCGTGGGACAGCAAGCGACGGACCGAAATAAGAGAAGATCATCGAATCAAAGCTTTTTCTCGGCGCAGCCACGCACCCACTGAGGCAAAGCGCCCCGTTGCATGACATTCGGTCTCACGGACCACCCTGAGACCGTCGATGTTCATGAGTAGGCGGGACAACCCCGCGTTAGAACCCAGCCGGGTCAGGCCCCGATTGACAACTCAAGGGCCAGAGAGCCTGCAGGCCTTGGGTACCCTGAGCACCGTGCGCTGCACCGGGGTTTGGCCGCACTACGACATGAAGCCTACGTCCCGAACCGGAAAATTGGAGAGCGTCGAAAACAGCCCGTTCAAATCGGAGTCGGCAGCACCGAACCACTTGGCCAACGTCGCACCGTATTGCGCCAGCGATATGCTCGGCAGCATGACGCCGCGGGTATCGGCGTAGTCGTCGTTGGAAGCGTTGAAATTTGCGTAGTTGGTCATGAGGGGGAACTTCCCGTAGATATGAGCGCCCTTCACCGCCCCGCCCAGGACCAGGTGATGGCTGCCCCACCCATGATCTGACCCAGAGCCGCTCGGTTGCAACGTTCTACCGAAGTCGGACAGTGTGAAGGTCGTCACCTGGTTGGCGAGACCGAGTTGCACGGTGGCGGCGTAGAACGCGTCCAACGCCTGACTGACCTGCTGCAGTAAGTCCCATTGCTGGTACGACTGTCCGCCGTGGGTATCGAATCCGCCGAGGCTACAGAAGAAGACCTGCCGGCCAACACCGAGTTGCGCGTTCAGACTGATCACTCGGGCAATCTCCTTGAGCTGATCTCCAATATCCGTCGACGGAAAGGGCTTCTGAAAGTTCACGGTGCCCGCCGCGCCTTTCAAGAGCGGATTGAGCGCCAAGGCATCGGCCAGCACCTTGTTCGCCGCGTCGATGATCGCATTGCCATTGGTCGCCGATACGATCTGCGCCTGTGCCGCCGCCCGCGCTTGCGCCGCCGCGGGCGGGTAGAGGCCCATGGCGTCTTGATCGAAATCGTTTCCGGGCTGCAGGCTCACGTTCTG
>Ga0335069_10003383_pt1 | contig 24138 bp, 18 predicted proteins | sample Lox_Sample_11_FD_206714 | JGI IMG/M metagenome (GOLD analysis project Ga0335069, IMG submission 206714) | Soil microbial communities from Loxahatchee National Wildlife Refuge, Florida, United States - Lox_Sample_1.1 | ecosystem: Environmental > Terrestrial > Soil > Wetlands | place: USA... | reverse complement strand
TCGAGCGCCGTGCGGAGCTGATTCGCAAGTGCTTCCTTTCTGCGCTGATCTCACTTGCCGGAGCGACTGCCGCTTGCCTGCTGCTCGGGCTGGGGATTCTCTTTTGGCAGGCAGCGATGGCCGCGGCCGCAGTCCTGGTCGCCGCGCTGGTGTTTCTGTTGATCGCGGTGTTTTTTTACATCGGCGAGATCCGAATCGCGCTCAGCTCGGTGCGCCATGAGGCTCGCGACCTGCGCTTCATCGATCTGAGGTCCCGGCACGACACCCGCGACGCCTCTATGTAACCGGCCAGACATTGCTTCGCGCACTCCACTAGAATAAGGACAATGCCCCTCAATGTCCGCCGGCTTCGGCTTTGGATCGCGGCTGCGATTGCGCTCCTGGTATTGGTGGTGGCCGGATTCTACCTGCGCGGCTATTACGCGCGGTACCTGCTGGCGCGCACCATCAAAGAGAAGACGCAGAAGCTCGGCATCGATATCCAGCAGAGCGCCGACCAGTTTTCTCTCTCGAAATCGGAGGGCGGACGCACCATCTTCACAATTCACGCCTCCAAGGCCGTGCAGGTTACCAGCGGTCATGCCGAACTGCACGACGTGAACATCGTCGTTTACGGCGAGCAGGGCAATCGCTTCGACCAGATCTACGGCAAGTCGTTCGAGTACGACCCCAAGAGCGGCATGGTACGGGCGAATGGCGAAGTCCACATCGATCTGCAGGGAGTTGCGAAGGGCGAACAGCGTCCCGACCTCAGCCCGCCCAAAGAACTGGAAAATCCCATCCATCTGCAGACAACCGGACTGGAATTCAATCGCAACACAGGCATCGCCAATACGAATGAGCAGATTGAGTTCCGCGTGCCGCAGGCGAGTGGATCAGCGGTGGGCGCAACTTACGACTCGAAGGCCGCGAAACTCACGCTGCACTCCGCTGTGCACTTGCAACAGAGCGGCGAAGGCGGCGCGACGCTGACCGCTGCAAGCGGCACCATCACAAAAGATCCGCAGTTGATCGAATTCAACGACGCCCTCGTGGCGCGGCAGGCGAGCGACATTGAAGCCGAGCACCTGAGCGTTTACCTACGTGAAGACAATAGCATCGAGAAAATCCTCGGAACCGGGAAGGTCATCGCAACTACCCATGGCAAGACCGATACCCGCGCCGAAGCACCTCATGGCGAAGCCTTCGTCGATGCCGACGATCACATCCAGAAGGGAATTCTATCTGGCGGCGTCGTCATCGACAGCCAAGGCGATCAGGCGATGCACGGCACCGCAGGTCGCGTCCTGCTCGACTTCGCCAACAACCAACTCAAAGTCGCTCACGCTGTGGATAAGGTCCATCTGGTGCAGGACCCGCCGAAGAATCATCCACAGCAGCAGTCGATGACGCTGAACGCGCAGGCCGTCGATTTCAATGTGGCGCCGGGCAAGCGCACCGCCAGCACCATCGGACCTGGGCAGATTGTGCTGTCCTCGCCAGCTTCCGCCAAAGCGTCAGCGAGCAGCACCGTCGCGACCGCCGATCACCTCATCGCCAACTTCGACGCCAAGGGCCATCTGCAAACACTGGTGGGATCACCGAACGCCAAGGTGGTCTCATCAATTCCGGGTCAGCCCGACAAGACCACCACCAGCAATGTGCTCACGGTGTCGATGAACGCCGCGGGAGGAGTTTCCGGCATCACCCAGGAGGGCGACTTCCGCTACAGCGAACCTTCGGCGAAGCCGGGAGAACTCGGCTCGACGGCTGCCGCTGCGAAGGCCACCTACGATCCGCAGACGCAGATGTTCACGCTGACCGGATCGCCGCGCATTACGGACAGCGGTTCGACTACCACCGCCGATCATGTCCGCGTAAACCGCGCGACCGGCGATGCGTTCGCCGACGGCAATGTGAAGACCACCTACTCTGATCTGAAGGCGCAACCCCATGGAGCGCTGCTTGCCAGCTCCGAACCAATCCACATCACTGCAGCGAAGATGATCGGGCATCGCAACGGCACTGCAACCTACAGTGGCAATGCCCGACTTTGGCAGGGATCGAACACCGTGGGAGCGCCGACCATCGACTTCGATCGAGACAAACGCACGGTACTGGCGCAGGGAAAACCCAGTCAACCGGTCTCGACCGTTTTCGTCCAACCGGGTGACGAAGGAAAGCAAACTCCTGTGACGGTCACCGGTTCGCGACTCAGCTATATGGATTCGGAGCGGCAAGCTCACTTCGAAGGTGGAGTTGTGGTGCGCAGCGCCGACGCTACCCTCACAGCCGATCACGCTACCGTCTTCCTCAATCCGCACGCGTCGTCAACTAAGGCGACGCAAGCCTCGCAGCTCGACAAAATCGTCGCCGAAGGGCATGTCGAGGTTCAGCAACAGGATCGCCGGGGTACCGGAAACAAGCTGGTTTACATCGCCCAGGACCAAAGTTTCACCCTGACGGGCGGACCGCCTAGCATTTTTGATGCCGAACACGGCAAAGTTACCGGGGTTTCGTTGACTTTCTTTAGCCACGATGATAGGGTGCTCGTTGAAGGGGGCGGAAAATCCGCCCCAAGTGTCACCAAAGCTAGAGTTATCAAATAGATGCAGACGTTGGCGACCGAAGAACTCGGCAAAAGTTACAAAGGCCGCCGAGTTGTAAATGGCGTCAGTTTGCATGTATCGCAGGGCGAGGTAGTCGGACTTTTAGGACCAAACGGGGCCGGAAAGACCACCACCTTCTATATGATTGTCGGCCTGACGCCCCCCGAGGCCGGTCGGATTTACCTGGACGGCGCCGATATAACGACCGTCCCCATGTATCTTCGGGCCCGGAATTATGGCATCAGCTATCTCCCCCAGGAACCGTCGGTTTTCCGCAAATTGACCGTCGAAGAGAACATCCTGGCTGTGCTGGAGGCGCAACCGATCTCCTGGCACGAGCGTAGGGAGCGCATGGAACGTCTGATTGAGCAACTCGGCCTTGGCCACATCCGCAAGAATCGTGGGTATGCGCTTTCCGGCGGAGAACGCCGTCGCGTCGAAATCGGTCGGGCGCTTTGCATCTCGCCCAGCTTTATCCTTTTGGATGAGCCCTTCTCAGGAATTGACCCAATAGCCGTCGACGACCTGCAGAAGATAATCTTTGAGTTAAAGAACTCCGGCATTGGCGTGCTGATCACCGACCATAACGTCCGCGAGACGTTGTCGGTGACCAACCGCGCCTACATCATCAACGAAGGCAAAATCTTCCGCACCGGCAGCCCCGAGGAACTCGGCAACGACCCCGAGGTCCGGCGCGTCTATTTAGGCGAGAGTTTTTCGCTCGTCTAGGGAACCAGAAACGAGCCAATGGTACTCCTTCAGCCCAGACTCAACCTCAAAGTCAGCCAGAAGCAGATTCTTACGCCGGGACTCGTCCAGATGGTCTCGGTGCTGGCTTTGAATAAGCTCGAACTGAAGGACATGATCACCGCGGAGATGGTCGAGAACCCCGTTCTCGAAGAACTCGACGGCTCGGTTCCCATGATCGACGAAGTTTCCGCCCGCGAAGAAGCCCGTGACCGCGAGGCTTCTGCTGCCACGGCTGAAGAAGCCGACCCGGTCTTCAAGGGAAAAGAAGATCCCTTCGAGCAGATCGACTTCGGCTCGTTCTTCCAGGAATATCTCGATCCCGGATACCGCACCAATTCCGAAATGGAATCGGTCGAACGGCCGTCGTTTGAAAACTTCCTCTCGAAGCCGAGCACGCTGACCGATCACCTGATGTGGCAACTGGGGGCGATTCACACCACTGAGCCCGTCCGCATCGCCGCCGAACTTGTCATCGGCAACCTGAACGACGATGGCTACCTGATCGCCACCGAAGACGAACTGATGGTGCAGGCGCACCTCGATTACCGCGCGCCGACTCCAGCCGAGCAGGCGATGATCGATGCGTCGCCCGCCGAAGAGCCGAAGATGATGGTCGGTGACGGTGAATCGGCGGAGGCAGCGGAAGCACTGCTGGGACTAAATGACTCCGACGCCTTCGCTGAATCGCAGATCGATTCTGATGTCGCCGTTGCCATTGCGGAAAACCCCGAGAATTCCGACGATTATGAGCCGCCCATCGTCGAGCCGGAACCGGAGCTAGATCCCAATGCGTTGGTCGACAGCAAACCGGGCGATGAAGGCGCGATGTTCACCCGCCGGGAACTGCGCGAGGCAATCAAGATCGTTCGCCAGATGGATCCCATCGGTGTTGCCGCCAGCGATGTCCGTGGCTGCCTGATGGCGCAGCTTGTCTACCACAAGAATCTTCAGGAAGAGACCGGCGTCAACGGCACCACCGAAGAGATCCTGCACGACTCCATCCAGATCGTCGACAGGCATTTGAAGGGGGTCCAGAACAAGCAGTTCAAGGAAATCGCGAAGGCGCTCGGCCGGCCACTTGAGGCGGTTCAGGCGGCGCTCGATTACATCCGTACTCTCGACCCCAAGCCCGGACTGCGCTACAACCTGGTTCAGCCGCGTTTGATTGAACCCGACGTGGCCTTCATCAAGCAGGGTGACGAGTACCTCGTGGTCCTGAACGACGATGACGTTCCGCAACTTCGGCTCAACACCAGCTACAAGAAGCTGATGCATCGCGAAGCCGCGGAAAAGGATGTGCGCACCTACGTGAAGGAGCGCTACAAGTCGGCCATCCAGCTCATCAAGAACATCGAGCAGCGGAAGCAGACGATCATGAAAGTCTGCTATGCCATTGTCGGTCGCCAACGCGATTTCTTAGACCAGGGCATCGATCACCTGAAGCCGATGATGATCAAGGAAGTCGCCGAAGAAATTGGCGTGCATCCTTCCACGGTCAGCCGCGCCGTCGCCAACAAATATGCGCACACCGCGCAGGGCGTGTTCGAGCTGCGTTATTTCTTCAGCGAGAGCGTGCAGGGTCCGGAAGGCGGCAACACCTCGCTACTGATCCTGAAGCGCCGCGTGAAGAAGCTGATCGACGAAGAAGATCCTGCCAGGCCGCTCACCGACGAGCAGATCACCCGCATCCTCCAGTCCCAGGGAATCCAGGTCACTCGCCGCACGGTTGCGAAGTACCGCGAGGATATGAAGATACCTTCTACGCACCAGCGCCGGGTGAAGAACTAGGTTCTTTACCAATTGACGCGCTGGGCCGAAGGTTCTACATTACCCGCACTCCTCGACGAGTGCAGACATTTCGGCAAGGTTTTCTCTTGAGGCAACCGGCCTCATTAGGGAGGAAGCAACACTCGGTCGGCCAAACCGATGGTTACAGTTGGAACAGTAGCTCTTGTCGGCTCTTACTGATAACTGATTACTGACAACTGAAACTGGTTTCCCCGCTACCCAAGGCGGAGGGAAGGCTCCAGCAAGGGCAGCGAACGTTCAATAGTGATCCTGAACCCAACGGACGCGACTGAGGATGGTCGTTCCGGATTTATAGGGGGAGTTCGATGAACGTTGAATACACCGGTAGGCAGTGCGAAATCACTCCTGACATCCGCAAGCAAGTCGAACACGGCCTCAAGAAACTCACCCGCATCATCGGCGACAACTTCGAATCCAAAGTCATCCTGGCAGTGCAGAAAAGCCGCTGCAAAGCGGAGATCACCGTCTCCACCCGCGTGCAGCCGGTCGTCGGCATTGCCGAATCGACTGAGATGACTTCCGCCGTCGGCGAAGCGCTCGAGCACATTCAGAAGCAGGTCGTGAAACACCGCACCCGCTGGAGAAACATCAAACGCCAGCCGCGGAAGAAATGGGCCGGCGAGGTTCATACCGCCGAGATCCAGAGCCAGTCGGTGCGCGGTTCGGGAAATGACATGCGGATGGCCGTCGGTGCCAATGCCGCTACTGCTGTTCCGGTTGTCGTCCACAGCTATCCCGCGACCGTGCGCATGACCGAAGCGCATGTCGTGCCTTCCACCGATTCGGTCTCGATGCGTCCGATGACGCTGGAGGAGGCCGTCAAGGAAGCCGAATTCCGCGATCGTGACGTCTTCGTCTTCCGCGATGCGCAGGGCAGGGTGAAGGTCCTGCACCGCAAGAAAGACGGCAAAATGGAACTGATCGAAGCACCATAGCGAACTCACTACAATCCGAAGGAGAAGGGCAGGCCGCCGCGCCTGCCCTTCTTGCTGGCAGCGGTAACTTACCGCAGGTTACTTTCCCTCGATTTCCCAGCTTTGAAACGATTTAGCTTGCCATGCCCCGGTGTGTGCTTTTAGGATTCGGTCTCGATCAGATATCCTTTACGATGTAAGCTTAACATTGTATAGTTTATCTGGTTACCTGCAGCCTTCCCCTGTAGTTCTTTTGGCCGTTCGCAGCGACGCCTTCCGTGCGCGTTCGAGGCGAACGGCCCGGCCCCAAACCGCAAGGAGAAAGACCCCATGAGACCCTTGAACAGTTGGCGTCGTGCCACTGTTGCTCTCTTCTTCCTGGCTCTCTTCGCTACCAGTTTCGCGAACGCCACCACCTTCAAACGCCAAGCCACCATCGTTGATCTGCTGCAACACTCCGAGTTCATCGTGCGCGCTCGCGTCCTCAGCGTGAACGACGGCATCGACTCGCACGGCATTCCGTACACCGAAGTTAAATTGCAAGTATTTGAGTCCCTGAAGGGCCAGGTGAACGGCGAGTTTACCTTCCGCCAGTTCGGCCTTCTGAAGCCCCGCAAGATGGAAAACGGACTCACCAACCTGATGGTCACGCCCGCATCGTGGGCTACCTTCACCCAGGGAGAAGAGACCATTCTCTTCCTGCACAAACAAGCAGCGTGGACCGGCCTTCGTACCACCGCCGGACTCGGCCAGGGCAAGTTCAACGTGCAGATGGCTGGCGCGGTGAATCAAGTCAACAACTCCGGCCTCTTCCAGAACGTGTATGTCGATCCCACCGTTCTGGGAACCAACGAAAAGCGTGTGATGGCGACCGCGAAAGGTCCCGTCAACGCCAAGAGTTTTGCCGCGCTGGTAAAACACGCCGTCGACGGACAGTGGGTGGAGAAAGGAAAGATGCGCAATGAAAAATAAGCTCGCACTTCTCCTTGTTCTGGTTCTGTTTTCGGCTGCGGCATTTGCCGGCGGTCCGCTGATAGTGAACTCCAACACTGGCAAACCGTATCACTACGGTCCGGGCACGATACCCGTGTATTACGACCTCGGTCCTTTCGCTTTAACCATGGACCAATCGGTGTATCCGCCCGTTCCCTCTGGCGTTTTTCTCGATAACGCTGCTGGTAAGCACATCGTCGAGAAGGGATTCCACGACTGGTCGAGCATCCCAAGCACCTCGCTACGCGCTCAAGTCGTGGGTGACTTCTCGCTGAAAGGATTACCCGACATTACGGTCGACAATGTCGCGCAGGTCATCGGTACTTACAACGGCGGCGGCATCTATGTGATCTTCGACGCCGACGGCAGCATCATGGAGAACTTCTTCGGCGTTTCCCCCGACGGAGTTCTCGGTATCTCCAGTCCCGAATGGGCTAAAGATGGCGTCGAGATTGACAACGGGGACAATGGAAAATCCTCGACCATCGTCGAAAGCTGGACCGTGCTCAACGGCCAAGCGGTCGATCCCTCCGACACCGATGGCTCGATGTACCAGGGCGTGGCGACTCACGAGTTCGGTCACGCCGTCGGATTGGCCCACACCCAAACCAACGGAGCTGCTTATTTTTATAGCTGGTGGCCGGAGAGCGTCGGACCGGCCAGTTGCAGTTCGCTGCCGTATCCCAGCAACCTCACCGCCGACGACGTCGAAACCATGTATCCCTACAGTGCGCCTTATCCGGGAGGTACGGGTTTGGCACAAGCCAACATCCACACGCTCGACGACGTTGCGGCCATCTCCGATCTTTATCCCGGACCGGGTTGGCCCGACGCGTACGGCACCATCAAGGGCAAGGTGTACGACGTCGACGGCAAAACGGAACTTACGGGCGTGAATGTGATCGCCCGCAACCTGTCTGATCCCTATGCTGGGGCGACCTCTGAACTATCTGGCGAATGGACGCAGGGGCAGTTTGGTCCCGACGGCAGTTTCACGCTGCATGGCCTCAAGCCCGGCGCGAGCTATGTCGTTTATGTTGACGCTGTACTCGCCGGCGGATTCCCCACTCCTCCGCTTTGGTTCCTGCCCGGATTTGAGCGCTTCTACAGCGGACCGACCAAGCCCAACCAGCAGTTCGATCCCTGCCGGTACACCGCGATTCAACCCACCGCACGTACAACGAAGACCGCCAACATTCAGTTCGAACGCATTCCGGGAGCACCCGTCATCGTTAACCTCGGTTATGGCCCCGGACCGACCGACATCAGCGGTGATGGCTCGATCGTTGTCGGCAACTGGGGACGCGGAGGTCCCGTCTTCACCTGGACCGACAAAACCGGCATCGTGAACTGGAACGCGCTCACCACCGGTGAGATCACCACCATTTCCAAGAACGGGCAGTACATCTCCACCAACCTCTACGATCCGAGCAGTGACAGCGCCACCGGCGTTTCCCGCTGGGATGCGAAGAACGGCTGGCTGAGGGTGACTCCCACTGGAACCTGCGGCACCGACACCACGGATAACTACGGCATTACAAATAACGGTACCGTGTACGGCATGACGTACAACTCCTGCGACGATTACAAGGGCTTCCGCTGGAACCCTCGTACCGGGACTCTCCTTCTTCCGTCGGCCACCCGGCGCGATGACGGTACACCTTCCAACGGGCGGCCCGGTCGCGTCAATGCCGACGGCTCAGTTGTTGTTGGATGGGAAGAGACCGCCACCGGACCGCGTGCCGGTGTGATCTGGCTCAACAATCATCCGTTGGCGATGACCGACGAGAATGCCAACCCGCTCGGCGAGGTCTATGCGACCAGCAGCGACGGTACTGTGGTGGGAGGACAGCCGTTCGCGGATCTCTTCTCCAATGGCATGGGCTGGCGGAAGAACCTTTACACCGGCAAGTTGGATTACCTGACTCCGTGGTCTAGTGATGCCTCGCCCGCCAGTCCGTTTGCGATCTCCGCGTATGGCAAAGTGATGGCTGGGTTCGCCGGTGATCCCTGGTTCAGCATCTCGCCCGGGCCATTCCTCTGGACGAAGCAGCTCGGTGCCGTCAACCTCGACGCCTTCCTGCGTCAGCAGGGAACCGCGATGGAGCAGTACTACTCGCTCTGGCAACCGATGGCCATCTCCGACGACGGCACGGTTCTCACCGGGTGGGGCTACGGCTTCCAGTATTACGCCGGATGGGTGCTCAAGATGCCGAAGGCGTTCGTCTGTCACGCAGACGACGATCGGCACAGCCGGAGTAATACGTTGAGCGTCGCTTTCCCGGACGGTCTCGACGCGCACCTCGCCCATGGCGATACCGTCGGACGTTGCCCGGAAAAGGCGAACTAACGTTTTTGTTGTACGTGCTGTTTTGTGGGCAGGCCCTCGAGCCTGCCCTTTTTTTGTTACGTCCCGGCGCGGCGTACACCTATCGGGCCCAACCCAACAGGAATAAAGAGAAATTGGACCTTTAGAAGCGTGAATCCATTTGTAGGCAAACGGTTGCACTTCGGTTGGTTAGCCAGCCAGATAAGTGGTTCTGATTTCTTGTGTCGCCAATGGTACGGAACGTGCACCCTCCTCCGACCAAGGGCGGTTTCCTTTTGAGAAGCAGCCCCTTAACTGTGAATTCCAAGGAGGACAAGGCTCCCTACATTCCGGCTCAACTCGTCTCTAACGAAATAGGAGGGCATATGCGACGTTTTGCTGCTTGTGCACTATGGTTTTTTTCTCTTCTCTTGGTACCGCAGCTCTTTGCCTCCGGAATCGACCTATTCACATACAAGGTCGCCAACAACACAATCCAATGGACAATGAATGCGTCTCCGACACCGACATTAGGAAACTACACGCTGGGGTATTTCTTCGAAATCCAAGATGTTCCTTACCAGATAAACGGAGTGGCCGACATCGGATCGATAATTTTCCTCAACGGTGACAATTACGCGGGGGGAGTCACCATTGTAAGCAATTCGACGCATCAGGAGGACGCCGAGGCCTACTTTGCCATGCTTTACTCTGGACCTGAAAACGCTCCGACGTTCCTCCTTGGGACCTTCACGCTTTCGGATGCGCACTATCCGGGGCCGACTGGCCAATGGGGTGTGGGAACGCTGACGATCAGTCCCACGCCCGAGCCCGCAGGTCTTTTGCTGCTGGGCAGTGGGCTGTTTGGGATCATCGGAGTCATTCGCCGCAAACGTAATCCGCAGAGGGTCTAATTACAAGCTGTCGGGCCCCTGAAAAAGAAGGCTGAGTTGTTTGGACAGTGGCCCAACCGGCGTCAACCGGCATGTGCCAGCTGGTATGACAGACAACTGTATTCCCACTGCACACGCGCGCATAGCGCCTTCTCAGGTCGAGGCGCCGTAGGCGCTGGCATGCCGCCACCTCACCAACAAGCCGTCGCTATCTCCTCCTCAAGAAAATATCATTTACATTGTAAGTTTAACATTGTATTATTATTTACCGACTACCCTGAGGCCCTCCCCTGGTAGTCGTTTGGCCCTCGCAATCGGCGCCTTCCGTGCGCGCTCAAAGCGAACGGCCCGGCCCCAACGAAAAAACTCCGAGCGTTGCATTTCAGGACTCGACGCGGAACCTGGGCAAGGCCGTCGATGCTACCGGAGAGAAGAACTACGACTTGTTGCACGTGCTGTGATAAGGGCAGGCCCTCGCCTGCCCTATTTTTCTTACCTAACGTTTACGTTGGCACGGTCCTAGTCTGCGAAAGAACCCAACTCACGCAGGAATCTCTCGACAATCTTCCGGAATTCGCCGGTCCCGTACACCGGTTGCGTTGCTTGGCGCGGATCGATCGGTTGACCTTCGAATTGGTCCCCGCGATAGCGAGGAAAGAAGTGCATGTGCAAATGAGGCAGTGTATTGCCATGGATCTCGTAGTTCAGCTTCACCGCACCCGTCGCCGCCAATAGTGCTCGGGAGACACTTCGCGCACCGCGCATGAACGCGGACGCAGTTTCCTTCGGCAAGTCGTGCAGTTCGACGGCATGGGTCCGCGCACCCAGACAGGCGTATCCCACTACCGGCGCCGATTCCTGCATTGTTACCCACGACGCCTCCAAGGTGGCGACAACATCCAGCGGTTCCTTCTGTCGGCATATGGGGCACAAGTCTCCCGCACATAGGGCTGCCCAGCGATTATGGTCGTTCCAAGTGCCCATCTGTTTCACCCAGGACCACAGAATAGCAGCAGGGTGCCAAGAGATCTGAGTAGGCCCTGCCGAAAGCAGACAGGTTTGTTCCGATTTCGGAAATTTGAACCTATTTCACTGTCCTGGGTCTCGGAAACGAGTATTATCTCCGGCGAGAACCTCTGGATGGGGCTCCACATGCGTATAACTCGGTTACTGCAATTCTTCTTCGGATTCGTCTCTTGCCTGCTACTGATGTCGTGCGGCAGCGGCGGTGGTGGTTCGAATAACAACACGACGACCACTAGTTCTATGCCGTCCATCCAGTCAGTGTCGCCGAACGCGATCTCGATTGGTTCGCCGGATACCACGCTGACGGTGAGTGGTTCCAACTTCGTACAGGGTTCCACCGTAATGTGGAACGGTACGGCGCTGACAACGACATTTGTCAGCGGCACGCAGTTGACGGCCACGGTTCCGGCCAGCGCCCTGAGCGGGAGCGCTGCGAACGTATCAGTGAACGTCACTAATCCCGGCGTCGGAGCATCGAGCAGCATTGCAGTCGCGCTCCAGAGTCCGCCGCCCTCATACCTTCGCTATCCGCAAACCAGCATGACTACGAGGGTGGGATTGCCGGTGGTGACGAATATTCCGCAGGTTAACGGTCCCGTGACCTCCTATTCCGTGAGTCCCGCGTTACCTGCCGGTCTGAACCTGAACACATCCAACGGAGCGATCTACGGGACGCCGACTGCCGCTGCAGTACAGGCGAACTACACACTCAAGGCAACCAATGCAGGAGGGAATACCACAGCGAGCATCAGTATCACCGTGAACCCGGCATCTACGGTGTTGCTGGAGCTTGGCAACGCCGGTGGGATTAGCACCCTCCGCATGAGCAGCACCCGTGTGCTGAGCAGCAATACTTCCCATTGGGTACTTTGGGATTATGCCGCGGGCTCGATACTGGCGAATGGCGATGAATGCGGACCTTGCGGCTCCTTCAACCCGGCTGTGGATATGGCGGGCAGCACCATCGTGATCGGTGAAGCCAACGGGTTGGAAATCAGGTCATCACTCGACGGACACCTGCTGTCCATTATCAACACCCCTGCAAACGCCTGGTGGAAACTGGCTAGCGATGGCAGTTATGTGGTTTCGGGATTGTCGGCGGGTCTGTTGGTTTACGCGCCAACGGCACAGGTGCTGGCTTCGAAATCGGGTGACTACTCGAAAGCCAACGTGTTCGCGGCGCCCGGCTCGGTTCAGGTCGCACTCGGAGCGGCCGGCGCAAACGTGCTTGAGACCATCTCGACCGCTGATGGCACCTCTTCGATCGGCCCCACATTTTCCGGGCAGTTCAATTCGTGGTTTGTCGATGGCGCGCGCTTCCTAACCAACCAGTCGACCGTGGTCTGGACCTATTCAAAGGACTCGGTACAGCAAAGCATGGTCACGTTGCCATCTGTGTCGAACCTGACTGGAGGTGGGAACTGGGTTTGGACCTACGACAGCAGCACCAATCCGCCATCTCCATTGACTATCTATCCGATCAACAGTTCATCGCCAAGTGCAACATATCCGCTGAACAATGGTGCAACGGTGGTTCCTTCCGGAAGCACCCTTGGCGTGATCGATAGCGGCTCTGGAACGGTCGCAGTCGTCGATCTCTCGGGGAGCACACCATCGTCAACCACGACGAACACGGTTTTCCCGAGTCCTTCCGGATATGCGGCAATGTCGCCCACGCTGTGGCTAACGGGCAATGCCTGGGGTGTGATTTCTGACGGCAGCAGCGCGCCAGGCTCACCTCGTTACTTCGGGTACGGCCAAGCATGGAGTATCACGGGCAGCAGCAGCCGCTTGGCCATAGCGACGGCGACGGGTAGCATTTTGTACTACGTCCCTGGGACGACGACACCGGAAGGGACGATCACGTTCCCCAGCTCCAAAATCCAAATCACATCCGATGGAACACAACTAGCTGCCGAATCAAGCCTGTTCGACAGTCGGCTGGGTGCCGATCGGTCGCTGATTGTCTATTCCCTTCCTTCTGGAGCAGTCACCAACGCCTGGCATTACATTTACGGGACTTATCCATTCGTGGCGGATTTTGGTTTTGCGCTCTCCGGGGCGACCATTGGTCGGGTACTGGAGAACTCGGGGACCACCGCCACTCGTGTAGTGACGGCAACGACCGGTGGACCGTCGATTTGGACGGACAGTCTGTCAAGTGCGCAGAATCCGATTTACATTCCAATCCAACTTTCTCCGGACGGGACACTCGTTGCCGTACCGAATCAAATGCCGGGTCCTGCAACTACAACCACGATTTACAAGGATGGAGCCCTGGTAACCGCAATCCCGGGCTGGCCGGCTGGTTGGATCGACAACGGACGGCTTTTGGTTATCAACTACACAGGCGGTTCGCATCCTGGCTATTCCGGATCCACGATCTACGACGGCACCGGCACAGTCGTGACACAGTTGCCGTCCCTGCCTGAACTGTGGCAGATCCAACCGGTGGCAAGCGACACGATTTTTTCCTACTGGGGCGTTGACGCTATCTACTCCGTTACAACCGGAGCGACGGTGTGGAGCAGCCCGAACTCATCGGGCGCGGGCGCGGTGGCGGGATCGTACGTGGTGTACACATCCGGCAGCCAGGTCCTTATGGATACCTATTGAGCCAGTAGCACCGGCTGCAATTTTCATGAAAGCACGGCGGCTGAAACTTACGCCGCCTTCTTTCTTGTCTGCGCTGCCTTCTTCGCTGCTGCGCTACGTGAAGCCGAACTGCGTTTACGCGCTGCCGACTTTGCCTGTTTCGACAGCGCTTTGTGCGATGCGGCCGATTTCGGCATCTTCTTCAGCGCCCCGCGCACGGCTTTCGATCGCCGCGAAGACGTGCTCTTCTTCTTCTTCGAGTGACCTTTGCGATAGGCGCTTTGGGCAGACTTGCGCGTCTTGCGGCTGGTGCGGCCTTTCTTCGGAGGCTTGAGGTCAACCCCGGCGGCGCGCGCCTTGTTCAGTCCGATAGCAATCGCCTGCTTGGTGTTCTTCACACCATGCTTGCCTTCCCGAACATGGTCCATTTCTTCGCGGACAAACTCTCCGGCTTGGGTCGAGGCCGACTTGCCTTCCTGCTTGTCTTGGCGGGCACGTTCGAGTGTTTCTTTTTCCGGCATATAGATAACGATGCCGTGATCGGGGCATAAGGATGTAAGCAGTGAACCGTGGACGGTGGACTGCAAGACTGTCAACACCTCAGATTCTGACCTACCGGTTGCTCTTCTTGGCCGCTTTTTTCTTCGACGTATTGCCCTTTTTGTCGTTCTTGCCGGTCGGAAGACGGTTTCCATCGCGACCATCCACCGACACGACGCTCAGCACGACGCCGTCGATTCTATTGTCGGCTGTGCGATATGGCGTGAGCCGCAGATCGCACAACTGACCTTCGGCATCGCGCACACGGGCCTGTTTCGGCTGCACTTCAGAGATTACGTCGAGCATCATCTGCTCGAGATTCGGCACTTCGATCTTCAGCTTCAGGCGTGCGATCGGACGCGAGACGTCGGTCGCCGTCGGACCCAGTACTCTCGCCGCCTGCGGGGTGAAGCGCCGCACGCTGAGATCGGGCCCCACCATCACCATGGGCAGGCTCACGCTGTTCAGCAGGTTCGAGAGGTCGTTATTGAGTTGCGTGAGTTGATCGTTACGATGCTGCATCTCCTCGTTGACGGTGTGCAGCTCTTCGTTCGCCGACTCCAACTCTTCCTTCGAGGTTTGCAATTCCTCGTTGGTGCTTTGCAGTTCTTCGTTGCCGGACTGGATCTCTTCGTTCGCTGATTGCAGCTCTTCATTGGTCGATTCCAGGGCCTCGATGATCGACTGGAGATATTCCTTGGTGGCGGCGAGTTCCTGCTTCAGTTGCGCAATCTGCTTGTCCTTCATCGCGCGCTCGTCGTCGGTAAGCGGCGTGGCCGGTTCGGCGCCCTTCGAAGGCTCGGAACCCGATGCCGGCTCAAAGGCCACGAGAAAACAGCTCTTGTCCAGCATGGGTACCTTGAATGGTGTAACGCGAATGGTAATCAGCCTACTCGCGCCATTGGTCTCAACCGTCAGGTTAGTGCGCAAGGCTTCCACATTGCTGCGCCCGGCTTCTTCGATCGCGTTCTGCAACTCGTAGAGCAGCCCGGGACGCGCCATCTTCAGCAGGTTCAAGCTGGCCTTGCCCGAGGGTAATTCCAGGTAGGGACCGGTGTGTCCCTTGGTCTGGATGATGTCCATCTGGTCGTTGACCACAACCGTCGGGGGCGCGTAGCGAGCGAGCAACAGGCGGTCGGCTTCGCGCTGCAGGTCGACAGGCATGCGAGCCGGCTCAGTCGCCTTCAAGGCCGTCGCAGGCGGTAAACCATCGGGTTGTGGTTCGGCCGCGCGCACCGAAAACCCGAATGTCACGGGCGTGGGCACTGACTTCTTGCGATAAATTTTCTGCTTTTTGTCCGCCATTTCAAATAGCTCCGCTCCTGAGCCGACCAATCCTTCCGTGTTGTCGATAATCAGGAAACCGCCCGGATTCATTGCATAGTGAACGATCGGAATTTCTGCGTTCTTGCCCTGCCGGCGGTTTTCCCGTCCCGTTTCCCTCGCGCCCATAAATATCGCCTCACGATTCGGAAATGCCAATAATCTCAGGAGAGACTTCTGCATCGTCTTCCGACTTCCGCAAACTTCGGAACCGCTACTGGCCGTCGCGCTGTGACGATCACGTTATGTGCCTAAGAACATACCACTTACGAACATGGTTGCAAGCGCACTCCATCCTCATCGAAGCAATCTCAACGCGGCTGTGCCACATCTGAAACCGCTGAGGTCCCTATGCCGAATCAGGACGTGGTGGTAATCGGAGCGCCGGCGGGCGGAATCGAGACGCTACAGGCGCTCTGTTCGTGTCTTCCGCCAACTCTCGACGCCAGGATGATGATCGCCATGCACACCTCGCCGTTCTCGAATGGCCTGTTGCGTGGCTCGGCCTGGGCGGAACTCGAACTGGGGAAACCGGCGCTGAATCGCATCGAGCAACGTGGCTGGGCCGGTCTGCCCTTTTGACGATCGCCACGCCCGCTTCGCGGGCGCTCTCGGGAATTTTGGGGTTGCCGGTCAGCATCATCATGCGCAACCCCGGCTGCATCGCCCGGAATTCGTGGGAACTGGAAACTTCCGCCAGCGCTATAATTTAAGACAGAGCGAATCTATCGCCGAGCGATGGCTCGAATGGCGATGCCCCGATTTCCAGCACCTAACGGTTTTCTGGATCGGATGCGCGGAGGTGCACATGAGTTCCGCCAGCACTGTTCCGAACACCATCGTCCTCAATTCGTGGAAAGAGATTGCGAGCTACGTTGGCCGCGGGGTGCGGACCGTCCAGAGGTGGGAAGCCGACCTGGGCATGCCGGTACGCCGTCCGCGAGCGAAGTCCCGCAGCGCCGTGTTTGCGATGTCTGACGAGATCGATGCCTGGCTGCGATCTGCGCCAACGGGCGATTTGAGCGTGCCCGAAGAGCAGCTCAACAAGCTAAACACCTTTCGCAGCGCACTGGCGCAACACAATAGCTTGCGCGACCACTGCCATCAGCTTCGTGCCGAGAACATGCACAATCTGACCCTCTTTGTACAAAACCTCCGGGCTCTCGCCGCCTCGGTGCAAGCGAGCCGCACGGGCGCAGAACAGGTTGTGACGCTCGTTATGGGAACGCCGGCGGCGGCTCCTTTGGAAAAGCTGGCTCGGCGTGCAGCAACGTTCAGCGACTAGTTTCCAGTTGCCGTTGTGCCTCGCGGCCTGAGCAGAATGTAAAAACATCTGACTGGCAAGACTCTCCACGAGTTTCATCGCGGACAATCACAGGCTTTTCCACCACGCTGTCGAAAACTTCACCTTCGTCTTCGGCTCGGCGACGAATCGAGAATTGCACTATCATCGTGACCCGGCGGGAGGACGAGATGCGATACGACTTCCTGGTTGAAACCTACGCCACCGAACGCATCAAGGTGCTCAGCGTGTGGAGCGAGTTCCGCGACGACGAACTGCCGCGTCGCCCCAATGACGACGACACGCGTGGACGCAGCGTGCACGAGCAGATGGTGCACCAGTGCGTGAGCGAAGACCTGTGGTTCCGCAACATGCTGGGGATAGACTTGGGCGCGCCTCCGCTGCCGAAGCCCGAGACGCGGTTGGAATTCATCCGCCGTTACGCGGAAGACAGTGGCAAGCGACTGGCTGCGTTGCAATCGAAAGACGAAGCCTGGTTCGAGGGCATGACGAAGTTCTTTGACGTCGAGCGGACGAGGGCGTGGGTGATGGTGCGCCGTCTGACGCACACGTCGCACCATCGCGGACAGCAAATGGCAATGCTGCGCATGTTCCGGCACGACGTACACAGCAACTACGGTCCTACGGCCGACACCGGCGGACTAATGCAAACCCACGCGCCGACGATTTATGCCTATAAGTCGATTGAGGAGTTGATAGGCGGCGAAGCCAAGGGCGGCGCGAAGAGCGCGTTGCCCGGAGCGGGTGGCAAGCCGGTTACGGAGAGGCCGGACTGAATTTCTCTGTGTGTTCTCTCTGTTTCTCTGCGGACTCTGTGTTGGAAACGCACGATCACATCAACGCAACGCTTGCGGGCAAACGGGGACGCATCACACCCGCAGGTCCACCACCGTCGCACCTCCGCCACCCTCCTGTTGCGGAGGCTCGGTGACATTCGCCACGTGCGGATGCTTCTGCAAATACTGCCGAATCGCTTTGCGCAGAATCCCCATGCCCGCCCCATGCACGATGCGGACGCGCGGCAGTCCGGCGAGAAAGGCGCGATCGACGAACTTCTCCACTTCGCGGGTGGCGTCATCGACGTTCTGCCCGATGACATTGATCTCGCTGGGCGCAGACAGATCATCAGAGTCGAGCTTCACGTTGATGCCTTTGGCGCGCGCCGCCTGCACTGGGCTGTTCGCAGCACGCACGACAACTTCGGCGATGTCCGCCCGCGGAACCTTCATCTTCATGATGCCGGCTTCCACTTCGAACATGTCACCATCCAGCTTGCGCCTAACTACAGCGTTACGACCTAAAGACCGCAGCTTGACCGTGTCGCCTTCCGAGACCTGCTGTACTAGTTCGGGGCGCGCGTTGGGATCGCCCTTGTCGGCGCCGGTGACGTGGGCGACCACCGCAGAGTCAAACTGGTCCCGGAACTCGCGCCGCAGCTTCGCGATCTGGCGCTCGGCATCTTTTGAGAGTTTGGTCGAAGCTGCACGATCCTGAACATTGCCGATTACCTCACGCACGCGATACTCGAAGTCGCGCATCAGGCCATCGATCTTCTGCTCCATCTCGCGAATCTTGGCACGCTGTTCCTTCATGCCTTCGGCATCGAGCCGCTTTCGCTCGCGGTCGATTTCAGCTTCCCGCGTGCGCAGGTGCGCGCGTTCGTCTTCTGCGGCCCGCAGGTCCTTATGTAAGCTGTCAAGGAAGCGGGCGATGTCTTGCGTCTGGGTGCTGAGCAGGTCGCGGGCGGCGGCGATGATGCGCGAATTGAGGCCGAGCCGCTGCGCAATGTTGATACCCGCCGATGGCCCCGGCACGCCGACCCGCAGCTCGTAGGTCGGCTGCAGCGTATGCTCGTCAAATCCGACCGCCGCGTTGAGCACGCCGGAATTGTTGGCCGCATACACTTTCAGGGACGTGTGGTGCGTCGAGATGATGGTGATCGCGCCGACCTGGAGGAAGTGATCGGCGATCGAAACGGCAAGCGCCGCTCCTTCTTCGGGATCGGTCGCCGAACCGAGTTCATCGAGCAACACGAGCGAATCGTGGGTCGCCGTACGCGAGATGAAATCGATGTTCGTGACGTGCGCCGAGAACGTCGAGAGATTCTGCTCGATCGACTGGTAGTCGCCGATGTCGGCGAGCACCGCGTCGAAGATCGGCAGGTCACAGCGCTCGGCTGTCGGCGGAATTCCCGCTTGCGCCATCAGTGCAGCCAGTCCGATGGTCTTGAGCGAAACGGTCTTGCCGCCTGTATTGGGCCCGCTGATGATGAGTTGTCGATTGTCGCCGGACATCTCCACCGAGATCGGCACGACATCGATGTTCTTCGGCCGCAACGTGCGGACGAGCAAAGGATGTCGCGCCTTGTGCAGAATCAGCGCAGGGCCAGTGCTCTCCGGATACGTCGGCATGCAGCCATCGTATTCGTCGGCGAAGCGGGCTTTCGCGAATTGCACTTCCAGTTCAGACAGGACGTCGGCCGCGCGGGTGATATCGTCGGCACGCTCGCCGATGCGGCGCGTCATGTCGAGCAGGATGCGATGGATCTCCGCCTGCTCTTCTTCCGCCAATCGCACCAGTTCGTTGTTCTGCTCGATGGTTTCCAGCGGCTCGACGAAAACCGTTTGGCCACTGGAACTGATTCCGTGCACCACTCCCTGCACGCGGCGCTTCTGCTCGATCTTTACCGGGATGACGAAGCGGTCGCCGCGAATGGTAACCAGTTCGTCTTGCAGCGTGTCGCCCTCGGACAGCCTCCTCAGATAACTTTGCAGCGATTGCTGGATATTGCGCCGCTGCTTCTCCATCTCACGGCGGATTCGCGCGAGTTCGGGCGACGCATGATCGTCGAGCGTGCCGTCGGGCAGGATCTTGTTGCGGAAATGGCGCAGGAAGTCAGTGAAATCGGCGATCCCGCGCGAGAGCTCAGCGACCGTAGGCCACGATGATCCGGTGCCTTCGGCATGTTGTGGCGCGCGCATGTTCGCCGGAGGATTCTTGGAGACCGCCGTCCACTCGTCGGCGCGATCGGCGACGACCAGCACGCTGCGCAACTCTTCGGTCTCGAGCGCCGCTCCCTGGATTCGTGCCTTATCGAGCAAGCGTTGCACGTCGGTGAGCCCGCTGAATTCGAACCGCGCGCCGGCTTTCAGGAACTGGCGAATCTCGGCGGTAAGGCGATGCTGGCGGATGATCCAGTCGCGATCGGCAGTTGGTGCAAGCGCGGCCACCCGGGCGCGTCCGAGGTCCGAGCTGGCGTATCCGCGGACAAGATCTCGGAGATGCTCAAACTCGAGGACGCGGGAACTGCTGTGGGCCAATGGAGAAGGCATAGCAGATGCTATTATCGCAGCCGCAAAGTGCGTCGCGGAGACTGGCTAGAATGCGGGGCATGGAACCAGACGGGCGCGATCTTGAAGTCGCAGAAGAGCAAACCGAAAGCAGTCCCGAGCTTGGGCTAACCAAGGAACAGCGCGTTGCCACTGTCGTGCGGGCGCGGACGGTTTGTTGGGTGTTGAATGGCGGTGCGGTCGCCTGCGCACTATGGGTGTGGCTCTATCCGAGGCCGTACGAGTTGGCGGTGATGAGTTTGGCGCTGCTGCCATGGGTGGCTATCTATGTGACGGCGCGGTACAGAGGTGTGGTGGCCCTCAATCGGGAAAAGCGGGGCGATCCGCATCCAACCTCGTTTTTCGCGTTCATGGTGCCGAGCATGGTGCTGATGGCGCTGGTCAGGCGGGACATCATTCTTTTGGGGGTGTGGCAGGACGTGGCTATTCCTGTTGTGCTGGTGGCCGTTATCTTGACTGGAGCTGTGTATCTCGCCGACAAGGCTACCCAGAAACACCCTATCGCGGCATTGGCTCTCTTGATGTTCGCACTTTTATATGGATACGGCGTGGTGATGGAAGCCAATGCGCTGTTTGATCGGTCGCAGCCGAAAATCTATGAGACTACGGTGGCGTGGAAGTCCACAACGCACCGGAGGGGGACTAGCTATCACCTGGCACTCATGCCGTGGGGTCCGATGACGAATGGGAGTAACGTCACGGTTACAGAGGATTTCTATTACGCGGTGGAGGAGCGCGGGCCGGTGTGCGTGATGTTGCACAAGGGCGCGTTTAGTGTTGCGTGGTACCAGGTGCGGACCTGCGAATAGAGGTGCGTTTTGCCGAAAACTCCTCTACCCCCAAGCAAGAGAAGCTTGCATGGGTAGCCTCAGGGCTTGCTCGGCAAGTGCCGAGGCCTGTACTCTCGCGGAGCAATCGATTTACTCATTTACCAACTCACTAATTTACTCACTGGCAGTGATCCCGGTCACAGGTGTTCTCAGACGCCCATTTTCAGCGGCTCCGGCCCATATAGCGGGTGTAACATTGACGTATGAACTTCCCTGTCACCCGCCTTCGCCGTCTGCGTCGGAATGAAGCTATTCGCAGCATGGTCCGTGAAACCCGGCTCACGCCCGACGCGTTTGTGTATCCGTTGTTTGTCTGTCCGGGCGAGCACGTGCGCAAGGAAGTCCGTTCCATGCCCGGCGTGTTCAACCTCTCGGTTGACGAGGCAGTGAAGGAAGCCCGCGAGGTGAAGTCGCTCGGCATTCCCTCGGTGATTCTGTTTGGCCTCCCCGAAACCAAAGACGAGCAGGCGACCGGCGCGTGGGCCGATGACGGAATCGTGCAGCGCGCGGCGCGGGCGATCAAGGCGGAAGTTCCCGGCCTGCTGCTGATGGGTGACGTTTGCCTTTGCGAGTACATGTCGCATGGCCATTGCGGAATCGTGCGCAAGGCGAAGCACAACGGGCATCGTTCGGTGGGCGCAGCCGCCGCAGCCGACGTTGCCATCGACGAGTACGAGATCGTGAACGATGAATCGCTGGCGATCCTAGCCAAGACCGCCGTCTCACAGGCGAAGGCCGGCATGGACATCATCGCGCCTTCCGACATGATGGACGGTCGCATCGAAGCCATTCGCGACGCACTCGACGCCGAAGGATTCTCGAACATTCCTATCCTCTCGTATGCGGCGAAGTACGCGTCGGGGTTCTATGGGCCATTCCGCGAGGCCGCGGATTCCGCGCCGCAGTTCGGTGATCGCCGTTCCTACCAGATGGACCCGGCGAACTTCCGCGAAGCCATGCGCGAGATCGAACTCGACCTCGCCGAAGGCGCGGACATGATCATGGTGAAGCCGGCGCTCGCTTACCTCGACGTGATCGCCGCCGCGCGCGACCGCTTCGACGTTCCGATTGCCGCCTACCAGGTGTCGGGCGAGTACGCGATGATCGAAGCCGCCGCGCGCAACAATTGGATCGACCGCGATCGCGTGATGATGGAATCGCTGATTTCGATCCGGCGCGCGGGAGCGAGCATCATTCTCACCTACTTCGCGAAAGACGCTTCAAAACTGCTGAGCTAGCGCTCGGCGGGAACGTTCAGCCCCCGGACCTGGCGATCTGGGGGCTTTTCCTTTTTGCGATGCCTGAGTTGCCAGGCGAGCGAGAAGAGAAAAACTTCGGCGCACACCGCGCTGATGAAAACGATGGTCATCTTTACCAGTAACCACTTCCAGTAGTGATGCCCTTCGGTGGTCAGCGCGGCAACGACTCCAATGGCCGCCGCGAGCAAAAAGCCAACCGCGAAGATTTGGATTCGCCGCGTAGGCGTGAATTGCTGAGGAACGGGATTAGCCAGCACCGGCTTGCGTATCCACCACCACAACGTGGTCACAATCACAACCAGCACACCCACGACGCTGCACCAATGCTGCAAAGAGCGCCATAAGGGCATGTGATGGTTGCGGGTGATCAGCGGTGACACGACCGGCAGGCTCAACCACTCCCAATTCTTCACGAAATAGCCATGGTCGTGGGTGAAGCCGTCCCAAAGTATGTGGCTGAAAGTGCCGATCAGAAGCGAGCCAACAATCAGCAGAAACTGCCGCCAGGGCCCGAACCGAAAGTCCAGTTCCTCCGGCGAGATGCGCACGCGTACATAGTCCGGCGCCAGGGCGGCGAGAGGGCGTTTCACGACGGAGTGAAACAGCCAGAGTAGCGCCAGCCCAACTGGCAGGCAGAAGAAAAACACACCGCGCAGGCTATGTCCCCAGCGGATGTTATCCGCGAGAGTTGCGAAATAGGGCACGTCGGGCATCACGCTGCCGACTACCAGCGCGGAGAACACCAGCTTCGTGCGGCGCAAGGGCAAAACAGCTGCGGGATGGGCCAACGTAAAGGGCAAGACTTCATCTTGCCAGACCGAAGTACGAATCTCAACTGAGGCTTGGTGCTGCCGGACTTGGATTGCTCTCACGCTGCGACGTGAGCATCGTCACATCCGGACCAGCCGCCGAAGTGAGAATATCGAAACACGATATAAACACCTCGCATACTTACTCCTCGAGCGGGCAGCCAAAGTTCAAAGTGGCTGCCCGTTGTACCGTCCGATTGTCATTGTCCGTTCGCTGCCCCGTCCGATGACGGCACGTAGACCAGGTGCACACGGCGGTTCTTCGTGAAGCAGGCCTCGTCCTCCTCGCTGCATACCTGGGTGATCTTTCCCCAGCCCACGCTGAAGCTGATCCGATCGGACGAAATTCCGGCCTGCACCATCTCCGCTTTCACGGCGTCGGCGCGGCGCTGCGAGAGGGCCATGTTGTAGGCCACGTCTCCGCGCCAGTCGGTGTAGCCTTCAATGATGAAGTGAACATTCGGATGTGCCTTCAGCCACTTGATATCGTGATCGACGGCGCGCTCGTCGCCCTTGGTGTCGATCTCATGATCGTTAAAATCGAAGAGCACCGGCCTCATCGCCTGGATGAAGTCTGCCTGCTCCGGTCCGAAGATCACGACGGCGGGCTGCTCAATCACCATCGATGGATCGATTCCGTATAACGCAGTCGTTGCAAGCGCCAGCAGGCACAACGTCAGGACAAAGCGTCTGTATTTCATGCCTCACCTCCGCGGTATTGGGCTGATTCCGCAACCAAGGGTAACGAGACTCCGCGCCCTTCGGCACTGGCAGAACTGCCAGTTTGCCCATCCACATTTCGCGGAGAAGATGAATGGAGCTGAATCGTAACAATGTTAACGGCTGGT
>Ga0335069_10003382_pt1 | contig 24142 bp, 19 predicted proteins | sample Lox_Sample_11_FD_206714 | JGI IMG/M metagenome (GOLD analysis project Ga0335069, IMG submission 206714) | Soil microbial communities from Loxahatchee National Wildlife Refuge, Florida, United States - Lox_Sample_1.1 | ecosystem: Environmental > Terrestrial > Soil > Wetlands | place: USA... | reverse complement strand
CCACGCCGCCGGCCTTGTCGGCCGTGGACGGTTGCGCCCCGGCATCCTTCTTCTGCTCGTCGTCCTTCTTCGCGGAGTCGACGGCGTCGTCGGCCGCCCGCTTGGCCTTGCGGCCCAGGTTGGTGCCAAAACGCTTGACGCCACCCGCGACTCCCTTGGCGGTGGCGCCCGGGTCCTTCACCGCGGAGGCGGCCCCCTTGCCCACGTTCAGCACCGAGTTGCCCGCTGACTTGAGGAAGACCTCGCTTTTCGAGACCTTGTCGAGCTCGGCCAGCGCACCCACCTCCTGCAGCCGGGTGGCCAGCATGCTGCGGCCCTCGGCCTGCAGCGGGCCGTAGTCGGTGGTGATGTCGAACTCGTGGAAATAGCCTTCGCTCTTCACGGCGGAGGCCACCGTGTGGTGCGGGCCCCTCACCTGCGCCGGCGTCAGCAGCTCGGCGGCTTGGAAGGTGCGCGGCGCGTCGTAGGCGGCCGCGAGGACCAGGACGGGAGCGAGTGTCGAGATCAGGGTCACTGCGCTACGGGAGCTCGCTGGCATCTTCAGAACACCTCGGGGATCCAGGACCGGTTCCGCATCGGCTTCTCGTCGTCGTAGGCGTTCTTCTTCGAGCGGTCGACCGCCTCGACCTGCGGCCGCTTGATGCGCTTGTAGGGGATCTGCCCCAGCAGGTGGGCGATGAGGTTGAGCCGTGCCCGCTTCTTGTCGTCCGAGCGGACGACATGCCAGGGTGCGTGCCTGACGTCGGTGGCCGCCAGCATCAGATCCCGGGCCCTCGAGTAGTCGTACCAGCGGCGTCGCGACTCGAGGTCGGTGGGGCTGAGCTTCCACTGCCGCAGCGGGTCCTCGATGCGGGCCACGAAGCGCTTCTTCTGCTCCTCCGGGCTCACCTCCAGCCAGTACTTCAGCAGCCGGATGCCGCCGTCCACGATCTGCTTCTCGAAGGTCGGGCAGATCTCGAGGAACCGGCGGTGCTGTTCCCGGGTGCAGAAGCCGAGCACGTACTCGACGCCGGCGCGGTTGTACCAGCTGCGGTCGAAGATGACCACCTCGCCTGCCGCCGGGAAGTGCTGCATGTAGCGCTGCCCGTACATCTGGGTCTTCTCGCGGTCGGAGGGCGCCGGCAGCGCGACCACCCGGAAGACCCGCGGGCTGACCCGCTCGGTGATGGCCTTGATGATGCCACCCTTGCCGGCGGCGTCGCGGCCCTCGAAGACCACGATGATCCTCTGTCCCGTGGCCTTCACCCACTCCTGCAGGTGGCAGAGCTCCACCTGCAGCTTCCGCAGCTCCTTCTCGTACGCCTTGGCCTTCAGGGGCGCCCCGTCGCCGTCCTGGTCCTTCTTCTTCTTCGAGTCCTTCATGTCATTCCCTCGGCAGACGTCCGGCTCGCTCGGCCGGCCGCTGCGGGCGGCATCACTTGTAGCAGTTGGTGAGAAACGCCCGTCCGGCGCCCGTCTTGTTGGCCGGCGTGCAGGTCTCGCCGGCGGGCGCGCAGCACCAGCAGGCGTCGGCGGTGTCGGCGCGGCCGCCCATCGGTATGGTCGTGACGTTCGGCGGCGTGTCCGCCGGCGCGCCGCAGGCGCCGTTCACCATCGGCCCGCTGACCAGCTCGACCCTCTGGCCGGTGGTGTTCACGTACACGGCCGTGGCGGCCGCTCCCGGGAAGGCGAGGGCGGTGACCGCCTTGTCCTTGCCCTTCTCCCGGTAGATCACCACCATCGGATCCCCGGGCTTGAAGCCCGTGAGCTGCGCGATCACCGCCTTGTCGAACTTCCAGGCCACCCGCTTGCCCTCGTCCGTCCGCATGATCACGCCGTTGAGCTGCAGGTCGACGGCGTCCAGCGTGCCGTGGACGCTCTTGAACCTGCGCCCGCCCGAGGTGTCCTGCGCGCAGAGGCCCGCAGGAGAGATGCCGAGGAGGAACGCGAGGACGAACCCGAACCCGACGATTCCCGACACGCGACGGCGCATCATCCCCTCCCGCTCAGCTCTTCTTCTTCGGCGCGAACGCGTCCTTCACCTGCTTCTCGATGTCCCGGTAGTTCTTCTCCAGCATCTTGTCCTCCTCCTTGGTGAGCACGCGGAAGGGGACGCGGATCAGGGTCTCCTTGAACTTGACGTTGAGCCAGTACTGGCCGTAGCTGATGCCGCCGGGGACCTCGAAGAACAGACGGCCGAGGCAGGCGCGCTGGTTGTTGAGCTCGACCGTGTCCCAGGCCTGGGCGCGGCTGTCCACCTCGTTGAAGAAGCCGATCCGGCAGGCCTGGTAGGCGTTGGGCGGGAAGTAGTTGATGGAGTCGCGCTGCACCTTCTCCCGCGCCATGAGCGCCCGGACGTCGGTCTTGCGGAACTCCTCGACCGTGGGCAGGGGGACGGTCTGCCCGGCGGGCGTGTCGAGCGAGATCGCGTCACGGGGCATCGTGTAGTCCGGCCTGCCGTCGCGCAGGGCGAAGCCGACCTCGAGCAGCATCCACGGCTCTCCGACCGACTGGTTGACCAGGCGGTAGCCGAGGATCACGTAGCCCTCGTTGTTGTAGGCGGCCCGGACGTAGCGCCCCTCCATGGTCATGATCTGGGGCACGCCCGGCTCGGGAATCTTGACCTGGACCTTCTCCTTCTGCGGCCCGTCCGCGCGCGCCGCAGCGGGCGCCGCCAGCACCCCCGCAGACAGCAGGCCGGCGGTCACCCACGTCAGCATGGCCTCGCTCCTCATGGGACCTCCTCAGCGCACCGCGTCGACTTGGACGGCGCGCCCGTTCAACGGCCGGGTCGGGCGGCTGTTCCGCCTGACGGCGACGCGGAGGGCGTCGATCTGCGCGCCGGACGCCGAGGCGTGCTCCTTCATGACGAACCACCGCACTCCCTACGGCGTCCTCTGCGCGTCTCCGGACGGCGTCGCGGGCTGCGGCGGCTCGGCCTGCCAGCCGCCGCCGAGCGCGCGGTACAGGTCCACCAGGGCCCGCATCTCCTCGCCGCGGACCCGCGCCAGCTGCAGCTCCTGGTCGAAGAGCTGCTGGTCGGCGGTCAGGATCTCCAGGTAGTTGGCGAGGCCGGCGTCGTAGCGCGAGCGGGAGAGCTGGGAGGCGTCGCGCAGCGACTCGACGCCGTCCTCCAGCTCCAGCCGGGTCTCCCCCAGCTTCTTCACCGAGACGATGGCGTCCGCCACCTCGCGGTAGGAGTTGAGGGCCGCCTTCTGGTACTGCGCGAGCGCCTGCTCGTAGCGGGCCCGGGCCGCGTCGTAGTTGCGGCGGATGCGCCCGCCCTGGAAGATCGGCTGGAAGAGCCCGGCTCCCGCCTGCCACACGTTGGAGTCGGCCTTGAGGAGGTTCGAGAACTCGCCGCTGATGGTGCCGAGCAGCCCGGTGAGCGAGATGCTCGGGAAGAAGAGGGCCTTGGCGGCGCCGACGTTGGCGTTCGAGGCCACCAGCAGCTGCTCGGCGGCCAGCACGTCGGGGCGGCGCTCCAGCAGCGCCGCCGGCAGCCCGACCGGGATCTCCGGCGCCGGCGCCTTGTCCGACAGCGCCTCGCCGCGCTCGATCGGCCCTGGCGGACGGCCCAGCAGCAGCGAGAGCGCGTCCTCGGCGACCGCGATCTGCTGCTCGAGCGCGGGGATGACGGCGGCGGTGCGGGCGCGGTTGGCGGCGGCCGTGTCCAGCTCCAGCCGGTTCGAGACGCCGCCCTTCAGGCGCCTGTCGTAGAAGCGGACGGTCTCCTCGTTGAGGCCGACCGTGCGCCGGGCGATCTCGAGCTGCAGGTCCAGCTCGCGCAGCAGCAGGTAGGTGGAGGCCACGTCCGCGACCAGGGTGAGGACGGCGGCCCGGCGTCCTTCCTCGGTGGCCAGGTAGGCGGCGAACGCGGCCTCCTTCTCCCGGCGGATGCGGCCGAAGAGGTCGATCTCCCAGGAGACCGGGATGGCGGCATTCCAGTTCTGGTACGTCTTCTGCGCCTGGGTGGCCTGCGGCGGCTCGGCGTTCCTGGAGTTCTGCTGGGCCGTGTAACCGGCGGTCAGGCCGACCTCGGGGAACAGGAACGAGCGGGCGATGCCGTACTGGGCGCGGGCCTCGGCCACCCTCGCGGTGGCGGTGCGCAGGTCGAGGTTGTTGGCGATCGCCTCGCGGATCAGCTTCTGCAGAACCGGGTCCTTGACCACCTGCCACCAGGGGACGTCGGCCAGCGACTGCGCCTGCGCCTCGCCCTCGAAGAAGCGGTGGGCCGGCGGAGCGGGCATCTGTGGCCGTTCGTAGTTGGGCCCGACCGCACAGGCCGTCAGGGCGAGGGCGGCGACGACGACGAGGGTGAAGGGCAGGAACCGCGGCTGTCGGGTGATCACGTCAGTGGCCCTCGCTGTGGGTGGGTGCGGCCGCGGCCGAGGGCAGCGCGACCTGGCCGGGCCCGGCGGGCTTCCCGCCGGACAGCTTCGTGACGAACACGAACAGCACCGGGATCAGGCAGACGCCGAGGATGGTGGCGATCAGCATGCCGCAGAAGACGGCCATGCCCATCACCTTGCGGCCCTCCGCCCCGGCCCCGCTCGCGGTGAGCAGCGGCACCACGCCGAGGATGAAGGCGAAGGCGGTCATCAGGATGGGACGGAAGCGCAGCTTCGCCGACTCGAGCGCCGCGGTGAGCGGGTCCTTGCCCTGCTCGTGGAGCATCTTGGCGAACTCCACGATCAGGATCGCGTTCTTGGCCGCGAGGCCGATCAGCATGATGAGCCCGATCTGGGCGAACACGTTGTTGACGTAGCTCTCGGAGAACTGCCGCGCCAGCCACAGGCCGAAGAACGCGCCGAAGGCGGCGAAGGGCGTGCCGAGCAGCACGCTGAAGGGCAGCGACCAGCTCTCGTACTGCGCCGCCAGGATCAGGAACACCAGCAGGATGGCCAGCGCGAACACCACAGCCACCCCGGGCGCCTTCTTCTCCTGGTACGACATGTCCGCCCAGTCGTAGGAGATGTCCTGCGGCAGGACCTCCTTCGCAGTCGCCTCCAGCGCCTCGAGCGCCTGGGCCGACGAGTAGCCCGGCGCCTGGACGCCGGACAGCTCGGCGGAGCGGAAGAGGTTGAAGCGGTTGGTGAACTCCGGCCCCGCGGTGGGCCGGGTGGCTACCAGCGTGTCGAGCGGGACCATGGTCCCAGAGGCGCCGCGCACGAAGAAGAGGCCCAGCTGCTTCGGGTCGCGGCGGTACTCGGGCTCCGCCTGCACGAAGACCTTGTAGACGCGGCCGAAGCGGTTGAAGTCGTTCACGTACTGGCTGCCGAGCAGCGCGCCGAGGGTGGTGTTGACGTCCGTGAGCGGGACGCCCACCTTCAGCACCTTGCTGCGGTCGATGTCGGCGTAGACCTGCGGCACGCTGGCGCGGTAGAGGGTGCTGATGCGGCCGATCTCGGGCCGCTTGCGCGCGGCGGCGATGAAGCGGGCCGCCTGGTCGGCGAGGTACTTCGGCTCGCCGCCGCTGCGGTCCTGCAGTTGCATGGTGAAGCCGGCCCCGGTGCCCAGGCCGGGGATCGCCGGCGGACCGAAAGCGACCACGGCCGCCTCCGGGATCTGGTGGGCGAACGCGCGGTTGAGCCCTGCCACCACGCCGCTGGCGTGCGTCTCGGGCGTCGTGCGCTCCTTCCACTCCTTCAGCTGCACGAAGAAGAACCCCATGTTCGAGGCGTAGGCGCTGGTGAGGAGGCTGTAGCCGGTGACGGTGTTGTAGCCGTCGACGGCCTCGTTCTCCTTCAGGACCTTCTCCACCTTGCGCATCACCGCGTCCGAGCGCTCGAGCGAGGCCGCGTCGGGCAGCGTCGCCTGCACCAGGATGTAGCCCTGGTCCTCCTCCGGCACGAAGCCGGCGGGGATGTGGCGGACGATGGGGACGATCACCACCACCAGCGCGACCACGAACACCAGGCTGCGCACCATCTTCCGGGTCAGGATCCCGGCGAAGGAGACGTAGGCGTCCGTGGTCCGGCCGAAGACCTGGTTGAAGCCGTTGTAGAAGGGGGTGAGCAGCGTGCGCTTGCCGGTCGGGGCCTTCAGCAGCAGCGAGGCGAGCGCCGGGCTCAGAGTGAGCGCGTTCACCACCGAGAGCAGCACCGAGAGGGCGATGGTGATCGCGAACTGCTGGTACAGCCGCCCCGTGATCCCTCCCATGAAGCCGACGGGCACGAACACGGCCGCCAGGATGAGACCGATCGCCACCACCGGGCCGGAGACCTCCTCCATGGCCTTGAGGGTGGCGTCCCTCGGCGTCATCCCGTGTTCGAGGTGGTGCATGACCGCCTCCACCACCACGATGGCGTCGTCGACCACGATGCCGATCGCCAGCACCAGGCCGAGGAGCGACAGCACGTTGATCGAGAATCCGAGCAGCGGGAAGAAGATGAAGGCGCCGATCAGGGAGACCGGCACGGTCATCAGCGGGATCAGGGTGGCCCGCCAGTTCTGCAGGAAGACGAAGACCACCAGGATGACCAGCAGCACCGCCTCCAGCAGGGTGTGGACGATCTCGTTGATGCCCTCCTTGACCGGCAGGGTGGTGTCGAGCGAGATCAGGTAGTCCATGTCGCGCGGGAAGCGAAGGCTCAGGTCGTGCATCGTCTTCTTGATCTGGTCCGCCACCTGCAGGGCGTTGGTGCCGGGGATCTGGAAGACGGCGATGACGGCCGCCGGTCCGCCGTTGTGGCGGCCGACGGCGTTGTAGAGCATCGTCCCCAGCTCCAGGCGTGCCACGTCGCGCAGGTACACCTGCGAGCCGTCGGGGTTGCTGCGAACGACGATGTTGCCGAACTCCTCCTCGTTCAGCAGCCGGCCCTGCGTCTTCACCGTGTACGTGTACTCGGTGCCGGGCACCGCCGGCGGGCCGCCGATCTGGCCGGCTGGCGAAAGCTGGTTCTGCTGGTTGATGGCGCCGACGATGTCGGGGATGGTGATCCCCAGCTTGGCGATGCGGTCCGGCCGCAACCACACCCGCATGGCGTAGTCGCTGCCGCCGAACAGGTTGATCTGGCCCACGCCCGGGATGCGGGCGATGGCGTCGTTGATGTTGATGGTCGTGTAGTTCGACAGGAAGTTGTTGTCGTAGGTCCCGTGCGGCGACTTGATGGAGATGATGAGCAGCGGGAAGGCGAGGGCCTTCTTCACGGTGACCCCGTACTGCTTCACCGACTGCGGCATCTGCGGCATCGCCTCGTTGAGCTTGTTCTGGGTGAGGACGTTGTCCATGTCCAGGTTGGAGCCCACCTCGAAGGACACCTTCAGCGTCAGGGTGCCGTCGTTGGCGTTGGTGGACTTCATGTAGATGCTCTTCTCGACGCCGTTCACCTTCTGCTCGATCGGGGTCGCCACCGAGGCCTCCACGTCGGTGGCGCTGGCACCGACGAAGGTGGTGGTGATCTGCACCATCGGCGGCACGATCTCGGGGTACTGCGCGATCGGCAGCCCCGACATCGCCACCACCCCGAGCAGCACGGTGACGATGGAGATCACCATCGCCACGATCGGGCGGTTGACGAAGAAGCGCGACATGCTACTTGGCCTCGGTCGCCGCGCCCGTCGAGGGCACCTTGGCGGCCTCCACCGGCTTGGGGCTCACCACCACCCCGTCTCGCAGGCGCTGCAGCCCCTCGACCACCACCTTCTCGCCCGGCTTGAGCCCCTCGTCGATGACCCACAGGCTGTCGACGCGCGGGCCGACCTTCACGTTGCGGAACGCAACCTTGTTGCCCTCGCCGACCACCGCCACGCTGTAGAGGTTCTGCAGCTCGGACACGGCGCGCTGCGGGACCAGCAGGGCGCCCGCCTTCGTCTCGGAGACGAAGCGCGCGCGACCGTACAGGCCCGGCCGGAGCACCTTCTCGGGGTTGGGGAACGAGAACTGGACCATCAAGGTGCCGGTGGTCGGGTCCACTGCGCGCTCGACGGTGTCGATGCGACCCTTGTGCGGGTGGACGGTGCCGTCCGCGAGCACGAGCTCCACCACCGTCGTGTCGCGCAGCCGACGGCCGGTCTCCTCGACCCGCTTGGCGATGCGCAGGGCCTCGGCCTCGCTGATGCCCGCCCGGAAGAGGATGGGGTCGACGGCCGAGACGGTGGTGAGCAGCGTGCTCTCGCCGCGGCCGACGAGCGCGCCGGCCTTGACCTGGGTGGTGCCGGCGAGGCCGTCGATCGGCGAGGTGACGTGCGTGTAGCCGAGGTCCAGCGCCGCCTTGTCGACCGCCGCCCTCTGGGCGTCCACCTGGGCACGAGCCGCCTCCTGGAAGGCGACGGCGTTGTCGAGCTCCTGCTGGCTGACGGCCTGCTGCTTGGCCAGGGGCGTCAGGCGGTTGACGTCGGTGTTCGTCTTGGTGAGGCGGGCCTGGGCGGTGGCGAGGTCGGCCTTGGCGTTCGCCAGCGCCGCCTCGTACTGCTTGGGATCGATCTGGTAGAGCAGCTCGCCCTTGTGGACGAACGTGCCCTCGGTGAAGGCCACCTTGTCGAGGTAGCCTTCGACGCGCGCCCGGATGTCGACGTCCTGCACGCCGCGGGTCTGGCCGACCAGCTCCATGGTGACGGGCACGTCGCGCTGCGTGACCTCGGCGACGTAGACCTCGGGCGGGGCGGCGGCCGGGCCCGTCTTCTCGCTGCAGGCGAGCTGCGCCACCGCCGCGGCGCCGCAGAGTGCGAAGACCACGATTCGTTTCATCCGATCGTCTCCTCGAAGTGGGTCGGCTCACCGCGCGGCGTCGCCCCTGCGGGCGGTCCCGCACACGCCCACACCCTGCACGCTGGGTGCCTTCGGCCCGTGGACGCCGCCGCCTGAACAAGTCAAACTCTTGCAGATGGTTACACGGAGGATGCCCGACGCGCGGGTCCCGCCTGCTGCCAACTGGCCGTCACTCCCTGCTCGGAGGAGGGCAGCACGTAATGCTACCGGGCTGTTACTTCCGGCGACTCGTGCCCGGCGTCATCCTCGGGCTGGACGCGCCGTCCGGGAGGGCGGCGCGCGAAAAGGGGGTCCCATGACGCGATTCAGGGTGGTGGTGGCGACCGCCGCGGCGGTCGCCCTGTTCGGCGCGGCTACCGTGCGGGCGCAGGCGCAGGACGAGGGCGTGAAGGCGGTCGAGCAGCTGGTCAAGAAGGCGCGCGAGACCGTCGAGGCGATCGCCAACACGAAGGCGCAGCTGGGGAAGACGATGGAGGTCTACAACACGCTGATGGCGGACACCGCCACCGACCGCAAGGGCCTCTACAAGAAGCTGCAACAGCAGATGGCGTCCACCGAGGAGCGCCGCGCCGAGATCAAGGTCCGCGCCGACGAGGCGAGCGCCTCGGCGGAGGGCGTGTTCAAGAGCTGGGCCGACTCCGCCGCCGCCATCTCCGATCCCGCCCTGCGCAAGCGCAGCGAGGACCGCATCACCAGCACCAGGGCCAGCCTGGCGCAGGTCAAGGCCGCTGGCCAGAAGGCGAGCGACCTGTACGCTCCGGTGATGAAGACCCTGCAGGACCAGGTGACCTACCTCGGCCACGACCTCAACGCCTCCGCGATCACCAGCCTCAAGCCCGATGCGGCCAAGCTGAACGCACGGGTCGAGGAGCTGACGAAGCAGCTCGACGACACCATCAGCAGCGCCAACGCGGCGATCAGCGCGATCTCCCCCAAGTAGCACCCGCGCCGCAGCCGTACCCACGAGGACGACGATGACCACACTGGCGATGTCGGCGCTGTTCGCGCTGGCAGCGGCGCTCCCGGCCTCTGCCCAGGTCCCGAAGCACGCGGCCCGGGACCTGTTCATGCACAGCACGCGGGTGCCGAACGTCGAGGTCCGCTTCGTGGACTACCACTGGCAGCCGGCTCTCTTCGCGGCGATGCAGCAGGGGTCGGCGGACGTCCCCGAGGCGCGGCGCGACTGGGTGGTGGCGCGCGTCATCATCGAGCAGCGGCCGATGACGCTGGAGGGCAAGCGCCTGCCCGTCGGCAACTACGCCCTGACCCTGTGGCCCAGCCTCGACGGCCAGGGCATGGCCTACGAGCTGCGCCAGGTGGACATGCGTGAGGTCTACCCCGACCTCAACGCCATGGCACCCGCCCCGCGGGGCGAGACGCACTACAAGGGCCCGGCGCGCTTCGCTCCCTCGAGTCCGCCCGCGGAGCGGCTCACGGTGACGGCCACGGAGCAGCAGGGCGCCATCCTGCTGACGATCTCCTACGGTGACAAGCAGCTTCCCGTGAAGTTCACCCCATGACGTTCGAGGATGCGGTGCCCGGCCTGCGGCTCCTTCGCGAACCGCCGGCCGGGCAGCTGCGCGCCGACCTGGTGGCCGGGGTGGTGCTGGCCGCCTACCTGCTGCCCGCCGGCATCGGCGACGCGTCGCTGGCCGGCCTGCCCCCGCAGGCCGGCCTCTACTCGTGCCTGTTCGCCGGCCTCGTCTTCTGGCTCTTCTGCAGCTCGCGGCAGACCGCCGTCACCATCACCTCGGCGATCTCGCTGGTCGTCGGCACGTCGCTGGCGCCTCTCGCCCACGGAGACGCGGCGCGGCACGCGGCCCTGGCCTCGGCCACCGCGCTGCTGGTGGCCGCGCTCGGCCTCCTGGCCTGGCTGGTGAAGGCGGGGAGCCTGGTGAGCTTCATCTCCGAGACGGTGATGACGGGCTTCAAGGCCGGGGTGGCGCTGTTCCTCGCCAGCACGCAGCTGCCGAAGCTGTTCGGGGTCCCCGGCTCCCACGGGGACTTCTGGGAGCGCATGGGGAGCTTCTTCGCCCACCTGCACCAGACAAACCCGGCCTCCCTGACCCTGGGCCTGGTGGCGCTGGCGCTGCTGGTCCTCGGCAAGCTGTTCCTGCCGAACCGGCCGGTGTCCCTGGTCGTCCTGGTGGCGGCGATCGCCTCCGTTCCGCTCTTCGGCCTGGCCTCCTACCAGGTGGCGCTGCTGGGCGAGGTCCCGCAGGGCCTGCCGGTGCCCGGGCTTCCCGCGGTGCACGTGTCGGACCTCAACGAGCTGCTGCCCCTCGCCATGGCCTGCTTCCTGCTCGGCGCGGTCGAGACCGCCGCCATCGGCCGGATGTTCTCGCGCAAGCACGGCTATCGTCTCGACAGCAACCAGGAGCTGCTGGCGCTCGCCGCCGGCAACCTCGCCGCCGGCCTCGGCCGCGGCTTCCCGGTGAGCGGCGGCATGTCGCAGTCGCTGGTGAACGAGAGCGGCGGCGCCCGCACGCCCCTGTCCGGGCTGTGGGCCGCCGGTCTCATGCTGGTGGTCACCGTCTTCCTCGCCGGGCTGCTGCGCGACCTGCCCCAGCCGGTGCTGGCGGCCATCGTGATCATGGCGGTGAGCAGCCTGCTCAAGGTCTCCGAGCTCCGGCGGCTGTGGCAGTTCAGCCGCAGCGAGTTCGCCATCGCCGTGGCGGCGATCGCCGGCGTCCTCGGCTCCGGGCTCCTGCGCGGCGTCCTGATCGGCGCCGTGATCTCGCTGGTCCTGCTGCTGCGGCGCGCCGCGCGGCCGCGCACGACCGAGCTGGGACGGGTCCCGGGCACGGACTTCTGGGCCGACGCGGTGAGACATCCCGAGAACGAGCGCCTCCCCGACGTGTTCGTCTTCCGCTGCGAGTCGGCCCTCGTCTACTTCAACGTGGAGCACGTCCGCGACCGCTTCTTCGAGCGGCTGGCGGCGCGCGGCGAGGAGGTGAAGCTGGCGGTCTTCTTCCTCGGCCTGTGTCCGAACGTCGACCGTGCCGGCGTGGAGATGCTGGAGGAGCTCGACGAGGCCCTGCGCGCGCGCGGTGTCGGCTTCCGGCTGGCCGAGGCCCGCGGCGAGGTGCGCGAGACGCTCCGCCGCGCCGGCTTCGAGGAGCACTGCTTCCCGGTCGTCGCCAACCAGCCGGTCGCCACCGTGGTCGCCGGCTGGCGGGCCAGGCCCGGCGGCGTGCGGCCAGAACAGGTCGTGGTCCCGTGACAGTCGCTTCGGCCACGGCGGTGACGGACCGCGAGTCGTCCCTACGCTGGCTCGCCTTCGCCTCCTGCGTTCTGGTCAGCCTCACCAACGAGGTGAGCGGTGGGGCCCTCTCGCTCTCGTTCCGCGACGCGACGGTGGAGCTGCACGCCTCGACGGCGGCCATGCAGCTGGTGATGACCCTCAGCAAGCTGCTCTTCGGCGCCTTCATGCTGCTGGGCGGCGTGCTCGGCGACAGCTACGGCCGGCGGCGAGTGCTCGTCTACGGCAGCGCCGGCATCGTCGTGGCGTCGGCCCTGGCCGCCCTCTCGGCCTCGGCCGCGCAGCTCGCGGTGGCACGGGCGCTGGACGGCCTGGCCAACGCTGCCGTCGGGCCGCTCTGCCTGGCGCTGGTGATGACCATCTTCCCACCGGAGCAGCGGGCTCGGGGGGTCGGCCTCTTCCTCGGCCTTTCGGCGCTCGGCATCGCGCTCGGCCCGCTCCTCGCCGGCTTCGTCGTCCAGGCGTTCGGCTGGCGGGCCGGTTTCGCCGCCCCGGCCCTGGTGGCCGCCCTCGGCGGGATCGGCGTGCACCTCTTCGCCGAAGAGACGCAGGGCGCGGAGCGGAGGCGGCTCGACGGCTTCGGCGCGCTCGGCGTCTCGGTGGCGCTGCTGGCGCTCGTCTTCGCCGTGGTCGGCGCCAGCAGCGTGGGATGGGGCAACCCGCGGGTGCTGCAGGCCCTGGCGGTGGGGGCCGGAGCGCTGATCGGGTTCATCTGGTGGGAGCGGCGGACCGCCGACCCGCTGCTCGACCTCTCCCTCTTCCGCAGCTGGCCGCTCAATGCCGCGCTGCTGAACGGGCTGCTCCTCGCGCTGGTGCTGGGCGGGGCGATCCTGCCGCTGCTCTACTTCTTCCAGAACGTCCACGGGATGAAGCCGGTGCCGGCGCTTCTCCACATCGTGCCGCTGGTGATCGCCGCCGCGCTGTTCTCGCCGCTCGCCGGCTCGATGCTCGCGCGACGCGGGGCGCGCCCGGTCGTCCTGGCAGGCCTCGCCCTGGTGACCGCCGGCTGCGGTGTGCTGGCCGTGCTGCGGTCCGAGACGCCGTACGCCGTCATCCTGCTGGCCCTCGTCCTCCTGGGCGCCGGCAACATCGCCGTGGTCACGGCCGTCACCGAGATCGTCCTCGAGTCCATGCCGCCCGAGCGCTCGGGCTCGGCCGCCGCGCTCAACAACGCTGCCGTCCAGGTGGGCGGCGCGCTGGGCGCGGCGACCCTCACCGGGGTCTTCCTCAGCGCGGCACGGGCCGACTACTTCGCCCGGCTCGCCCCGACCGGTCTCACCATCGACAGGATCCGCGAGGTGACCAAGGCCTGGCGCGAGGCCGTCCGGGACTCCGCCAGCACTGGCGCGAAGATCCTCCCCGAGGGGATGGAGCAGCACTTCGAAGCCGCGTTCCGCGCTGCGTTCACCGTGGGCGTCGCCCGGGTGTTCCTGGTGGCGGCCCTCATCGCCGTCGGCTGCGCGGTGCTGGCGTGGTTCGGCCTGGCCCGCCGCGGCGCAGCCGGAAGCGGGCGTCCCGAATCAAGCCGCGCCGCTTGAGGCGCCCTCGACGCTGGCCCTCACCCTGGGCAGGGCCTCGGGGTGCTGCTGCTGCAGGTACGCGATCAGCCGCTCGCGGACCTCGCAGCGCAGGTCCCAGGCGCGGTCGGCGTCCCTGGCGCTGGCCAGGATGCGCAGACGCATGGTCCGCTCGCCGGCTTCCGTGACCTGGAGGTTCCAGAACTCCCGGTCCCAGTGCTCCGAGCCGGCCACGATCTCGCCCGCCTGCCGTCGCACCTCTTCGACCGGCGTGCGGTAGTCGACCTCGAGCGTCACCTGCCCCAGCAGGTCGGCGCCCCGCCGGGTCCAGTTCTGGAACGGCTTCTCGATGAAGTAGCGCAGGGGCAGCACCAGTCGACGGCGGTCCCAGATACGGACCACCACGTAGGTGCTGGTGACCTCCTCGACCTTCCCCCACTCCCCCTCGACGATCACCACGTCGTCGATGTGGAACGGCTCGGTGAGGGCGATCTGCAGGCCGGCGATGAGGTTCTCGGCGGCGGGCCGGGCGGCGAAGCCCAGCAGGACGCCGGCGATGCCGGCGGAGGCCAGGATGCTGGTCCCCACGGCACGGACCTCCGGGAAGGTGACCAGCATCCCGGCGATGGTGAGCACCACGATGACCGAGGTCAGCAGCCTGTCGAGGATGCTGACCCTGGTCAGCAGGCTGCGGGCCCGGGCGTCCTGTCCCTCACCGGTCAGCACGCGCTCGTGCAGCCGGTCGTCGAGAACGCCGATCAGCGAGATCAGCAGCCAGCCGAAGGTGGCGATCAGCAGCAGGTCGCCGGCGTGGCGCACCGTGGGCGCGACGGCGGGCTGCAGGTCCAGCAGCGGCTGGGCCAGGCGTCCCAGCAGCACGGGCAGGAGCAGCAGCAACGGGGGGATCGTCCGTCGGGCGAACGCCGCCGCCACCCGGCTCTGCCGCCTGGCGGCGTGGCGGAGCGCGAGCAGCCGGAGCAGCAGCGCGCCGCCCACGCCGATCACGACGGCAGCCAGCGCGATCCAGATCTCCGGGCGGGCCAGCATCCTCATGGCAGGCCTCCTGTGGCGAGCGTGCGGACTCTAGCCCTCGCCGTGCCTGCTCGGCCAGTTGCCGCCGCGCGTGCAACGGTAACTTACCCGCCTGTTACTTCCGGGCGCGCGGCCGGGGGCCGATGCTGGCCCTGCGGACGATCCATGCCCGCGTGCCCTGCTCGTCGACCGCCCGTGGAGACGTGGGCGCGAGCCACAGAAGTGGAGTGAACATGGAACCCGAGAATCCGGATAAGACCCTGCTGCCCGACGTGGAACTGCCGGCGGAGCTCCCGCCGGGCGTCGACCGCCGGGCGTTCATGATGCGCAGCGCCGTGGTCGGCGCGGCCGCGGTGATCACCGGCTGCACTCCGAAGGCGCAGCAGGAGAACCTGGCGGCGACGGCGGCGGCCCCCTCGCCGACGCCGGCGCTCTCGGCCGACCTCGAGGTGGTGAAGAGGTCGAAAGGCCCGGTGATGACCGTGCTGGAGGAGTTCTACAAGGTCGGCCCCGGGCCGTCCAGCTCGCACACCATCGGCCCCATGCGCATCACCTACGACTTCTACCAGCGCTGCACCAAGCTGCCGAAGGACCAGCTCGAGAAGGCGACCGCCCTGAGGGTGCACCTGTTCGGCAGCCTCAGCGCTACCGGCAAGGGACACGGCACCGAGCGAGCCTCCTTGGCCGGGATCATCGGCAAGGAGCCGGCGACCATCAACCCGCTGTTCCTCGACGAGCTGCGGGACAAGCCCGAGCAGACCTTTCCGGTGAAGCTCGGCAGCAAGCCGTTCGACGTCTCGCTGAAGGACATCATCTACGACGCCCCCAAGGGCGACTTCCCCCACCCGAACACCATGACCTGCAAGCTCATGGCTGGCGACACGGTGCTGCTGGAGCAGGAGTACTACTCGGTCGGCGGCGGCTTCATCGAGTGGAAGGGCTACACGCCCCCGAAGAAGGGCCAGCCGAAGTACCCGTACTCCACGATGAAGGAGCTGCAGGCCCACGCCGAGGCCAACAAGCTCACGATCCCGCAGGTGCTGATGGCGAACGAGGTCTCGGTCTCCGGCAAGAGCGAGGCCGAGGTCAACGCCTTCCTCGACAAGATCGCGACGGCGATGGTCAACATCGTCAAGGCCGGCCTGGCCGCGCCCCCGAGCGTCCTGCCGGGGCCCATCAAGCTGAAGACCAAGGCGGGCGAGGTCTACAAGCGCGCGCTCGACGACGAGTTCGAGCGGCAGCGCGGCGTCGGCGTGGTCGCCGCCTACGCTCTCGCCGGCTCGGAGGAGAACGCCCGCGGCCACCTGGTGGTCACCGCGCCCACCGGCGGCTCGGCCGGCGTCATCCCCGCCATCGTCCACGTGCTCGGCGAGGGCGGCCGCAAGCTGCCGCAGGCGAAGATCCGCGCGGGGCTGCTGACCGGCGCCGCCATCGGCTACCTCTGCAAGCACAACGCGACCCTCGCCGGCGCCGAGGGCGGCTGCCAGGCCGAGATCGGCGTCGCCTCGGCCATGGGCGCGGCCCTGATCGCGGCCGCGCACGACTTCCCCCACCAGGTGATCGCGAACTCCGCCGAGTCGTCGCTCGAGCACCACCTGGGCCTGACCTGCGACCCGGTCGCCGGCTTCGTGCAGGTCCCCTGCATCGAGCGCTGCGCCTTCGGCGCCGTGAAGGCCTGGACCGGCTTCCTGATCGCGAGCAACGAGATCCCGGCCGCCCGCCGGGTCGACTTCGACACCACCGTGGCCGCCATGGCGCTCACCGCCAAGGAGATGAACTCCAAGTACAAGGAGACCTCCGAGGGCGGCCTCGCGGTCTCGCTGGTCCTCTGCTAGAGCCGTCCGCATCCGCCGGCGAGCGCCCGCGAACCGGGCGTTCGCCGGCAGTCGGGAGTCCCAGCCGATGAGCAAGGGCAGCAGGGTGGCGGTCGTGGCCTGGCTGATCACGGCCGTCTACTACTTCTACCAGTACGCGCTGCGCTCGGCTCCGGCGGTGATGATGCCGCAGCTGTCGCAGGCTTTCGGCCTGAGCGCCATGGGCGTGGCCTCGCTGGTCGGCCTCTTCTACTGGGGCTACTCGCCGTTCAGCCTGGTCGCCGGGGCGGCGATCGACAGGCTGGGTCCGCGGCGGGTGGTCCCGGTCGGCGCCGCCGCCGTCGGCCTCGGGGCGCTGCTGTTCGCCACCGGCAGCAGCGAGCTGGCGAGCGTCGGCCGCCTGCTGCAGGGCGCCGGGGGCGTCTTCGCCCTGATCGGCGCCGTGTACGTCGCCACCAAGAGCTTCCCCGCCTCGATGGCGGCGACGCTCATCGGCGCCACGCAGATGTTCGGGATGGCCGGCGGGTCCGCCGGCCAGTTCGTGGTCGGCCCGCTGATCGGCGGAGGCCTCCCCTGGAACCGCTTCTGGCTGGGGATGGGCCTCGCCGGCCTCCTCATCGGCGGGCTCCTCTTCTGGCTCATCCGCGACCCGGAGCAGGCGGAGGCCGCTCCCGGCGGCGCCTGGCTGAAGAGCGCGGCGCGGGCGATGGGCGCCGTCCTGCGCAACCCGCAGTCGATCCTCTGCGGGATGATCGCGGGCCTGCTCTTCATCCCCACCACCATCCTCGACATGACCTGGGGCGTGCGCTACCTGCAGGACGCGCACGGGTTCGAGTACGCGGCGGCGGTGATGCGCTCTGCCACCGTCCCCCTCGGCTGGATCGTAGGCTGCCCGCTGCTGGGCTTCCTGTCGGACCGGCTGGGCCGGCGCCGGCCGGTGATGCTGGCCGGCGCCCTCGTCCTGCTGGCGTGCGTCGCCTGGATCCTCCACGGCCCGGCGGGTCTGCTCCCGCCGTACCTGCTCGGCCTGCTGGCGGGGGTGGCCTCCGGCGCCGCCATGATCCCCTACACCGTCATCAAGGAGGCGAACCCGCCGGCGGTGAGCGGCACCGCCACCGGGGTCGTCAACTTCCTCAACTTCACCTTCAGCGCCCTGCTGGGCCCCGTCTTCGGCTGGCTGCTGCGCAGCGCCGCCGGCGGGGCGGAGTCCATGACACGGGCGCACTACCAGGCGGCCTTCGACCCGCTGCTCTGGGGCATCGGCCTGGCGGTCGTGCTCACCCTCGTCCTGAAGGAGACGGGCTCCGCGGCGACGCAGTCCGTCGCCGCGACGGCACAGGTGCAGCCATGAGCTCTCCCGCGGAGCGTGGCGACGGCAAGGACGACCGCGCCCTGGTCCTCAACGCCGGCTCGTCGAGCCTGAAGTTCTGCGTCTTCACGCGCCCGCAGGCCGGGAGCTGGCGGCTCGAGGCCCGCGGCCAGGTCGAGGGCATCGGCACGGAGCCGCGCTTCTCCGCGAAGGGTGCCGGCGGCGAGGTGCTCGCCAACCACCCCCTGGAGGGCGTGCACGACGGGCACGGCGCGACCTCTGCCCTGGCCGCCTGGCTGCGCTCCCAGTTCGGCGGGTCGCAGGTGGTCGGGGTCGGCCACCGCGTGGTCCACGGCGGCACGCGCAGCGGCCCCACCCTGCTGACGCCGCGGGTGGTCGAGGAACTGCGCAGGCTGATCCCCTTCGCCCCGCTGCACCAGCCCTACAACCTGGCGGCGATCGAGGCGGTCTGGGACCGGCTGCCGGAGGTGCCGCAGGTCGCCTGCTTCGACACCAGCTTCCATCGCACCCAGTCGCCGCTCGCCGACCTCGTCCCCCTGCCCGTCGAGATCCGCCGCGGCGGCGTGCAGCGCTACGGCTTCCACGGGCTGTCCTACGAGTACATCGCCTCGGTGCTGCCGGAGGTGGCTCCCGAGATCGCCGACCGCCGGGTGATCGTCGCCCACCTGGGCAGCGGGGCGAGCCTGTGCGCCATGAAGGGACGCCGGGCCGTCGACTGCAGCTTCGGCTTCACCGCCCTCGACGGGCTGTGCATGGGGACGCGGCCGGGCGTCCTCGACCCGGGTGTCGTCCTGTACCTCTTCCAGGGGCTGGGGCTCAGCGTCAAGGAGGTGGAGGCGATCCTCTACAAGAAGTCCGGCCTGCTGGGCGTCTCCGGGGTCAGCAACGACATGCGCGACCTGCTGGAGAGCACCGAGCCGGGGGCGGCGGCGGCGGTCGACTACTTCGTCTACCAGGCGTCCAAGCAGATCGGGGCGCTGGCCGCGGCGCTGGGCGGGGTCGACGGCCTGGTCTTCACCGGCGGCATCGGCGAGAACTCCGCGGTGATCCGCCACCGCATCGGCGCGGCCTGCGCCTGGCTCGGCCTCAAGCTGGACCCGGAAGCGAACCTGCGCCGGGGACCGCGCATTTCCAGCACGCGGAGCCAGGTGTCGGCCTGGGTGATCCCGACCAACGAGGAGCTGGTGATCGCCCGGCACACCGGGCGGCTGTTGGGACTGGTCGAAGCCCGCGCCTAGTCGCGGACGAGAGCAAGGAGCGAACCGGTGGCGTCAAGCGCAGGACGTGAGACGGCAGCGGCGACGGAGTCGCCCTGGCAGGGCTTCCGCGGCGGCCTCTGGCAGAAGGACATCGACGTCCGCGACTTCATCCAGCAGAACTACCAGCCCTACCTGGGCGACGAGGCCTTCCTGCGCCCCGCCACCACGCGGACGCGGAGGATCTGGGACCGCCTCAACGCCCTCTTCGTGGAGGAGCGGAAGAAGGGCGTCCTCGACATCTCGCAGGTCCCCGCCGGGATCAACGCCCACGGCCCCGGCTACATCGACAAGGAGAACGAGATCATCGTCGGCCTGCAGACGGAGGCCCCGCTCAAGCGCGCGGTCATGCCGAACGGCGGCTTCCGCATGGTGCTGAGCGCCCTCAAGGCCTACGGCTACCCGCCCGACCCCACCCTGGTCGAGATCTTCACCAAGTACCGCAAGACCCACAACGAGGGCGTCTTCGACGCCTACACCGCCGACATCCGGCGCTGCCGCAGCTCGCACGTGCTCACCGGGCTGCCGGACGCGTACGGCCGCGGCCGCATCATCGGCGACTATCGCCGCGTCGCGCTCTACGGCGTGGCGCGTCTCGTCGAGAGGAAGCAGCAGGAGAAGAACGCGCTCGATCACGAGATGTCGACCGACGACGTCATCCGCGACCGCGAGGAGCTGAGCGAGCAGATCCGGGCGCTCAAGGAGCTGCAGCAGATGGCGGCCTCGTACGGGTTCGACATCTCCGGCCCGGCAAAGGACGCGAAGCAGGCCGTGCAGTGGCTCTACTTCGGCTACCTGGGGGCGGTGAAGGACCAGAACGGGGCGGCCATGTCGCTGGGGCGCACCTCCACCTTCCTCGACATCTACTTCGAGCGCGACCTGGCGAGCGGCCTGCTGACCGAGGAGCAGGCGCAGGAGATCGTCGACGACTTCGTGATCAAGCTGCGCATCGTCCGCTTCCTGCGCACGCCGGAGTACGACGAGCTGTTCGCCGGCGATCCCACCTGGGTGACGGAGTCGATCGGAGGCCTGGGCGACGACGGCCGGCCGCTGGTCACGAAGACCAGCTACCGCTACCTGCAGACCCTCTACAACCTGGGGCCGGCGCCCGAGCCGAACCTCACCATCTGGTACTCGCCGCGGCTGCCGGAGCCCTTCCGCCGCTTCGTGGCCAAGGTCGCGATCGACACCAGCTCCATCCAGTTCGAGAACGACGACATGATGCGGCGGGCCTGGGGCGACGACGGCGCCATCGCCTGCTGCGTCTCGCCCATGCGAGTCGGCAAGCAGATGCAGTTCTTCGGGGCCCGCGCCAACCTGGCCAAGTGCCTGCTCTACGCCATCAACGGCGGGCGCGACGAGGCGAGCGGGGAGCAGGTGGCCCCGAAGCTGGGCGCGGTGGAGGGCGACACCCTCGACTTCGACGACGTGATCACCCGCTTCGAGCGGATGATGGACTGGCTCGCCTGCGTGTACGTCAACGCCATGAACGTCATCCACTACATGCACGACAAGTACGCCTACGAGCGGCTGGAGATGGCGCTGCACGACTACGCGCCGCTGCGGACCATGGCCTTCGGCATGGCCGGCCTCTCGGTGGTGGCCGACAGCCTGTCCGCGATCAAGCACGCGAAGGTGACGGTGGTCCGCGACGCCACCGGCCTGGTGACCGACTACGTGACCGAGGGCGAGTTCCCGCTGTTCGGCAACAACGACAACCGGGTGGACCACCTCGCCTCCTGGGTGGTCAGCACCTTCATGGGCAAGCTGCGGAAGTACCCGGCCTACCGCCACGCCCTGCACACGCAGTCGATCCTGACCATCACCTCGAACGTGGTCTACGGCAAGGCCACCGGCAACACCCCGGACGGCCGGAGGAAGGGCGAGCCCTTCGCCCCGGGAGCGAACCCGATGCACGGCCGCGACAGCCACGGCCTGCACGCGTCGGCGGCGTCCGTCGCCAAGATCCCCTACCGCGACGCCGCCGACGGCATCTCGCTGACCGCCACCCTGGTGCCCTCGGGCCTGGGCCGCGTCGCCGAGGACCGCATCGCCAACCTGACCGGGATCCTGGACGCCTACTTCGGCGTGACCGGGTTCCACATGAACGTGAACGTCCTCAACCGGGAGACGCTGCTCGACGCCATGGACCACCCGGAGAACTACCCGCAGCTCACCATCCGGGTCTCGGGCTACGCGGTGAACTTCGTGCGCCTGACCCGCGAGCAGCAGATGGACGTCATCAACCGGACGTTCCACGGCGCCTGACGGTGGAGAGGCACCTTCAATCGAGGAGGCAGTCATGCGGAAACAGGTCGTCGGTGCGGCAACCGTGGTTCTCCTCTGCGCCGGCCTGGCCTGGGCGGCGGAGAAGCGGATCGTCCGTCCCGCCGGCACCAGGCCGGGCGGCAACTACAGCCAGGGAATCCTGGTGGACGGCACCCTGTACGTCTCCGGCCAGGGCGGCGAGGACGCCAGCGGCAGGATCCCCAGCGAGTTCGAGGCCGAGGTCAAGCAGGCCCTCGACAACATCGGCGTCGTGCTGAAGGAAGCGGGAATGACGCCCGCCGACGTGGTGAGCGTCCAGGTCTACCTGACGGACGGCGCGCTCTTCCAGCGGATGAACGCCGTCTACACGAAGTTCTTCCAGGACCCGCGGCCCACGCGGACCACCGTGGTCGTCGCCAAGCTGGTCGGTCCCGGGAGCATCGAGGTCACGGTGACCGCGCGGAAGTAGCGACCGCGCCGGCACGCGAAGGAGGCAGCCATGGCCGAACGCGGACCCGACACACGTGACCTGACGCGGATCGTGCTGGCGGTGCTCTTCATCCTCGGGCTCACCGCCGGGTCGCTCTTCATCCTGCGCCCGTTCCTGACGGCGCTGATCGGGGGAGCGACCATCGCCATCTCCACCTGGCCGCTGCTGCTCGGCCTCGAGCGCAGGTGGGGCGGCCGCCGCGGCCTGGCAGTCGCCGCCATGATGGGGCTGCTGGCGATCGCCATCCTCGCCCCGCTCTACTTCGGGGCGGTGGCCACGGTGCAGAGCGCGGGCGCGCTGGCGGCCTGGGTGCACGACCTGCCCCAGAAGACCCTGCCGCCGCTGCCCGAGCGGCTGGCCGGCATTCCGCTCCTCGGTCAGCGGCTGCAGAAGGCCTGGGGCGAGCTGGCCGCGGGCGGCGGCGAGGCGGTCCGGGCGCGGGTCTCGGTGCATTCGGGTGCGATCCTCCGCTGGCTGGCGGGGCGCGTCGGCAGCCTGGTGGGGATGCTGGCACAGACCCTGCTGACCCTCGCCGTGACCGGGGTCCTGTACGCCCGGGGCGAGCGCGTGGCCGCGGTCCTGCTCCGCTTCGCCCGGCGCCTCGCCGGCAGCCGCGGCGAAGAGGCGGCCCGGCTGGCGGCGCTGGCGACCCGCGGCGTGGGCCTGGGCGTGGTGCTCACGCCGCTCATCCAGTCGATCCTCGCCGGGGTGGGCGTCGCGGCGGCGGGGGTGCCTCACGTCGGGCTGCTGTCGCTGCTGGTGCTGCTGTCCTGCCTCGCGCAGGCCGGACCGATCCCGGCGCTGCTGGTCCCCGTCCTCTGGCTCTACGCGAGGGGCTCGGTCTTCGCGGCCAGCGGGCTGCTCGTCTGGGCGCTGGTGGTCCACGTCTCGGGCCCGATCGTCCGTCCGCTGCTCATCAAGCGGGGCGTCGACCTGCCGCTGGTGCTCATCATCTCCGGCGTGATCGGCGGCGTGGTGGCCTTCGGGGCGGTGGGCCTGTTCATCGGACCGGTCCTGCTCGCCGTCACCACCACCCTGCTCGGCAACTGGATGGGCGAGGAGGGCGAGGGCACGCCCGAAGCGGCCGGGGCCACGCCCGGCCGCGTGGAGCCGGCGGGCGAGCCTGCCGGGCCAGGATCCTGATGGGCTCGAACGGGCAGGCGTCCCCTCCCCCGCGGGCCTCGCTCGCCGCCAGGAGCCCGTACGAGCTGCGGGTCAACCTCGGCCGCGACGTCCCCGAGTCGGACGTGCGGACGGCGCTGTCCACCGGCGACATGGGGTTCCTGCACTCGTTCACCACCGGCTCCACGCTGGACGGTCCCGGCGTGCGGGTGGTCGCCTGGACCAGCGGCTGCATGTGGCGCTGCCTCTACTGCCACAACCCCGACACCTGGACGCTGACCAACGGCATCCCGGTGACGCTGGCCAGGGCGATCGAGGAGCTGGGCAAGTACCGCCACGGCCTCAAGACGATGGCCGGCGGCTTCACCCTCAGCGGCGGCGAGGCGCTGATGCAGCACCGCTTCGCGGTGAAGCTCCTCTCCGCGGCGCGGCAGATGGGGGTCCACACCGCCCTCGACACCAACGGCTTCTACGGCGACCGCCTGACGGACGCGGAGCTGGAGGTGGCCGACCTGGTGCTCCTCGACCTCAAGGCCTGGGACCCCGAGCGCCATCGCCGGCTCACCGGCATGGAGATCGGCCCCACCCTCGAGTTCGCCCGGCGGCTGGCCGCCCGGCGGCGGCCGGTCTGGCTGCGCTTCGTGCTGGTGCCCGGGTGGACCGACGACCCGGCGGAGGTGGACGGTGTCGCCCGCTTCGCGGCCGGTCTCGGCAACGTGGAGCGGGTGGACGTGCTGCCCTTCCACCAGATGGGCCGCTTCAAGTGGCAGCAGCTCGGCCTCGAGTACGAGCTGGCCGACGTCGAGCCGCCGTCGGCAGAGGTGGTCGAGCGGAGCTGCGCCGCCTTCCAGGCGGTGGGCCTGAAGGCGTACTGAACGGCGGCTGCGAAGCGCCGCGGCTCAGGGCCCGGGTGCCGCGCCCCCGACGCCGTTCAGCTCCGCGGCCACCGCCAGCACGTCGCCGGTCATGGCGAAGTCCACCGCCAGGATGTTCGGCAGCTTCCCCCGCTGCTTCTGGCACTGGCGCGCCCGGGCCAGCAGGAAGTCGTGGCCGTTGACGACGACCGCGTTCGACGGCTTGGGCGCCGGCACCGTCTCGATCCAGTGGTTGATCTGGAAGAGCGGCCCCGAGGTGCCACCCCGGTTCGCCTGGCAGGAGAACTCGTCGGGCGTCCGGAACCGGTAGGGCGTCTCCTGGAAGGTGGCGAAGGCCGGGTGGTACCAGTCGACGTTCTTGACCAGGTTCTCGCCGAAGACCACCACCCGCTGGTCGGAGTCGATCATCCGCCGCAGCGTCGGGAAGGGCGGCGTCACCGGGCCGCGGTAGACGAAGCGCTCGAGGCCGCTCGCCCTGAAGGCG